>Ga0134126_10000076_pt1 | contig 122815 bp, 116 predicted proteins | sample KB31752_FD_96881 | JGI IMG/M metagenome (GOLD analysis project Ga0134126, IMG submission 96881) | Terrestrial soil microbial communities with excess Nitrogen fertilizer from Kellogg Biological Station, Michigan, USA - KB3-175-2 | ecosystem: Environmental > Terrestrial > Soil > Unclassified ... | reverse complement strand
CGTCGACCGCCTGCTCGGCGACCCCGGTCCGGCCCGGGCGGTGCAGTGGTTGCTGGCCTGCGGCGTCCGGCTCGACACCCTCCGATCCGTGGCCCGGGCCTTCGACGCCAACTGGGACCGGGTGTCACCGCCCGAGGTGGAACCGCCGCCGTGGCCGGTGATCGGCCCCGACGCCGTGCTCGAACCACTCCACCGGGCCCTGGCGCTGACGCCGGCCTGCGGCGACCCGGCCGACCGCCTCCTCCACCACCTCGACGGCTTGGTCCCGCTGGCCGAGCGATTGGCCGGCGACCCGGACGAGCTGGAGGTCCTCCGGGTACTGGCCGGCACCGCCGTGCTCACCGCCGGCAACCGCGGCCGGATGTCGGCGTGGGACGGCCGGAAGGCCGAGGTCCAGGATCACCTGGCCGACGCCCAGGAGGCCCGGGACCGGGTGGTCGCGGAGGCGACGACGGCGGCCCTGGACCGGCTCCGCCTCGCCCTCGCCGACGCCACCCTCGAGGCCGCCGCCGCCCGCCGCCGGGAGGGCCGGGTCGAGTTCCACGACCTGCTGGTCCTCGCCCGCAACCTCGTCCGGGACGACCCGGTGGTGTGCGCCACGCTGTCCGACCGCTACCGGTTCCTCCTCATCGACGAGTTCCAGGACACCGACCCCATCCAGGCCGAGCTGGCCGCCCGCATCGCCGCCGGCGGGCCCGGCCCGATTGCGCCGGGCCGGCTGTTCTTCGTCGGCGACCCCCGGCAGTCCATCTACCGGTTCCGGCGGGCCGACGTCGAGGTCTTCCTCGACGCCAAGGTCCGCCTCGCCGAACGCGCCGTGTCCCTCACCAGCAACTTCCGTTCCGTCCCCTCCATCGTGGGTTGGATCGACGACGTCTTCGGGCGGCTCATCGGAGGGGGCGAGCCAGGGCTGCAGGCGCCGTACGTCCCCTCGGACGCCGCCCGGCGGGCACCGACCGGCCGCCGGGCGGAGGGGACAGCTCCGGGGGTGACCGTCCTCGGGCTCGCCGACCCCGGGTCGGCGTCGGCCGGCGACGCCCGCGCCCGGGAGGCCGCCGAGATCACGTCGGCCGTCGTGGCCATCAGAGACCAGGGGTGGCCGGTCGGGGACGACGGCCGGCCGGCCGCGCTGGCCGACGTCACCGTCCTCGTCCCCACCCGCCGGCCGGTGCCGGCGCTGCAGGAGGCCTTCGACGCCGCCGGCATCCCCTACCGCCTGGAGTCCAGCTCCCTGGTGTACGCCGCGCCGGAGGTGCGGGACCTCCTGGCCATCCTGCACGCCGTCGACGACCCCACCGACGAGCTGGCCGTGCTCGCCGCCCTCCGGTCCCCCGGGTTCGGCTGCGGCGACGACGACCTCGTCCGGCACCGCCAGGCCGGCGGTCGCTGGGACTTCCGCCTCGACGCCCGACGGACGTGGCCGCCGCCGACCCGGTCGCCGTCGGGCTGCGGGCCTTGCGCCGGCTGCACGACGAGCGGTGGTGGGTCGACGTCAGCACCCTGGTCGGTCGGGTGGTGGACGATCGGCGTCTCCTGCCGTTGGCCCTCGACGGCCCGCAGTGGCGGGAGGCCTGGCGCCGGCTCCGCTTCGTCGTCGACCAGGCCCGGCAGTTCACCGAGTCCTCCCCGGGCGACCTCCGCCGGTTCCTCGCCTGGGTCGACCTGCAGGCCGCCGACGACGCCAGGGTCACCGAGGTGGTCCTCCCGGAGTCGGACGTCGACGCCGTCCGGGTCATGACCGTCCATGCCGCCAAGGGCCTCGAGTTCCCGGTGGTGGTCCTCGCCGGCCTCGGCGCCGAGCCCCGCCGGACCGTCGGCCCCGGCGTCCTGTTCGGTTCCGACGGTCCGGAGCTGGGCCTGCGCAAGGGCGTCGCCACCGCCGGTTACCGGGAGCTGGCCGACCGCGAGGAACGTCTGGACGCCCACGAGCAGATCCGCCTCCTCTACGTGGCGGCCACCCGGGCCCGGGACCATCTGGTGGTCAGCGTGCACCGCGGCCAACGGGCCCGGGCCAGCCTGGCCGCCCGCCTGGTCGAGGCAGCGGAGGGAACCGCCTGGCAGCCCCTGGCGGACGTCGCTCCGGCCGGGCCAGTGGCCGCCGATGCGGCCGGGCCAGTGGCCGCCGATGCGGCCGGGCCAGTGGCCGCCGATGCGGCAGTGGCCCCACCGGTGGCCGGGCCGGCCGGCACCGCCGAGATCCTGCCGTTCGTCGCCCCGATGGCGTCGGCGGACGACCGGCGTGCCTGGGTGGACGGCCGCGACCTCCGGCTGGCCGCCTCCCCCCGGACGTTGACGGCCACCGGGGTGGCCAAGCTGGCCGACGACACCGACGACACCGGCTCGGGGCGGTCGCCGTGGAGCCGCGGTCGGGCTGGCACCGCGGTCGGCCGGGCCGTCCACGGGACGCTGCAGGTGGTCGACCTCGCCACCGGAGGCGACGTCGACCACCTGGCGCGGGCCCAGGCCACGGCCGAGGGCATCCCGGGGAGGACGGCCGAGGTGGCCCGGTTGGTCCGGGCCGCCCTGGCGTCGGAGGTGGTGCGCCAGGCGGTGGCCGGCGGCCGGTACTGGCGGGAGCTCTACGTCGGGGCTCCGGTGGGCGATCGGGTCCTGGAGGGGTTCGTGGACCTACTGGTGGACGGCCCCGACGGGCTGGAGGTGGTCGACTACAAGACCGACCAGGGCCCCGACGATCCCGCCGACGACTACCGGCTGCAGGGGGCCGCCTACGCCGTCGCCGTCGAGGCCGCCGTGGGCCGCCCAGTGCGGCGCTGCACGTTCCTCCGGTTGCGTCCAGAAGGCCCGTCCACCCATCACGTGGCCGATCTCGACGGGGCCAAGGCCGACGTGGTGCGGTTGCTGGCCCGTGCCTGACATCCCTTCCCGTAAGGGAATCCTTACGATCACTCAGCAATATCTCTGCTGAAACTCAGGCTATACCCAGATTCCTGGGGCATTCTTGTGTTTCAAATGTGTTGCCGTTCCGCCGGCCGGCGCGACGAGCGGTCGGCCACCAGGGCCAGTGCAGTCCGTCGACGCCGTACAGCCCCCATCGAAGGGAGACCTCGTGAGAATCCTCGTTCTTGGCGGTGACGGCTACCTCGGATGGCCGACGGCCCTCCACCTGTCCCGACGAGGGCACGACGTCGGCGTCGTCGACAACTTCGCCCGCCGTCAGTACGACTACGAGATGGGTGTTGACAGCCTGGTCCCCATCCGCAATCTGCAGCAACGCGTCCGGGTCTGGGAGGAGGTGTCGGGCTTCCAGGTCGACACCTACATCGGCGACCTCACCGACGCCGCCTTCGTCAAGCGGGTCGTCGCCGAGTTCGCTCCGGACGCCATCGTGCACTTCGCCGAGCAGCGGTCGGCGCCCTACTCGATGATCGACCAGCAGCACGCCGTGTACACCCAGGTCAACAACGTCGTCGGCACCCTGAACCTGCTCTACGCCATCGCCGAGACCAACCCCGCCATCCACCTGGTCAAGCTCGGCACCATGGGGGAGTACGGCACCCCCAACATCGACATCGAAGAGGGCTTCCTCGAGGTCACCCACCGCGGTCGCACCGACGTGCTGCCGTACCCGAAGCAACCCGGGTCCTTCTATCACCTGTCCAAGGTCCACGACAGCCACAACATCATGTTCGCCTGCCGGATCTGGGGCCTCCGGTCCACCGACCTCAACCAGGGCATCGTCTACGGCCAGGAGACCCCCGAGACCGCCCTCCACCCCGACCTGGCCACCCGGTTCGACTACGACGGGGTGTTCGGCACCGTCCTCAACCGGTTCTGCGTCCAGGCCGTCGTCGGCCATCCGCTGACCGTCTACGGCATGGGCGGCCAGACCCGGGGGATGCTGGACATCCGCGACACGCTGGCCTGTGTCGAGCTGGCCTGCCTGAACCCGCCGGACGACGGCGAGTACCGGGTGTTCAACCAGTTCACCGAGTCGTTCTCCGTCGGCCAGCTCGCCGACATGGTGGCCGACGCCTACCCCGGCCCGGTGCGGATCGACCACCTGGACGACCCCCGAGTGGAGAAGGAAGAGCACTACTACCGGGCGGCCCACACCAAGCTGCTCGACCTCGGCCTCGTTCCCCACCTGCTCGACCAGGGCACCCTCTCGGCCCTCCTCGCCGTCGTCGACCACCACCGCCACCGGGTGGACCCGGTCGCCATCCGGCCGACGGTGCAGTGGCGCAGCACCGCCAGCACCCTGCCGACGGCCGGTTGGCCGTCGAGCGACGGCCGGTCCCGGGCGGCCGAGCCCACCGTCTGACCGGCCTGCCCCAGACCGGGCTTCGCCCCGACCAGCCGGCGCCCGACCGGCCGATCCCAGCCGCGCTGACGACCGTCCGGCGGTGGGGCCGGGCGTCGGGCGTGGCCCCCCGGCGGTAGCGTCTGCCGCCGATGCCTCCCCTCGAGCGCCGCCGTCGACGGCGACCGGTCACGGCGATGGTCGTCGTGGCGGTGGTCGCCGTGGTGGTCCTCGGCCTCCTGATCGGCGGGGCCCTGCGGGTCGGCCGAGCGTCGGGTCCCTACTGGGTCGACGTCAACCGTTCCTACGCCGCCCAGGGCGTCGGCCTGGTCGACCAGTCCAACCGGACCGGGGCCCAGCTCCGCCGCCTCATGGCCCGGATGCCCGGGCTGACCAGGGGGACACTCCAGCAGCAGCTCGACGTCCTCGTCGCCGACAGCGGCCAGGTCGCCACCACGGCCGCCGCCCTCTCCCCGCCCACACCCACCGACGGGATGGGCCCCCAGTTCGCCACCGCGCTGGCCGACCGGGCCAAGGCCGTCACCCAGCTGCGGACAGCCGTCGACGGCCTCCTCGGGATGGCCCCGCTCCCGGTGGTCGGGGCGTCCACCACCACCACGACCACCGCGCCCCAGGCGCTGCTCCCGGCCGGCCAGGCCGCCACCGACATCGCCGCCGCCGGCACCATGCTGCGGTCGGCCGACCACGGATACTCCTCCGTCCGCCACCAGTTCCGGTCCGCCCCCGGGCGGGCGAGGCTGCCGGCGTCGGTGTGGGTCACCCATCCCGGCGTCTGGACATCGAGCGCCGCCCAGGCCCTGGTGGGCCAGCTCTCCAGCTCCAGCTCCCTGGCCGCCCGCCACCAGGTCGTCTTGCTGCACAACGGGATCCGGCTGACACCACCGGCCCTGCCGCCGGCCACATCGGCGCCACCAGCCGCCACCGGCACCGTCCCCCCCACCCACCGCCTGTCGGTGACCGCCGTCGTGGCCAACCAGGGCAACGTCGACGAGCCCCACATCGCCGTCACCATCGGCATCCAAGGCGGCCCCACCCACTCCCGGACCATCTCGCTGGCCGCCGGGCGGTCTGCGGCCGTGCCCCTGCCGCCCTTCAAGGTCACCCCCGGCCACAGCTACGTGCTGACCCTCTCGGTGAACCCACCGGCCGGCCAGACCGTCCGGACAAACACGTCCACCACGTTCACCATCCAGGTGGCGCCGGCCGGGTCGACCACCACCTCCTCCTCTTGACGCCGCCCCCGACGTCGCCCCAGACGTCGTGACGTGCCCGCCTCGACCGGATCGTCGACGGCGCCGTAGGATCAACCACGGGGGCACGAAAGAAGCGCGAGAGCGACCAGCACCGGTAGAGGAAGGCTCCAGCCCGTGGCGGACAGCATCACCATCACCGACAACCGGACCGGCGAGTCCGTAGAGATCCCCATCACCAACGGCGGGGTCGCCGCGGCCGATTGGAGCAAATTCCTGCCCGGTGTCTGGTTCTACGACCCCGGTTTCATGTCCACCGCGGCCTGCGAGAGCGCCATCACCTACCTCGACGGCGAGGCCGGCATCCTCCGCTACCGGGGGTACCCGATCGAACAGCTGGCCGAGCGTTCCTCCTACCTCGAGGTGGCCTACCTCCTCCTCCACGGTGACCTCCCCACCGCCGACCAGTTCGAGGCCTGGCGCCACGAGATCACCATGCACACGTTCATCCACGAGAACGTGCGCAAGCGGTTCCTGGAGGGTTTCCACTACGACGCCCACCCCATGGGGATGCTGGTCTCGGCCGTCGCCGCCCTGTCCACCTTCTACCTCGACGCCAAGGAGATCTTCGACCCGGCCTCCCGGAACAAGCAGATCATCCGGCTCATCGCCAAGATGCCGACCCTGGCGGCCGCCGCCCACCGGTTCAGCGTCGGCATGCCGTTCGTCTACCCCGACAACTCCCTCGACTTCGCCTCCAACTTCCTCTCCATGATGTGGAAGGTGGCCGAGCCCCGGTTCGAAGCCGATCCCGTCCTGTCGCGGGCCCTCGACGTCCTCTTCATCCTCCACGCCGACCACGAGCAGAACTGCTCCACCACCGCCATGCGGGTGGTCGGGTCGTCCCACGCCGACCCCTACTCGGCCACCGCCGCGGCCGCCGCCGCCCTCTACGGGCCCCGGCACGGCGGGGCCAACGAAGCCGTCATCAAGATGCTGACCGAGATCGGTTCCATCGACAACGTCCCCGACTTCATCGCCGGGGTCAAGGCCGGCAACGGCCGTCTCCAGGGCTTCGGCCACCGGGTGTACAAGAGCTACGACCCCCGGGCCAAGATCATCAAGCACACCGCCGACCAGGTGTTCGAGGTCACCGGCAAGAACCCGCTGCTGGACATCGCCCTCAAGCTCGAGGAGATCGCCCTCTCCGACGAGTACTTCACCTCCCGCCGGCTGTACCCCAACGTCGACTTCTACTCCGGCCTCATCTACCAGGCCATGGGCTTCCCGCTCGAGATGTTCCCGGTCCTGTTCGCCATCCCCCGCACCGCCGGCTGGCTGGCCCACTGGCAGGAGATGCTCGACCAGGACTCCAAGATCGCCCGGCCCCGGCAGCTCTACATCGGCACCGAGCCCCGCGACTACGTCGGCATCGACGCCCGTAGCTGAGTAGTTGGGCGGCCGGGCCGCCCCGGCCGCGGCCCCTGGCACACGCCGATGGGAGCCCGGGGGGAGGGGCCGGCCCTTTACGCCGGTTCAGCTACCGGCGAAACTCGAAAAGCCCAGGTGGACGGCTTGGGTTTTCGCCGACACCTTGCCCCGTCGTCGCTGGTGAGGGGAATTCTCGCTGGGCTGGAACGCCGCAAACTGCCGAGGTCGACTCCTGGGCCGGCGCCGGCCCGACGGCCCCATCTAGCCGATCAGCCGGGCCAGGCCCTCTTGGACCATGGACACCACCAGCCGGCCGCCCCGGTCGAAGAGGAAGCCGCGGGCCAACCCGCGGGCCCCGGCGGCCACCGGGGAGTCGGTGTCGTAGAGCAGCCAGTCGTCGGCCCGGAAGGGGCGGTGGAACCACATGCAGTGGTCCAGGCTGGCCCCCATGAAGTTGACATCGTCCCAACGGACCGGATGGGCCTGGAGGATGGTGTCGAACAGGGTCATGTCCGAGGCGTAGGTGGCCACGCAGGCGTGCAGCAACGGGTCGTCCGACAGATCGCCGTCGGCCCTGATCCACAGCCGCTGGAACGGCTCGGCGGCCGGGCCCTCCCGGCTCTGCTTCCAGGGGAGGTCGCCGATGTGCCGCTGGTCGATCGGGTGCGGCTGGGAGAACCAGTCGGCCAGTTCCTCACGCCAGGGGGCCAGCCGCTCGGGCAGGGTCGCCAGGCTCTCCGGCGGCGGTGCGTCGGGCATCGGGAACTGGTGGTCCAGCCCCACCTCGTCGTCGTGGAAGGACGCCGCCATGTTGAAGATGGCCCGGCCGTGCTGGATGGCCACCACCCGGCGGGTGGTGAACGACTTGCCGTCACGGATGCGGTCCACCTCGTAGAGGATGGGGATGGTCGGATCGCCGGGCCGGAGGAAGTAGGAGTGCAGGGAGTGCACCCGGCCGTGCTCGACCGTGCGGCCGGCGGCCATGAGGGCCTGGCTGGCCACCTGGCCACCGAACACCCGCTGCCGCTCCTCCTTGGGCTGGACGCCGCGGAAGATGTTGACCTCGATCGGCTCCAGATCCAGCAGCCGGACGAGGAAGTCGAGGGATTCGCTCACCGGGACATGTTGGCAGGCCGGACCGGGGCCGGCGAGCCATTGCCGTTCCGGCCCGGTGCCGGGCCGGCCCCGGTACCCACTCCGGCATGGTGCCGGGCTGGCCCCGGTACCCACTCCGGCATCGTGCCGGGCTGGCCCCGGTACCCACTCCGGCATGGTGCCGGGCTGGCCCAGTACCGTTCCGGCATGGTTGCCGCGCCGCCCGACGTCCAGTTCCCCGAGGGCTTCCTCTGGGGCACCGCCACCTCGGCCCACCAGATCGAGGGGGGCAACGTCAACAACGACTGGTGGGACTGGGAGCACCAGCCCGGGTCGGGGTGCCCGGAGCCTAGCGGCGACGCCTGTGACTCGTTCCACCGGTGGCGCGAAGACGTCGACCTGGTGGCCGACCTCGGGTTCGGCGCCTACCGGTTCTCGTTGGAGTGGAGCCGCATCGAGCCGGCCGAGGGGGAGTGGTCGACGGCGGCGATCGACCACTACCGGCGGGTCTGCGCCGCCTGCCTCGAGCGGGGCATCCAACCGGTGGTCACCTTCCACCACTTCACCACCCCCCGATGGTTGGCCGCCCGAGGCGGCTGGGAGGCGGCCGAAGCGCCGGACCGGTTCGCCCGGTACGTCGAACGGACCACGGCCGGGATCGGTGACCTGGTCGGCTGGGCCTGCACCATCAACGAGCCCAACATCATCGGCCTCATGGGCTACCTCTTCGGCATGTTCCCACCCGGGGTCAAAGACGACCTCGGCCGGCATGTGGCGGTGAACGACGCCATGGTCCGGGCCCACCGGCTGGCCGTCGACGCCCTGCGGTCCGGCCCGGGGACGTTCCCGGTGGGGCTGACGTTGTCGATGGCCGAGCTGGCGGCCACCGACGGGGGAGAGGACGCCCGGGCGGAGGCCCAGGAGGTCCTCGAGGACACCTTCCTCCGGGCCACCGGCGGTGACGACTTCGTCGGCGTGCAGTGCTACACCCGGATCCGTTTCGGGCCGGGCGGCCGGCTGCTCCCCGCCGCCGACGGCGTCCCGGTGACCCAGATGGGCTACGAGTACTGGCCGCAGGCCGTCGAGCACACCGTCCGCCGGGCCGCCGGGGTCACCGGGCTGCCGGTCATGGTCACCGAGAACGGCATCGCCACCACCGACGACGCCGAGCGCGTGGCCTTCTACGCCGAGGCCCTCCAAGGCGTCCGGCGGTGCCTGGACGACGGGGTGGACGTCCGCGGGTACTTCGCCTGGAGCCTCCTCGACAATTTCGAGTGGGCCTACGGCTATGGCCCCCATTTCGGGCTGGTGACCGTCGATCCGATGACCTTCGAGCGCCGCCCCAAGCCCAGCGCCTATTGGTTCGGCCGGGTGGCCACCGAGAACGCCCTGGTCAGCCCCTAAGGGCGTTTTGCAAGCTTGCCGTAAGGTCCGGAAGGTACAGTTCAAACTATATGGCGGAACTGTTTCAGCGCCTGTGGGATTGGTTGCACACCCACGAAGGACAGAAGATCTTCCGCTACCTGATGGTGTCGGTGATCACCACCGGCGTGTCCTTCGTCGTGTTGTTCCTGGTCTACGGGGTGTTCCAGTGGTGGACGGAGATCCCGAGCACCATCTTCGCCAACGCCGTCGCCACCTTCCCGTCCTACTGGCTCAACCGTAACTGGGCCTGGGGCAAGTCGGGCCGGTCACACCTCACCAAGGAGGTCATCCCCTTCTGGACGGTGGCCGCCGCCGGCATCGCCTTCTCCATCGTCGGGGCGGCGGTGGCCCGGCACCTCGGCCAGACCCACGACCTCAGCCACCTCGACCAGACCGTCCTGGTCCTGGCGGCCAACGTGATGTCGTTCGCCATCTTCTGGGTCGTCAAGCTGCTGCTGTTCAACCGCATGTTCCACGTCCCGTCCCTCCTCGAGGAGATCGACGAGCACCTCGACGTCGAGGAGCACGCCGGCACGTCGACGTCGCCGTTGTCGGCGGCCGTCGAGGACGACCCTGAGGGTGCCGGCATTCGGTGAGGCCGCCGGCCGCCGATCCGGCGGACGGCCGGATCAGTCCCGGAAGTTGTTGAACTGCAGAGGGATGCCGAAGTCCTCTTCCTTGCAGGCCGTGATCACCGCCTGCAAGTCGTCCCGCTTCTTGCCGGTCACCCGGACCTGGTCCCCCTGCGTCTGGGACCCCACGCCCTTCAGCCCGAGGTCCTTGATGAACTTGTTCAGCCGCTTGGCGTGGTCCTGGGAGATCCCCGCCCGGATGGCGATCCGTTGGCGGGCCGCCCCCTTCGACGCCTCCTCGACCTTGCCCGGGTCGAACGCCTTCAGCGACACCTGCCGCTTCACCAGCTTCTCCTCCAGCACCTGGTGCAGGGCCCGTAACCGGTCCTCGGTGGACGAGTGCAACACCAGGTCCTGGTCGCCCAGCTCGATGGACGAGTCGGTGTTTTTGAAGTCGAACCGGGTCGACGCCTCCCGGTTGGCCTGGTCCACCGCGTTGCGGACCTCCTGGGTGTCGACCTCGGACACGATGTCGAAGCTGGGCATGGCCCCACCCTACCGACCACCCGCCGCCGATTCGATATTGTCCAGGCCGTTGGGTCGGTGTCCGAGTGGCCAAAGGAAACAGGCTGTAAACCTGTCGGCTTACGCCTACGGAGGTTCGAATCCTCCCCGGCCCACCACTGAGTACCCGCCGGGGGCCGTCTGGCGCCCAGCGCTCCCGGCGGGGACTCTGGGCCACCCCGGGTCCCTTGCCGGAATCCCGTGGTCCATTACAATGCGATTACGACCCAGTTGCGGTGGGCAGAGTGACCGCAACCGGCAGCGGTCGCGGTCGCCTGGTCGGCCGACCCGGGGTCCGGGCACCCAGCCGGACCTGTTCCCCCCTGGTGCAAGATCGAGGTCGCAGTGGCAGACAACCTGACGTCGACCGACGCCGACCGGGCCCGGACCGGTGGCCGTCTGGGTGCCGTCGGCCGGCGGGTGGCCGACCGGGTGGAGGCCGTCGGCGACGGCGCCGCCATGCGCCTCGAGGTGGCTCGGGTGCGCCTGTCGCCGCCGTCACTCCTCGCCGGCCGGATGCGGCCGGACGCCGACGACGCCGACGACTGGACCTTCCTCCGTCGCCCCGCCCTCCTCGGCTTCGTCGCCCTGGCCGCGGTGGCCATCGGCGCCTCCATGCCCAGCTCGCCGTTCAAGCTGGAGATGGCCGGGACCTGGTTCTTCGGTGAGCCCGCCACCAACACCACGTCCACCAGCTTCATGCTGTTCGGACTGGTGGCCGTCTACGGCGGCCTCGTCCTGTTCGCCCGGGTCTGGTACGGCCTGATGAAGGCGTTGGCCCGCCGGCCCGGGGTGCCCATCCGCTACCTCGGCTGGATCCTCGCCCTGTGGCTCATCCCGATGCTGGTGGTCGCCCCCATCTTCAGCCGCGACGTCTTCTCCTACGCCGCCCAGGGCGAGATGATGAGCCATCACATCAACCCGTACCACTACGGCCCGTTCACCCTGGGGGCCGGACCGTACGTCAACCCGGTGGACCCCCTGTGGGGCAACACCCCCGCCCCGTACGGGCCGCTGTTCTTGATGATCGACGGCTTCCTGGCCACCGCCAGCTTCCACCACGCCGTGGCCACCGTCGTATTGCTCCGCCTGTTCTCCCTGGCCGGCGTCGCCCTGATCGCCTGGTGCATCCCCAAGCTCGCCCGGGCCTACGGTCGTGACGCCGGCCCGGTCTACGTGATGGCGGTGCTCAACCCGTTGGTGCTCCTCACCCTGGTGGGGGCCGCCCACAACGACGCCATCATGATCGGCCTGTTGCTGGCCGGCATCACCGCGGCGAAGTACAAGCACCCGGTCTGGGGGGTCATCCTCTGCGCCCTGGCCGCCGCCATCAAGGTCCCGGCGGCCCTCGGCGTCGTCTACATCGGCTGGGACTGGCTGGGCACCGGGATCCCGTGGCGCCAACGCGTCCGCCCGGTGGTGAAGGCCGGCCTCATCGCCGCCGCGGTCATGCTCGCCCTCTCCGTCGTCAGCGGCCTCGGGCTGGGGTGGATCGGCAACCTCGCCACCCCCGGCACCGTCCGGAGCTGGTTGGCCCCGGCCACCGGCATCGGCATGGGCGTCGGCGGCCTCCTCCACGCCGTCGGCCTCCAGGGGGTGTCCACCGCCGGCGTGCTGTCGCTCACCCGGGTGCTCGGCCTCATGGGCGCCGCCGCCGCCTCGGTGTACCTGCTGATCAACAGTGATCGGATCGGCGCCCTCAAAGCCCTCGGCCTGAGCCTGCTGCTCTTCGTCGTCCTCGGCCCGGTGGTCCAGCCCTGGTACCTCACCTGGGGGGTCATCCTGCTGGCCCCGGTGGCCACCGGCCGGCTGCGCACCCTGCTGATCGCCCTGTCGGTGGTGTCCCCGTTCATCGGCCTCCCCGGCGGCCGCACGCTGCTGGACGAGCTCATCCACGCCAACCCCCTGGCCGTGGCGGCGGCGTTGCTCGTCCTCCTCGGCGTCTTGTTGGCCCCCCTCGGCCGATGGGCCACTGCCTGGCGAGACGCCGACGCCACCCTGGCCGGTTGGCCGGACGAACCCGCCTACCCGGCCTTCGAGGCCTGACCCCGGCTCAGAGCATTCGCTGCATCTCGACCACGTCGAGCCACCGGCCGTGCTTGCGGCCCACCTCCCGCTCCACCCCGACGGTCTCGAACCCGCACGCCCGGTGGAGGGCGATGGACGGCTCGTTCTCGCCGACGATCCGGGCGATGACGGTGTGGAACCCGTGGGCGGCGGCCAGGCGGACCAGCTCGGCCAGCATTGCCCGGCCGACCCCGCGACCCTGGTGGGCGGCGGCCACGTACACCGAGTCTTCGACCGTCGTGGCGTAGGCCGGCCGGCTCCGGAACGGCGACAGCGCACCGAAGCCCACGACGACGTCCCCGCCGGCGCCGACCGGGCCGTCCACCGCACCCGTCCCCGCCGGCTCCACCGCCACCACCGCCGGGTGGGCGCCGTCGTGGCGGCTCAGCCAACCCCGCTGCTCCTCGGCCGTGCGGGGGACCAGGTCGAAGGTGGCCGTCCCCCGGCTGACCTCGACGTTGTAGATCCCCCGGATCGCCTCGGCGTCCCCGGGGGCAGCCAGGCGGACCCGCATCCGGGCGATGGTACCGGCCCGGGAGCGGGGGTCGCCGTCCGGTGGCTATCATGGTCGCTCGCGGGCGGGCCGTCGCGGCCCGAACCGTGGTGTTGCCCCCTTAGCTCAGTCGGCAGAGCACAGCCATGGTAAGGCTGGTGTCGTCGGTTCGATTCCGACAGGGGGCTCCCCACAGCGGCGTAGCTCAGTTGGTTAGAGCACACGGCTCATAATCGTGTTGTCGCGGGTTCGAGTCCCGCCGCCGCTACCGGCTCCGGGCCCACCGGGGCGGCCGAGAACCACCAGGCCAAAACCATTCAGGCCAAAACCATTCAGGGAGGAAACGACCGTGGCCAAGAACGAGAAGCGGGTCCAGGTCACCCTGGCCTGTGAGGTCTGCAAGCGCCGCAACTACATCACGATGAAGAACAAGCTGAACGACCGCGAGCGGATCGAGATGAAGAAGTTCTGCCGCTGGGACCGCCAGCACACCCTGCACAAGGAAACCCGCTGACCGGACCACCCGCGGGCCCGACAACCCGCTGGACGGTCGCCCACCAGGCGGTGCTAACCTCGCGCTCTGCTTCGTAGGTCAGGTGGTGGTTCCCCGGTGCCCCCGCCGCCGGCTCCACCAGGCCTAGGAGGGCCAATGGGAGCCAGCAGAGGGCAGTAGCTCAACTGGTAGAGCACCGGTCTCCAAAACCGGCGGTTGGGGGTTCGAGTCCCTCCTGCCCTGCTCGGAGCCTGTGGTACAGCAGGACCGTCGACACGAACCGGAGCAAGAGCCGTGAACCGCGAGAGCAAGCGCAGAATGGAGCGTGAGGGCCAGGTGGAGGGCGACGGCGCCCTGGCCCTCCAGGCGCCCGACGTCCCAGCGCCGCGGGCGACCACCAAGAAGCGGACCTCCCCGGCCCAGTTCGTGCGGGAGATCCGGGACGAGTTGCGGCAGGTGGCCTGGCCGACCAGGTCGGAGATGATCAACTACACCGCCGTCGTCCTCGCCACCCTGGTGCTGATGACGGCGCTGATCTTCGGCCTCAACTACGTCTTCGGCAAAGCCATCCTGTACATGTTCACGAAGTGACCGCCAGAACCGAGTGACGCTGTGAGTTTCGACGACCCCACCCAGACCGACGACCACGACGCCGCGACCGACCAGGCCGCCGCGCCCGGCGACGCGTCCGATGACGTCCCCGCCGGGGTCGACGCCGGCCTCGGCGAGGACGACCCGGCCGCCGATGACGCCGCCGGCGAGACCGACACCGACGACACCGGCACCGGCGGCGAGACCGGCGCCGACACCGACGCCGAGCAGGACGACCTGGACGACGACGACCTGGAGGACGTCTACGTCCCCAGCCCCTACGACCGCCCCGGGCGGTGGTACGTCGTCCACACCTACTCCGGCTACGAGAACAAGGTCAGCTGGAACCTGAAGAACGTGGTGGCCTCCCGGGGGATGGAGGACCAGGTGTTCGAGGTCGTCATCCCCATGGAGGACGTCGTCGAGTTCAAGGGCGGCAAGAAGGTCACCGTCCAGAAGAAGACCTTCCCCGGCTATCTGCTGGTCCGTTGCGACCTGGACGACGACGTCTGGGGGGCCGTCCGCAACACCCCCGGGGTGACCGGCTTCGTCGGTCCGGGCACCAAACCCACCCCGCTGTCCCGCCGAGAGGTGGAGAGCATCCTCCAGGTCAAGGTGGAGGGCACCGAAGCCCCCGCCAAGCGGTCCCGGCCGCGCCTCGAGTACGAGGTCGACGAGACGGTCCGGGTGAAGGAAGGTCCCTTCGCCGACTTCTCCGGCCAGATCGCCGAGATCAACGAGGACCAGCTGAAGCTGAAGGTCCTCGTCAACATCTTCGGCCGGGAGACCCCGGTCGAGCTCGAGTTCAGCCAGGTCGCCAAGCTCTAGAAGAAATCGAGACAGCCAGGCGTGGGGCAGGGGCCCCACGCACTGGAGGAGGACGCCATCGGGAACTCTCGGTGGGCCCCCGTCCGGGAAAGGAACAGATGCCTCCCAAGAAGAAGATCCTCGCCATCGTCAAGATCCAGCTGCAGGCCGGTGCGGCCACCCCGGCGCCGCCGGTCGGCACCGCCCTGGGGCCGCACGGGGTGCAGACCATGGAGTTCTGCAAGCAGTACAACGCGGCCACCGAGAACCAGCGGGGCACGGTGGTCCCGGTGGACATCACCATCTACGAGGACCGCACCTTCAGCTTCGTCCTCAAGACCCCCCCGACCCCGGTGCTCCTCCGCGAGGCCGCCGGGCTCCAGAAGGGGTCGGCCACCACCGGCCGGGAGCAGGTCGCCACCATCACCGACGCCCAGCTCACCGACATCGCCAAGACCAAGCTCGCCGACCTCAACACCGACGACCTCGACGCCGCCAAGAAGCAGGTGGCCGGCACCGCCCGCTCCATGGGCATCGCCGTCGCCAGCTGATCGTCGACCCAGCTGATCGTCGAAACGCCCGGAAGGAACGTAGAACCATGACCCAGCACGGCAAGCGCTACCGGCAGCTCGCCACCCGGTACGACCGGGAGGCGCTCCACAGCACCTCCGAGGCCGTCGACCTGGTCAAGACCATGGGGTCGACCAAGTTCGACGAGACCGTCGAGCTCGCCGTCCGCCTCGGGGTGGACCCCCGGAAGGCCGACCAGATCGTCCGCGGCACCCTCAGCCTGCCGTCGGGCACCGGCCGGACCGTCCGCGTGGCCGTGTTCGCCGCCGGCGAGGCCGCCACCGACGCCCGGAACGCCGGCGCCGACGTGGTCGGGGCCGGCGACCTGGTGGCCCGGGTCCGCGACGACGGGTTCTTGGACTTCGACGTCGCCATCGCCACCCCTGACCTGATGGGCCAGGTCGGCACCCTCGGCCGGGTCCTCGGACCCCGAGGCCTGATGCCGAACCCGAAGACCGGCACCGTCACCACCGACGTCGGCAAGGCCGTGGTCGAGTTCAAGGGCGGCCGGGTGGAGTACCGGACCGACAAGGTCGGCAACATCCACCTCCCGGTGGGCAAGGCGTCGTTCGACCCCGACCAGCTGAAGGCCAACGTCTACGCCGTCGTCGACGAGCTCCTCCGGGTGAAGCCGGCCGCCGCCAAGGGCCGGTACCTCATGGCGGCCACCCTCTCCACCACCATGGGCCCCGGGGTGAAGATCGACACCAACCGGGCCCGGGCCGCCGACGAGGCCCTGGCGGCCACCGCCTGATCCGTACTATCCTTTCGCAGCCAGCTCGCCACCCCGGTGGACGGGCACCACATCCGACGCCGTAGACCTCCGGTGCACCCTGGGTGCCGAAGGGGCCCAACCGGGCCCGCCTGACGAGGCGACCTTCCGAACGACTCGGTTCGTCGCACCCCGGAGATCTCGGCCCCGCACCGGGCGGGCCATCCCGGACGAGGAGCGATGGACAACCCGAGAGCCGAGAAGGTCGCCGTGGTCGACGAGGTGCGCCAGCGCCTCGAGGATTCGTCGGCGTCGGTCGTCACCGAGTACCGCGGCCTGACCGTGGCCGAGCTGGCCGAGCTGCGCCAGAGCCTCGCCGCCGCCGGCGGCGACTACAAGGTCTTCAAGAACACCCTCGTCCGGCTGGCCATCGCCGGCGGCCCCCACCAGTCCCTCCAGGACCTGTTGACCGGCCCCACCGGCATCACCTTCGTCAACGGCGACGTCAGCGCCGTCGCCAAGGCCCTCCGGGAGTTCTCCCGGAACAACCCCAACCTGGTCATCAAGGGTGGCCTCATCGACGGCGACGTCCTCTCCTCCGGTGAGCTCGGCGCCCTCGCCGACCTGCCGTCCCGCGAGGTCCTGCTGGCCAGGTTCGCCGGCCTCCTCCAGGCGCCGATGACCCAGCTGGCCGGCCTCCTCCAGGCCATGCCCCGCAACTTCGCCTACGGCCTGTCCGCCCTGGTCGACCAGAAGGGCGGTGTCCCCGAGGCTGCGACCGCCGACGCACCGGCGGAGCCGGCAGCCGAGAGCTCCGACGCCGACGCCGAAGGCTCTGCCGCCGAGGCCGAGAGCCCCGCCGCCGAGGCGGAGGCCGCCGACGGGGAGGGCGAAGCCCCCCAGGCGGAGACGCCGGTTCCGGAAGCGGCGGAGGCCGCCCCCGAAGCGACCGGCGAAGCAGCGACCGGTGAAGCGGCGACCGACGAGTAGCGCCGGCCGGACGAACACGACCACCCAAACGAGATCGAAAGTAACGAAAGGAAGGCCACTGAGATGGCAGGGACCCTGACCAAGGACCAGATCCTGGACGGCATCAGCGAGCTGTCGGTGCTGGAGCTGAGCGAGCTGCTGAAGGCGTTCGAGGAGCGGTTCGGCGTGACCGCGGCCGCCCCGGTGGCGGTGGCCGCCGCCCCGGCCGCCGGTGGCGGTGGTGGCGGCGAGGCCGCGGCCAGCGAGGAGCAGACCGAGTTCGACGTCGTCCTGACTTCGGCCGGCGACAAGAAGATCCAGGTCATCAAGGAGGTGCGCTCGCTGACCAGCCTGGGCCTGAAGGAGGCCAAGGACCTGGTGGACAGCGCCCCCAAGCCGGTGCTGGAGAAGGTCGGCAAGGACGACGCCGAGAAGGCCAAGGCCGCCCTCGAGGGCGCCGGGGCCACCGTCGAGGTCAAGTAGCACGCACCGGCCGCCGGGCCCGGGGTGCGAACCACCCCGGGCTCCGCACCGGCCGCATGGCAATCCTTGACGCCTGCGGCGACGGCCCCGTAGCCTGTCGCCAGCGTTCGGAGCCCCACTGGGGTTCCGAAGGTTTTCGCGACCCTGGGGTTGCGTCTTACCCGACTCACGGGTAGGATGCAGGGTTGCCGTGCACGTTCTCGCTGCCTTCGCCCGTAATTTCAGCTGAATGGCGCGCGCCCTCGCACGTCCCCGGGCCTATTTCGGGCCCCTGACGCACCCTTGTAGTTCCCGTACGCAACCCGATTGGGAGGAGTAGGCCGTTGCCCGCACGGTCCCGTAGCCCCGAACGCGTGTCTTTCGCCAACATCGATGAGGCCCTGCCGCTTCCCGATCTGATCTCGATCCAACGCGACTCGTTCCAGTGGTTCTTGGACAAGGGGCTGGCTGAGGCGTTCAACGACATCAGCCCCATCGAGGACTTCACCGGCCAGCTCAGCCTGGAGCTGGAGTTCGACCCGTCCGACCCCACACTGCGCCCGCCGCCGAAGTTCTCGGTGGAGGAGTGCAAGGAGAAGGACATGACGTACGCCGCCCCGGTGTTCGTCCGGGCCCGGTTCTTGAACGCCACCACCGGCGAGATCAAGGAGCAGACCGTCTTCATGGGGGACTTCCCGATGATGACGGACCGGGGGACCTTCATCGTCAACGGCACCGAGCGGGTGGTCGTCAGCCAGCTCGTCCGGTCGCCGGGGGTCATCTTCCAGCCGGGCCGCGACGTGAAGACCATCTTCACCGGCACCATCCACCCCTACCGGGGTGAGTGGATCGAGCTCGACGTGGAGGCCAAGCCGGGCAAGGACGTCACCGCCGGGGCCCGGGTGGCCCGCAAGCGCCGGCTGTCCCTGTTCGTCCTCCTCCGGGCCCTGGGCTACGGCGACGACGCCTTCCTGGAGCGGTTCGTCCGCCACTTCGACTTCCTCGAGGGGCAGTGGGAGAAGGAGAAGAGCCTGGCCCCGACCCGGGAGGAAGCCCTCCTGGAGATCTACAAGCGGGCCCGTCCCGGTGAGCCCCTCTCGGCGGAGGCCGCCCGGCAGTACTTCGAGAACGCCTTCTTCAACCCCAAGCGGTACGACCTGACCCGGGTCGGCCGGTACAAGCTGAACCGGAAGCTCGGCCCGGAGATCGAGCGGATCTCCGAGCTGTTCGGCGTCGAGCTGGAGCGGCCGGCGCCGGGGCAGGGGGTGCTGAGCCCGTCGGAGATCCTGGCCTCGGCCACCTACATGCTGCACCTGGCACTGCACATGGCCGACGGCGACTCCACCTACCGGATCGACGACCAGGACCACTTCGCCAACCGACGGATCCGGTCCGTCGGGGAGCTCATCCAGAACCAGGTCCGGGTCGGCCTGTCCCGGATGGAGCGGGTCGTCCGCGAGCGGATGACCACCCAGGACGTCGAAGCCATCACCCCGCAGACCCTGATCAACATCCGTCCCGTGGTGGCGGCGGTGAAGGAGTTCTTCGGCACCAGCCAGCTCAGCCAGTTCATGGACCAGAACAACCCGCTGTCGGGCCTGGCCCACAAGCGCCGGCTGTCGGCCCTCGGCCCGGGCGGCCTGTCCCGGGAGCGTGCCGGCTTCGAGGTCCGGGACGTCCACAGCTCCCACTACGGCCGGATGTGCCCGATCGAGACCCCCGAAGGCCCGAACATCGGCCTGATCGGGGCCCTGGCCACCTACGCCCGGGTGAACGAGTACGGGTTCATCGAGACCCCGTACCGCCGGGTGGCCGACGGCCGGGTGACCGACGAGGTGATGTACCTGGCGGCCGACGAGGAGGAAGAGCACGTCATCGCCCAGGCCACCGCCCCGGTGGACGACCGGGGGAACTTCACCGAGGACCGCGTCCTGGTCCGCCGCGGCCCCCAAGGCACCGGGGTCCGGGTGGGGGTGGCCAACACCTCGTATGGCACCACCAGTGAGATCGACTACGTCCCGCCGTCCGAGGTGGACCTGATGGACGTGTCCCCGAAGCAGATCGTGTCGGTGTCCACCGCCCTGATCCCCTTCGTGGAGCACGACGACGCCAACCGGGCCCTGATGGGCGCCAACATGCAGAAGCAGGCCGTCCCCCTGGTGGTCCCCGAGGCCCCGTACATCGGCACCGGCGTCGAGGGCCGGGCGGCCCGCGACGCCGGCGACGTCATCGTCGCCGAGGGTGAGGGCACGATCACCGAGGTCACCGGCGAGCAGGTGGTGGTGGAGTACAAGGCCGGCCAGAAGGACCGGCTGGGCCACAACCTCGGTCGCAAGATCTACCGGCTGGCCAAGTTCCGGCGGTCCAACCAGAACACCTGCATCAACCAGAAGGTCCTCGTCGACGAGGGCCAGAAGGTGGTGACCGGCGACCTGCTGGCCGACGGGCCGTCCACCCACAACGGCGAGCTCGCCCTTGGCAAGAACCTGCTCGTCGCCTTCATGCCGTGGGAGGGCTACAACTACGAGGACGCCATCATCCTGTCCCAGCGCCTGGTGAAGGACGACGTCCTCACCTCGATCCACATCGAGGAGCACGAGGTCGACGCCCGGGACACCAAGCTGGGCGCCGAGGAGATCACCCGGGACATCCCGAACCTCTCCGAGGAGATCCTGGCGGACCTCGACGACCGGGGCATCATCCGGGTCGGGGCCGAGGTCGGTCCCGGCGACGTCCTCGTCGGCAAGGTCACCCCGAAGGGCGAGACCGAGCAGACCCCCGAGGAGCGGTTGCTCCGGGCCATCTTCGGCGAGAAGGCCCGGGAGGTCCGGGACACCAGCCTGAAGGTCCCCCACGGGGAAGAGGGCAAGGTCATCGACGTCCGGGTGTTCTCCCGTGAGGACTCCCACGAGCTGCCCCCCGGGGTCAACCAGCTGGTCCGGGTCTACGTGGCCCAGAAGCGGAAGATCTCCGAGGGCGACAAGCTGGCCGGCCGCCACGGCAACAAGGGGGTCATCTCCAAGATCCTGCCGGTCGAGGACATGCCGTTCCTGGCGGACGGCACCCCGGTCGACATCATCTTGAACCCCCTGGGCGTCCCCAGCCGGATGAACGTCGGCCAGGTCCTGGAATCCCACCTCGGCTACGCCGCCCGGCACGGCTGGGAGGGCGTCCCCGTGGAGGAGGGGGTCGGCACCAGCGGCCGCGGCGACGGCGCCGCCCGCAAGACCCGGCCCCGCACCATCCCGGCCGCCTGGGTGTCCACCCCGGTGTTCGACGGGGCCCACTGGGACGAGACCGAGGACGCCGGCAAGCACCGGACCATCCAGAAGGTGTTCGAGGAGCTCAACAGCGACTCGGCCAACGGGGACGTCCAGATCAAGCCCACCGGCAAGGCCCAGCTGTACAACGGCCGTACCGGCGTCCCCTACGACAACCCCATCTCGGTCGGCTACGTGTACATCTTGAAGCTCGCCCACCTGGTCGACGACAAGATCCACGCCCGGTCCACCGGCCCGTACTCGATGATCACCCAGCAGCCGCTGGGTGGGAAGGCCCAGTTCGGTGGGCAGCGGTTCGGGGAGATGGAGGTCTGGGCCCTGGAGGCCTTCGGGGCGGCCTACGCCCTGCAGGAGCTGCTGACCATCAAGTCCGACGACGTCCTCGGCCGGGTCAAGGTCTACGAGGCCATCGTCAAGGGAGAGAACATCCCCGAGCCGGGCATCCCGGAGAGCTTCAAGGTGCTGATCAAGGAGATGCAGTCGCTGTGCCTCGACGTCGAGGTCCTGGCGCTCGACGGCTCCGAGATCGAGATGCACGAGCTCGACGAGGACGTGTTCCGCACGGCCGAGGAACTGGGGATCGACATCAGCCGACCCGAACGCGGGTCGGACGAAGAGGACGAGCGGCGCGCCGCAGAGAGGAGCTTCTCCTAATGGCCCTCGACGTCAACACCTTCGACCAGCTCCGTATCGGGCTGGCCACCGGGGACTCCATCCGGGGCTGGTCCAACGGGGAGGTCAAGAAGCCCGAGACCATCAACTACCGGACGCTCCGTCCCGAGAAGGACGGGCTGTTCTGCGAGAAGATCTTCGGTCCCACCAAGGACTGGGAGTGCTACTGCGGCAAGTACAAGCGGGTGCGCTTCAAGGGGATCATCTGCGAGCGCTGCGGGGTCGAGGTCACCCGGTCCAAGGTCCGCCGTGAGCGGATGGGCCACATCGAGCTGGCCGCCCCGGTCGTCCACATCTGGTACCTCCGGGGCACCCGGAGCTGGCTGGCCTACCTCCTCATGGGCACCGAGGCCCGGGAGGAGCTGAAGGCCAAGCAGCTGGAGAAGGTCATCTACTTCGCCGCCAACCTCGTCACCTGGGTGGACGAGGAGAAGCGCCACGAGGACCTCCCCAACCTGGAGGCCGAGCTGGCCGAGGAGATCGCCGACATCGAGCGGCGTCGCGACCTCGACATCGACCGCCGGTTCAAGGCCCTCGAGGACGAGCTGAAGCAGCTCGAGTCCGAGGGGGCCCGGGACGCCGAGGTGAAGGCGCGCCAGCGGGCCGTCGAGAAGGAGATCGGCGGCATCCGCGAGCGGGCCGACGACGAGGTCGACCTGGCCAAGCGCGCCCTCGACGAGCTGAAGAGCCTGCACGCCCGGAAGATCATCGAGGACGAGCTGCTGTGGCGTGAGCTGCGGGTCCGTTACGAGGACTACTTCGAGGGGGGCATGGGCGCCGAGGCCCTCCAGCGCCTCATCGACCGCATCGACCTCGACGCCGAGGAGATCAAGCTCCGCGAGATGATCGACGCCGCCGACGGCCGCCGACCCCTGTCGGCCCAGCGGCGGCAGAAGGTGATCAAGCGGCTGAAGATCGTCACCGCCTTCAACCGCCGCGACGAGCACGGCCGCCGGGTCAACGACCCCCGGGCCATGATCTTGGAAGCCGTCCCGGTGATCCCCCCGGACCTCCGGCCGATGGTGCAGCTCGACGGTGGCCGGTTCGCCACCTCCGACCTCAACGACCTGTACCGCCGGGTCATCAACCGGAACAACCGGCTCAAGCGGCTGCTCGACCTCGGTGCGCCCGAGATCATCATCAACAACGAGAAGCGGATGCTCCAGGAGGCCGTCGACGCCCTGTTCGACAACGGCCGCCGCGGCCGGCCGGTCACCGGTCCGGGCAACCGCCCATTGAAGTCGCTGTCCGACATGCTGAAGGGCAAGCAGGGCCGGTTCCGCCAGAACCTGCTCGGCAAGCGCGTCGACTACTCCGGCCGTTCGGTCATCGTCATCGGCCCGACCCTGCAGCTCCACCAGTGCGGCCTGCCCAAGCTGATGGCCCTGGAGCTGTTCAAGCCGTTCGTCATGAAGCGGCTGGTCGACGCCGAGCTGGCCCAGAACATCAAGTCGGCCAAGCGGATGGTGGAACGCCGCCGCCCGCAGGTCTGGGACGTCCTCGAGGGCGTCATCCGGGAGCACCCGGTGCTCCTCAACCGGGCCCCCACCCTGCACCGGCTGGGCATCCAGGCCTTCGAGCCCGTCCTGGTCGAGGGCAAGGCCATCCAGGTGCACCCGCTGGTCTGCACCGCCTTCAACGCCGACTTCGACGGCGACCAGATGGCCGTGCACCTGCCGCTGTCGGCCGAGGCCCAGGCCGAGGCCCGGGTGCTGATGCTGTCGGCCAACAACATCCTGTCCCCGGCCACCGGACGGCCCATCACCGTGCCCACCCAGGACATGGTGTTCGGTGGCTACTACCTCACCCTGGCCGTCGACGGCGCCAAGGGTGAAGGCCGGGCGTTCCGGCACAGCCACGAGATCCAGGCCGCCTTCGACGCCGGCGACGTCGACCTGCACGCCAAGATCCTGCTGCGCCCGCGGCCGGAGTCGGCGCTGGCCGACCGGCTGGTGGCCGCCGGCATCGAGCCCGAAGAGGACGGCCGCCTCTCCCACACCACCACCCCCGGCCGGGTCTTCTTCAACGAGGCCCTCCCGGAGGGGTTCGGCTACGTCGACGACGTCGTCGGCAAGCGGAACACCCCGATCGGGTCCATCGTGGAAGAGCTGGCCGCGGCCTACCCGAAGCACGTGGTGGCCCAGAGCCTGGACCGCATCAAGGCCCTCGGGTTCCGGTTCGCCGCCCAGTCCGGGCTGACCATCTCCATCGACGACGTCCGCACCCCGCCGGAGAAGCAGGGCATCCTCGACCGGTACGAGAAGGAGGCCGAGAAGGCCGAGACCCAGTTCAAGCGGGGCATCATCACCGACGACGAGCGGCGCCAGAAGGAGATCGAGATCTGGACGTCGGCCAACTCCGAGGTCGGACGGGCGATGGAGCAGGCGCTGGCCGGCTTGTCGTTCAACCCCCTCGACATGATGGTCGACTCCGGTGCCCGGGGGAACGCCCAGCAGATCCGGCAGATCGCCGGCATGAAGGGTCTGGTGTCCAACCCCCGCGGTGAGATGATCCCCCGGCCGATCAAGTCGTCCTTCCGTGAAGGACTGTCGGTGCTGGAGTACTTCATCTCCACCCACGGCGCCCGGAAGGGCCTGGCCGACACCGCCCTGCGGACCGCCGACTCCGGCTACCTCACCCGCCGGTTGGTCGACGTCGCCCAGGAGCTCATCGTCCGTGAGGACGACTGCGGCACCGTCCGCGGCATCTGGATCGAGGAGGTCGTCCCCGACAGCGCCGGGAAGCGGAGCTACCTGGAGACCCGGGCCTACGGCCGGCTCGTCCTGGAGCCGATCAGCCTGGCCGACGGCACCACCGTCGACACCGGCACCGTCCTCACCGACGAGATCTGTGCCCAGCTCCGAGACGACCCCGGCGTCGACCGCATCCGGGTCCGCTCGGTGCTGACCTGCGAGGCCACGCACGGGATCTGTGCTGCCTGCTACGGCCAGTCCCTGGCCACCGGCCGGATGATCGAGCTCGGCGAGGCCGTCGGCGTCATCGCCGCCCAGTCCATCGGCGAGCCCGGCACCCAGCTGACCATGCGGACGTTCCACACCGGTGGGATCGTCGGTGAGGACATCACCCACGGCCTCCCCCGGGTGGTCGAGCTGTTCGAGGCCCGGACCCCGAAGGGCGCCGCCGTGCTGGCCCGCCACTCCGGGGTGGTCCGCATCGAGGACGAGGAGGGCGGCCGCCGGATCACCGTGGTGGCCGACGACGGCACCGAGGAGTCGGCCCTGGTGCCGCCCCGGGCCCACCTCGAGGTGGCCGACGGCCAGGAGGTCGGGGCCGGCGACGCCCTGGTCGAGGGCCCGAAGGACCCGAAGGAGCTGCTCGAGGTCAAGGGCATCCGGGAGACCCAGCAGTACCTGGTCGAAGAGGTCCAGAAGGTCTACCGGGACCAGGGTGTGTCGATCCACGACAAGCACATCGAGCTGATCGTCCGCCAGATGCTCCGGCGGGTCCTGGTGGCGGAGCCCGGCGAGGCCCCGTTCCTGCCCGGCGAGCGGGTGGACAACCAGCTCTACGCCGAGGTCAACCGGCAGCTGGTCGAGGAGGGCAAGCGTCCCGCCGAAGGCCGGCCGGAGCTCATGGGGATCACCAAGGCGTCGCTGGCCACCGAGAGCTGGCTGTCGGCGGCGTCCTTCCAGGAGACCACCCGGGTGCTCACCGAGGCGGCCATCGAAGGCAAGTCGGACCAACTGTTCGGCTTGAAGGAGAACATCATCATCGGCAAGCTCATCCCCGCCGGGTCCGGCATGGAGCGGTACCGGTCCATCCGGTTGGAGATGCCCGACGCCGAGGCCATGCCGTTCTGGGCCCAGACCTCCGGCGACGCCGACACCGAGGACCTGGCCGCCTGGCTGCGTGACGTCGGCGGCGACAGCCTGTCCGACGACCCGTTCTCCACCTCCATCGACGCCAGCTGGCTCGGCACCCCCCCCGACGCCGGCGACGGCAACGGCAACGGTGCTGCCCCTGCCGAGGAGGCCGGCGCCTAGATCGGCCTGATGCGTCCGGGTGCGGCCGGTGGCCGGCACCCGGACGCATCAGTGGCCTAAGGTGCGCCGCATGCTCCCTGGCGGCCGGGTGCCCAAGACCGGTCGTCGGTGGACCGGCCTCGGACGGACCGGTGGGGTGACGGTCGGTGTCGGGGTGGTCGTCTGCGGGTCCCTGCTGGCCGCCTGCGGGGGACCGCCCAATGCCACCCAACCGCGGTCCAGGGCGAAGACGCCGACGTCGGTGCACCCGTCGACCAGCGGACCCACCGTGGCGCCTAGCACCACCGCGCCAGCTACCGCGCCGCACCGCACCGCCCCGGCTCGGACCGCCCCGCCCTCGACGACCCAGTCGGCCGGCGGCCCGCCGCCTCCGGTCCCTTCTTCGGGGGCCTACCTGGGGGCGTGGGTCCAGCCGGCGGGGTCCAGGAGCCCCGGTGCGGGGTCCTTCGCCTCCCAGATGTCGAGCCTGCCGGCTCTCCAACAGTCCATCAGCCGGCCGCTGGCCATCCTCCACGTCTACTCGGGCTGGTCGGCGCCGCCGCCCGTGGCGGCCCTGGCGGCCATCTCGGCCAACGGGTCGATCCCCCTCCTCGACTGGGGCTGTGGGGTCCCCGACTCGGCGGTGGCCTCAGGAACCGCCGACGGCCTCATCCGGGGGTACGCCGAGGCGTTGAAGGCGTACGGCCGGCCGGTCCTGCTCCGCTGGTTCTGGGAGATGAACCTTCTCGCCTCCCGGCCCGCCTGCCGCAGCGCCGGGGGGGCCGCCGACTACGTGGCCGCCTGGCAGCACATCTGGACCATTTTCCACGAGGTGGGGGCGTCGAACGTCGCCTTCGTCTGGTGTCCGGGGATCACCGGCGCCGACCCGGCGCCGTACTACCCCGGTGACGGCTACGTCGACTGGATAGGGGTCGACGGCTACGACCGCAAGGGTCTCGGCGCCGCCGGCTTCGCCGCCTTGTTCTCGGCCTTCTATGCCGAGTGGCTGCCGCACGGCAAGCCGATGATGGTGGCCGAGACCGGCGCGCGGCCGGCGGCCCAGGCGGCTTACCTGGCGGGAGCGGCGGCCACCATGGCCGGCTCGACCGGGTGGAAGGCCTTGGTGTACTTCGATGCCGCCGGCCCCGTGGCCAGCTGGACCCTCTCTGCCGGCGGTCTCGGGGCCTTCGGCACCCTGGCCATGAGCCAGCAGTTCTCCCCCACCCTCGCCAACCCCTGAGGCGCGTCCGGCCCAGGGGCACGGCGGCCCAGGAGACTTTGCATAAATCCGATGTAGCCGGTCAATTTTAGCGTATTTCTTCAATAACGTGGTCTACCGGTGAAGGTACATTCTACTTTTATATGCAACAATTCATCTCGGTTTAACAAGACATGACGGCCTGACTATCCAGCAAGTGTTGGCTCCTGAATTGCGGAGCTAGCGGGCCACCCTTATCGAGTGACGGCAATCTGACCTGGGGAAACTCTGCGTGAACTCGACGTGAGGGGGTCTTTACCTACTCGTCGGACAGGCGCCGTAGGAACCGAAATTTCGGTCTCGCATGAGAAAAGTCTTCCCCTCGACCGAATTTTGTCGTACCCTCCCGGGCACATCTTCAGTTTTGCCTGGGAACGGAGGGAGAACAGAAGTGATAGGTATCCCTATGCCATCGTCACCCTGGTGGCAGACCGACGACCTTGCCCCATGTGAACGAAGGCACAAGCGTGTCGGTCAGTCAGCCAACTGAACCCCTCCTCGCACCGCGAGGAACACGACCTGATGGTCCGGGCGACGCCGGTCAGGCGCCCGGCGTCTACGAGCTGTCCCATCTGCGCGAGCTCGAAGCCCAGAGCGTCCACATCATGCGGGAGGTGGCCGCCGAGTTCACGCGGCCGGTCCTCCTCTTCTCGGGGGGCAAGGACTCCATCGTCATGCTGCACCTGGCCCGCCTGGCCTTCTGGCCGGCCGCCATCCCGTTCCCGGTGCTCCACGTCGACACCGGTCGGAATTTCCCCGAAGTCCTGTCCTTCCGGGACCAGGCCGTCGAGGAAGCCGGGGTCCGCCTGGTGGTGGCGTTGGTGCAAGACGACATCGACGCTCGCCGGGTGGTGGAGGAGACCGGCCCCGGCACCAGCCGGAACCGCCTGCAGACCACCACCCTGCTCCGGGCCATCCGGGAGGGCCGGTTCGACGCGGCGTTCGGGGGTGGCCGGAGGGACGAAGAGAAGGCCCGGGCCAAGGAGCGGATCTTCAGCTTTCGCGACCAGTTCGGCCAGTGGGACCCGAAGAACCAGCGCCCGGAGCTGTGGAACCTCTACAACGGTCGCCACCGGAAGGGCGAGCACATCCGGGTCTTTCCCTTGTCCAACTGGACCGAGCAGGACGTGTGGCAGTACATCGCCGAGGAGGGCATCGCCGTCCCCGGCCTGTACTTCGCCCACCATCGTGAGGTCTTCCTCCAGGACGGGATGCTGATGGCCGTCTCCGAGCACCTCGAGGCCCCGCCGGGGAGCGAGGTGTTCACCGAGTCGGTCCGGTTCCGGACGGTGGGGGACGCCGACTGCACGGGATGCGTGGCGTCGGTGGCCACCAGCGTCGAGCACGTGGTCGAGGAGATCAGCGCCACCCGCCTCACCGAACGGGGTGCCACCCGGGCGGACGACCGGATCTCCGACGCCGGCATGGAGGACCGCAAGCGGGAGGGGTACTTCTGATGTCCCGACTTCTACGCCTGACGACGGCCGGATCGGTCGACGACGGCAAGTCCACCCTGATCGGGCGGCTGCTCTACGACGTCAAGGCCATCTACGAGGACCAGTTGGCGGCGATCCACCGCACCAGCGTGGAGCGGGGCCACGCCACCACCGACCTGGCCCTGTTGACCGACGGCTTGCGGGCCGAGCGCGAGCAGGGCATCACGATCGACGTCGCCTACCGCTACTTCGCCACCCCGCGGCGCAAATTCATCATCGCCGACACGCCGGGCCACGTGCAGTACACCCGGAACATGGTCACCGGGGCCTCCAACGCCCACCTGGCCGTCATCCTGATCGACGCCCGCCACGGACTGGTGGAGCAGAGCCGCCGCCACGCCTTCCTCTCCAGCCTCCTCGGCATCCCGCGGCTGGTGGTGTGCGTCAACAAGATGGACCTGGTCGGTTGGAGCGTGGACCGCTTCGAGGAGATCCGCGCCGACTTCATGCTGTTCGCCGGGAAGCTCGGCCTGACCGACGTCACCTTCATCCCCATCTCGGCGCTGCTCGGCGACAACGTGGTGACGAGCTCCGACGTCATGCCGTGGTACGAGGGGCTGCCCCTCCTTCCTCACTTGGAAGAGGTCGACATCGGTGGCGACGAAAACCTGGACGACCCCCGGTTCCCGGTGCAGTACGTGATCCGTCCCCAGTCCTCCGGCTACGAGGACTACCGGGGCTACGCCGGGACGGTGGCCAGCGGCATCTTCCGCCCCGGTGACGACGTCGTGGTCCTTCCGTCGGGGTTGGGCTCGCGGGTGGCCCGGATCGAGACGCCCCGCGGGCCGGTCGACGAAGCCTTCGCCAACATGGCGGTGACCATGCTCCTCGAGGACCACCTCGACATCTCACGCGGTGACATGCTCTGCCGGCCGCACAACCGGCCGCCGGCCACCCACCACGTCGAGGCCACGGTGTGCTGGACCGACGACCGGCGCCCGCTGCGGTCCGGCGACGCCCTGGTCGTCAAGCACACCACCCGGACGGTCCGCGCCGCGGTCGAGGGCATCAGCTTCCGGTTGGACGTCAACTCGCTGGACCAGGACGACCGGGCCAACCGCCTCGACCTCAACGAGATCGGCCGGGTGACCCTGCGGACCACCGAACCGCTCTGCGTCGACGACTACCGGACCAACCGGGCCACCGGCAGCATCATCCTCATCGACCCGGCCACCAGCGCCACCTCGGGCGCCGGCATGATCCGCCTGATGCCCGGGGGGAAGACCAGCAGCAACGTGGTCCGGCACACGGGGAACCTGACCCGGGAGGTGCGCTTCCGGGCGCTCGGGAGCGAGGGCGCCACCGTGCTGTTCACCGGCCTGTCGGGGTCGGGCAAGTCGACGGTCGCCGCCATCGTCGAGGAGGTCCTGGTGGGTCGGGGGCAGCCCGTCCTGCTACTGGACGGCGACAACCTCCGGATGGCCCTGTGTGGGGACCTCGGTTTCTCCGACGAAGACCGCTCCGAACAGCTCCGGCGCGCCGGCGAGGTGGCCCGGCTGGTGGCCGAGACCGGGGTCATCGTGCTCATGTCCCTCATCAGCCCGTTCGCCGAGGACCGGCGCCGCTTGCGGATGTCCCACCAGGCGGTCGCCCTCCCGTTCTACGAGGTCTTCATGGACACGCCCCTCGCCGAGTGCGAGCGGCGTGACCCCAAGGGCCTCTACGCCAAGGTCCGCCAGGGCGTGATCAGCGGGTTCACCGGGATCGACTCACCGTATGAGCCACCGCCGGACCCCGAGCTCGTGCTCCGTTCGAGCGAGCAGTCCCCGGCCGAGCTGGCCGAGCGCCTGATCGGGCTGCTCGACGAGTCGCTCGGCCTGCAGAAGCACCGACCCATCGGGGTGTGACGCCATGGAGAGGGTGACGGCCATGGAGAGGGTGCCGCCTGGCCGGCCTAGGCGGGCTCCTTCGGGGGCTCGGGCCGCGGTGACCACGTTGGCGGTCGCCGTGGTGCTGTCCGGCCTGTCGCTCCCGCTGGCGGCCGTCGGTGCCGGACCGGCGTCGGCCGTGGCCACATCACCCACACCGCTGGTCCAGACCTCATTCCTCTGGGGCGCCGACACATCGGGCCAGGTGGGCAACGGCCAGACCGAGCCGGCGGTGACGGCGACGAGCCAGTTGACAGCCGGTGGGGTGGCGTTCTCGGCCTTCGCCGCCGGCGGGTTGGACACCGTGGGCCTCTCCACCGCCGGTAACCTCTACGCCTGGGGGGCCAACAACTTCGGGCAGTTGGGCAACGGCACGACGGGCACACCGTCTCCGGTCGCCGCCCCCGTCGCCGCCCCGGCCGGGGTCACCTTCACGGCCATCGCCGCCGGGAGCGCCCACCACCTGGCGTTGTCGTCCACCGGCACGGTGTACGCCTGGGGCGCCAACCGCTTCGGGCAGCTCGGCACCGGGTCGCTCACCAACACCAGCCAGCCGACGGCCATCGCCGCGCCGGCCGGGGTCACCTTCACGGCCATCGCCGCCGGTGGGTTCGACAGCTACGCCATCTCCACGACCGGCGCGGTCTACGCCTGGGGGGCCAACTTCTACGGCCAGCTCGGCACCGGCACAGCGACCGCCAGCGACTCGCCGGTCGAGGTCGACCTGCCCGCCGGTCTCGCCTTCACCGACGTGGCCACCGGCGGCGGCCACGCCCTGGCGATCGCCAGCAACGGGTCCGTCTACGCCTGGGGGGACAACCTGGCCGGCCAGCTCGGTGACGGGACCACCGTGGACCGCCCGACGCCGGTCGCCGTCGCGCTCCCGGTCGGTACGGTGGCCACCCAGGTGGCCGCCGGGTCGGCCGATTCGATCATCCTGACGACGGCCGGCCGAGTGCTGGCGTGGGGGTCGGGCCTGTTCGGCGAGCTCGGCAACGGCGGCACCACAGATTCGAGCCTGCCGGTGTTCCCGAACCTCCCGGGAATCCAACAGTTCGCCGCCGTCGCCGCCGGGAGCGAGTCGATGTACGCCCTGACCACCAACGGCGTGGTGTGGACGTGGGGCGCCGACGTGTACGGGCAGATGGGGGACCAGAGGACATCGGTGACCGGGCAGCTCTCGCCGGAGCAGCTGTTCCTCTCCGGGGCCACGTCCGGGACCCTGATCGCCGGCATCTTCTCCGGCCCCGACGCCTCCGTGGCCGCCCTGGTGACCCCGGCGACCCAGACGGTGAGCCTGGCCGCGATCGCCGACCAGACCTACGGCAGCGCGCCGGTACCCGTGTTGGCGACCGCGACGTCGGGGCTGCGACCGACCATCGCGGCCTCGGGCGCCTGTGCCGCCTCGGGGACCCGGGTCTTCCTCCTGGCGGTCGGGGTCTGCCAGCTCACCGCCACCCAGGCCGGCGACCTGCAGTTCTATCCCGCGCTGGCCGTGACCATCACCTTCATGATCAACCCGGCCACCCTGACCGTCACCCCGATCGACACCCGGGCCGTGGCCGGCGGACCGTTCCCCACCTTCGCCTATCGGGTGACCGGTTTCAAGGGCGGGGACACCACCGCCATCCTTTCCGGTACCCCCTCCTGCACCACGCCGGCCACCGCCGCTTCACCGCCCGGCCAGTACCCGATCACCTGCACCGCCGGGACCCTCTCCGCCCCGAACTACGTCGTCGTCAGTGGTCCGGCGGCCACCCTCACCCTCACCGCGCCGACCGGACCCACCGGGCCGACAGGACCCACCGGGCCGACAGGGCCCACCGGGCCGACAGGTCCGACCGGGCACGCCGCGCCCGTCGGGGGTTACGCCATGGTCGGGGCCGACGGCTCGGTCTGGGCCGAGGGGCCGTCCACCGGGCCCGGGGCCACGTACCTGGGGGCGATGTCCGGACAGCCCCTGAACGCGCCGATCGTCGGCGCCGCCTTCACCCCGGGGGACACCGGGTACTGGTTGGTGGCCAGCGACGGCGGCATCTTCTCCTTCGGGACGGCGGCCTTCGACGGCTCGATGGGGGGCCGACCACTGAACAAGCCCATCGTCGGCGTGGCCGCCACCCCGGACGGTGGGGGCTACTGGGAGGTGGCCTCGGATGGCGGCATCTTCAGTTTCGGCGACGCCCAGTTCTACGGCTCCACCGGTTCCATGGTGCTGAACAAGCCGATCGTGGGCATGGCGACGACCCGGAACGGCGGGGGCTACTGGTTGGTGGCCAGCGACGGCGGCATCTTCAGCTTCGGCGACGCCCAGTTCTACGGCTCGGCCGGGGGGACATCGGCCGGTCTGCGGATCGTCGGCATGGCCCCCACCCCGGACGGCGGCGGCTACTGGCTGGCGACGTCGAACGGCAACATCTACAGCTACGGCGACGCGGCCTTCGACGGCAGCCTGCGGTACCTGACCCTGGCCAAGCCGGTGGTGTCGATCGCCGCCAACCCGATGGGCGGCGGGTACTGGATGACGGGGAGCGACGGTGCGGTCTTCGCCTTCGGCGGCGCCCCCTACTACGGCCGGGCCAGTACCCCGCCGGCGCCGATCGTGGGGATCATCTGATGGGAGGTGGACGACCCATGTCTGGTCGGAGTGAGGTACGCGTCGCGCTCTTGGTCGGCATAGCGCTGTTGGTCGGCATGGCGCTGTTGGTCGGCGCCGTCGTGGCCCCCGTCGTCGCGCCGGGGGTGGCGTCGGCGGCCCACGGCCGCGTTCGGGCGGCCAACAGCACAGCGACGGGCGGCCCTCAGCCGGCGGTCCCGGCTACCGGCGCCTATCTCGGGATCTGGTTGGACCCCGGCATCACAACCACACCGACAGCCATCGAGACAACAGCGAACCTCCTCCGGTCCGTGCAGCAGTTTCCCGCCTTCGACGCCACCCTCGGTCGCCCGCTGGGCTTTGTCCACCTGTACCAGCGGGGGAACCTCAACAAGTTCGCCCCGGTCACCAACGGCATGCTCCGGGCCGTCGCCGCCACCGGAGCGATCCCGCTGATCGACTGGCCCTGCGCGCTCCCCGACTCGTCGATCATCCAGGGGGCCATGGACACAAGCATCACCAAGTTCGCCCAGCAGCTGGCCCGGTACAGCGGGCCGGTCTTCCTCCGCTGGTCGTGGGAGATGAACCTCAAGAACCTTCCCATCAATGTGGCCTGCCAGGGGACACTCGGCGCCACGGGGTACATCCAGGCCTTCCAGCACATCCGGGCGATCTTCGCCCAGTACGCCACCAACGTGGCCTTCGTCTGGTGCCCTTCGGCGGCTCCGGCGGCGGCGACACCGCACTCCTACTATCCCGGCAACTCGACTGGGGCCACAACAGTCGTGAACTGGATCGGTTTCGACGGCTACAACCGCACAGTCGCCCCGTCGACGTCGATCGGCCAGTGGCAGACCTTCTACAGCAAGTTCTCGGGGTTCGGGAAGCCGATGATGGTGGCCGAGACCGGCGCACCGGCCTCGTCACCCAACACCACCCAGGCCTCCTTCCTCGCCGCCGTCGAGCAGGCCCTGCCGTCCATGCCGGAGGTCAAGGCCGTGGGCTACTACGACTCGAAGACCAAGGCGAACAACTGGACGCTCAACGCGGCCGGGCGGACCCAGTACATCGCCCTGGCGTCCGATCCCTACTTCTCCGCGGTATCCCCCTAGGCGGTCGGACGACGTGACGGACAGCGGCGGTTGGGGAAACAGTGGGTCAGAAGCTGACGTTCACGGTGAAGCCGGTCGCCTGCCCGACGGAGCCCGACCCGGCGTCCACTCGACGGGCCTGCTGCAGGGCCTGAGCGTTGGCCGTGAGGTCGACGAGGACGTAGACCTTGCCGTTCTGGGTCACCGTGTTGGGCAGGATCTGGCGGACGGTCACCGGAAACGTCGTGTTGGGGAAGGCGGGGAGCGAGGCGGTGGCCGTCTGGCCCGTGTGGACCTGGGAGATGGCTGTCTCGGGGACCTCGATCACGATCTTGCTGTGCAGCGAGTTCAGCTCGACCAGGGGAGCGGTTGTCGGCGGGGTGGCGGTCTGCTGGTCGGGGCTCTGCGGGAAGAGCTGGATCCCGGTGGAGCTCTGGGAGGACACCGGCGCCGGGGCGGTGGGTTGGCGGACGCCCTCGCTGGTGGCGATGTCGCCGGGTGCACCGTTCACTGCCGCCACGAACCCGGCGAACGGCGCCTTGAGCTGGGTCTGGGCGATGGCGTTCTGGTCGGCGACGATGGCCGACTGGTCCTGCTGGATGAGGGCTTGTGCAGCGCTCAGCTGATCGGCAGTCGGCGGCTGGGTGCCCACGGCCTCGGCCGCCTGGGCTGTCGCCAGCGCCGCCGACGCCTGAGTGACCGCCGACTGCGCGGCGCTGATCGCCGCTTGCTGGTTGGCCTGGGCCGCCGCCAGCGCCGACTGGGCGGCGGTCAGGGTGCCCTGGTCGACCTGCACCTGGCGCTGGTCGGTGGCGCAGTTCGCCGGGGGGGTGGCGGTGGTGCAGGACGGGGCGTCGTTCTGGAAGGTCAGCTGGTCCGCCGCCAGCAGCGCCTGGGCCGTCTGGACCTGGGCCTGGGCACTGGCCACCGAGGCGTTCTCGGTCTGGGTGGTCTGGCCCAGCTTCGTCTGGGCGGCGGCCAGGGCGACCTGGGCCTGGGCGACCTGGGCGCTCAGCTGCTGGCGCTGGGCGGCGGTCGGCCCGGCCTGCAGCTGGGCGAGGGCTGTCTGGTCGGCGGTGAGCTTGGCCTGGTCCGAGGTCAGCTTCGCCTGGAGGGCGGTGTCGTCCTGGCTGGCCAGCACCTGTCCCGCCGCCACCCGAACGCCCGGGACCACGTCGACCTTGGCGATCGGCCCGGTGGTCGGCAGGTTCAACTGCGCCGTCGTGTCGGCTTGGACCACGCCCGAGGCCTGGAGCGGGCTCGCCAGCAGGTAGGTGTCGACCGCCCAGCCGAGCAGCGCCAACGCCAGCGCTACGACCACCAGCACCAGGAGGGCGCGCCAACTGCGGAGACGACGGGTGTGCGGATTGTGGGGAGCGAACCGCTGGCCCTGGTCGGAAGGGCCGTCGGCCGGTGAGGGGCCATGTCCCTCCGGGACGACGACGACCGAACCCGGAGCGGTGGGCCCTTCGGCCGTGCCGGTCGTCCCATTGGAGCCGGATGTGACCGGCGTCCCGCCGATGGTGTCATCGGGAAGGCGCTGGGTGGAATCAACGTCGACCATGAACCACATTCTACTCATATCAATCCCAATATCTATAGAAAAAATCGGGTCGAGAAGAATAAATAAATGGGCCGAGGTTTTGGCCTCAGCGACGACGGCCTTACCGACGACGGCCTTACCGACGACGGCCTTACCAACGACGGCCTTACGGCGGCGATGAACTTCACCCTCCTCAACGGCATCGGCCCCTTGCTGGCCCTGCTGGCGGTCATCGCCCTGCTGACGGTGTTCCTCTGCTACCCGCTGCGGTGGCCCTATCCGGACGACCAGGGGGACGGGCAAACGCTCGTCCTCCTGCCACCGCCGAAGCTGCCCGCCCACTGGCGCACGCCGGTGATGATGTTCGGGTTCCTGTTGCTGTTCATCCTGTACCGCTCACTCCACGGCGACCTCAATCCCGATTACCTGTACGCCCGGCTCCTCACCCGCCTCGCCGAGACCGTCGTGCGGGCGCCGGCCCAGGTGTCTGCCTACACGGACAACTTCACCCTGGGGCTCCGGTTCCTGGTCTTCGGGACGATCCTGGCCTTCGCCGTCGTGGGCCGCGGCAACCTCCCCCGGCGGCTGATGGTCGCCTCCCAGGCGTTCCTCTACCTCTTCTACATGTTGTTCATCGACACCGCCCTGCTGGTGGCGGAGGTACTGGCCAACGTGGCCGTCGGGCCGACGACCCTGCTCGGCAATTTCGTCGCCGTCGGGGTGGCGGTGCTGGCGATGACCCGGATGCAGTACGCCAACTACGCCATGCCCAAGCCCTCCCAGGTCCCCTTCGTGCGCCGGCCCCGGGTCAACGACGCCGCCACCTTGATCGGGGTGACGGTCGCCTCCCTGGCGATCAGCATGGCCGGGGTGCTGGCGCTGTACCACCTGGCTGATCCGGCCTGGCGTCCGGCGCTCGCCCTGCTGCTCCCGGTCCCGTTCGCCGAAGGATCCTTCATGCTCCGGACGTTGTTCTTGGCGATCATCAACAAGATGACGGTGCGTCCGGATCCCCCGGTCGGCGACGTCCGTCCGCCGCTCGACGTGATCATCCCGGCCTACAACGAAGAAGAGGTCATCGAGGACACGTTGGTGGCGATCGACGTGGCGGCCGGCCGGTACGGAGGGCAGGTCAACGTCATCTTGATGAACGACGGCTCGACCGACCGCACCGAAGAGATCGCCCGGCGGGTGATGGACGCGTTCGCCCACGCCCGGGGCGTCGTGTACCAGGGCCGCCACGGCGGCAAGTCCGAGACCCTCAACGGTGCCCTGGCCCGGACCACCTCGGAGATCGTCGTCCGGATCGACGCCGACACGATCGTGGGGGAGTGGTCGCTGTACTACTCGGTCCGGTGGTTCCGGGATCCCCAGATCGGGCTGGTGGAGCCGATGTGCTTCCCCCGATGGCGGCCTTCGGTCTTCCCCCACCTGCGCCTGTTCGAGGAGATCAAGCAGTTCGGGATGAGCCACTACACCCTCCAGACGGTGGACGGCGTCAACGTCGTCCCCGGGGTGTTCACCGCCTTCCGCCGCTCCGTGGCCCTGGAGCTGGGCGGGTTCACGGTCGGGATGAACGGGGAGGACGGCGACTTCACCCTCCGCTTCGGCCGGCTGGGCTACCGGTCCTGGATGGACCCCAAGGTGATCGTCTACGAGGACGTGCCGGGGAACTACCCCGAGATCCGGGAGCAGCGGGTGCGGTGGGGCCGGGCGGTCCACCACAACCAATCCCGCCACGGCCCCTACCGGGCCGGCGTCGCCACCCCCAAGGTCTGGTTCGGCCAGACCCAGCAGTTCTTCAAGTCCAGCTTCGCCCCCGCCCGGCTCCTGCTGCCGCTGTACCTGCTACTGGTGGCGCTGTTCGAGGGGACCTACCGCAACGTCATCCTGGTGTTCTTCGGGGCCTACTTCATCGCCGAGGTCGTCTTCATGCTGCTGCAGCTGGTGGGGACGTCGGCCTATCGGCAGACCCGGCACTTCTGGTGGGTGCTGCTGTGGCCGTTCTGGCACGAATTCCTCCTGGTGTTCGCCACCGATGCCTGGATCAGCATCCCGGGCCGCCCGCTCGGGCTGCACGGCTCGCGTCCTCCCCCCATCGCCCACGCGGTGGTCCACTGAACGACCAATGACCTGAACGACCAACGATCGGAGAACCACGTGCGAGTTCTTTTCATCTCCCTCGATACGCTCCGGGCGGACCGCCTCTCCACCCTGGGGCACTCCCGCGGGCTGACCCCCAACCTCGACCGCATCGCCTCCGAAGGGGCCTTGTTCCTCGAGGCCTACAGCTCGGACATCCCGACCCAGCCCTCCCACACCGCCCTGTTCACCGGGCGGTTCGGGGTCAACACGGGCATCGTCTCCCACTTCCACCCCGCCTCCCATCTGGACGAGTCGATCCCGTGGCTGCCGACGATCTTGCGGGACGCCGGCTACGCCACCGGGGCCGTCGACCACCTCTTCGCCATGAAGGACTGGTTCATCCGGGGCTACGAGGACTACATGCCCCCGCCGGGCCGGTCCCGGTCGCCGGGCTCGGTGATCAACGAGATCGGGTTCTCCTGGATGACCGAGCACGCCGACGAGGACTTCTATCTCTTCCTGCACTTCTGGGATGCGCACATCCCCTATGTCCCCCCGGAGCCGTTCAAGGGGAGGTACACGGTGGACTCGGTCCAAGAGATCGATCCATTGGTCCTGGAGAAGCTGGAAGGGCGGCCGAGTTATCTGCAGTTCAAGCTGAACCTCTACGACCACCTGGACACCATTCCCAACCTGGGGTACATCGCCGATCTCTACGACGCCGAGGTCGCCTACCTGGACTATGAGATCGGTCGCATTTTCGAGCACCTGGCCGGTCTCGGTGTGCTGGACGACACGTTGGTGGTGCTCTTCGGCGACCACGGCGAGAACATGACGGAGCACGACGCCTGGTTCGACCACGCCGGCCTCTACGACAGCGTGGTCCACGTCCCCGTCATCATCTGGAAGCCCGGCCTGGTGCCGGCCGTCCGGGTGCCGGCCACGGTGGCCCTGGTCGACGTGATGCCGACGGTCCTCGAGCTGCTCGACCTGCCGGCCGTCGAGGGTATGGACGGCCGGTCGCTCCTGCCGCTCATGCGGGGGGAGGCCACCACCCATCGGGAGGAGATGTTCCTCAGCGAGTGCACCTGGCAGGCGAAGCGGGCCATCCGTGACGGCCGCTGGAAGTTCATCCGCTGCATGGACCCCGGGGTGTACCCGCGGTCGGAGGACGAGCTCTACGACTTGGCCGACGACCCGAACGAACAGAAGAACGTGGCGGCCGAGCACCCCGAGGTGGTGGCCGCCATGCACGCCCGGCTCGATGCCTGGCTGGCCGAGCACCTGGGTGACCGGCCGGACCCCATGGCCATCGTCGTGGACGACGGCCTGCCGGCCGTCCGCCGGCTGCGGGGCATTATGGAGGAGGCCCGGGCCGCCGAGGGTGCCGTCGCCACCCCGACCGGCTCACCGACCGGCGGCTGACCCAGAAGGCGACCCAGAGGGGCGATATGGCGTGAAGGACATGGCATGAAGCTGGTGTACTTCGACATCGACACCCTTCGAGCCGACCACCTCGGTTGCTACGGCCACCGGCGGCCGACCAGTCCCAACATCGACGCCCTGGCCGCCGAGGGGGTCCGCCTGGACAACGTCTACGTGTCTGACATGCCCTGCCTGCCGTCGCGCACCGCGCTCTTCTCCGGTCGGTTCGGGATCCAGACCGGCGTGGTCAACCACGGGGGCCCGACGGCCGACCCCTTTCCCGAGGGTCGCTCCCGGGGGTTCCGGACGGCCGCCGCCCTGGACAGCTGGACCCAGGCGATGCGCCAGGCCGGGCTGTGGACGGCGTCGATCAGCACCTTTGCCGAGCGGCACTCCGCCTACCATTTCAACGCCGGCTTCAACGAGACCTTCAACCTCGGCAGCCGGGGGATGGAGACGGCCGACGACGTGACGCCGGTCGCCGTCGAATGGCTGACCCGCAACGCCCGCCGGGACGACTGGTTCCTGCACGTCCACCTCTGGGACCCCCACACGCCGTACCGGACCCCGGCGTCGTTCACCCCCGACCTCGGCGGCGACCCCCTGCCGGCGTGGTTGACCGAGGACGTCCGGGCGCAGCACTGGGACCGGCCGGGGCCCCATTCGGCCCAGGAGATCGCCGGCTTCGAGCCCCGGGCGGTGTGGGAGCCGTTCGAACGCCAACCCCAGCAAGCCGGCGACCTGGATGCCGTGCGGCGCATCTACGACGGGTACGACGTCGGTGTCCGCTATGCCGACCACCACATCGGGCGGCTGCTGAACCATCTGGCCGACCTGGGGGTCTTGGAGGAGACGGCGGTCCTCGTCTCCTCCGACCATGGTGAGACCCTCGGCGAGCTGGGCATCTACTGCGACCATCAGACCGCCGACCAGAAGGTGGCCCGGGTGCCCTGCATCCTGCGTTGGCCCGGCGTCGAGCTGCCGGCCGCGGCCCAGGCGGACCTGCACTACCAGTTCGACGTCGCCGCCACCCTGTTGGAGCTGATGGGCGCCGAGGTCCCACGAAGCTGGGACGGGGCCTCGTTCGCCGGCCATTCCGGCCACTCCGGCAGCCTGGACGGCCCGGGCCGCGGGCACCTGGTCCTCTCCCAGGGGGCCTGGACGGCCCAGCGGGCGGTCCGCTTCGGCGACTGGCTCTGCCTGCGGACCTACGACGACGGCTTCCACGGCTTCCCGTCGGTCATGCTCTTCGACCTGGTCGCCGACCCCTTCGAGCAGCGCGACGTCGCCGGGGAGCACCCCGGGGTGGTGGACCACGCCCTGGCCCTGTTGGGCGAGTGGCAGGTCGAGCAGATGGGCCGGTCGGCCACGGCGGTCGACCCGCTGTGGCTGTCGCTCCAGGAGGGTGGCCCCTGGCACTCCCGGACCGACGTCGGACGGTATTTCCAGCGGCTCCGCGACACCGGGCGGGGGCTCTGGGCCGATCGGTTCGAGCGGGCCCGGGAGGAAGTCCAGGAAGGAAAGGCCCTGGCCGACCCGTGAGGCCCCGGCACCGCGCCCCGGCGCCCCGGCCTGGTGAGGCCCCGGCACCGCGGCCTTGCCGCAGAAGCCCTGGTAGCCTAACATGACCGTCCCGCACCGCCGCGGCCTTCGAGGCTGGCGTGTGCAGCAGTTGTTCCACCCACCATTCAATCCCCCGTAGAGGTAACGCGTGCCCACGATCGCCCAACTCGTCCGGAAGGGACGACAGGCCAAAGAGTCCAAGACCAAGACCCCGGCCCTGAAGGGCGCCCCCCAGCGTCGGGGGGTGTGCACCCGCGTGTACACGACCACCCCCAAGAAGCCGAACTCGGCCCTGCGGAAGGTGGCCCGCGTGAGGCTGACCAGCGGGGTGGAGGTCACCGCCTACATCCCCGGCGTCGGCCACAACCTCCAGGAGCACTCCATCGTCCTGGTCCGCGGCGGCCGGGTGAAGGACCTGCCGGGGGTCCGGTACAAGGTCATCCGTGGCGCCCTCGACACCTCCGGTGTCCGGGAGCGCAACCAGGCCCGCAGCCGCTACGGCGCCAAGAAGGAGTCCTGACATGCCCCGTAACGGCCCCGCATCCCGCCGTGACCTCCAGCCCGACCCGGTGTACCGGTCGGTGCTGGTCACCCAGGTGGTCAACAAGGTCCTGACCCGTGGCAAGCGGACGCTGGCCGAGCGGATCGTCTACGGCGCCCTCACCATCGTCGAGGAGAAGGCCGGCTCCGAGCCGGTGGCGGTGCTGAAGCGGGCCGTCGAGAACGTCCGGCCGGAGCTCGAGGTCAAGAGCCGCCGGGTCGGTGGCGCCACCTACCAGGTGCCGGTGGAGGTCCGCCCGCGGCGGGCCACCACCCTGGCCATCCGTTGGCTCACCGGGTTCTCCCGGCAGCGCCGCGAGAAGACCATGGCCGAACGGCTGGCCAACGAGATCCTCGACGCCTCCAACGGCATCGGCGCGGCCGTCAAGCGCCGTGAGGACATGCACCGGATGGCCGAGTCCAACAAGGCCTTCGCCCACTACCGCTGGTAGTGGACAGGGCTCCCGGACGACAGACCCGTAGAACGAATCGTAGAGATGGCTGATCATGGCTGAACCGCTTCCCACCCGCGAAGCCCCCCTGGCCCGGACCCGGAACATCGGGATCATGGCGCACATCGACGCCGGCAAGACCACCACCACCGAGCGGATCCTGTACTACACCGGCCGCAACTACAAGATCGGTGAGGTCCACGAGGGCGCCGCCACCATGGACTGGATGGTCCAGGAGCAAGAGCGCGGCATCACCATCACCTCGGCCGCCACCACCTGCGCCTGGCGGGACAACACCATCAACATCATCGACACCCCCGGCCACGTCGACTTCACCGTCGAGGTGGAGCGGTCGCTGCGCGTCCTCGACGGGGCGGTGGCGGTCTTCGACGCGGTGGCCGGCGTGGAGCCGCAGACCGAGACGGTGTGGCGGCAGGCCAACAAGTACGAGGTCCCCCGGATCTGCTTCGTCAACAAGATGGACCGGGTCGGGGCCGACTTCGGTCGCACCGTGGAGATGATCAAGGACCGCCTCGACGCCAACCCGGCGGTGGTGCAGCTGCCCATCGGGGCCGAGGCCGACTTCCAGGGCGTCGTCGACCTGGTGACCATGCGGGCCCTCATCTGGCACGAGGGTATGGGCGAGCAGTGGGAGGACGCCGAGGTCCCCGAGGCCCTGGCCGCCGAGGCCGAGGACGGCCGGCACCAGCTGGTGGACGTCCTGTCCAACTACGACGACACCATCATGGAGAAGTACCTCGGCGACGAGGAGATCACCGCCGAGGACCTCCGCCGGGCGCTGCGGACCGGGACCCTGGCCAGCGAGATCGTTCCGGTGCTGTGCGGGTCGGCGTTCAAGAACAAGGGCGTCCAGCCGATGTTGGACGCGGTCATCGACTACCTGCCCAGCCCCCTCGACCTGCCGCCGACGTCGGGGACGAAGCCCGGCAAGGAGGACCTCGAGGAGCGCAAGGCCGCCGACGACGAGCCGTTCTCGGCCCTGGCCTTCAAGATCATGACCGACCCGTTCGTCGGCAAGCTGACCTACCTGCGGGTCTACTCCGGCACCCTCCGCAAGGGGGGCACGGTGACGAACACCACCAAGGACAAGAAGGAGCGGATCGGCCGGCTGCTGCAGATGCACGCCAACCACCGCGAGGACAAGGAAGCCTGTTTCGCCGGCGACATCGTCGCCGCCGTCGGCCTCAAGCAGACGACCACCGGGGACACCCTCTCGGACCCGGCCCACCCGATCGTGCTGGAGGAGCTGACCTTCCCCGAGCCGGTCATCCACGTGGCCGTGGAGCCGAAGACCAAGGTCGACCAGGACAAGCTGTCGAAAGCCCTCTATGCCCTCTCCGAGGAGGACCCCACCTTCCGGGTCCGCTCCGACGAGGAGACCGGCCAGACCGTCATCTCCGGCATGGGCGAGCTGCACCTCGAGGTGCTGGTCGACCGGATGCTGCGGGAGTTCAGCGTCGACGCCAACGTCGGCAAGCCCCAGGTGGCCTACCGCGAGACCATCCGCAAGACGGTGGAGAAGATCGAGGAGCGCTACGTCCGCCAGACCGGTGGTCGTGGCCAGTACGGCCACGTGGTCATCAGCCTGGAGCCCACCGGCCCCGGCGGTGGCTACGAGTTCGTCGACAAGATCACCGGCGGCGTCATCCCGAAGGAGTACATCCCCTCGGTCGACGCCGGCATCCAGGAGGCCCTCACCTCGGGAGTCCTGGCCGGCTACCCCACGGTGGACGTCCGGGTCACGCTGACCTTCGGGTCGTACCACGACGTCGACTCCTCGGAGATGGCCTTCAAGATCGCCGGGTCGATGGCGGTGAAGAAGGCCGCCCGGGCCGCCGATCCGGTGCTCCTGGAGCCGGTGATGGACGTCGAGGTGGTCACCCCAGAGGACTACATGGGGGACGTCATCGGCGACCTGTCCTCCCGCCGGGGCCGTGTCGAGGGCATGGAGCAGCGGGGCAACAGCCACGTCGTCCGGGCCCAGGTACCGCTGTCGGACATGTTCGGCTACGCTACCGACCTGCGTTCGCGTACGCAGGGCCGCGCCACGTACACGATGCAGTTCCACGCCTACAACGAAGTGCCCGACTCGATTGCCAAGGAGATCATCGCCAAGGCACGGGGGGAGTAGGCGGGAGCCGTGTCGCCGGCCAGTGGTCCGGCGAACGGTGCAGACGGCAGCGCAACCAGAGTCAGAAAATTCAGATAGGGCGGGCAACCGCCGTGGTGGGCCCGAAGGGGCACCGCCCGAGATCAGGGAGTAATTCCGCAGATGGCCAAGCAGAAGTTCGAGCGCTCGAAGCCCCACATCAACGTGGGGACGATGGGGCACATCGACCACGGCAAGACCACGCTCACGGCGGCCATCACCAAGGTCTTGGCGGAGAACAACCCCAACACCTCGTTCACCCCGTTCGACCAGATCGACAAGGCTCCGGAGGAGAAGCAGCGGGGCATCACCATCTCGATCGCCCACGTCGAGTACGAGACGGCGAACCGGCACTACGCCCACGTCGACATGCCGGGCCACGCCGATTACATCAAGAACATGATCACCGGCGCCGCCCAGGTGGACGGGGCCATCCTGGTGGTCTCCGCCGCCGACGGCCCGATGCCCCAGACCCGCGAGCACGTGCTGCTGGCCCGCCAGGTCGGCGTGCCCTACATCGTGGTGGCCCTGAACAAGGCCGACATGGTCGATGACGAGGAGCTCCTCGACCTGGTCGAGCTGGAGGTCCGGGAGCTGCTGAACGAGTACGAGTTCCCCGGCGACGACACCCCGGTCGTCCGGGTCAGCGCCCTCAAGGCGCTGGAGGGTGACGCCGAGTGGACCCCGAAGATCCTGGAGCTCATGGAGGCGGTCGACTCCTTCATCCCCGAGCCCCAGCGCGACATCGAGAAGCCGTTCCTGATGCCCATCGAGGACGTCATGTCCATCACCGGCCGGGGCACCGTGGTCACCGGCAAGGTGGAGCAGGGTGTGGTCAAGGTCGGCGAGGAGGTCGAGATCGTCGGGCTCCGCGACACCCAGCGGACCACCGTCACCGGGGTGGAGATGTTCCGGAAGCTCCTCGACCAGGGGCAGGCCGGCGACAACATCGGTGCGCTCCTCCGGGGGACCAAGAAGGAAGAGGTGGAGCGCGGCCAGGTGCTGTGCAAGCCGGGGTCCATCACCCCGCACACCGACTTCGAGGCCACCATCTACGTGCTGACCAAGGAAGAGGGTGGGCGGCACAAGCCGTTCTTCACCAACTACCGTCCGCAGTTCTACTTCCGGACCACCGACGTCACGGGCACCATCTCCCTGCCGGAGGGCACCGAGATGGTGATGCCCGGTGACAACACCGACATGACCGTGGAGCTGGGCAAGCCCATCGCCATGGTCGAGGGCCTCCGGTTCGCCATCCGGGAAGGGGGCCGCACCGTGGCCTCCGGCCGGGTCACCAAGATCCTCAAGTAGTTCGGAAGGAACGCGTCCGATGGCCGACGGCCCCCGTCAGAAGATCAGGATCCGGCTGAAGGCCTATGACCACGAGATCCTCGACCAGTCCACCGAGAAGATCGTCCAGACCGTCCTGCGTACCCAGGCCAAGGTGCAGGGGCCGGTGCCCCTGCCGACCGACAAGCACCGCTATACGGTGATCCGGTCGCCGCACAAGTACAAGGACAGCCGGGAGCACTTCGAGATGCGGGTGCACAAGCGCCTGGTGGACATCGTGGAGCACACCCCCAAGACCGTCGATTCCCTCCAGCGGCTGGACCTTCCGGCCGGGGTGGACATCGAGATCAAGATCCAGAACGCCTGACCCTCCGGGGTCGGGTGGCCTGGAGCCCCGGGAGACTACCGCCCCCTGGCGCAGTCGGCTGGGATCCTGTAGAGTTCCCCTTCGGGCCGATTTCCGGTTGACCGGACCGGCCCCAAACCTGAAGCCGCCGGCACCCGCCGACGGTGGTGGTCCAACAGACGTGCCCGAGCGCCCGCCGGCTCCGACAGGAGGCGGTGGGGACCCCGGGCCGCAACATTCGAGCGCTCCGCTCGGGATTCCCGGGCGGAGCGTTGGCGTGCACACGGGAGACCGGGTGCCACCAGGGAGAGACACGTGGCTACGAAGGCGATCGTCGGCGAGAAGGTCGGCATGACCCAGGTCTGGGACGACCAGAACCGCGCCATTCCGGTGACGGTTCTGCGGGTCGCGCCCGTCCGCGTGGTCCAGGTGAAGACCCCGGAGCGCGAGGGGTACTCCGCGCTCCAGGTCACCTGGGGCTTCCGCCGGGCCAACACCCTCACCAAGCCGGAGCAGGGCCACTACGACCGGGCCGGGGTGGACCCCGGACGGAAGCTGGTGGAGCTCCGCCTGGACGACATCAGCCAGTACGAGGTCGGCCAGGAGCTCACCGCCGACCTGTGGACGGCCGGTGAGAAGGTCGACGCCATCGCCGTCAGCAAGGGCAAGGGCTTCGCCGGCGGGATGAAGCGGCACAACTTCAAGGGGCAAGGGGCTTCCCACGGGAACCACAAGGCCCACCGGGTGCCCGGCTCCATCGGGGCCTGTGCCACCCCGTCCCGGGTGTTCAAGGGCACCCGCATGGCCGGCCGGATGGGTGGCCAGCAGGTCACCGCCCTCAACCTCGAGGTGGTGTCCGCCGACCCCGAGCGGGAGCTGGTGCTGGTCAAGGGGGCCGTCCCCGGCGCCCGGGGCTCGGTGGTCCTGCTCCGCGACTCCGTCAAGACCCCTCCGGCCAAGAACGGGAGCCGTCCATGACCCGCACCGCCGTACGCAGGGAGCGGCCGGCCCCGGTGGCCCGGACCGTCGTCCGCCGGGACGCGGCCGGCAACGAGCTGGGCACCGTCGACCTGGAGCCCGCCGTCTTCGGTATCGAGCCGAACCAGGCCGTGCTGCACCAGGTGGTCACCGCCCAGCTGGCCGCCGCCCGGGCCGGCACCCAGTCGACCAAGACCCGGGCCGAGGTCCGCGGTGGCGGGGCCAAGCCGTTCCGCCAGAAGGGCACCGGTCGGTCCCGCCAGGGATCCACCCGGTCCCCCAGCTGGGCCGGCGGTGGGGTCGCCCTCGGCCCGAAGCCCCGCAGCTACCGCCAGCGGACCCCCAAGAAGATGATCCGCCTGGCCCTCTGCTCGGCGCTGTCCGACCGGGCGGCCGAGGAGAAGGTGGCCCTGGTCGACCAGTGGGGCTGGGAGCAGCCGAAGACCAAGGGCGCCGTCGCCGCGCTGGAGGCCCTCGGCCTCACCGGCAAGGTCCTCGTCGTGCTGTCCGACGAGGACATGGTGGCCGAGCGGTCCTTCGGCAACCTGCCGCAGGTGCAGACCGTCCTCGACGGTGAGCTGTCGGCCTACGACATCCTCCGCAACGACTGGGTGGTGTTCACCGACCGCACCCTGCCCGGGGCAGACGTCGTGGAGATCATCGAGGTGGTCGACACCGTCGACCCCGAGACCGGTGAGGAGACCATCGAGGTGGTCGACACCGTCATCGAGACCGGGACCGGTGAGGCCGTGGTGGTCGACGAAGTGGTCGACATCGACGCCGACGGGAACGAAGTCGACGAGATCGAGGTCCTCGAGGTGGACGCCGACGGGGACGTGATCGAGGTGGCCGACGACGTCGAGATCATCGGCGCCGACGCCGACGACGAGGAGGAGCAGTCGTGAAGGAAGCCACCAACGTCCTCCTGCGGCCGGTCATCTCCGAGAAGACCTACGCGTTGATGAACCGGAACGTCTACGTCTTCGTGGTCGACCCCCGGGCCAACAAGATCGACATCCGCCACGCGGTGGAGCAGGCGTTCGACGTCCGGGTGGACAACGTGAACACCCTCAACCGCAAGGGCAAGGCCACCCGGAACCGCCGGACCAATACCGTCGGCCACCGCCCCAACACCAAGCGGGCCATCGTCACCCTGCACGCCGGCGACAAGATCGACCTGTTCGAGAGCTGAGGATCCGATGCCGCTGCGCTCACGAAAGCCCACCAGCCCGGGACGTCGGTTCCAGACCGTCGCCGACTTCTCCGAGATCACCCGGTCGCGTCCGGAGAAGTCCCTGCTGGCCAGCAAGTCCAGCACCGGTGGCCGGAACAACCTCGGCCGCAAGACCGCCCGCCACCGCGGTGGCGGCCACAAGCAGCAGTACCGGATGGTGGACTTCCGCCGGGACAAGGACGGTGTCCCGGCCAAGGTGGCCACCATCGAGTACGACCCCAACCGCAACGCTCGCATCGCCCTCCTGCATTACCTGGACGGCGAGAAGCGCTACATCCTGGCCCCGGCCGGGGTGAAGGTCGGGGACCGGCTGCAGAGCGGGCAGGGGGCCGAGATCCGTCCCGGCAACGCCCTGCCGTTCCGGTACATCCCGGTCGGGTCGGTGGTCCACAACGTGGAGCTGCGCCCCGGAGGCGGCGGCAAGCTCGCCCGGGGGGCCGGGATGAGCGTCCAGTTGGTGGCGAAGGAGGGGGCGTTCGCCACCCTGCGGCTGCCGTCCACCGAGATGCGCCGGGTGTCCATCGACTGCCGAGCCACCCTCGGGGTGGTCGGCAACTCGGAGGCCGAGCTGGTCAAGGTCGGCAAGGCCGGCCGGAGCCGCTGGAAGGGCGTTCGCCCGCAGACCCGTGGGGTGGCCATGAACCCGGTCGACCACCCGCTGGGTGGTGGCGAGGGCAAGACCTCCGGTGGCCGGCACCCGGTGTCGCCGTGGGGCAAGCCGGAGGGCCGGACCCGGGCCAACCACAAGGAATCCGACAAGTTGATCGTCCGCCGCCGCCGCACCCGCGGGGCCCGGCGGTAGGGAGGTCGCAGTGCCGCGCAGCCTGAAGAAAGGTCCGTTCGTGGACGACCACCTGCTGAAGAAGGTGGACGCCCTCAACGCCACCGGGGAGAAGCGGGTCATCAAGACCTGGTCCCGCCGGTCCACCATCATCCCGGACATGGTCGGTCACACCGTGGCCGTCCACGACGGTCGCCGGCACGTCCCGGTCTACGTCACCGAGTCCATGGTCGGCCACAAGCTGGGCGAGTTCGCCCCCACCCGGACCTTCCGCTACCACGCCGGCCAAGAGCGGGCGGGGAGGCGCTGAGATGACCGGGGTGAAGACCAACGAGCGTCCCGGTACCAAGGCCGTCCTCCGCCACTACCGGATGTCGGCGTCCAAGGCCCGTCAGGTTCTCGACCTGATCCGGGGAGAGGACGTCGACCGGGCGGCCGAGATCCTGCGGACCACCCCGCGGGAGGCCGGAACGGTCGTCGGCAAGGTGCTGGCCTCGGCGGTGGCCAACGCCGTCCACAACGACGGCTTCGACGCCGAGGACCTCTACGTGTCGGCCTGCTTCGCCGACGAGGGGACCACCCTCAAGCGGTGGCGGCCCCGGGCGCGGGGCCGGGCCACCCGGATCCGCAAGCGGACCACGCACATCACCGTCATCGTCAGCCCGCTGCCCGAGGAACGGCTGGCCCGCCGCCGCGCCGAACGAGCCGCCGCTGGCAGCCAGCGTTCGCGGCGGGTGTCCGAATCGCGGCGCCGGGCCGACCTGGCCGGGCGGCTGGGCCGTCGCCGGCAGGCCCAGGAGGAGGCCGCGGCAGCCGCCGCCGCCGAGGCCGAGTTGGAAGCGGCGGCCGAGGCGGAGGTCGAGACCGAACTGGTCGAGGACGCCGTGGCCGAGCAGGTGGCCGAAGACGTCGTCGAGGCGGAGGCCGAGGAGCTGGCGACCGAGTCCACCGACGAGGACGTTGCTGAGGCCGCCGCTGAAGAGGTGGCCACCGACGATACGGCCGGTGAGGGGCAGGGGCCCCTCGCTTCGGAGGAGCCTGGGGTCGGGGCCCCGGGCGGGGAGAGTGGCACAGCGGACGACGCAGGGGAGAGCAAGTAGATGGGCCAGAAGGTAAACCCCTACGGGTTCCGACTCGGCGTGACCACCGACTGGAAGTCCCGGTGGTTCGAGGAGCGGCACTACCGCGACTTCGTGGTCGAGGACTGGAAGATCTGCGACTACCTGATGTCGCAGCTCGAGGCCGCTGCGGTCAGCCGGATCGAGGTCGAGCGGACCAGGGACCGGCTGCGGGTGGATATCCACACCGCCCGTCCCGGCATCGTCATCGGCCGCCGTGGTGCCGAGGCCGACCGGCTGAAGAAGAAGCTGGAGGAGATCACCGGCCTGCAGAACCGGATCCAGCTGAACATCCAGGAGATCAAGCAGCCCGAGCTCGACGCCGCCCTGATCGCCCAGGGGATCTGTGACCAGCTGGTCCGCCGGGTGGCGTTCCGCCGGGCGATGAAGCGGGCCATCCAGACCGTGCAGAAGGCCGGCGCCCAGGGCGTCCGGGTGCAGTGCTCCGGACGGCTCGGTGGGTCGGAGATGTCCCGCAAGGAGTCCTACCGGGAGGGCCGGGTCCCCCTCCACACCCTCCGTGCCGACATCGACTACGGGTTCCGGGAGGCCAAGACCACCTCGGGCCGGGTCGGCGTGAAGGTGTGGATCTACAAGGGCGACATCCTCCCGTACAAGGTGTCGATCGAGGACAAGATCACCCGGGAGGCCGCGATGGCCGTCGGGGAGACCTCCGGCCAGGGCCGTCCTCGCCGGCTGATCACCGCCGGCGGCGGCCGCCGGCGACAGGACCAGCCCGGCCCCGGCACCCCGGCCCCCGACGGCGGGCTCGCCGAGGCGGACGCCGAGGTGACGGTGGCCGAGGAGCTGACCGAGCAGGTGACCGCGGCCGTCCCCGAGGCGGTCGTCCCCGAGGCGGCTGCCCCGGTTGAATCGGCCCCGGCCCAGACCGAGGCCGCCGCCGGTGCCCCTGAAGCACCCGGAGCACCCGCCGACGAGGAGGATGGCACCGACGCCCAGCCGGTGGCCGACCTGATCGCCCAACCCGCCGAGCCGGACGACCTGGAGCGGCGGCTGGCGGAGGACGAGGAGATCGAGCGCCGGAACCGGCACGAGCACCACGAGACCCCGCACTTCCGAAGGGAGTCGGACTGACATGTTGATGCCCCGGAAGGTCAAGCACCGCAAGCAGCACCGCGGGCGGAGGACCGGTGCCTCCAAGGGCGGCACCACCGTGAGCTTCGGCGACTTCGGCATCCAGGCCACCGAGCCCGGGTGGTTGACTGCTCGCCAGATCGAGGCCGCCCGTATCGCCATGACCCGCCACGTCAAGCGTGGTGGGAAGGTGTGGATCCGGGTGTTCCCGGACAAGCCCATCACCCAGAAGCCGGCCGAGACCCGGATGGGGTCGGGGAAGGGCAACCCGGAGCACTGGGTGGCCGTCGTCCGGCCTGGCCGAGTGCTGTTCGAGCTGGCCGGCGTGGAGCCGGAATTGGCGCAGGCCGCCATGGAGCGGGCCATCCAGAAGCTGCCGATGAAGGCCCGCTTCGTGGTCCGGCCAGGGACCCACGGTACGGCGGAGGTGCAGGTATGACGGCCGCCGCCGAACTGGTCCTGATGGACCCGGGCGAGCTGGAGACCCGGCTGGCCGAGTCCCGCAAGGAGCTGTTCAACCTCCGGTTCCAGTTGGCCACCGGCCAGCTGGACAACTCCGCCCGCCTGGGCCATGTCCGCAAGGAGGTGGCCCGCATCCTGACGATCCTGCGGGACCGCGAGATCCAGGAGGCCGAGGGCGCCTACGAGCCCGCCGTCGCCGCCCCGCGGGCTGCGGCCGCCCCCGTCAAGGAGCAGGCGACCCCCGTCATCGATCAGGCAGTCGCCGACCAGGAGGAGGAGGCCTGATGGCCGACACCAGCGCAACCGAGCCGTCGGCCGAACCGTCCGTGGACGAGGCCGCCGCCGAAGCCGCCCCGGCAGAGGCGACCGCTTCGGCCCAATCAGCCACGGCCACGGCCCAGACCACCACCCAAGGCACGGCCACCCAAGGCACGGCCACCCAAGCCGCGGCCGAGGGCCGGCCGAACCGCCGGAAGGTCCGGGAGGGCCTCGTGGTGTCCGACAGCATGGACGCCACCGTCGTGGTGGCCGTCATCGAGCGGGTCCGCCACCCCCGCTACGGCAAGACCGTGCAGCGGACCAAGCGGCTGTACGTCCACGACGCCGAAGGGACGGCGAAGGTGGGCGACCGGGTCCGGGTGGTGGAGACGCGGCCGATGTCCAAGCTGAAGCGGTGGCGGCTGGCCGAGATCATGGAGCGTGCCCGATGATCCAGCAGGAGTCACGACTCCGGGTGGCCGACAACTCGGGCGCCCGTGAGGTCCTGTGCATCCGCGTCCTCGGTGGCTCGCGCCGCCGGTACGCCAGCATCGGCGACGTCTTCGTGGCCACCGTCAAGGACGCCATCCCCGGGGCGGCGGTCAAGAAGGGCGACGTCGTGAAGTGCGTGGTGGTGCGCACCAAGAAGGAGAAGCGCCGTCCCGACGGCAGCTACATCCGGTTCGACGAGAACGCCGCCGTCCTGATCAACGACCAGCAGCAGCCGCGGGGCACCCGTATCTTCGGCCCGGTCGGTCGGGAGCTGCGGGACAAGCGGTTCATGCGCATCGTGTCGCTGGCCCCGGAGGTGTTGTGATGCGGATCCACAAGGGCGATCGGGTGGTGATCCGGTCGGGCAAGTACAAGGGCCACAAGGCCGACGTCGTCCGGGCCATCCCCGCCGAGGGCAAGGTGGTGGTCGAGGGGGCCAACATCGCCACGCGCCACTCGAAGCCGACCCGCAATACCATGCAGGGCGGCATCATCGACAAGTTCATGCCCCTCCCGGCGTCGTCGGTGTCCCTGCTCTGCAAGTCGTGCGGGGAGCCCACCCGGATCGGTATGCAGTTCGACGACGAGGGTCGCAAGGTCCGGATCTGCCGCAAGTGTGGAGGTGAGCTGTGACCGCCACGGCGTCCACCCCGAACCGCCCGCGCCTCAAGATCCGCTACGACAGCGAGATCCGTGGCCAGCTCCGCGACGGCCTGTCGCTGGGCAACGTCATGCAGGTGCCCCGGTTGGAGAAGATCGTGGTCAACATGGGGGTGGGCCGGGCCACCCAACAGCAGTCCCTCATCGAAGGCGCCCAGCGGGACCTGGAGGCCATCACCGGCCAGAAGCCGGTGGTGACCAGGGCCAAGAAGTCCATCGCCGGGTTCAAGCTGCGGGAAGGCCAGGCCATCGGGGCCAAGGTCACCCTGCGAGGCGACCGGGCCTGGGAGTTCCTGGACCGGCTCATCAGCCTGGCCATCCCCCGTATCCGGGACTTCCGAGGGCTGTCGTCCCGGTCGTTCGACGGCCACGGCAACTACACCTTCGGGGTCACCGAGCAGCTGATCTTCCCGGAGATCGACTACGACCGCATCGACACCGTCCGGGGCATGGACATCACCATCGTCACCACCGCCAGCACCGACGAGGAGGGCCGGGCGTTCCTGCGGGCGTTCGGCTTCCCGTTCCGACAGGAGACCCGTTAGTCACCATGGCCAAAAAGGCGCTCATTCAAAAGCAACAACGGACTCCGAAGTTCAAGGTTCGTGGCTACACCCGGTGCCGCCGCTGCGGCCGGCCGAAAGCCGTCTACCGCAAGTTCGGCCTCTGCCGGATCTGCCTGCGGACGATGGTCCACGCCGGGGAGGTGCCCGGGGTGACGAAGGCGAGTTGGTAGGAGAACGGCCATGACGATGACCGACCCCATTGCAGACATGCTCACGCGCATCCGGAACGCCAACTCGGCCCAGTTCGAGACGGTGTCCATGCCGGGCTCCAAGGTCAAGGAGGCCCTGGCGGAGGTGCTGGAGCGAGAAGGCTTCATCGCCGGCTACTCGGTGGCCAAGGACAACGCCCGGCCCGGGTCGACCCTGGAGATCACCATGAAGTACTCGGCTGACCGCACCCGGACCATCGGGGGGATCAAGCGCGTCTCCAAGCCCGGCCTGCGCATCTACGCCCGGGCCGACAAGATGCCCCGGGTCCTCGGCGGGATGGGCGTGGCCGTACTGTCGACGAGCCACGGCCTGATGACCGACCGGGAGGCCCGCAAGCGGCACCTCGGCGGGGAGGTGCTCTGCCATGTCTGGTAGCGCCCCCACGGCGATCGAGATCGACACGGCCGCGGCCGGGGCAGGGCTCCCGGCCAGGCGGAGGAGCCTGGGGTTGGGGCCCCAGGCGGGTGAGGAGCAAGGAGCTCTCTAATGTCCAGGATCGGACGCTCTCCCATCCCGGTGCCCTCCGGGGTCACCGTCACCCTGGCCGGCGACTCGGTCACGGTGAAGGGCCCGCAGGGCACCCTCGACCGGCAGCTGCCGCCGGGCATCACCATCTCCCAGGACGGCGACGTCCTGGTGGTGGCGCGCCCCGACGACGAGCGGCACCACCGCGCCCTGCACGGGCTGACCCGGTCGCTGGTGGCGAACATGGTCACGGGGGTGACCCAGGGGTTCACCAAGGAGCTGGAGATCGTCGGCGTCGGCTACCGGGCCAACGCCAAGGGCCCGAACGCCCTGGAGCTGGCCCTCGGGTTCTCGCACACGGTCCCCGTCAACGCCCCCGACGGCATCACCTTCGAGGTGCCGACCCCCACCCGGGTCATCGTCAAGGGCATCGACAAGGAGCAGGTCGGCCAGGTGGCCGCCAACATCCGCAAGATCCGCAAGCCCGAGCCCTACAAGGGCAAGGGTGTCCGGTACGCCGGCGAGCGGGTCCTGCGCAAGGCTGGAAAGGCGGCCAAGTAGATGGCTGGGACCAACCGCGAACGAGCGCTCCGCATCCGCCGGCACTCCCGGGTCCGGGGAAAGGTGGCCGGCACCGCCGACCGCCCCCGCCTGGCGGTCACCCGGAGCAACAAGAACATCGCCGCCCAGGTCATCGACGACCAGGCCGGCCGCACCCTGGCGGCCGCCTCGTCGGGCGAAGCCGAGCTGCGCGAGCAACTGGGGCGTGCCGGTGGGGGTAACGTGAGCGGCGCCGAAGCCGTGGGCCGCCTGGTGGCCTCTCGGGCCAAGGCCGCCGGGGTCTCCCGGGTGGTCTTCGATCGAGGGGGGTTCGCCTACCACGGACGGGTGGCCGTGCTGGCTGACGCGGCACGCCAAGAGGGACTGGAGTTCTGAGGACGATGACCGACGCCCAATACGAGGAGCGGACCATCCGGGTCAACCGGGTGGCCAAGGTGGTCAAGGGTGGCCGCCGGTTCTCCTTCGCCGCCCTCATGGTGGTCGGCGACGGGAACGGACGGGTCGGCCTCGGCTACGGCAAGGCCAAGGAGGCCGGGCTGGCCGTCCAGAAGGGCATCGAGGAAGCCCGGAAGAACGTCTTCGAGGTGTCCCTGGCCGGATCGACCATCACCCACCCGATCATCGGCGAGAGCGGTGCGGGTCGGGTCATGCTGAAGCCGGCGGCTCCGGGAACCGGGGTCATCGCCGGCGGGGCCGCCCGGGCCATCCTGGAGATGGCCGGCATCCGGGACATCCTGGCCAAGTCGCTGGGGTCGTCCAACGGCATCAACGTCGCCCACGCCACCATCGCCGGCCTGAAGGCCCTCCGGCGGCCCGACGAGGTGGCGGCCCTGCGCGGGAAGCAGCCCGACGAGGTCACCCCGTCCGGCGTCCTCCGGGCCTACCGGGAACGCCGTCGGGAGACCGACCTGTTCACCGCCGAGGCCCGCTGACCATGGCTGCCGCTACCAAGACCGCTGCCAAGACCGCCCAGGCTGCCGAAAGTACTGGCGACCGGAACCTGCGGGTGACCCAGATCCGTTCGGCCATCGGCTCGAAGCCGAAGCACCGCGGCACCCTCCGAGCCCTCGGGCTCCGGGGGGTCGGCCAGAAGAACGACCTGCCGGACCGGCCGGAGATCCGGGGCATGCTGGCCCGGGTCCCCCACCTGGTGTCGGTGGAGGACATCTCTAGCGAGGAGAACCGTCGACCGTGAAACTGCACGAGCTCAGCCCCCCCAAGGGCTCGGCCCGTCCCAAGCGTCGCGTCGGCCGCGGCATCGCCGGGAAGGGCGGGAAGACCGCCGGCCGCGGCACCAAGGGGCAGGGAGCCCGCGACACCATCCCCGCCGGCTTCGAGGGTGGCCAGCTGCCGCTGATGCAGCGCATCCCGAAGCTGCGGGGGTTCAAGAACCCCTTCCGGGTCGAGTACACCCCGGTCAACCTCGACGACCTGGCCGCCCTCGACGTCGACGACATCACCGTCGACGTCCTGGTGGCCCGCGGACTGGTCCGCAAGGACGCCCTGGTGAAGGTGTTGGGCCGCGGGGAGCTGTCCCGCCCGGTCCGGGTGTCGGCCCATGCGTTCTCGGCCTCGGCGGAGGCTGCCATCACCGGTGCCGGCGGCACCGCCGATCGCGTCCCGCTGCCCTTCGGCCATGGCAGACCGCCGGCCAAGGGCAACGCCCTGACGAACCGGTAGTGAGCGGTTCGCCGCCGGTTTAGGAACGAGAGACCGTGCTCTCCCGGCTGGGGAACATCTTCAGGGTTCCGGACCTTCGCAACAAGGTCCTCTTCACCCTGCTCATCATCGCCCTCTACCAGGTCGGGGCCAACGTCCCGGTGCCCGGGGTCAGCTGGTCGAAGCTGGCGTCCCTGGAGTCCCAGGCCGGCTCGTCGGGCGTCCTGGGCTTCTTGAACCTGTTCTCCGGCGGTGCCCTGGTGCGCCTGGCCGTGTTCGGCCTGGGCATCATGCCCTACATCACCAGCTCCATCATCATCCAGCTGCTGGCCACGGTGATCCCGAAGCTGGAGGAGTGGCGTGACCAGGGGGCGGTGGGGCAGAAGAAGATCACCCAGACCACCCGGTACCTGACCATCGCCCTGGCGCTGATGCAGTCGACCGGGCTGATCTACGCCTTCCACGGCCACGACTCCGCTCTGCTCGGGACCACCATCGACCTGATCCCGAAGTTCAACATCTGGCTCGGCATCTTCATGGTGCTGATCCTCACCGCCGGGACCGCCTTCGTCATGTGGCTGGCCGAGCTGATCACCCAGCGCGGCATCGGCCAGGGCATGTCGATCCTGATCTTCGCCAACGTGGTGGCCTCCATCCCGTCCGGGGGGAAGGCCATCTACGAGGAGGGCGGGTCCTTCAAGTTCAGCGTCATGATCCTGGTGTCGCTGCTGTTGCTGGTGTTCATCGTGTTCATGGACCAGGGGCAGCGCCGTATCCCGGTGACCTTCGCCAAACGGGTGGTCGGCCGCCGCACCTACGGGGGCCAGAGCACCTATATCCCCCTGAAGGTCAACCAGTCCGGGGTCATCCCCATCATCTTCGCCAGCTCCGTCCTGTACATCCCGGTGCTGCTCAGCAACGTCATCCCGAACCACTCCTTCCAGAGCTTCGTCAAGAACAACATCCAGCCGACCAGCATGGTGTACATCGGGTTGTACTTCGTGCTCATCGTGGCGTTCACGTTCTTCTACGTCTACGTCGCCTTCGACCCCCACCAGCAGGCCGACCAGATCCGTAAGCAGGGCGGTTTCATCCCCGGCATCCGTCCCGGGCCGCCGACGGAGCGGTACTTCGCCCACATCCTCAACCGGATCACCGTGCCCGGCGCGCTGTTCCTGGCCGCGGTGGCCGTCGTCCCGTCTATCCTGATGGCAGCCTGGAACCTCAACAAGTTCCCGTTCTACGGCACCACGCTCCTGATCTCCGTCGGGGTCGCCCTCACAACCATGCGCCAGATCGACAGCCAACTGATGATGCGTAACTACGAGGGCTTCCTCAAGTAGGGGTTGGGTGGTACCCGGGGTCAGGCTCGTGGTCCTCGGCAAGCAGGGGGCCGGCAAAGGGACGCAATGTGTGCGCCTGTCGCACCACTACGTAGTCCCCCACGTCTCCACCGGCGACATGCTCCGGGGTGAGGTGAAGTCTCGGACCCCCCTCGGCCAGCGGGCCAAGGCTCTGATGGACCAGGGCGAGCTCATCCCCGACGACCTGGTCATGGAGATGGTCGGCCGACGGTTGGGGGAGAAGGACACCCGGGCCCGCGGCTTCATCCTCGACGGCTGCCCCCGGACCACCGCCCAGGCCGAGCAGCTCGCCGACATCGTCGCCCCCGACCACCTCGACCTGGTCATCGACCTCGAGGTGCCCACCGCCATGGTCCTCGACCGGCTGGCCTCCCGCCGGGTGTGCGTGGACTGCGGCGCCAACTACTCCGTCCAGACCCCGCCGTTGGTCAACTGGACCTGCGACGTCTGCGGCGGCGAGGTGGTCCAGCGGGAGGACGACACCGAGGAGGCCATCCGCCGCCGGCTGGAGCTCTACGACCGGCAGACCGCCCCGCTCATCGACTGGTACCAGCGCCACGACCTGCTGACGGCGGTCGACGGCACCGGTGCCCCCGACGCCGTCACCACCCGCTGCGTCCAGGCCATCGACAACCGCCGGGCCAAGCCCGGCGTCGCGCCGTGACCGGGGACCAACCGGTAAGCCGTAGTCCGCGATGAGCCGTAGGTACCGATGAGGCGGAACAGGGACGAGCTGGCCAAGATGCGCCAGGCCGGCCGGGTGGTGGCCGAGATGCACGAGAAGACCCGGGAGGTGGCCCGCCCGGGGGTGACCACCCTCGAGATCGACGCCGCCGCCCGGGCGGTTCTCGAACGACGGGGGGCCACGTCGAACTTCCTCGGCTACCACGGCTTCCCGGCGGTGATCTGCACGTCCCCCAACGACATGATCGTCCACGGCATCCCCGGTGACTACCGGCTGGCCGACGGCGACATCCTGTCGATCGACTGCGGGGCCATCGTCGACGGGTACCACGGCGATGCCGCCTTCACCATGGGCATCGGGGACATCTCGGCCGAGGCCGCCCGGCTGCTGGAGGTGACCGAGCGGAGCCTGTGGGCCGGGATCGAGCAGCTCCGTCCGGGTAACCGGCTGCACGAGGTCGGCCGGGCCGTCCAGGACGTCGCCGAGGGGGCCGGGTTCACGGTCGTCCGCGAGTACGTCGGCCACGCCATCGGCACCGCCATGCACGAGCAGCCCCAGGTGCCGAACTACTGGCCGGGCAGCCCCGGGCCGACGCTGAAGACCGGGATGGTGTTCGCCATCGAGCCCATGGTCAACGCCGGCGGTCCCGAGACCATGCTCCTCGAGGACGGCTGGAGCGTGGTCACCGCCGACGGCCGGCTGTCGGCCCACTTCGAGCACACCATCGCCGTCACCGACGACGGCCCGGAGGTGTTCACCCTGCCCTGAGCGCGCCAACAGCCCATGTTCCGGGACGGCCAACAGCCCCGTCCCGGAAGGCCAACAGCCGGTGCCCGGTAGGCCAATAGCATGGAAAAGGGCAGTCCGGCTGGCAATTGGGCGCCGTTGGGGTAGAATCTTTCTTCGGCCCGTGCCCGGCCCTCCGGGCGCCGCGGGTCGAACCGCCCACACCAGGCAGTTTCGGAGGTCGCGTCGTCGGCGCCGGTGGGCACAAGAGGACGAGTCGAGGAGAGTCACCTGCCCAAGCCCAAGGAAGATGCCATCGTGCTGGAGGGCACGGTGGTGGAGCCATTGCCGAATGCCATGTTCCGGGTGGAGCTCGAGAACGGGCACAAGGTATTGGCCCACAGTTCCGGGAAGATGCGCATGCACCGCATCCGCATCCTTCCGGGCGACAAGGTCCAGGTGGAGATCACCCCCTACGACCTGTCGCGAGGGCGGATCACCTACCGCTACAAGTAGCGGGGGGTGGCGGTTGGGCCCCGGATCAGGGGTGCAGGTCTCGGGTGCAGGAGCAGTACGAGAAGTAGCAACACGAAGTGGTGGCAGTCGAAGTGGTAGCAGTACCGAGAGGTCAGTGAAGAAAGGGGCCGGCCGTGAAGGTCCGACCGAGCGTCAAGCCGATCTGCGAGAAGTGCAAGATCATCCGCCGGCACGGCCGAGTGGTGGTCATCTGTGACAACCCCCGGCACAAGCAGCGTCAGGGTTAGGAAAGGAACCGGAGTATGGCCCGCATCGCCGGCGTCGACATTCCCCGCGAGAAGCGGCTGGAGATCGCCCTGACGTACATCTACGGGATTGGCCAGACGGTGGCCAGGGAGGTCTGCGCCCGGTCCGAGGTGGACCCGAGCACCCGGGTGCGCGACCTCACCGACGAGGAGGTCACCCGGCTCCGCAACGACATCGACGCCAACCTCCGCGTCGAAGGCGACCTCCGCCGTGACGTGTCCCAGGACATCAAGCGGAAGATGGAGATCAACTGTTACCAGGGCGTCCGCCACCGCAAGGGCCTTCCCGTGCACGGCCAGCGCACCCACACCAACGCCCGTACCCGAAAGGGCCCCAAGAAGACGGTGGCCGGAAAGAAGAAGGTCCGTAAGTAGATGCCCAGGCCCACCAAGCAACAGGGCGCCGCGGCCCGCCGGCCCCGCCGCCGGGAGCGCAAGAACGTCAGTCATGGCGTCGCCCACATCAAGAGCTCGTTCAACAACACCATCGTGTCCATCGCCGACCCCGAGGGGAACGTCCTGGCGTGGGCGTCGGCCGGCAACGTCGGCTTCAAGGGCTCCCGGAAGTCCACCCCGTTCGCCGCCCAGTTGGCCGCCGAGGCCTGTGCGAAGCGGGCGATGGAGCACGGGGTCCGCAAGGTGGACGTCCTCGTCCGCGGTCCCGGCTCCGGCCGGGAGACCGCCATCCGGTCCCTGGCCGCCGCCGGCATCGAGGTGGTCGGCATCAAGGACGTCACTCCCATCCCGCACAACGGCTGCCGCCCCAAGAAGCGGCGCCGGGTCTGAGGGAGGACGACCGATGGCTCGATACACCGGACCGGTTTGCCGGCTCTGCCGCCGGGAGCGGACCAAGCTGTTCTTGAAGGGCGAGCGGTGCTACTCGCTGAAGTGCCCCGTCTCCGAGGCGGTCACCGACCGGCACAGCCGGGCCTACCCGCCCGGCGAGCACGGCCGCGACCGCATGCGGCAGGGCTCGGAGTACCTGGCACAGCTGCGGGAGAAGCAGAAGGCCCGCCGCATCTACGGGCTCTTGGAGAAGCAGTTCCGGAACCTCTACGAGGAGGCCAACCGCCAGCCCGGGATCACCGGCGAGAACCTGCTCCGCATGCTGGAGCTGCGGCTGGACAACGTGGTGTTCCGGGCCGGCTGGGGCGCCAGCCGGCGGCAGGCCCGCCAGTTCGTCCGCCACGGCCACGTCCTGGTCAACGGCAAGCGGGTCACCATCCCGAGCTACCGGGTCCGCAAGGGTGACACCGTCGCCCTCAAGAGCCCGTCCCGGGAGATGTTCGCCGTCCGCCGCAACATGGACACGCTCGACCGCCAGCGCCCGCCCTGGCTGGAGGCCGGCGAAGCCGGCTTCGTCGTGCAGGTCCTCAACCCCCCCCTCCGCGAGCACATCGACGAGCCGGTGCAAGAGCAGCTGATCGTCGAGCTCTACTCGAAGTAACCACCACCGAGGAGCCATTCATGCTCATCATCCAGCGACCCACCGTCGAAGCCGTCGACGAGGAGCGGGACAACCGGCAGCGGTTCGCCGTCGGCCCCCTCGACCCCGGCTTCGGCCACACGCTCGGCAACTCGCTGCGGCGGACCCTCCTGTCGTCCATCCCGGGCGCCGCCGTCACCCAGGTCCGCTTCGACGAGGCCCTCCACGAGTTCACCACCCTGCCGGGGGTGAAGGAGGACGTCACCGACATCATCCTGAACCTGAAGGACCTGCTGGTCCGGGTGCACGCCGACGAGCCGGTCACCCTGCGGTTCGACAAGCGGGGGCCCGGCGAGGCCTACGCCGGCGACCTGCAGACCAGCGCCGACGTCGAGGTCCTCAACCCCGACCTCCGCATCGCCACCCTGAACGCCAAGGGCCGGCTGGCCCTCGACGTCACGGTGGAGCGGGGCCGGGGGTACGTGTCGGCCGACAAGAACAAGCGGTCGTCCACCATCGGGGTCATCCCGGTGGACTCGATCTTCTCCCCGGTCCGCCGGGTCACCTTCGAGGTGGAGCCGGTCCGGGTGGAGCAGTCCACCGACTTCGACCGGCTGGTCCTCGACATCGAGACCGACGGCTCACTCACCCCCCGGGAGGCGCTGGCGTCGGCCGGCGACACCCTCCGCACCCTGGTCGGCCTGGTCGCCGACCTGGAGGAGGCCCCGCAGGGCCTGGAGCTGGGGGAGACCGGCACCGTCACCGGCGGGTCCCCGGACCTGGACCTGCGGATCGAGGAGCTCGACCTGTCCGAGCGGCCCCGGAACTGCCTGAAGCGGGCGCAGATCAACACCATCGGGGAGCTGGTCGAGCGGACCTACGACGACCTCCTCGGCATCACCAACTTCGGCCAGAAGTCGCTCGACGAGGTCGTCCAGCGGCTCGACGAGCGCGGCCTCTCGCTGCGGACCAAGGACTAGGGCGATGCAAGGAACCCCCAAACGGGGCCGCCGTCTCGGCGGTGACGCCGCCCACCAGAAGGCCATGCTGGGCAACCTGGTGGCGTCGCTGATCGCCGCCGAGTCCCTGGTGACCACCGAGGCCAAGGCCAAGGCCCTGCGGCCGGTCGCCGAGAAGTGCATCACCGCCGCCCGGAAGGGGGGCGTCCACCAGCAGCGTCGGGTGGTCGGCCTCATCCGGGACAAGGACATGGCCTACAAGCTCTTCAACGAGATCGGTCCCCGGTACGCCGAGCGTCCCGGCGGGTACACCCGGATCCTGAAGCTGGGGCCGCGCCCGGGCGACAACGCCCAGATGGCCCGCATCGAGCTGGTCTGAGCCACAACCCGGTGGCGGCCGGTTCCGACGCCCCCGAGTCCGACGCCCCCGAGTCCGACGCCGGAGCCTCCGGCGGCCCCGGCCCTCGGCCGACCGCCCCCGAGGGGGCCAACCGGTGGCGGCTGGTCCTCGCCTACGACGGCAGCGGGTTCCGCGGCTTCGCCGCCCAACCCGGCACCGTCACGGTGGCCGGCACCCTGGCCGCCGCCCTGGCCCGGGCCGCCCGGCTCGACGACCCGCCACCCATCGTCTGTGCCGGGCGGACCGACGCCGGCGTCCACGCCCGGGGACAGGTCGTCCACGTCGACCTCCCCGACGGCCTCGACCTGGACCTGGTCCACGTCCTCAACCGCCAGCTCGCCCCGGCCATCGTGGTCCGGTCGGCCGAGGCGGTGGCCCCGGACTTCGACGCCCGGCGGGCCGCCACCGGCCGGCACTACCGGTACCTGGTCTGGAACGCCCCCGTCCCCGATCCGCTGCTGGCCCCCGTGGCCTGGCACGTCGCCCACCCCCTCGACCTCCGGGCTCTGGCCGCCGCCGCCGACCCGCTGATCGGCGAGCACGACTTCCGGGCGTTCTGCCGCCGACCACCCGGCACCACGGCCGACGACCCCATCGTCCGGGTGGTCAACGACGTCCGTTGGTCGGTGGTCGGCCACGAGGCCGCCGACCTCCCGGCTGCTCCGCCGGCGGCCGGGGCCGGCGACGACCGGCCGACCGCCACCGGTGGGGGCGAGGGCCGGCTGCTCCGGTTCGACATCGGGGCGTCGTCGTTCTGCCACCAGATGGTCCGGTCGGTGGTGGCCACCCTGGTCGACGCCGGCCGGGGCCGGGGGAACGCCGCCAGTGTCGTCGCCCTCCTGTCCGCCGGCAGCCGCGACGGCACCGCCCGGCCGGCCCCGGCCCACGGTCTGTGCCTGGTGGCCGTCGACTACTAGCCAGCCGGCTTGCCGAACCGGCGGCGGGGCCGTATCCTGGTCCGTCGGCCCTAGGGCCGGATTGGACGAGCCCGCCCCCCGTTCGGACGGGGCGACGGCGCACCACAGAGGTTGGGAAGCCGCTTTGCGTACCTATTCACCGAAAGCCAACGAGATCGACCGGGCGTGGCACCTGGTCGACGCCGACGGGCTGGTCCTCGGCCGCCTGGCCACCGAGGTGGCCCGGCTCCTCCGGGGGAAGCACCGGCCGTACTTCGCCCCCCACCTCGACACCGGTGACCACGTGGTGGTGATCAACGCCGCCAAGGTGGTGATGACGGCCAACAAGGCCGACGACAAGTTCGCCTACCGCCACAGCGGCTATCCCGGCGGTCTCCGCCAGGAGAGCTACGCCCACATGATGGACCGGGCACCCGAGGAGGTCATCCGCCGGGCGGTCCGGGGGATGATCCCGAAGAACACCCTCGGCCGGCAGCAGTTGGCCAAGCTGAAGGTGTACGCCGGTCCCGACCACCCGCACGCGGCCCAGGACCCCCAGCCGCTGGACCTTTCCGCCGCCCGTCGGGCCGGCTGAGGAGACGATCGATGCCTGCACCGCTTTCCCAGACCACCGGCCGCCGCAAGCGGGCCATCGCCCGGGTCCGCTTCCGTCCCGGCGAGGGGGCCATCAAGGTCAACAAGCGGGCCTTCGAGGACTACTTCCCGTCGGCCACCCACCGGATGCTGGCCACCGAGCCGCTCCGGGTGACCAGCATGACCGAGGCCTACGACATCGACGTCACCATCGACGGTGGCGGGATGTCCGGCCAGGCCGGCGCCCTCCGGCTGGGCATCGCCCGGGCCCTTTGCGAACTGGACCCCGAGCTGCGCGGTGCGTTGAAGCGGGCCGGCCTCCTCACCCGTGACGCCCGGGAGAAGGAGAGCAAGAAGTACGGCCTGAAGAAGGCCCGGAAGGCCCCGCAGTACTCGAAGCGGTAAGCCAGGCGGTGGCGAGGGCCCGGTTCGGCACCGACGGGCTCCGGGGCGCGGCGAACGCCGATCTGACGGCCGAGCTGGCCCTGGCCCTCGGGCATGCCGCGGCCCGCGTGCTGGCGTCCCCGGTCTTCCTGGTGGGTCGCGACACCCGTCGTTCGGGTCCGTTCCTCCAGGCCGCGCTGTCGGCCGGCCTGGCCGCCGAGGGCGCCGACGTCGTCGACCTCGGGGTCCTCCCCACCCCGGGCGTGGCGTACTGCGCCGAGCAGCGCGGTCTGCCGGCCGTCATGGTGTCGGCTTCCCACAACCCGTTCGGCGACAACGGCCTCAAGCTGTTCGCTCCCGGTGGCACCAAGCTGTCGCCCGACGTCGAGGCCGCCGTCGAGAAGGAGATCGACGGGGCCCTGGGCGTGTCCGCCCCCGGGCCCACCGGTCGGGGGGTCGGGACGGTGTCGCCGGACCCCGCGGCCACCGGCCGCTACCGCGACCACCTGGCCGCCCAGCTGGGGGGCCGCCGGCTGGAGGGGCTCAGGGTGGTCCTCGACTGTGCCAACGGGGCCGCGGCGGAGGTGGCCCCGGCGGTGTTCGCCGACCTCGGCGCCGACGTGTCGACGCTGGCCTGCCACCCCGACGGAGCCAACATCAACGACGGTTGTGGGTCCACCCACCCCGAGGGCCTGGCCGCCGCCGTGGTCGCCGCCGGGGCCGACCTCGGCCTGGCCTTCGACGGCGACGCCGACCGGGTGGTGGCGGTCGACCACGCCGGATCGGTGGTCCACGGAGACCGGCTGATGGCCCTGTTCGCCGTCGACCTGGCCAGCCGCGACGAACTGACCGACAACACGGTGGTGGTCACCGTGATGACCAACCTGGGGTTCCGCCTGGCCATGGCCGAGCGGGGGATCGCCGTCCGGGAGACCCCGGTGGGCGACCGCCACGTCCTCATGGCCCTGGAGGCCGACGGCCTGGCCCTCGGCGGCGAGCAGTCCGGCCACATCGTCTTCCGTCACCGGGCCACCACCGGCGACGGGGTGCTCAGCGGCCTGCTGCTGGCCGACCTGCTGGCCCGCGCCGGCCGTTCGGTGGCCGACCTGACCGACGGGCTGATGGACGAGCTCCCCCAGGTGCTCGTCAACGTCCGGGTGACCGACGCCGGCCGCCTCGCCGACGCCGACGCCGTGTGGGCGGCGGTGCGCGAGGCGGAGGGCACGTTGGGGACCACCGGCCGGGTCCTCCTCCGGCCGAGCGGCACCGAGCCGTTGGTCCGGGTAATGGTGGAGGCGGCCACCGCCGACGAGGCCACCGAGGTGGCGCGGTCGTTGGCCGAGGTGGTGGACCACGCCCTCGGGTAGTGGCCACCGGCCAGGTCCGGGGCACAACGGCCGGATGTGGGGCAGGGGCCCCGCATTCCGGAGGAGGCCGGGGTCGAGGCCCTGGCCAGGTCAAGGGCACTAGCCTCGCACCCATGGACGGCATCGACGGGGTCGTCGGCGTCGGAGTCGATGCCGTCGACGTCGACCGCTTCCGGCTGGCCCTCCGCCGCCGGCCCCGGCTGGCCGACCGCCTGTTCACCGACGGCGAGCGGGCCGACGTCGCCGCCTCCCGGGACCCCGCCGAACGGCTGGCCGCCCGGTTCGCCGCCAAGGAGGCCACCATGAAGGCCCTCGGCAGCGGCCTCGGCAGCTTCCCGTTGAAGGACGTCGAGGTCGTCCGGGCCGGAGGCACCGGCCCCACCCGCGGCGCCCCCTCGTTGCGGCTGTCCGCCGCCGCCGCCCAGCTGGCCCGGGACCGCCGGATCGTCCGGTGGCACGTCTCCCTCACCCACACCGCCCACGTGGCCATGGCCCTGGTCGTCGCCGAAGGCGACACGGCCGGCACGGCGGTGGCCGAAGGCGGCCCGGTGGGCGACCCGGAGGGGTCGTAGTCGGGTGCGGCCGGTGCTGACCGTCGCCGAGATGCGGGCCGCCGACGCGGCGGCGCTGGCCCACGTCGACCAGGCCGCCCTGGTGGCCCGGGCCGGGACGGCGGTGGCGTTCGCCGCCCTCCGGATGCTCGGGTCCGGGTACGGCCACCGGGTGGTGGTGGTGGCCGGCAAGGGCAACAACGGCGCCGACGGCCGGGTGGCCGGCGCCGTCCTCCGCCGTCGCGGCGGCCGGGTCACCGTCCTCGACGCCGCCGCCCCGGGGCGGCTGCCCCCGTGCGACCTGGTCATCGACGCCGCCTACGGCACCGGGTTCCGGGGGAGCTACACCGCCCCGCGGGTGCCGCCCGGCGCCAGGGTGCTGGCCGTGGACATCCCGTCGGGGGTCGACGGGGACACCGGTGCCGCCTCCGGCCGACCCATGCCGGCCGACCGCACCGTCACCTTCGCCGCCCTCAAGCCCGGCCTGCTGCAGGGCGACGGCCCGGCCCTCGCCGGGGAGGTGGTGGTCGCCGACATCGGGGTCCCCGTCGGGCAGCCGCCGGTGGCGTTGGTGGAGGACGACGACGTGGTGGCCGACGTCCCCCGCCGGTCACCGACCTCTCACAAGTGGGCCACCGCGGTGGCGGTGGTGGCCGGGTCTCCCGGGATGGAGGGGGCCGCCGCCCTGTCGGCCGGCGGGGCCTCCCACGCCGGGGCCGGCATGGTCCGCCTGGTGGTCCCCGGGGTCGCCGCCGACCAACCGGGCCCCTGGCCCATCGAGGCCGTCCGGATGCCGCTGCCCGCCGGCGGTTGGGTCGACGACGTCCTCTCCGTCCTCGGCCGCTGCCGGGCCCTCGTCGTCGGGCCGGGTCTGGGCCGCCACGACGGCACCGCCGACCAGGTCCGCCGGGTGATCCACCAGTCGCCGGTGCCGGTGGTGGCCGACGCCGATGCCCTGTTCGCCCTCGGGACCGCCGACGATGCCGTCCCGGTGCTCGCCGGGGACCGCCCCGTAGTGCTGACCCCGCACGACGGCGAGTACGAGCGGCTGGCCAGCACGCCGGCCGGCCCCGACCGCCTGGCCGCCGCCCGACGTCTCGCCGACCGGACCGGGGCGGTGGTGCTGTTGAAGGGGTCCCTCACCGCCGTCGCCAGCCCGGGTGGGTCGGTGCTGCTGGCCGCCGCCGGCAGCCCCCGGCTGGCCACCGCGGGCACCGGCGACGTCCTGTCCGGCGTCATCGGGGCCTTCCTCGCCCGCGGCGTCCCCGCGCCGGCCGCCGCCGCCCTCGGGGCCCACGTCCACGGCCGGGCCGCCGCCCGGGGTCCGGCCGAGGGACTGGTCGCCGAGGACCTGCCGGCCCTGGTGTCCGGATGGCTGTCGGAGACGCTCGACGATGGCTGAGGGGCGATCTCGACCGGCCTGGGCCGAGGTGGACCTGGGGGCCATCCGCCACAACGTCGCTCTCCTGCGCCGGCTGTCGGCTCCGGCGCAGGTCTGTGCGGTGGTGAAGGCCGGCGCCTACGGCCACGGTGCGGTGGCGGTGGCCACGGCCGCAGTCGACGCCGGCGCCACCAGCCTGGCCGTGGCCATGGTCGACGAGGGCGTCGAGCTGCGGGAGGCCGGCATCACCCAGCCGATCCTGCTGCTGTCCGAGCCCCCCGAAGGGTCCGAGGCCACGGTGGTCGCCGCCGGCATCACCCCGACGGTGGCCTCCGAGCGGGTGGTCGGGCGCCTGGCCGCCGCCGCCCGGGCCGGCCAGGCCGCTTGGGCCACCGGGTCTGGTCAGGGCACCCGACCGGGCACCCCGGGACCGCTGGGTGTCCACCTGAAGGTGGACACCGGGATGCACCGGGTGGGAGCCGACCCGGGTGACGTCCCCTCGGTGGTGAAGGCGGTACAGGCGGAGCCGGTCCTGGCCCTCGAAGGATTGTGGACCCATCTGGCGGTGGCCGACGGCATCACCGACGACGCCCGGGCGTTCACGACCACCCAGCTCGACCGGTTCGACGCCGCGGTGGCCGCCGCCGTGGCCGCCGGGACCCGGCCGGCGGTGTTCCACGCCGCCAACTCCGCCGGCGCCATCGCCTGGCCCCGGGCCCGCTACGACATGGTCCGCTGCGGCATCGCCGTCTACGGCGAGCTCCCCGCCCCCGCCCTGGCCGGCGTCCTCGACGCCGTTGCCCCGGGGGACACCCTCCGTCCGGCCCTGTCGCTGAAGGCCCGGGTCACCGCCGTCCGGCGGCTCGAGGCCGGCGACCGCCCCGCCTACGGCCGCCTCCGCCCGTTGCCGGACCGCTCGGTGGTGGCCACGGTGCCGTTGGGCTACGCCGACGGGGTTCCCCGGGCCCTGTTCGGAGCCGGTTTCTCCGTGCTCGTCGGCGGCCGTCGGCGGCCGCTGGCCGGCATGGTCACCATGGACCAGATCGTGGTCGACTGCGGCCCCGACGCCACCGTGGCCGTCGGCGACGAGGTCGTCCTCCTGGGCCGGCAGGGCGACGAGGAGGTGACCACCGCCGAATGGGCCACCCTGCTCGACACCATCGGCTACGAGGTGGTCTGCGGGATCGGTCCCCGGGTGCCCCGCATCTACGTCGACGGGGCCGGGCCGGGGGAGGTGGGCCGGTGAAGGTCGTCCGCCGTTCCGCGGTGGCCGTCGGCATCGGCCTCGGCGTCGGGGTGGTGGCCACCACCGGGTACGCCCTCCAGCGAGTGGCCAGCCGGCGCTGGCGGGCGGCCGAGGACGATCTGGTGGCGGCCGAGCGGACCATGCCGGCCGACCTCGTGCACCACTTCGTCGCCGTCGACGACGGCGGTCGTATCCACGCCGTCGAGCGCGGCGCCGGCCCACCGATCGTGCTGGTCCACGGCGTCAGCCTCGGCGTGGCGGCCTGGGCCCCCCAGCTCCGGCAGCTGGCCGACCGCCACCGGGTCATCGCCATCGGCCAGCGCGGTCACGGCCAGTCACTGGCCGGCGACGACGGCTACTCGATGGAGCGGCTGGCCGACGACCTGCGCGACGTGCTCATCGCCCTGGACGTCACCGGGGCGGTCCTCGTCGGCCATTCCATGGGCGGCATGGTGGCCCAGCTGCTGGCCGTCCGGCACCCCGACGACGTCACCGCCCGCCTCCGGGCGCTGGTGCTGGTGGCCACCTCCGCCCAGCCGATCACGGCGGGGCCGGCCGGACCGCTGGTGGCCGCCGGCCTGGCCAGCGGCGCCTCCCGCGGCCTCGGCCGCGCCGAGCGCCGTGGCCAGGGCCTGTTCCCTTCCGACGGCCTCGCCCTGTGGGCCACCCGGGCGACGTTCGGCGCCCATCCCGCCCCCGCCGACGTGGAGCTCACCCGGTCCATGATCGCCGCCATGTCCCCCTCGGCGGTGTCCGGACTGCTCGGGCCGCTGTTCGCCTTCGACGTCCACCGGCAGATCCACGCCATCGACCTCCCCACCCACGTCGTCGTCGGCACCCGCGACGTCCTCACGCCGCCCCGCATGGCCCGAACCATCGTCGACCAGATCCCCGGGGCCACCCTCCACGTCTTCGACGGTTGCGGCCACATGGTCATGCTCGAGCGGGCCGACGAACTGTGCGACCTCCTCCACGACGTCGCCACCAGCACCCCACCCAGCACCCCGCCCGCCTCGCCGCCCGGCACCCCGCCCGTCGCCTAGATGGCCGCCTCCCCGACCACCCGGCCGACCCCGTTGGCGATGCTCCGAGACGAGGCCCTGGGCTGTGTCCGGTGCCCCCTCGCCGCCGGGCGAACCCAGGTCGTGTTCGGCGTCGGCGACCCCCACGCCGACCTGATGTTCGTCGGCGAGGGCCCGGGGCGGGACGAGGACCTGGCCGGTGAGCCGTTCGTCGGCCGCTCCGGCAAGCTCCTGGACCAGTTGATGGCCGAGGAGCTGGGCATCGACCGGTCGAGCTGCTACATCGCCAACGTCGTCAAGTGCCGCCCTCCCAACAACCGGGACCCCCGGCCCGACGAGATCGAGGCCTGCCGCCCCTACCTGCAGCAGCAGCTGGTGCTCATCGAACCGCGGGTGGTGGTCTCCCTCGGGAACTTCGCCACCCGGCTGCTCCTGGCCACCAGCGAGGGCATCCGGCGGCTCCGGGGCCACAGCTACCCGCTGGACCTCGCCGGTGGCACCGCCTCGACCGATCCGGCCGAGGCGACCGAGGCGACCGAGGCGGGTGGGGCTCCCGGGGCGGCCGGGGCAGGTGAGGCGCCAGGATCGGTGGCCGCCCACCTGGTCCCCACCTACCACCCCGCCGCCGCCCTCCGGTCCGGCGGTACCGTGCTGGCCGAGATGCGGGCCGACTTCGTCCGGGCCAAGCGGTTGCTGGCCACCCCACGATGACTATCCCCAGCGGGTCTGAGGGCACGGCCGGCGGGGGGCAGGGGCCCCACGCCTCGGAGGAGCGAGCCATCCAGGCGGACAGCAGTGGGGCCCCGAGCGGGTCTGAGGGCATAGTGGCGCGGACCACCGGGGCCGTCGACACCCGGGCGCTCGCCGGGGCCGTGGCCGGCTTGGTCCGGCCCGGGGACGTCCTCCTGCTCGTCGGCGGCCTGGGGGCCGGCAAGACCACCTTTGCCCAAGGGTTCGCCGCCCACCTCGGCGTCGAGGGTCCGGTGACCAGCCCGACGTTCACCCTGGTCCGCCAGTACCCGTGCTCGGTCGGGCAGTTGCTGCACGCCGACCTGTACCGGCTGGAGCGGCTGGCCGAGGTCGCCGACCTCGCCCTCTCCGAGCTCCTGGAGAGCGACGCCGACGGGGCGGTGGCCCTGGTCGAGTGGGGCGACGGCGGCGCGGCGGTGTTCGGACCGGGCGCGCTGACGGTGGCGCTGGCCCGGCCGGTCGACGGCGACGACGACGTCCGGACGGTCACCGTCACCGGAGGCGGCGCCGTCTGGGCCGGTCGGTGGGCGTCGCTGGCCGACGCCTTGGCCTCCTGGACCGCCAGGCGGAACGGGACGGTGGGTAACCGATGATCCTGCTGGCCATCGAGACCGCCACCGAGCTCGTCGGCGTGTCGGTCGCCGCCGCCGACGGCCCCCGGGCCGCCGTCTGGGCCACCGGCCGTCGACAGCACGCCGAGTCCCTGGCGCCGGCGGTGGCCCACGTCCTCGACCAGGCCGGCGTGACCCTGCCGGACGTCGACGCCGTCGCCGTCGACGTCGGCCCGGGCCTGTTCACCGGCCTCCGCGTCGGGGTGACCACCGCCAAGGGGCTGGCCCAGGGGCTCGACGTCGGCGTCCTCCCCTGCACCAGCGTCGACGTCCTGGCCGCCGCCACCTACGACGCCGGCTGGTCCGGCCCGGTGGTCGCCGTCGTCGACGCCCGCCGGAGTGAGGTCTTCGCCTCCCGTTACCTCCCCGATCCGGCCGCCGCCGATGGGTGGCGGCAGGTGGCCCCTCCGACCCGCTTCACCCCGGACGCCCTCGCCGGCGAGCTGGCGGGTGCCGCCGACGGGGCGGGGTGGCTGGCCGTCGGTGACGGCGCCCGCCGCTACGCCGACGTCCTGGCGGCGGTGGCCGGGCTGCGGGTGGCCGGCCCAGCCAGCCCCCCGCCGGACGCCCTCGCCGCGCTGGCCGTCCGTCGGCTGACCGGCGGTAGCCAGCCCGACCGCCGGACCGGCACCGGGACCGGCTCGGCGTCGGGCACCGCGACCGGGCTCCTGGCCCCGTCGGAGGTGCAGCCGATCTACCTGCGGGAGGCCGACGCCCGCATCAACTGGACCCAGCGCGACCCGGTCCGGCCGGCGGGAGGTTGACGGTGGAGCTGGTCCCCATGCGGCGGCGGGACCTCAAGCAGATCCTGGTCATCGAGCAGGTGGTGTTCCCAGAACCGTGGAGCCTGCCCATCTTCACCTCCGAGCTCGCCCTCCGGAAGGGCCGGGCGTACCGGGTGGCCAAGGAGGGTCGCGAGGTCGTCGGGTACCTGGGGCTGATGTTCGTCGAGGACGAGGCCCACATCACCACCATCGCCGTCGCCCCCGACCACCAGCGTCGCCGGATCGGCACCTGGCTGATGGCGCAGGCCATGCGCCTCTCGCTGGCCGAGGGGGCCCGGCACCTCTCGTTGGAGGTGGCCGCCGGCAACCACCGGGCGCAGAGCCTCTACCGCAAGTTCGGCCTCGCCCCCGTCGGCGTCCGCAAGGGCTACTACGCCGCCACCGGCGAGGACGCCTACGTCATGTGGGCCTACGACATCGACTCCCCGGCCTACGCCCAACGGCTGGCCACCATCGAAGCCCAACTAGCCTTTCCGCAGTGAGGGTATTGGGCATCGAGACGTCCTGCGACGAGACCGCCGCGGCGGTCGTCGACGGCGGACGCCAGGTCCGGTCGTCGGTGGTGTCCAGCCAGGTCGACCTGCACGCCCGCTACGGCGGCGTCGTCCCCGAGCTGGCCGGCCGGGCCCACGTCGAGCTGTTCACCCAGGTGGTCACCGACGCCCTGGAAAAGGCCGGAGGCGCCCCAGTGGATCCGGAAGCCGGAGGCGCCCCAGTGGAGGCGGTCGCCGCCACCTGCGGCCCCGGCCTCATCGGGTCGCTACTGGTGGGGTTGAGCGGGGCGAAGGGCCTGGCGATGAGCTGGGGGGTGCCGTTCGTCGGGGTCAACCACCTCGAAGGCCATCTGTTCGCCTCGCTCATCGAGGAGCCCGACCTGGGATGGCCGTTGGTGGTGCTGCTGGTGTCGGGAGGCCACACCTTGTTGGTGGAGATGCGGGGACCGGGGTCCTACCGGTTGTTGGGGCAGACCATCGACGACGCGGCGGGGGAGGCCTACGACAAGGTGGCCCGGTACCTCGGCCTGGGGTACCCGGGCGGCCCGGTCGTCGACCGGTTGGCCGGCACCGGGGACCCGAAGGCGTTCGCCTTCCCCCGGGCCATGCAGGACGACAGTTACGACTTCTCGTTCTCCGGCCTGAAGACCTCGGTGGTCCGCACCGTCGACCGCCACCCGGAGGCGGCCACCGAAGACGTGGCGGCGTCGTTCCAGGAAGCCGTGGTCGACGTCCTGGTGGCCAAGGCCGCCCGGGCCACCGCCGAGGTGGGGGCCCGTGGGTTGTGCATCGGCGGTGGTGTGGCCGCCAACTCGCTGCTCCGTCGCCGGATCGCCGAGGCGGCCGAACGGTTGGGCGTCCCCGCCTACCTGCCCAGCCTGGCGATGTGCACCGACAACGCCGCCATGGTCGCCGCCGCCGGGGCGTGGCGGCTGGAGCACGACGGCCCGAGCCCGCTGTCGCTCGGCGCCGACCCCAACCTCTTCCTGCCCCTCACGGCGTGACCTACGACGTCACCCGGGACGAGCTGGCCGACCTCCTGGCCGACCAACCCGGCTACCGGGTCAGGCAGGTCTGGGACGGGATGTACCGCCGGGCGTTGCGGCCGGCCGAGATGACCGACCTGCCACTGCCGCTCCGGCAACGGCTGGAGGAGGCCCTGCCGCCCGCCCTGGTGGAGGCCGACCGGCAGCTGGCCGACGGTGGGGACACCGTCAAGTGGGTGTGGTCACTGGCCGACGGGGCCCGGGTCGAGTCGGTGCTGATGGCCTACCCCGACCGGGTGACCGTGTGCGTGTCCACCCAGGCCGGCTGCGCCATGGGCTGCAGCTTCTGCGCCACCGGCCAGGGCGGGTTCCGTCGGCACCTCACCGCCGGGGAGATCGTCGAGCAGGTGGTCGCCGCCGTCCGGGCGGCCCGTCCCCGCCGGTTGTCCCGGGTCGTCTTCATGGGCATGGGGGAGCCGCTGGCCAACTACGACCGCACCTGGTCGGCCGTCCGGCGGATCCACGACGACCTCGGCCTCTCCGCCCGGCACCTCACCCTGTCGACCGTCGGCATCGTCCCGGGGATCCGGCGGCTGGCCACCGAGCCGTTGCCGGTCAACCTGGCCGTGTCGCTCCACGCGGCCAACGACGACCTCCGGGACCGGTTGGTGCCCATCAACCGGCGGTACCCGCTCGCCGTCCTCGCCCAGGCCTGCGGGGAGTACGCCGAGGCCACCGGTCGGCGGCTGTCGTTCGAGTGGGCGCTCATCGACGGGGTCAACGACGGCGACAACGACGTGGCCGAGCTGGCGGCGTTCACCCGGCCGCTCGGGGCCCACGTCAACCTCATCCCGCTCAACCCCACCCCGGGGTACCCGGTACGTGGGACCCCCCGGGCCCGGGTGGGCCGGTTCTGCGACCAGCTGACGGCGGCCGGGGTCAACGCCACCGTCCGGGCCACCCGCGGCGTGGAGATCGACGCGGCGTGCGGGCAGCTGGCCGCCGGCGGCGGCGGGGCCGACCGGTCGGCTGCGGCCTTGTTGCCGACCCGACGGCCGGCCCGCTAGCATTAGCACTCGCAAGGTTCGAGTGCTAACGAGTGCCAAGGAGGGCCCGTTCCGATGAAGCTGCACCCGCTCGATGACCGGATCGTTGTCCGGCCCGGCGAGTCTGAGGAGACCACCGCGTCCGGCCTGGTGATCCCCGACACCGCCAAGGAGAAGCCGCAGCAGGGAGAGGTCCTGGCTGTCGGCCCGGGCCGCCGTGCGGAGAACACCGGCGAGCTGATCCCGCTGGACGTGGCGGTGGGCGACACCGTCGTCTACTCCAAGTACGGCGGTACCGAGATCACCGTGGAGGGCGAGGACCTGCTGATCCTCTCCGGCCGCGACGTGCTGGCCAAGCTGGACAAGTAGGCCCCCAGGAGGTCCTGGCCGCCCCGGCGGCCGGCAACATCACGAGCAGCCCCGGGCCGGCGGGTCGGACCCCTGTCCGCCCGCCGGCCGGCTGCGTCACCACCACCTGCCCACCGGGGCGGGGGCGAACGCTGCAGAGCAGAGAGGAAAGGCGTCACCGATGCCGAAGATGTTGAAGTTCGACGAGTCCGCCCGGCGTGGCCTCGAGGCCGGCGTCAACAAGCTGGCCGACACCGTCAAGGTCACCCTCGGCCCCAAGGGCCGCAACGTGGTCATCGAGAAGAAGTTCGGTGCCCCGACCATCACCAACGACGGCGTGTCCATCGCCCGTGAGGTCGAGCTGGAGGACCCGTTCGAGAACATGGGTGCCCAGCTGGTGAAGGAGGTGGCCACCAAGACCAACGACGTCGCCGGTGACGGCACCACCACCGCCACCGTGCTCGCCCAGGCCCTCATCAGCGAGGGGCTGCGCAACGTCGCCGCCGGGGCCAGCCCGACCGGGCTGAAGCGGGGCATCGACAAGGCCGTCAAGGCCGCCGTCGACTCCATCGCCGAGCAGTCCCGGGAGGTCGAGGGCAAGACCGAGATCGCCCAGGTCGCCTCCATCTCGGCGGCCGACCCGGCCATCGGTGAGGTGCTGGCCGACGCCATCGACAAGGTCGGCAAGGACGGCACCGTGACGGTGGAGGAGTCCAACACCTTCGGCATCGAGCTCGAGCTGACCGAGGGCATGCAGTTCGACAAGGGCTACCTGTCGCCGTACTTCGTCACCGACCCCGAGCGCCAGGAAGCCGTCCTGGACGAGCCGGTGATCCTCTTCTTCAACGGCAAGGTCAGCGCCGTCCACGACCTCGTACCGGTCCTCGAGAAGGTGATGCAGACCGGCAAGCCCCTGCTGATCGTCGCCGAGGACGTCGAGGGTGAGGCCCTCGCCACCCTGGTGGTCAACAAGATCCGCGGCACCTTCACGTCGGTCGCCGTCAAGGCCCCCGGCTTCGGCGAGCGCCGCAAGGCCATGCTGCAGGACATGGCCATCCTGACCGGTGGCCAGGTCATCAGCGAGGAGATCGGCCTCAAGCTGGAGAGCGCCACCCTCGACCTGCTGGGCCGGGCCCGCCGGGTCATCGTGACCAAGGACGACACCACCATCGTGGAGGGTGGCGGGACCGAGGACGAGGTCAAGGGCCGGGTCGCCCAGATCAAGCGGGAGATCGAGGACACCGACTCCGACTGGGACCGCGAGAAGCTGCAGGAGCGGCTGGCCAAGCTGGCCGGCGGCGTCGCCGTGGTCAAGGTCGGGGCGGCCACCGAGGTGGAGCTCAAGGAGAAGAAGCACCGCATCGAGGACGCCCTCTCGGCCACCCGGGCCGCCGTGGAAGAAGGCATCGTCGCCGGTGGTGGCACCGCCCTGATCCGCAGCCGCAAGGCCATCGAGAAGGTGGCCGCCTCGCTGGATGGCGACGAGGCCACCGGGGCCCGCATCGTCGCCCGGGCCGTCGAGGAGCCGCTGCGTTGGATCTCTTTCAACGCCGGTCTCGAGGGCGCCGTGCTGGTCGGCCAGGTCGAGGCGGCCAAGGGCTCCCACGGCCTCAACGCCGTCACCGGGCAGATCGAGGACCTGGTGAAGGCCGGCATCATCGACCCGGCCAAGGTCACCCGGTCGGCGCTGCAGAACGCCGCCTCGATCGCCTCCCTCCTCCTCACCACCGAGGCGCTGGTGGCCGACAAGCCGGAGAAGGGTCCGGACCCGGCCGCCGCGGCCGCCGCCATGGGTGGCATGGGCGGGATGGGTGGCATGGGTGGCATGGGCGGGATGATGTAGCTCTGCCCCATCGGGGTACACGGGCACCCCGCCCGAACCGATGTGCGGTCATCCGGCCGGGCCTCCGGGCCCGGCCGGTCCGCGTCCCCGGGCAGGGCGGTCCGCGCCCGGGGGTCGGCCGGGACCCGTAGCCTGTCGGCGGCCATGCGACCGTCGTCCCCCGATCCCGCCGCCCCGCCCCAGGTGGTCCCGCGGCCGGCGACCGTCCGGCCCGGGGGTCCGCCACCGTGGGCCGCGCTGGACCCGGGGCAACGCCGAGGGATCACCGTCGAGCGGGTCCTCGACCAGCTGGCTCGGTTGGGGTGGACCGGACCGGAACCGCCGCCGTCGGCCCGTCCGGTGCCGGTGCAGGACGGCCCCCTGGCCGTCCGGCCGTTCCGGCGCTCGGCGGTGCTGGTCGGCCTGTTCGAGGAGGCCGGTGAGGCCCGGGTCCTCCTCACCCGGCGGTCGGCCGGACTGCGGTCGCACCGCGGTGAGGTCAGCTTCCCGGGGGGTGGCATCGACCCGGACGAGGACCCCGTGTCGGCCGCCCGCCGGGAGGCCGACGAGGAGGTTGCCCTGGACCCGGCGACCGTCCGCCCGGCCGGCTGGCTCCGCCCGGTCCTCACCTTCGTGTCCAACTCCCTGGTGATCCCGGTCGTCGGCGTCGTCGACCCGGCCCCCACCGACCTGGTCCCCAGCCCGGTGGAGGTCGACCGGGTCTTCGACGCCTCCCTCGCCGACCTGGCCGCCGACGGCTGCTACCACGAGGAGTGGTGGTCGCTGGCCGACCGACCGGTGCCGACGCCGTATCTCGACGGCGCCGCCGGTGCCCCCCCGGCCGGTCTGCGGCCGACCGACGGGGCCTACCCGATCCGGTTCTTCGACGTCGCCGGCGAGACCGTCTGGGGGGCCACCGGCCGGATGCTCTACGAGCTCCTCTGCGTCGCCCTCGGCCTGGACCCGGGCACGGTAACGTAAGGGGACGTCGGTGGGTCGGGCCCGACGTCAATGCTTTCTAGGGCCGGAGGAACGCAGTGGCAGAGATCGAGATCGGCATCTTCAAGTCGGGACGCCGGGCGTACGGGTTCGACGACATCGCCATCGTCCCCAGCCGCCGGACCCGGGACCCCGAAGACGTCGACATCAGCTGGGAGATCGACGCCTACCGGTTCGACCTGCCGCTCCTCGGTGCGGCCATGGACGGGGTCATCAGCCCGCACACCGCCATCGAGCTGGGCCGGCTGGGTGGCCTCGGGGTCCTCAACCTGGAGGGGTTGTGGACCCGCTACGAGGACCCGACGCAGCTGTTCGACGAGATCCGGGAGCTGGACGACGAGAAGGCGACCGCCCGGATGCAGCAGATGTACCAGGAGCCGATCCAGCTCGAGCTGGTCACCGAGCGGATCCGCCAGATGAAGGAAGCCGGCATCACCACGGCGGCGTCGGTGACCCCGCAGCGGACGGTGGAGCTGACCCCGGCCATCCTGGCCGGCGAGCTCGACATGCTGGTGATCCAGGGCACGGTGGTGTCCGCCGAGCACGTGTCGAAGACGGTGGAGCCGCTCAACCTGAAGCGGTTCATCCGGGAGTTCGACATCCCGGTCATCGTCGGCGGCTGTGCCTCCTACCAGGCCGGGCTGCACCTGATGCGGACCGGGGCGGTCGGCGTGCTGGTCGGGGTGGGCCCTGGCAACGCCTGCACCACCCGGGGGGTCCTCGGCCTCGGCGTCCCCCAGGCCACCGCCATCGCCGACGTCGCCGGCGCCCGGATGCGGCACCTGGACGAGACCGGGGTGTACGTCCACGTGATCGCCGACGGCGGGATGAGCAAGGGCGGAGACGTCGCCAAGGCCATCACCTGTGGGGCCGACGCCGTCATGCTGGGGTCGCCGCTGTCGTCCGCCACCGAGGCCCCGGCCCGTGGCTTCCACTGGGGCATGGCCACCTTCCACCCGACTCTCCCCCGGGGCGCCCGGGTGCGGACCGGCGTGCGGGGCAGCCTCAAGGAGATCCTGCTCGGCCCCGCCCACCAGAACGACGGCCGGATGAACCTCTTCGGGGCCCTGCGGACGGCCATGGCCACCTGCGGCTACGAGACGGTCAAGGAGTTCCAGAAGGCCGAGGTGATGGTGGCCCCGGCCCTCCAGACCGAAGGGAAGCAGCTGCAGCGGGCCCAGGGCGTGGGCATGGGGCATTGACGGCGGTCGACGACCCGGTACTGGTCGTCGACTTCGGCGCCCAGTACGCCCGGCTGATCGCCCGCCGGGTCCGTGAGGCGCACGTCTACTCGGAGATCGTCCCGCCGACCCTGACGGCGGCCGAGCTGCTCGCCCGGCGGCCCCGCGGCATCATCCTGTCGGGCGGTCCGAAGTCGGTCTACGAGACCCCGGCACCCACCCTCGATCCCGCCGTCTACGACGCCGGGGTCCCGATCCTGGGCATCTGCTACGGCGCCCAGCTCCTCACCCAGCAGTTGGGCGGCACCGTCGCCCGGACTGGACGCGGCGAGTACGGCCGCACCCCGCTGTCCCAGGGCGGCCCGTCCCCGCTGTTCGTGGACTGGCCATCGGAGGCCGAGGTGTGGATGAGCCACGGCGACGCCATCACCGAAGCCCCCCCCGGGTTCGTGGCCACCGCCGCCAGCCCCGACGCCCCGGTGGCCGCCCTGCACGACGCCGAACGCCGCATCTTCGGGGTCCAGTTCCACCCCGAGGTGGTCCACACCGAGCGGGGCGCCGACCTCCTCGAACGGTTCCTCTACGACGCCTGCGGCATCCCGCCCAACTGGACCCACGTGTCCATCATCGAACAGCAGGTGGCGGCCGTCCGCCAGCAGGTCGGCAGCGAGCGGGTCCTCTGCGCCCTGTCCGGCGGCGTCGACTCGGCGGTGGCCGCCGCCCTCATCCACAAGGCCGTCGGCGACCAGCTGACCTGCGTGTTCGTCGACACCGGTCTCATGCGGGCCGGTGAAGCCGACCAGGTCGAAGAGACCTTCCGCCGGCAATTCCAGGTCGACCTGGTCCATGTGAAGGCCGCCGACCGGTTCTTCGGCGCCCTCGCCGGCGTGGAGGACCCGGAGCGGAAGCGCAAGATCATCGGGGAGCTGTTCATCCGCATCTTCGAGGAGGTCGCCCGGGACCTCGGCGCCGGCGGCGCGACGGGCGGCAGGGGCGCCGGCACCGCCGGCGGAAAGGGACCGCGGTTCCTGGTCCAGGGCACGCTCTACCCCGACGTCATCGAGTCCGGCCACGGCGAGGGCGGTGGGGCCACCGCCAACATCAAGTCCCACCACAACGTCGGCGGGCTCCCCGACGACCTCGACTTCGAGCTGGTGGAGCCGTTGCGGCTGCTCTTCAAGGACGAGGTCCGGGCCGTCGGCGAGGAGCTCGGCCTGCCCCACGACATCGTCTGGCGACAGCCGTTCCCCGGTCCCGGCCTGGCCGTCCGCATCATCGGCGAGGTCACCCCGGAGCGGGCCGAGATCCTCCGGGCGGCCGACGCGGTGGTGGTGGAGGAGATCCGCAAGGCCGGCCTGTACCGGCAGCTGTGGCAGAGCTTCGCCGTCCTCCCGGCGGTCCGGACCGTCGGCGTCATGGGTGACGGCCGCACCTACGCCTACCCGGTGGTCATCCGGGCGGTGACCAGCGACGACGCCATGACCGCCGACTGGGCCCGCCTCCCCTACGACCTGGTCGAACGGATGGCCTCCCGCATCATCAACGAGGTCGACGGCGTCAACCGGGTGGCCCTCGACGTCACGTCGAAGCCCCCCGGCACCATCGAGTGGGAGTGACCGCCTCCCACGGCCTGGACGACGATCGACTGTTCTCGCTGGACGACGACCCCCCGGCCCCGCCCGCCGAAACACCCGACGCCCCGCCACCGGCGTCGCCGGCCGACGACGCCCCGCCTTCCCCGCCCCATCTCACCGACGACTACTTCTTCGCCGACGACGCCGACGACGCGCCGCCGCCCGGCGACTTCGACCGGGTTGGCGTCGCCGGCGGTGAGCACTTCGAGGGCGACGACTTCGTCCAGGGGGACCGGGCGGCCGCCCGGAGCAACTACGCCGCCCGGCTGCTGGAGGGGCTGAACGACGCCCAACGGGCCGCCGTCGAGCACCGCGGCGGCCCGCTGCTGGTGGTGGCCGGCGCCGGGTCCGGCAAGACGAGGGTGCTCACCCGGCGGATCGCCCACCTCCTGGCCACCGACGACGCCGCCCCCTGGCAGATCCTGGCCATCACGTTCACCAACAAGGCCGCCGACGAGATGCGCAAGCGAGTGGTCGACCTGGTGGGCAAACGGGCCGAGCGGATGTGGGTGTCCACGTTCCACTCGGCCTGCCTGCGGATCCTCCGCAGCCACGCCCACCGCCTCGGCTACCAGGGGGCGTTCACCGTCTACGACGACACCGACTCCCGGCGGATGATCGAGATCGTCACCGCCGAGCTCGGGCTGGATACCAAACGGTTCCCTTCCCGGTCGATCGCCGCGGTCATCAGCCAGGCCAAGTCCGAGCTGGTCGGCCCGGAGGCCTTCGAGGAGGACGCGTCGTTTGGCGCCGACCCGTTCCGCCGCCGCATCGCCCAGGTCTATCTGGAGTACCAGCGGCGGCTCCTGGCGGCCAACGCCATGGACTTCGACGACCTCCTCATGCAGGCCGCCCGGGTGCTGGCCACCTGCGACGACGTCCGCCAGTCGTTCCAAGAGCGGTTCACCCACGTCCTGGTCGACGAGTACCAGGACACCAACCGGGCCCAGAACGAGATCGTCCTGTTGTTGGGGCACGACCACGGCAACGTCACCGTGGTCGGCGACTCCGACCAGTCGGTCTACCGGTGGCGGGGGGCCGACATCCGCAACATCTTGGAGTTCGAGGAGGCGTTCCCGAACGCCACCACCGTCCTGCTGGAGCAGAACTACCGGTCCACCCAGACCATCCTGGACGCCGCCAACGCGGTCATCGCCAACAACACCACCCGGCGGCCGAAGCGGCTGTTCACCGACGACGGCCCCGGCGACCCCATCTGCCGGTACCGGGCCGAGGACGAGCACGACGAGGCCGCCTGGGTGGCCAGCGAGGTGGTCCGGCTGCGGACCGTCCACGACCTGTCCTACGGCGACGTCGCCGTCTTCTACCGCACCAACGCCCAGAGCCGGGTGGTCGAGGAGGCCCTGGTCCGCGCCGGGGTGCCGTACAAGGTGATCGGCGGCACCCGGTTCTACGACCGCCGCGAGGTCAAGGACCTCCTGGCCTACCTCCGGGTGCTCGCCAACCCCGACGACGAGGTGTCCGCCCGGCGGATCCTCAACGTGCCGAAGCGGGGCCTCGGCAACACGTCCGTCCTGCGCCTCACCGCCTGGGCCTCCTCCCAACCGGTCCGTCGCAGCGTCGGTGACGCCCTGGCCCACGCCGAGGACGCCGGGCTGACCGGCAAGGCCAGGGCCGGAGCCGAGCAGCTGGCCCAGCTCCTCGACGAGCTCCGGGGGCTCATGGGGTCGGTCCCGCCGGGGGAGCTGGTGCAGATGGTGGCCGAGCGGTCGGGGTACCTGGCCGAGCTGGTGGCCGAGCGGACCCACGAGGCCGACGGGCGGATCGAGAACATCGCCGAGCTCGTCGGGGTGGCCGAGGAGTACGACGACCTCACCGAGCTCCTCGAAACCGTTGCCCTCGTCGCCGACGCCGACGAGCTCGACTCCGAGGGGTCACGGGTGAACCTGATGACCCTCCACACCGCCAAGGGCCTGGAGTTCCCGGCGGTGTTCGTCGTGGGCCTCGAAGACGGCATCTTCCCCCACTTCCGCACCCTCGGGGAGCCCGACGAGCTCGAAGAGGAGCGTCGGCTCTGCTACGTCGGCATCACCCGGGCCCGCCGGTGGCTCTACCTCTCACACGCCTGGGTCCGCACCCTGTGGGGGAACACCTCCCACAACATCCCCAGCCGGTTCCTCGCCGAGGTCCCCGCCGAGCTGGTCAAGGACGTCGGCGTCGTCGGTGGCCGGTCCAGCAGCGACTGGGGCGGCCCCCGCCGCCGCGGGCCCCGGCACACGGACGACCCCTACGGGGACAACGACCACGGCGGCGGCTTCGGCGCCCGGGAGTCCCGGGAGCGGGCGGCCGACTGGGGCACCGGTGGGGGCGGGGGGAGCTGGCGGACCGACGACGACGGCCCGGTCTTCGGGGCCGGCCGCGGTCCGGCCGCCGGGGCGGCCTACGCCGACCGCCCGGGTCCCCGTCGACTGCGGGAGAAGACCACCACCGGCGCCGAGGACCTCGGCCTGTCCGCCGGCGACAAGGTCGTCCACGACCACTGGGGTGACGGCGTCGTCATCGCCACCGTCGGCAAGGGCGAGCGGGCCCAGGCCAAGGTCAAGTTCGCCTCCGTCGGCGAGAAGCGGCTGCTCCTGTCGGCCACCCCCCTCAAGCGGGCCTGAACCGGCCGGGCAGGCGTTTCCGCGGAGACGTTCCCGCGGGAACGTTCGGCGACGAGATCCCTGGCGACGAGGTCAGCCAGGTGCGGTTGGCCGGGTGGGGCCGGCCGGCGGGCCGAGGATGTCGTCGACCGCCATCGTGATCCCTGGGAGGGCGCCCACCTCGAGTTGGTCGCCCCGACCGATCTCCCGCCGCTCCCCGTAGCCGTCGGGCCCCGGTCGGCGGAAGGCGAGGACCACCTCTCGGTCGAGGTCGACCACCCAGGTCTCGGCCACCCCGGCCCGGCCGTAGAGGGGGGCCTTGGTGTCCCGGTCGTACCCCAGGGAGGTGTCGGCCACCTCGATGAGGAGGAAGATGTCCGGTGGCCCGGGGTGGCCGGCCAGGTAGCGGTCGAGCGGCGGCCGCAGCAGGGCCACGTCGGGTTGGGGCTCCGACCGGTCGTCCAACTCCACCGGGTTCTGGATCTGGAGCACCGCCCGCTCGCCGACGGCCTGGCCGAACAGCCGGGTGAGCCGGTTGACGCAGACCGCGTGCCGGCTACCGATCGCCGCCATCTCGACGATCTCCCCGTCCAGCAGCTCGGTGCGGCGGGTCTCCCCGACGAACAGCCCAGCCTCTCCCATGAGGTGCCATTCGTCCAAGGTGAAGGCGTGACGGACCACCATGGCTCCCATCGTAGGACCCGGCCTTCCCGCCATCCCTCCCACCAAGGCCCCTTTTGGTGGGTTGACGTTTCCGCGGAGACGTGTCCGGCAGGGGGCAACTGGTGGGGTCGTCCAGGCAGGCCGTATCATCTGGGATCGATGAAGCGCCCGTATCGCGTGGTGGTGGCCAAGCCCGGCCTGGACGGCCACGACCGGGGGGCCAAGGTCATCGCCCGGGCTCTTCGTGACGACGGGTTCGAGGTGGTGTACACCGGCCTTCACCAGACCCCCGAGCAGGTGGTCAGTGCCGTCGTCCAGGAGGACGCCGACGCCGTCGGGCTGTCGCTGCTGTCCGGCGCCCACCTGACCCTGGTGCCCCGGATCATCGAAGGTTTGGCCGCCCAGGGGCGCGACGACGTGGTGGTGCTGGTGGGGGGCATCATCCCCGAGGACGACATCCCGCGGCTGAAGGCCGTCGGGGTGGCCGAGGTGTTCACCCCCGGCGCCCCGCTGCCGTCCATCGGCCAGTGGCTGGCCGAGGCCCTGGACCGCCGCGAGGAGGCCCTCGGGGTCTAGCGGGATCCCAATCCAAAACCGGGTTCGGCACCGTCGATCGCCGCGGCCCGAAGCCCCATCAAGCAGTCTGACAGAGGAGGACCAGTGGACCTGTACGAGTACCAGGGCAAGCAGTACTTCGCCCGTTTCGGCATCCCCATCTCGGCGGGTGGCGTGGCCGACACCGTGGACGAGGCCGTGGCCCAGGCCGAGGCCGCCGGCTACCCCGTGGTGGTGAAGGCCCAGGTCAAGGTGGGTGGCCGGGGCAAGGCCGGCGGGGTGAAGCTGGCCAATGACGCCGACGAGGTCCGCCTCCACGCCGGCAACATCCTGGGCCTCGACATCAAGGGCCACGTCGTCCGGCGGCTGTGGATCGAGCATGCCTCGGACATCGCCAAGGAGTACTACGCCAGTTTCACCCTGGACCGTCCGAACAAGCTGCACCTGGGCATGCTGTCGGCCGAGGGCGGCGTCGAGATCGAGGAGGTGGCGGCCACCAACCCGGACGCCATCGCCAAGCTGCACGTCGACCCCACCAAGGGGCTGGACGAGGCCACCGCTCGGGAGTGGGTGGACCGGGCCAACCTCGACCCCGAGGCCCGCGAGCAGGCGGCGGCGCTGCTGGTGAAGCTGTACACCTGCTACGTCGACGGTGACTGCGACCTCGCCGAGGTCAACCCGCTGATCCTCACCCCCGACGGCCGGGTGCACGCCCTGGACGCCAAGGTGACCCTGGACGACAACGCCACCTTCCGCCACCCAGAATGGGAGGAGTACGCGGCCACCGAGACCGAGGACCCCCGGGAGCGGATGGCCAAGGAGAAGGGGCTCAACTACATCGGCCTGTCCGGCACCGTCGGCATCATCGCCAACGGTGCCGGCCTGGCCATGAGCACCCTCGACGTCGTCACCCAGGTCGGCGGAACCGCGGCCAACTTCTTGGACATCGGCGGCGGCGCCAACGCCGACGTCATGGCCGCCGCCCTCGAGGTCATCAACGCCGACCCGGCCGTCAAGTCCATCTTCGTCAACATCTTCGGTGGCATCACCCGGGTGGACGAGGTGGCCAAGGGGGTCATCGAGGCCCTCGCCCGGGTGGACCTGAAGTCCCCCATCGTGCTGCGGCTCGACGGCACCAACGCCGAGCAGGGCCGGGCCCTGCTGGCCCCCCATCTGTCCGACACCCTGCAGGCCGAGCCCACCATGCTCGACGCCGCCCGCCGCGCCGTCGCCCTGGCCGGCTGACCCCGTCACCACGTCACTCAAGGAGCAACCGTGAGCATCTTCGTCGACGAGAACACGACCGTGGTGATCCAGGGCGTCAGCCCCACCAGCCAGGGTCTCTACCACGGCCTGCGCAACCGGGCCTACGGCACCAAGGTGGTCGCCGGCACCAACCCGAAGCGGGGTGGTGAGGAGATCGAGGGCATCCCGGTCTTCGCTTCGGTCAAGGAGGCCGTCGAGGCCACCGGGGCCACCGCGTCGTTCATCTCCGTCCCCCCGCCCCACGCCGCCGCCGCCATCATCGAGGCCGCCGAGGCCGGGGTGGCCTTCGTGGTGTGCATCACCGAAGGCATCCCCGCCCAGGACGAGGCCCTGACCTACAACCGGCTGGTCCAGGAGTTCCCGGGTACCCGGCTCCTCGGCCCGAACTGCCCCGGCATCATCTCCCCGGGGAAGTGCAACATCGGCATCACCTCCGGCGACATCGCCCTGCCGGGCGGTCCCGTCGGCATCGTCAGCCGGTCCGGCACCCTCACCTACCAGGCCCTCCACGAGCTGTCCCAGCAGGGCGTCGGCCAGACCACCTGCGTCGGCATCGGTGGCGACCCGGTGCCGGGCACCAACTTCATCGACTGCCTCGCCGCCTTCCAGGACGACCCCGACACCAAGGCCGTCATGATGATCGGCGAGATCGGTGGCTCCGAGGAGGAGCGGGCGGCCGACTTCATCGCCGCCAACGTCACCAAGCCGGTGGTGTCCTACGTCGCCGGCGTCACCGCCCCTCCGGGACGGAAGATGGGCCACGCCGGCGCCATCATCTCGGGCTCTCAGGGCACCGCCCAAGCCAAGATGGAAGCGCTGTCCGCCGCCGGGGTCATCGTCGCCCAGAACCCCACCGAGGCCGGCATCAAGATGGTCGAGATCGTCAAGGAGCTCGGCTGATCGACCCCCAGGCCGAGGAGGCCGGCTCCGGTAGCGTGGTGACGTGAAGGTCGCCGTGCTGGTCTCGGGCAGCGGGACCATCCTCGAGGCCATGCTGGACGCCGGCGTTCCGGTGGCCGCCGTCCTCTCCGACCGCCCATGCCGCGGCCTGGAGGTGGCGTCGTCCGCCGGCGTGGCCGCTGACCTGGTCGAACGCCGCCAGTGGGGCGGGTTCGGCGAAGGGTTCGACCGGTGGGGGTACTCGGCCGAGGTGGCCCGGACCTTGTCAGCCCACGCCCCCGACCTGGTGGCCATGGCCGGCTTCGGCACCGTGCTCGACCAGCCGTTCCACGACGCCTTCGGCGGCCGCATCTTGAACACCCACCCGGCGCTGCTCCCGGCGTTCCCCGGTTGGCACGCCGTCGACGACGCCCTGGCCGCCGGGGTTGCCGTCACCGGTTGCACCGTCCATGTGGCCACCCTGGAGATGGACGCCGGGCCGATCCTGGCCCAGCAGTCGGTGCCCGTCCGGCCCGACGACACGGCCGCCACCCTGCACGAGCGGATCAAAGAAGTGGAGCGGCGGCTCTACCCGGCCACCGTGCTCCGGGCGTTGGACGAGCTGGCCGCCACCGGCTCGCTGGACCGCCTGCACGAGCAGGCCGAGGAGGTAACGACGTGAGGGCATTGCTGTCGGTCTACGACAAGACCGGCTTGGTCGACCTGGCCGGGGGCCTGGCCGATCTGGGCTGGGACCTGGTGGCCAGCGGGAACACCTCGGCGGCCCTCGCCGACGCCGGCCTTCCCCACCGCCAGGTCGCCGAGGTCACCGGGTCCCCCGAGATGCTCGGCGGCCGGGTGAAGACCCTGCACCCGCGGATCCACGGCGGCATCCTGGCGGACCGTTCGGTGCCCTCCCACGTCCAGGACCTCGCCGACCAGGGCATCGACCCCATCGACCTGGTGGTGTGCAACCTCTACCCGTTCTCGTCGGACCCTTCGGTCGAACTGATCGACGTCGGTGGCCCCACGATGGTCCGGGCGGCCGCCAAGAACTACGCCCACGTCGGCATCGTGACGTCGCCGAACGACTACGGGGTGGTCCTCGACGAGCTCAAGGCCACCGGGGTGCTGTCGGACGCCACCCGGCTCCGGCTGGCCCGGGCGGCGTTCGCCCACACCGCCGCCTACGACGCCACCATCGTCGCCTGGTTCGACGGCGGAGGTGCCCCGGGGACCGCCGCCGGGGCAGGCGAAACGGCCGACGCCGTCCTGCCGCCCACCATCCACCTCACCCTGGAGCGGGCCGACGTCCTCCGGTACGGGGAGAACCCCCACCAGCTCGGCGCCCGTTACCGCATCGCCGGTCCTCCGACCTGGTGGGACGACGTCGTCCAGCACGGCGGCAAGGAGCTGAGCTACCTCAACCTCTTCGACGCCGACGCCGCCTGGCGGCTCGTCCACGAGCTGGCCGGTGATGCCGCCGGGTGGGCCGCCGGTTCGTCCGGGTCGGCCGGCGGGTCCGGTTCGGCCGGCGGGTCCGGTTCGGCGGCCGTGGCCATCATCAAGCACGCCAACCCCTGTGGGGCGGCGGTGGCCACCGACCTCGTCACCGCCTACCAGCGGGCCCTCGACAGCGACCCCACGTCGGCCTTCGGCGGCATCGTCGCCATCGGTGGCCCCGTCACCACGGCCGTGGCCGAGGCCATCGCCGCCGGCCCGCAGGCCGACGTCATCATCGCCCCGTCCTACGACCCCGACGCCCTGGTGCAGCTGACGGCCAAGCGCAAGGCCACCCGATTGCTGTCGGCGCCGGCCCCCGACCCGATCACCCGGCAGGTCCGCAGCCTGGGGGCGTCGGTGCTGGTGCAGGAGGCCGACCGCTTCCTGGCCGAGCGGGCGGGGTGGCAGGTGGTGACGAAGGCGGCGCCGACCGAGGCCCAATGGCGCGACCTGGTACTGGCCTGGCGGGTCTGCGGCCGCACCACCTCCAATGCCATCGCCGTGGTCACCGACGGCCAGGCCGTCGGCGTCGGGGCCGGCCAGCAGTCCCGGGTGGTGGCCGCCGAGATCGCCGTCGCCAAGGCCGGTGACCGGGCCCGAGGCGGCGCCGGGGCCAGCGACGCCTTCTTCCCGTTCCCCGACGGCCTGGAGGTGCTGGGGCGGGCCGGGGTGACCGCGGTCGTCCAGCCCGGCGGCTCCGTCCGGGACCCCGAGGTCATCGCCGCCGCCGACGAGATGGGCCTGGCCATGGTGACCACGGGCGAGCGGCACTTCCGCCACTGAGTGACCATCGAGGGATGACGCTAATGAGAGGACGACGATGACGGCGACGCGGTTGGACGGCGAGCTGCTGGCCGCCAGGGTGCGGGCCGAGGTGGCCGACCGGGTGGCCCGGCTGCGGGCCGAGGGTGTCCAGGTCGGCCTGGGCACTGTCCTGGTCGGCGACGACGGCCCCAGCGCCCGGTACGTGGCGATGAAGCACGCCGACTGCGCCGAGGTCGGCATCGCCTCGTTCGACGAGCGGCTCCCGGCCACTGCCACCCAGGAGGAGGTGGAGAAGGTCGTCGCCGAGATGAACGCCAACCCCGCCGTCCACGCCTACCTCGTCCAGCTGCCCCTCCCGGGCGACCTCGACGAGGAACGGGTGCTGCTGGCCGTCGACCCGGCCAAGGACGTCGACGGCCTCCACCCCGTCAACCTCGGCAAGCTCGTCATGGGGGCACCCGGTCCGTTGCCGTGCACCCCGGCCGGCATCGTCGACCTCCTCCACGCCTTCGACGTCCCCGTCGAGGGCCGCCACGTCGTCGTCATCGGTCGTGGCCTCACCATCGGGCGCCCGCTGGCCCTCTTGCTCGCCATGAAGCGCCCGGGGTGCAACGCCGCGGTCACCGTCGTGCACACCGGCGTCCCCAACCTGGCCGACCTCGTCCGTGAGGCCGACGTGGTGGTCGCCGCGGCCGGTCGGGCCGGGCTGGTGACCCCCGACATGGTGAAACCCGGCGCCGCCGTCGTCGGCGCTGGGACCAGCTGGGAGGGCCGCAAGCTGTTGTCCGACGTCCAGGAGGAGGTGGCCGACGTGGCCGGATGGATCACCCCGCGGCTCGGCGGGGTCGGGCCGATGACCCGGGCGATGCTGCTCCGCAACGCCGTCCGGGCGGCGGAGCGAGCCCTGTGACCGCCCCCGACGGCGCTGCGGGCTCGGGCGACCCGGGCGGGTCTCCCGGCGGCTCTCCGGGTGGCGGGGAGTGGCGGGCCCGTGAGCACGACGAGCGGCCGTGGGGGTCGTACACCGTGCTCGACGACGAGGCCCACGACCACAAGGTGAAGCGCATCGTGGTGAAGCCGGGGAAGCGGCTCAGCTACCAGCAGCACGCCCGCCGGTCGGAGCACTGGTTCATCGTCAGCGGCCACGGCTCGGTGACCATCGACGACGACGCCGTCCCGGTGGCCGCCGGCCACGCCGTCGACATCCCGGTGGGGTCCGCCCACCGCATCGAGAACACCGGCGACGCCGACCTGGTCTTCGTCGAGGTGCAGCACGGCGACTACTTCGGCGAGGACGACATCGTCCGTCTGGACGACGACTTCGGCCGGGCGGCCAAACCGGCGGCCAAACCCGGTGGCGAGCCCGGCGCCGGCGCCGGGGGGCGCTGACAGGCCGTCAAACTACGATTGTGGCCGTGCCCAAGATCGCCGACCTCCTGGCGGCCGGGCGGACGTACTCGTTCGAGTTCTTCCCTCCCAAGAGCGACGCCGAGCTGTCCACCCTGGCCCACACCCTCCGGGACCTCGAACCGCTGGGGCCGTCGTTCGTGTCGGTCACCTACCGCGGCGGCCGGGTGTCCCGACAACGGACCTACGACCTGGTCACCGGCATGCTGCACACCACCTCGCTGGTCCCCATGGCCCACCTCATCTGCGTCGCCCACACCCGGCTGGAGCTGGCCGACATCCTGGTGGACTACCGGAAAGCCGGGATCCAGAACCTGATGGCCCTCGGCGGTGACCCTCCTGACGACCCCGCCGACGGTCCCGGGGAGCTGCTCCACGCCGTCGAGCTCGTCGAGCTCGCCCGGGCCATCGGCGGCTTCTCCGTCGGAGTGGCCGCCCACCCCGCCGGGCACCCGTCGTCCCCGAACCTGGCCGCCGACCGCGACTACCTGGCCGCCAAGTTGGCCGTCGCCGACTTCGCCGCCACCCAGTTTTTCTTCGACATCGACGAGTACACCGGGCTGGTCGCCGACCTGGCCGACCGCGGCGTGCACAAGCCGGTGCTCCCCGGCATCATGCCGGTCACGTCGCTGAAGTCCATCCCCCGGATGGCCGTCATGGGCGCCCCGGTCCCCGAGTGGGCCGTCCGCCGCCTGCACGACGCCGACGACCGGGCCGGTGCCGACGGCGTCCGCCAGGAGGGCATCGCGCTGGCCACCGAGCTGTGCCGGGACCTCCTCGACGCCGGCGCGCCGGGACTGCACTTCTACACGCTCAACCGGTCCACGGCGACCCGCGAGATCTACCGGGCCCTCGGCCTCGCTCCCGAGCTCACCGCCGCCAACTGACGGGCGTCTCCTGGTGCCGGAGGCAGAGGAGCCGATGCCGCGCTCCCACCCGCCGTCGATGGTGTTGGACCGGCCGTGGCGGCGACCCGGGGCCGCCACCTACGCCCTCCGCCGCCTGGCCGGCGTCGTCGCTTCGGGCTACGGGGTGTCGTTCCAGTACCGGGCCCTGCGGCAGACCGACCGCGTCCGGTTCTCCACCCTCACCGGCTGGGAGGCTCCCGACCCGGCCTGGGAGGTGCCGATCCCCTGACGCACCGGGTCGACGTCTCGGCATTCGCTCAGGTCCAGCCTCGGCCGAATTACGCTGACCTGCGGGGACGCTGTCGGCACTCGGCGAAATGACGAGCCGGTGACCTGGGGGTTTGCCGATTCTCCGGGGGCTGGAATTTCGCTTTCGCCCGGGGCTGAACGAGAGCAATTGGCCAAGGTCTCCGCCGCGCCCGGTCATCGGCTCGATCGAGAGCCCTTACGACCGGGCGGCCCAGGTCCCGTCGATCCTGCCCCTCGGCCGCGTCAGCCCAGGCGGTCGAGGGTGGCGTTGAACGTCGCCGACGGCCGCATAGCCGCGGCCGCCTTCTCCGGGTCCGGCCGGTAGTACCCACCGATGTCCACCGGCGACCCCTGGACGGCCAGCAGCTGGTCGACGATCACCTGCTCGCCGGCCGCCAGGGCGTCGGCCAGGCCGGTGAACGCCTCCGCCAGCGACGGGTCGTCCTTCTGGGCGGCCAACTCCTGCGCCCAGTAGAGGGCCAGGTAGAAGTGGCTACCGCGGTTGTCGATGCCGCCGATCCGACGGGTGGGGGACTTGTCGCGGTCCAAGAACGTCCCGGTGGCCCGGTCGAGGGTGTCCGCCAGCACCTGGGCCCGCCGGTTCCCGGTCCGCTGGGCCAGCAGCTCGAAGCTGACCGCCAGGGCCAGGAACTCGCCGAGACTGTCCCAGCGGAGGTAGTTCTCCCGGAGCAGCTGCTGGACGTGCTTGGGCGCCGACCCTCCGGCACCCGTCTCGAACAGCCCGCCCCCGGCCAGTAGCGGGACGATGGACAGCATCTTGGCGCTGGTCCCCAGCTCCATGATCGGGAACAGGTCGGTGAGGTAGTCCCGGAGGACGTTCCCGGTGACCGAGATGGTGTCCTCGCCCCGGCGGATCCGCTCCAGCGACAGCGCCGTCGCTTCCTCCGGTGACAGGATCCGGATGTCCAGCCCGTCGGTGTCGTGGTCGCCCAGGTACTCCTCCACCTTGGCGATGAGGTTGGCGTCGTGGGCCCGCGCCGGGTCGAGCCAGAACACCGCCGGGTCCCCGGTGGCCCGGGCCCGGTTGACCGCCAGCTTCACCCAGTCGCGGATGGCCACGTCCTTGGTCTGGCACATCCGGAACACGTCGCCGGCGGCCACCGGCTGCTCCAGGACCACCGTCCCGGACTCGTCCACCACCCGGACGGTGCCGGCGGCGGCGACCTCGAACGTCTTGTCGTGGCTGCCGTACTCCTCGGCGGCCTGGGCCATCAACCCCACGTTGGGCACCGACCCCATGGTGGACGGGTCGAACGCCCCGTTGGCCCGGCAGTCGTCGATGACCACCTGGTACACCCCGGCGTAGCTGGCGTCGGGGATCACCGCCAGGGTGTCGGCCTCCTCGCCGTCGGGGCCCCACATGTGGCCGGACGTCCGGATCATCGCCGGCATCGAAGCGTCCACGATGACGTCACTCGGGACGTGCAGGTTGGTGACCCCCCGGTCCGAGTCGATCATGGCCAGCCGCGGGCCGTCGGCCAGCTCGGCGTCGAACGACGCCCGGATCTCCGCACCTTCCGGTAGAGAGTCCAGACCGTTGAAGATGGCCCCCAGCCCGTCGTTGGGGCTCAGACCCGCCGCGGCCAGGGCGTCGCCGTGGCGGGCGAAGGTCTGCGGGAAGAACGCCCGGACGACGTGCCCGAAGATGATCGGGTCCGACACCTTCATCATGGTGGCCTTCAGGTGCACCGAGAACAGCACCCCTTCGGCCTTCGCCCGGGCGATCTGGGCGCTGAGGAACCGCTCCAGGGCGCCCACCCGCATCACCGCGGCGTCCACCACCTCCCCGGCCTTCACCGGCACCGACGCCTTCAGCACCGTCGTGCCCCCGTCGTCGCCGACCAGCTCGATCCGCAGGGTGCCGTCGTCGGCCACCACCGCCGACCGCTCCGTCGACCTGAAGTCGTCGGCGTCCATGTGGGCCACGTTGGTGGCCGACGACGGCGACCACGCCCCCATCGAGTGGGGGTGGGTCTTGGCGTACTGCTTCACCGACGCCGGCGCCCGCCGGTCGGAGTTCCCCTGCCGGAGCACCGGGTTCACCGCGCTGCCCTTCACCTTGTCGTACCGGGCCCGCACCTCCCGCTCGTCGTCCGACTTGGGGTCGTCGGGGTAGTCCGGCAACCCGTACCCCAGCTGCTGCAGCTCGGCGATCGCCGCCTTCAGCTGGGGGACCGACGCCGAGATGTTCGGCAGCTTGATGACGTTGGCCTCCGACGACTTCGCCAGCTCGCCCAGCTCGGCCAGGGCGTCGTCGACCCGCTGGTCCTCGCCGAGGTGCTCGGGGAAGGTGGCCAGGATCCGACCGGACAGCGAGATGTCCCGGGTCTCGACCGTCACCCCCGCCGTGGCGGCATAGGCCTGGACGATCGGTAGGAACGAGTACGTGGCCAGGGCCGGGGCCTCGTCGGTGTGGGTGTAGATGATCGTGGAGTCAGTCACTGGGTACAAGAACAGCACCCGGCCCTGACCAGCCGCAACCCGGGACGCCAACACCCGGCGGCCGCGTCGGGCGGCCCGCGTTGGGTGGGCCGCCGTCTCGACCGCCACACCGGGGTCCGCCTAACGTGGCGCCATGGCAAAGACCCCCCTCCACGTCACCGTCACCGGCGCCGCCGGCCAGATCGGTTACTCCCTCCTCTTCCGCATCGCCTCCGGCCAGCTCCTCGGCCCCGACCAGCCCGTCGCGCTGCGGCTGCTGGAGATCGAGCCGGCCATGAAGGCCCTGGAAGGGGTGGTGATGGAGCTGGACGACTGCGCCTTCCCGCTCGTCGCCGACATCGAGCCGACCTCCGACCTGAAGGTGGCCTTCGACGGCACGTCGTGGGCCCTCCTCGTCGGGTCCATCCCCCGCAAAGCCGGCATGGAGCGCGGTGACCTCCTCAACGTCAACGGCGGCATCTTCGGGCCGCAGGGCCAGGCCATCGCCGCCAACGCCGCCTCCGACGTCCGGGTGCTGGTGGTCGGCAACCCCTGCAACACCAACTGCCTGATCGCCCGGTCCCACGCCCCTGAGGTCCCGGCCGACCGGTGGTTCGCCATGACCCGGCTGGACGAGAACCGGGCCAAGAGCCAGCTCGCCCAGAAGGCCGCCGTCCCCGTCGCCGACGTCACCAACCTGGCCATCTGGGGAAACCACTCCGCCACCCAGTTCCCCGACTTCGGCAACGCCCGCATCGGCGGCAAGCCGGCCACCGACGTCATCACCGACACCGCCTGGCTCCAGGGTGACTTCCTCACCACCGTCCAGAAGCGGGGTGCCGCCATCATCGAGGCCCGCGGGTCGTCGTCGGCCGCGTCGGCCGCCAACGCCGCCATCGACACCGTGGTGGGCCTCCGCACCGCCACCCCCGACGGCGACTGCGTGTCCGTCGCCGTGGCCTCCACCGGTGAGTACGGCACCCCGGAGGGGCTGCAGTTCGGCCTCCCTATCCGGGCCGACGGCAACGGCGGCTGGTCGGTGGTCGACGGCGTCGAGCACGACGACTTCGCCAAGAACCGCATCCGGATCACCACCGAGGAGCTCGCGTCGGAGCGCTCCGAGGTCGAGGCGCTGGGCCTGCTGGGGGGGTAGGGCCAGCTACCCCGCTCGAGCCGGCATCGGGATGTCGATGCCGGCGTTCGATAGGAACGCGATCTTTCGGGCCAGCGCGTCCTGCCAGACGGCCATCTCCTCGTCGAAGTGCGGGCGGTTGCCCTCTTCGCAGGCGTGCTCCACCTCGTCGAAGGCGCAGTCCTCTGCGTCGAGCAGTGCGCGGTACCGGAGGAGGAAGTGGTCGTCGATCGGCTGGGGCACGCTGGCCTCCCATCTCCCGGGCCCGCCCTGTACGGGCCGCCGCCCCCGACACTATTCGTGTTCGCCGCCGAATGCTCCTGCGGGCCGCTGGGGTCCGGTGGCAGCGCGTCGACCAGCAGTTCTGCCGTCTGCGTCCAGCCGTCGTACGATCGCTTGGGGACACAGGCGCCCCACGACACAAGCGCCCCACGACACAGGCGCCCCCAGGACACGGGTCCCGGGGCAGAGGTAGACGGACACGGAAGGAGCGGCGGGTGGCCGGACGGGTAGAGGGCAAGGTGGCGTTCATCACCGGGGCGGCCAGGGGCCAGGGGAGGAGCCACGCCATCCGGCTGGCCGAGGAGGGGGCCGACATCGTCGCCGTCGACATCTGCCACGACTACGACCCCGTCCACTACGGGTTGGCCACCCCTGACGACCTGGCCCTCACCGTCAAGGCCGTCGAGGAGACCGGCCGCCGCATCGTCGCCGTCGAGGCCGACGTCCGCGACGCCGACGCCCTCCGCGCCGCGGCCGACCGCGGCGTGGCCGAGCTCGGACGCCTCGACATCGTCTGCGCCAACGCCGGCATCTGCACCGCCTTCCCGTGGAACGAGGTCCCCGGCCAGGTCTGGCAGGACATCATCGACACCAACCTCACCGGCGTCTGGAACACCATGGTGGCCGGCGCCACCCATCTCGTCGCCGGCGGTGGCGGGTCGATCATCTGCACCGGGTCCACCGCCTCGTTGAAGGGCCTCCCCTTCCTGGCGCCGTACGTCGCCGCCAAGCACGGCATCGTCGGCATCGCCCGGTCGATGGCCAACGAGCTCGGCACCAAGAACGTCCGGGTCAACGTCGTCGTCCCCGCCGGGGTGGACACTCCCATGAACGAACGGCTCGACGACCTCCACCGCCTCGTCGACGAGAACCCCGAGCTCGGCGCCATCTATACCAACGCCCTCGACATCCGGTACCTGGACCCGGGCGACGTGTCCGACACCGTCCTCTTCCTGGCCTCCGACGAAGCCAAGTACATCACCGGCCTCGTCCTCACCATCGACGGCGGTAACACCATCCGGTAGCGAGCCATCCCCGCGGGGCATCCGCTGACCGGTCGGTCGGGACGCCCCGGGGACGGCCGACGGAGGGCCGACGTGGGGACACGCTGAGGGCTAACGTCCAGCTGACGGTGTTCTTTGGGGGGATCATGTTCGAAGGGTTGCGTCGCAAGCCGGCGGCGGGCTGGCTGGTGGCAGGTGTCGTGGTGGTGCTCGTGCCACTTGGGGTGGCGCCGCAGAGCGCCTCTGCCGGGACAGGTGGTTCGGCACGAGTGACGGTCGGCGTGTCGTGTGGCACAACACCGACCCCGGCAGGCGGGCGCATCACCATCACCTTCACCGGGCTGCCGACAGGCACAGTGACCGCGCCAGCCTCGGTCACCGCCCTAGGGCCCAACTGGCACTTCACCTTCAGCGGACTGGGCTGGGCCTGGGACGAACGGGGCGGTGCCCCACAAACCGAAGAGGTCTCATCGCTGCCGGCGGGGCAATATTCGGTGTCGACCTCATGGCAGGTCGGTGGGTCGAGTGGTGTGCTGCAGCCGAACCCGACGACGGTGACCGTACCGGACTGCACCGGCAAGGGCGTCGTCCTCGGAGGCACCGCAGATCCGGCCGTCGGTATCGCTTCGACGCCGACAGCCCACGAGTACAGCGTCGTCTTCCGGGATGGAACTTATGCCCTGTTCGGGACCAACCCGAACTACCCTGACGGCACTGCGGAGCTCGGCCGGACAACCACGCTGCCCACCGGCAGCTCGGTCACCGGGGTCGCGGTGCATTCCACCCCGAGCGGCACGTTCGTCCTGGCTGACGGGGAGGTCTTCCCGACGACCGACGGCGAGTTCTCGGTACCGCAGCTGCAAGGGGTGGTCCCGGCCGCGCCGATCGTCGGCATGGCCTCGACGGCGAAGATGATCGGCAACTGGTTGGTCGGGTCCGACGGCGGCGTGTTCGCCGTGGGCATCCTCGAGACAGGACCGTCCCCACCGCCCTACGTCCCGGTGCCCTTCTACGGCAGCGCGGTCGGTTTGCCACTGCGGGCGCCCGTCGTCGGCATCGCCGCGCCCGACAATCACGGCTACTGGCTCGTGGCCGCCGACGGCGGGGTCTTCAGCTTCGGCGACGCCGGCTTCTACGGCTCAGCCGCCGGCCTGCCGTTAAGGGCGCCGATCGTCGGCATTGCCAGCACCCCCGACGGCAAGGGGTACTGGCTCGTGGCCGCCGACGGCGGGGTCTTCAGCTTCGGTGACGCCGGCTTCTACGGGTCCGCCGGTCACCTCCGTCTCCATGCGCCAATCGTCGGTATGTCGCCCACCCCCGACGGCCAGGGGTACTGGCTCGCCGGTGCCGACGGTGGGGTCTTCGCCTACGGCGACGCCGGTTACTACGGGAGCATGGGCTGAGTCTCACCAGCCCGGCTCGACGGGCCGGGTCAGTAGGTGGTGGCCGCCCGCAGGTCGGCGAGGTGGGGAGCGGCGGCCGACAGCAGGGCCTGGGCGGCGATGAGCACCGACAGGTCACCGCGGACGCGGACCCTCCCGGTGCCGACCAGGGCGGCCGGGTCGACTTCCCCCCGGGACAGAGCGACGGCGTCGGCGTACGGCAGCGACAGCGTCACGTTCACCGCCCCGGCTCCGCCGGAGTCGTCGGCCGCTGGGATCTCCATGGTCAGCCGATTGTCGGCCAGGACGAGTAACACCCGCTGCTCGGCACCACCCGGGCCGTCGTGGACGACGTGGAGCACCCGGAACCGGCCCTCTCCGGCGGCAAGTGACGGGCCGTCGTCGGCCGTCGGCACGTCGAGGTCGGCCAGGGCGGCGTTGAACGCCGCCACCCATTCGGGGGAGTAGAAGACGGGCACCGGGCCGGTGGTTGCGGGGTGCCCGGCCTACTGGTTGCCGGCCGCCGCCTCCTCCGGGGAGGCGGCACCGAAAGACTCCTGCGGGGAACCATTGCCGAGCGCCCCCTCCGAGACGGTGCGGGCGGCCTCCTCCGGGGAGGCCTTGTGCCGGCGCATGATCTTGCGGCCGAGCCATCCCACGGGGTCGTACGACGAGTCCACCACCCGCTCCTTCATCGGGATGATGGCGTTGTCGGTGATCTTGATGTGCTCGGGGCACACCTCGGTGCAGCACTTGGTGATGTTGCACATCCCCAAGCCCGCCTTCTGGCGGACCAGCTCCCGGCGGTCGTTGGTGTCGAGCGGGTGCATCTCCAGCTCGGCGTACCGGATGAAGAACCGGGGGCCGGCGTACCGGGTCTTGTTCTCCTCGTGGTCACGGATGACGTGGCAGACGTCCTGGCACATGAAGCACTCGATGCACTTGCGGAACTCCTGGCCCCGCTCCACGTCGATCTGCAGCATCCGGTACCCGCCCGGCGGCTCCGGCCCCGGCTGGAACGCTGGCACCTGCTTGGCCATCTCGTAGTTGAAGCTGACGTCGGTCACCAGGTCGCGCAGGATCGGGAACGTCCGCATCGGGGCCACCGTCACCGGCCCCTCCGGCAGCTGGTCCATCCGCGTCATGCACATCAGCCGCGGCTTCCCGTTGATCTCCGCCGAGCACGACCCGCACTTCCCAGCCTTGCAGTTCCAACGGCACGCCAGGTCCGGGGCTTCGGTGGCCTGCACCCGGTGGATGACGTCCAGCACCACCTCGCCCTCCTGGGCCGGCAGGGTGTAGTCGGCGAACTCCCCGCCGGTCTGGTCCCCTCGCCACACCCGCATGGTCACCTCGGCCGGTCCGGCCGGCACCGGGGCCGCCGGCGCCGTGCCGTCGACCGGGCCGGCCTCGCCGGGCGCGACCTCGACCGGTGGCGTCGCGTCGGCTACGGCCACCGGAGCAGCCGCCTCGGGCTCGGCCGCCGCTTCAGGGGCGACGGAGGCGACGGGCGGCGCCTCCAGCTCGTCCTCGGTGGTGCCTGGCACTTCAGACATGGGCACCTCGGACATCAGTGTCCCTCCTCGAAGAGCTCGGCCAGCTCCGGCGGCATCACCGGCAGCGGCTCGGGGTTGATGGAGATCGGGGCGTACGGCCCACGCTCGTCGGTCTGGCGCTGGACGAAGTTGACCTTGCCCATCTCCGGATCGGCGTTCGGGTAGTCCTCCCGCGTGTGCCCGCCGCGGCTCTCCTTGCGGTTGAGGGCCCCCTGGGCCACGGCGGTCGACACGGTCAGCATCGACGGCAGGTCGGTGGCCAGGTTCCAGCCCGGGTTGTACGGCCGGCCACCGCCGACCGCCACCTTCTGGGTCCGTTCCTTCAGCTCCCCCAGCTTCTCCAGCGCCTGCTCCAGCTCCGGGCCGGTGCGGATGATGCCCACCAGCGCCTGCATGGTCTCCTGCAGGTCGTGCTGGATGTCGTAGGGGTTCTCTCCGCCGTCCCGCTCCAGCGGGGCCAGGGCGTCGGCGATGGCCGTCTGGATGTCGCCGTCGTCGACCGTCGGGTCGCCGGACCGCCCCTCGGCGAAGTCGGACGCCCCGATGCCGGCGCGGCGGCCGAACACCAAGAGGTCCGACAGCGAGTTCCCACCGAGGCGGTTGGCCCCGTGCATCCCACCGGCCACCTCGCCGGCGGCGAACAGCCCCGGCACCGTGGCCGCCTCGGTCTCGGCGTCCACCCGGACCCCGCCCATCATGTAGTGGCAGGTCGGTCCGACCTCCATGGGCGTGGCGGTGATGTCCACCCCGGCCAGCTCCATGAACTGGTGGTACATCGACGGCAGCCGACGGCGGATGTACTCGGCCGACCGGCGGCTGGCGATGTCCAGGAACACCCCGCCGTGGGGGCTGCCGCGGCCGGCCTTCACCTCGCTGTTGATCGCCCGGGCCACCTCGTCACGGGGCAGCAGGTCCGGCGTCCGCCGGTAGTTGATGTGGTCCTCGTACCAGGCGTCGGCCTCTTCTTCGGTCTCGGCCGTCTCCGCCCGGAACATCGGGGCCACGTAGTCGAACATGAACCGCTTGCCGTCGCTGTTCCGCAGCACCCCGCCGTCGCCGCGGACGCCCTCGGTGACCAGGATGCCCCGGACCGACAGCGGCCACACCATGCCGGTGGGATGGAACTGCACCGACTCCATCTCGATCACGTCGGCCCCGGCCCAGATGGCCATGGCGTGGCCGTCACCCGTCGACTCCCACGAGTTCGACGTGTACATCCAGCTCTTCCCGATCGACCCGGTGGCCAGCACCACCGCCTTCGCCGTGAAGGTGATGAACTCCCCGGTCGGCCGCCAGTAGCCCACCGCCCCGGAGATGCGGCCCTCGGCGTCGGCCAGCAGCCGCAGCACCTTGCACTCCATGAACACGTCGACGCCCATCGACACGACCTTCTGCTGCATCGTCCGGATCAGCTCCAGACCGGTGCGGTCGCCGACGTGGGACAGCCGGGCGTACCGGTGGCCACCGAAGTCCCGCTGGGTGATCCGGCCGTCCTTGGTCCGGTCGAACAGCGCCCCCCAGGCCTCCAGCTCGAGGATCCGGTCGGGGGCCTCCTGGGCGTGCAGCTGGGCCATCCGCCAGTTGTTCAGCATCTTCCCGCCACGCATGGTGTCGCGGAAGTGCACCTTCCAGTTGTCCTCGGGCCACACGTGGCCCATCGCCGCCGCCGCCCCCCCTTCGGCCATCACGGTGTGGGCCTTCCCCAGCAGCGACTTGCAGACCAGCGCCACCCGCAGCCCACGCTCTTGCGCCTCCACCGCCGCCCGCAGCCCGGCGCCGCCGGCGCCGATGACGATCACGTCGTAGTGGTGAGACTCGTACTCGGCCATCTGGATTCTCCGGTTCCTCTCGTCCCTCTCGCCGCCTGGCGGCCCGACCGACTGCGCCCTCGACTGCGCGGCCTAGAAGTGGAAGCCCGGGTCGTGGAAGGCCCCGGCGGCCACCAGGCGCACGTAGGCGTCGGTGAGGGCCACGAAGATCAGGCTGGCCCAGGCGAACTTCATGTGGTTGGCGTTCAGGGGGGTCACCCACTTCCACAACCGGTGCCGGATGGGGTGGTTGGCGAAGCTCTTCAGCTGCCCACCGCACAGGTGCCGGCAGGAGTGGCAGGACAAGCTGTACGACCACAGCAGGACGGCGTTGATGCAGAGGATGGCGGTCCCGACGCTGATGCCCCATCCCGTCGGGTTGCCGGGCTGGCGGAACGCCATCACGGCGTCGATGGTCAGGATCACGTTGAGGATGAGGCCCAGGTAGAAGAACCACCGGTGCACGTTCTGGAGGATCAGCGGGAACCGGGTCTCACCGGTGTAGGTGGCGTGGCCGTCGGCCACCGCACAGTTGGGGGGCGAGAACCAGATCGACCGGTAGTAGGCCCGCCGGTAGTAGTAGCAGGTCAGCCGGAACCCGAGCGGCACGATGAGGATCAGGATGGCCGGCGAGATCTCCCACCAACTGAGGTAGAAGCCGGGGTGGCTCCCCGGGACGCAGCTGGCCGCCAGGCACGGCGAGTAGAACGGCGACAGTAGGTCACGGTGTGTGGCGGCGCCGACGTAGTAGTCCTTGTTCACGAACGCCGCCCAGGTGGAGTACGCCACGAAGGCCACCAGGATCGTGGCGCTGACCGCCGGCTGCACCCACCACCGGTCCTGCCGCAGCGTCGGCACGTCCGGTCCCCCGCGGGTACCCCCGATCTCCACCGGGGTGACCGTCACGTTCTCCACCGTCGTCACGCCGTCCTCCTTCCCCGCGCCGATCCGGCTGCGGGCCTTTTGGGACCGTCTCTTCCCGCGCCGGGCCGTCGGCCCGGAACACGGATGGCCCACATCTTTCCAGACCACGAGGTATGGGGTGCAACTCCCCGCCTCCCGGACCCCCTGACGGTCCCCACCGAACCCTTCGGGGCGACGTCATCTCCGACCCTTCGGGGCGGCGTCATCTCCGAAAGGCCGGACATAGGCTCGACCCATGAGCCCTCTGCCCTCCCACCCGCCCGCCCCCCCGGCCAACCTGCCCCGGACCCTGGGGGCGCTGCGGGCCTCGGGCTGGCAATCGGTCCCGGTGGCCGAGGAGCTCCGCCGGAACGCCGCCGCCCGCATCGCCGCCGGATCCCCCCTGGTGGACGGGGTTCTCGGCTTCGAGGACACCGTCATCCCCCAGCTCGAGAACGCCCTGCTGGCCGGCCACGACGTCATCCTGCTCGGCGAGCGCGGGCAGGCCAAGACCCGGCTGATCCGTGCCCTCGTCGACCTCCTGGACGAGTGGGTCCCGACGGTGGCCGGGTCGGAGATCAACGACGACCCGTACGCCCCGACGTCCCGGTTCGGCCGGTTGCGGGTGGCCGAGGAGGGTGACGACACCCCGGTTGAATGGCGCCACCGCACCGACCGCTACGGGGAGAAGCTGGCCACCCCCGACACCTCCATCGCCGACCTCATCGGCGAGGTCGACCCCATCAAGGTCGCCGAGGGCCGGTACCTGTCCGACGAACTGGCCCTCCACTACGGCCTCGTCCCCAGGGTCAACCGGGGCATCTTCGCCATCAACGAGCTCCCCGACCTGGCCGAGCGCATCCAGGTCGGCCTCCTCAACGTCCTCGAGGAGCGCGACGTCCAGATCCGCGGCCACCGCATCCGGCTGCCCCTCGACATCGTGCTCGTCGCCACCGCCAACCCCGAGGACTACACCAACCGCGGCCGCATCATCACCCCGCTGAAGGACCGGTTCGGTGCCCAGATCCGCACCCACTACCCCCCGGACACCCGCACCGAGGCGGCCGTCATGAAAGCCGAGGCCGAGCTGCCAGCCGGCGGACCCCCGGTCACCGTCCCCCCCTACCTGGAGGAGGTGGTCGCCGAGATCAGCCAGCTCGCCCGCCGCAGCCCCCATCTCAACCAGCGCAGCGGCGTCTCCGTCCGACTCACCATCGCCAACTACGAGACCCTCGTCGCCAACGCCCAGCGCCGCGCCCTCCGCACCGGCGAGCCCGTCGTCGTCCCCCGCGTCAGCGACCTCGCCGCCCTGGTGTCGTCCACCCAGGGCAAGGTCGAGGTGGAGGCCCTCGAAGAGGGCCGCGAGCAGGAGGTGGTCGCCCAACTGGCGTCCGCCGCCGTCCTGTCGGTGTTCCGGCGCCGCGTCACCCTCTCCGAGCCCGGCGCCCTCGTCGCCGCCTTCGACACCGGCATGGTGGTGCACGCCGGCGACGACCTGCCGGCCGCCGACTACCTCGCCGTCCTCGCCGACCTCCCCGAGCTCGAGCCCCCCACCCGCGCCCTCGCCGGCCCCGACGCCGCCGAGTCCCCGGCCCTGCTGGCCAGCGCCCTCGAGTTCCTCCTGGAGGGCCTGCACCTGACCAAACGCCTCAACAAGGACGCCTCCGGCCCCCGTGCCCTCTACCGGAGCCGCAAGTGACCACCTCCCGGGGGGTCAACTACCAGTACCGGGCCTGGGACGGCAGCCAGGACCACCTGGACCTCGACCCCGAGGACCTGCTGGCCGAGCTCACCGACGACCTGTTGGCGGGCGGCGACCTCGACGACGCCCTCCGCCGGCTGATGCGGAGCGGGATGGACACCGCCTCGGGTGAGCGGGTCATGGGCCTCCGGGAGATGATCGAGCGGCTCCGTCAACGCCGGGCCGACCTCCTCGACCAGGGGGACCCCGACGGCGAGCTGGCCCGGCTGTCGGAGGCCCTCGACGAGGTGGTCGGGACCGAGCGCGACGCCATCGACGGCCTGGAGGCCGACGCCCGGGAGTCCGGTGACGACCGCCGCCGGCAGGTCACCGACGACGTGGCCGCCGAGAAGCGGATCGCCCTCGACCTCCTCCCCGAGGACCTCGCCGGAAAGGTCCGGGAGCTGCAGCAGTACGAGTTCGTCTCCTCGGAGGCCCGGGAACGGTTCGAGCAACTGGTGGAGGACCTCCGTCAGGAGGTGGCCGACACCTACTTCAAGGGGATGTCCGACGCCATGTCGTCGATGGACCCGGAGCAGATCGCCCGGATGCGCGACGCCTTCGACGCCCTCAACCGGATGATCGAGCAGCGGGAGCGTGGGGAGGAGCTAGACCCGACGTTCCAGGACTTCATGGACCGCTTCGGCGACCTCTTCCCCGGGGCCGAATCCCTGGACGAGCTCCTCGAACAGCTCGCCCAGCGGATGGCCGCCGCCGAGGCCATGTGGCGGTCCCTGTCCCCCGAGCAGCGCGACCAGCTACGGCAGTTGGCCGAGTCCCTCCTGGAGGACATCGACCTGCGGTGGCAGGTGGACCGGCTGGCCGGCAACCTGCAACGGGCCGTCCCCGACGCCGGCTGGGGCCAGGGGTACCGGTTCACCGGCGACGACCCCATGGGCATCGGCGAGGCCACCGACATGGCCGCCCAGCTCGGCCAGCTCGACCGCATCGAGGACGTCCTCCAGTCGGCGTCGGCCTCGTCGTCGCTCTCGGAGATCGACCTCGACCAGCTCCGGCGGCACCTCGGCGACGACGCCGCCCGCTCGCTCGACCGCCTGGCCCGGCTGGCCCGAGACCTCACCGACGCCGGCCTGATCGAGAACCGGGGCGGCCGCACCGAGTTGACCCCCCAGGGGGTCCGGCGTCTGGGCCAGCGCGCCCTGTCGGACCTCTTCTCCCAGATGACCCGGGACCGCCTCGGCGACCACAAGGCCACCTGGTCGGGGGCGGGGCACGACCGCGAAGAGACCACCAAGCCCTACGAGTTCGGCGACCCGTTCAACCTGCACCTCACCCAGACCGTCCACAACGCCGTCCGCCGCGCCGGCACCGGCGTCCCCGTCCGCCTCGACCCCTCGGACTTCGAGGTGGTCGAGACCGAGGCCCTCACCCGGTCGGCCACCGTGCTGCTGGTGGACCTGTCCATGTCCATGCCCATGCGGGACAACTTCGTCCCGGCCAAGAAGATGGCCATGGCCCTGCACACCCTCATCTCCAGTCGGTTCCCCCGCGACTACCTCGGCATCGTCGGCTTCTCCGAGGTCGCCCGGGAGATCAAGCCCGAGGACCTGCCGACGGCCATGTGGGACTACGTCTACGGCACCAACCTGCAGCACGGCCTCCTCCTCGCCCGCAAGCTCCTCGCCCACCAACACGGCACCAAGCAGATCATCGTGGTCACCGACGGGGAGCCCACCGCCCACATCGACCCCGACGGCGAGGTGTTCTTCAACTACCCGCCGGTCCCCGAGACGTTGCGACGGACGATGGCCGAGGTCGTCCGTTGCACCCGTTCCGGCATCACCATCAACGTGTTCGCCCTCGACATCGAGCGGACCCAGTTCCCCTTCGTCGACCAGATCGCCCGTATCAACGGCGGCCGTACCTTCTCCACCACTCCCGACGCCCTCGGCGGGTACGTCCTGGTGGACTTCCTCACCCACCGCCGGGTACTCCGTCCCGCCGGCTGAGCTGTCGTCCCGGTTGGGGCCCAACCCCAACCTCCTCCGGGAGCGTGGGGACCCCAACCCCACGCCCGGCCGTACGGCCCCTGTCGGGGTTCCCCCTTGCGCATCCTGGTGAGATAGGCGAAGATGACATCGTTGTAGTTACATCGTTGCCACCTAGTGGTGAGGGGAGGCGCACCCGTGGACATCGTGTCGCTGCTCTACGGTCGCCAAGACCGAAGCTGGCAAGCGCAGGCCAACTGCATGGGCGTGGACCCAGATCTGTTCTTCCCGGAGCGCGGGGCGTCGACCCGCGAGGCCAAGGAGGTCTGCCGGGGCTGTGTGGTCCGTGAGGACTGCCTCGAGTACGCCCTGGCCAACGGGGAGAAGTTCGGCATCTGGGGCGGGATGAGCGAGCGGGAGCGCCGCCGGATCCGCCGAGCCCGGGCCATGCAGCGCCGGGCCGCCGTCGCCAGCGCCAGCTGACCGTCACCTTCGTCGGTCCGGCCACCGGCCGGAGGGCCGCTATGCCCTGCCCGACCTCAGTCCACCGGTAGCCCCCGCTGTTCCAGCCGGGCTTCGATGGTGGCATCGGGTCGGAGGTCGAGTTGCCCCCATCGCGACCGTGGGATGGCCGTCAGGACGGCCATCGGGGTCAGCCCGACCAGCTCACCGCCGTCCACCCGGGCCCCCTGGTCCCGGAGGAGGCCGTCCACGGCGTCGTAGATCTGCGCCGGCCCCACGGCATAGGGGTCCACCAGGTTGCACGACACCTGGAGCCGCCCCGAAAGGTCGAGGCCCAACGCCCGCACGGCCGGGCCCCGGACGGCCGACGCCACCGACCGGACCACCGCCAGGGAACCTCCGGCCACCCACAGGTTGTAGGCCAACAGCACCGGCCGGGCGCCGACGGCGCACCCCCCGGCGGTGGGGTGCGGGAGCCGCGGGCCCCAGTCGGGGGAAAGGGTGGTGAACGCCCGCCGCCGGACGTCCGGCAACGTCCGTTCCCGGCCATCGGGCCACGACCCGTGGGGGGAGGGTCCGTAGAGGAAGCAGGGCACGTCGAGATCGGCGGCGACCCACCGGGCGAACCGGTCCCGGGCGGCCACCGCCGGGGCCAGGTCCCCTGGCCGCTCCGGGCCCAACGGGACGAACGGCACCACGTCGACCACGCCGATCCGCGGGTGCCGGCCGGCGTGGGTGGTCAGATCGAGTGCACCCACCGCCGCCCTGGTCAGGGAGCGGGCAGCGTCCTCCACTTCGGGGGCTGGGCCGGCCAGCGTGAACACCGCTCGGTGGTGGTCCGGGTCTCGGTGCACATCGAGCAGGATTTCGCCGCTCGCATTGACGAAGTCGGCGAGCAGTTTTTCGTCCCGCCCTTCGCTGACGTTGACGACGCACTCCAGGGTCATCGGTCAGCGCTTCCGGGTGACAACGGCGCGAACCGTATGCACCAACGGCGGTCGCAAATGGGAGATCAGCGGCCCCGGACGGGCCGACGGTGATCGAGGCGGACGATCAGACGGGAACGGCGGGAACCACCGTCCGCCGGCGGCGCAGGATGCGGCGGCGCTCACGCTCCGACCGACCTCCCCAGACGCCGTGATCGATGCGGTTGACGAGGGCATACTCTAGGCATGTCTCCGACACCGGGCAGTCGGCGCAGATTCGCTGGGCCGACTGCACGCCCAGGCCGTCGCTTGGAAAAAAGACGGCAGGGGGAACTTCCCGGCACTTGCCTTCGGCCATCCAGTCGGTGTTCATGGGCATGCTCCCTTCTTGGGAGCAAGTGTAGTCATCCAATCGCAATAAATCCCCCCTCGGACCCAGACTTTGACGGAATCCTTATCTTCGGCACCGGGGCTTGAACCAGCACCCTCCGAGCCCCCTCCACCGGGGTTGCCACCTGAGCCATATGGGGTTTCACCAGGACCTTACGGGGGGCCACCGGCGCCGCACGGCGAGGCGCCACCGGCGCCCTACGGCGAGGCGCCACCACTGCCTTACGGGGGGCCACCGGCGTATGGCCCCCCGCCGCACTACCCGCAGGCGCCCTTCCCGGCGTGGCCACCCCCACCACCGCAGCGGGTCGTCGTCCAGACCCTGACCCGACGGACCTGGATCTGGGTGGTCGGGATCACCGCGGTGGTGGCCGCCCTGGTCGGTGCCCTGGTGGGGCTCTGGGTAGGGCTGGGCAGCCAGCAGACCCTGGTCGAGAAGTACCTCCCCAACCACAGCCTGCTCGCCCACCCGACCGACATCCAGGCCGTCCTGGCGAAGGTGGAGCCGGCGGTGGTGTCGATCGACACGACGTCGTTCACCGGAGGGGCCGCCACAGGTGGCCAGGCGGTCGAGGGGGCCGGGACCGGCATGATCCTCACTCCCGGTGGCGAGGTGCTCACCAACGACCACGTCGTGGCCGGCGCCAGCACCGTCACCGTCACCCTGTTCGGCCAGAGCAAGGCGTTGACAGCCCACGTCGTCGGCACCGATCCCACACAAGACCTCGCCCTGGTCCAGATCGACGGCCAGCACCACCTGCCGACGGTCGCCCTCGGGAACTCGGCCAAGGCGCTGGTCGGGGACGACGTCGTCGCCATCGGCAACGCGCTGGCCCTCCAGGGCGGTCCGACGGTCACCGAAGGGATCGTGTCGGCCACCGACCGGTCCTTGTCGGCCCGGTCCGACGTCTCCGCCGCCAGCGAGCACCTCACGGGCCTCCTCCAGACCGACGCCCCCATCAACCCCGGCAACTCCGGTGGTCCGCTGGTGAACGCCCAGGCCCAGGTCATCGGCATGAACACCGCCGTGGCCCAGAGCGGTGGGGACAACGCCCCGGCCCAGAACATCGGGTTCGCCATCGCCATCAACACCATCAAGCCCCTCTTGACCGGCCTCCAGGCCGGCGGCACCGGGACCAAACCGGCGGGCAACGGCGGGTCCCCCGGGTCGGGTGGTCCCACCACCGGCCCGACCGCCTATCTGGGGGTGGTGGTGGAGAACGTCACCCCCAAATTGGCCGACGCCGAACACCTGGGGACCACCACCGGCGCCCTGGTGGTCGGGGTGAGCCAGGGTGGCCCGGCGGCCAAGGCCGGGCTGCGGGCCGGCGACGTCATCGTGTCCTTCGACAACGTGGCCGTCACCAACGTGGCCACCCTGGTGAAGCAGATCGCCACCCGGACCCCCGGGGACTCCGTGAGCATCGGCGTGGTCCGCCAGGGGCAGCGCTCCGACCTACCGGTCACCCTGGGATCCACGCCGGGCTGACCCGGCCGGGCCGTCGGCCAGGGCGGACGCCTCCGCCGGCACCCGGTACGCTGAGCCACCGTTCGCGTCGCGCCGACGCTTCACCAGGAGGTGCCATGTCCCCCGAGCCCGACGAGACCATCACCGAAGAGCCGGTCGAGCCGGTGGGTCACGTCCGGGTCGTCTACCTGGGCCCGGTGGCTCCGCACTGGGACGTGCAATCCGATTTCGGATCCCCTGAGGTCATCGACGCCTTCCGGGACCGGGTGCTCGCCCGCCTGGTCCTCCTTCCCCCGCACGACCCGCAGTTCCGCCGGAACCGTGAGCGGGTCGTCCGGGACGCCGAGCGGGAGAACCTGACCCTCGATTGGGACCTCGGCTTCGAGGAGAACGAGTAGCCCGACCCGAGGAGTAGCCCGGAGGAGTAGGCCGGCAGTAGGCCGCAGGAGTAGACGGCGGGTTCAGGCCTCGTCGGGGTCCGGCAGGTCGATCCGCTCCAGCCACAACCCCGGCGCGTCCACCTCAGCCGGCGTCGGCAGGTGCCGGGCCGACGACCACAGTCGGGCCAAACCGTCCTCGCCGGCCCGTTCCACCACGCCGGCCACGAAGGCCGCGCCGCGGTCGACCTGCTGGCGGCCGAGGTCCAGCCCGAACAGTGCGCCCGCCGCCTGCTCGCCGGCGGCGTCGGCAATGCGGTGGCGGTACCACGCTTCGGTGAGGGTGGCGGCGTTGCCCACCAGCGCCCCCGCCACTCGGGCGGTGACGTGGTCGACGTACCCGCCGACCGCCGCCGTCACGGCGATCAGCTGTTCCGACGTCCGCTGTTGGCCGGGGGTGAGAAGGTCGGCCAGGAGGGCCTCGGGGTCCGAGAGCAGGTTCTGCAGCGAGTCCAGGTCGCCGCCCTCGTCACCCAGCCGTTCCGTCAACCCCTGCTGGGCCGTCACCGCCCCGACCGCCGCCTCCTCCAGGAGCGCCCGGATGCGGTCGGCCACGTGCGGGCGGGACAGCACCGCATGGGCCGTCAGCTCGTGGACGCACACCCACAAGCGGGTCTCGTCCAGCGGGAGGCTCCAGTCGTCGGCGAACCGGGCGATGTTGTCCGGCACCACCAGCAGCTCCGCCGACGGGGGCCACGGTAGCGGTAACGCATATTGACCCAGGGCTCGCTGCGCCAGGTGGCCGGCCGCCGAGCCGAACTGCATCCCGAGGAGCACCGGCCCCATGGTGGTGGCCAGCTGGGCCAGGAGGTGCTCCAGCCCGCCTGATCCGCCCAGCCCGCCCAATCCGCCTGATCCGCCCAGCCCGCCTGATCCACCAAGCCCGCCGAGCCCTTCGAGCCCGCCCAGCTTCCCCAGGTCGCCCAACCCTTCCAGGCCGCCGAGCCCCTCCAGCCCACTCGGCCCACCTGGGCCACCTGGCCCACCCGGACCCTCGGGGTCGCCCGACCCTTCGGGGTCGCCCGAGCCGGCCCCCGGCTCTTCGGTGGCGGCGGCCGCCTGTTGGGCCGCCACCGCCGTGTCCAGCACCGGCGTCCAGGTGTCCAGCGTCCGTAGCGCCCAAGCCCCCCGGCCGACCGGCGTGAAGGCCAGGGCCTGGTCGCCGGTCACCGGGAGACCCGTGGCCTCGGCCACGTGGAGCTCGGCCACCCGGGACAGCTCCTCCATGGCGATCCGCTGCAGCGGATCGGCGTTGGGCTCGGGCTCGCCGTCGGTGGCCACGTTGTGGGCCAGCGCCCGGGCGGCGTCCAGCCACGGCCTCGCGCCGGACTGGGCGCCGGTCTGGGCCCCGCCGATCATCTTCAGCAGGTCTCCCAGGAGGCCCTGCAGCGGGTTCCCCGGGCCGGTCGGATCGTTCATGCCCACGATCGCATGCTATGGCGAGGCGGACAGGGTGACGGTCGCGTCGGTGAGCGTTCCGTTGCGGTCGACGCCCAGCCGTACCGAGGTGCCGGGCCCGAGCACGTACAGCCGGGTGCGCAGCTCCGCCATCGACCGCACCGGGGCGCCGTCCACCGACACGATGACGTCCCCCGGCTCCAGCGAGTGCGCCGACGGACCAGTGGGCTGCACCCAGGTGACCAGGGCCCCGTTGGTCCCTCGCCTGCCGTCGTCGGCCGACGTCACCGACCCGGTCACCGTGGTCGACGTGGCCCGGGTGGACCCGGGAGGGGCGTTGCGGCCCTTCATGTCGAGCCACCCGTGGGCCACCCACCCCTGCTTGGCCAGCGCCTGGGCCACCCCGGCCACCAAGGACGCCGGGAGGAACGTCTCCTCGCCGTCCCCGGCCATCGGTCGTCCGGTGGCGTCGAGGATCCCCAGCACCTGCCCACTCGGCGTGAGCAACACCGACCCCGGCACCTCGGGCACCTCGGTGGCCTCGGTGGTCACCGACGCCATCCCGGCGGCGTCGCCGCCCTGGACCGGGGTGGCCACCGACCGGACGGTGCCGGTCGACCAGAGGGTGGCATCGCCGGCCCCCTGGCGGCTCCGGGCCGCCACGGCCATGACCATGGCCGAGCGACCGGCGGCCACCGACGAGTCGTCGGCCAGCGGGGCCACCGGGAGGTCGGTGCCCAGCCGGAGGAGGGCCACGTCGGAGTGGTGGTCGACGGCCACCACCCGGGCCACTACCCGCTTCCCGGCCACCGTCACCGCCGTCACCCGGCGGGCCCCCGCCACGGCGTCGGCGGTCGTGGCCACCAGGCCACCGGTGGCCACCGCCACCCCGCAGCCCTGCGCCAGCCCGTTGCCGGTGGTCACTTCCAGGGCCACCATCGACCGCCGGGCCTGGTCGGCCGTCGACGGCACCACCTTGCAGCACCCGGTGACCGCGCTGGCCAGCGACGACGGCTCCGCTGTCGACGTCGGCGCCGGGCTCGGCGTGGACCCGGCGTTGGCCAACAGGAGGACCCCGGCGGCGACCGCGGCGGCGGCCCCGATCCCGACACCCAAGGTGGCCAGGTACCGGTGACGGTCGAACCGGCGGCGGCCGAAGCGGTCCGGCGCGGGAGCCGGCGTCGCCGGCGGCCCGCCACGGGTGCCACCGGTCCCGGCTCCCGAAGCAGCCGGCAACTCCGACGGGTGACGCCAGGCCCGATCCTCTTGGGGGATCCACCCTTGCGCCGTACCGTCCTCGTTGCCGTCGAGCGGTCCGCCGGTTGCTCGATCGTCGTCTCTCGCCCCTTCTGGTCCTTCCGGTCCACCTCCGAAGGGGTGTGGGCCTCTGGGGGTCACAAACGACGAGATTACCGAGGCATCCGCCCGCACGGACGTCGGCCAACCGCGTCCGTCCTGGTGCCGCCCCCTACCATGATGCGGATGTCCCGCGACCTTGCCATCGACTTGGGCACCGCCAACACGCTGGTGTACGCCAAGGGTCGCGGCATCGTCCTCAACGAGCCGACCGTGGTGGCCCTGGACAGCCGGTCCCGCGACGTGCTGGCCATCGGCGAGGAGGCCTGGCAGATGATCGGCCGGACCCCCGGCTACATCGTCGCCGTCCGCCCGATGCGCCAGGGGGCCATCACCGACTTCGACATCACCGAGCGGATGCTCCAGGTCCTCCTCCGCCGGGTGGGCGTCGGGCGGTTCAACCGCCCCAGGGTCCTCATCTGCGTCCCCTCCGCCATCACCCGGGTGGAGCGCCGGGCGGTGAAGGAAGCGGCCCGGCGGGCCGGGGCCTCCTCCAGCTACCTCATCGAGCAGCCGATGGCCGCCGCCATCGGGGCCGGTCTGGCCATCCACGAGCCCATCGGCAACATGGTGGTCGACGTCGGCGGCGGCACCTCGGAGACGGCGGTTATCTCCCTCGGCGGCGTCGTCGCCATGCGAGCCATCCGGTGTGGCGGGTTCGACCTCGACAACGCCATCCAGGCCTACGTCCGCACCGCCCACGGCGTGGCCATCGGCGAGCGCACCGCCGAGGCCATCAAGCTGGCCATCGGCTCCGCCCACACCTACGCCGGCGAGCAGCACGCCGAGGTCCGTGGGCGCGAGATCGTCACCGGCATGCCCAAGACCGTCCTCCTCTCCCCAGAAGAGGTCCGCGGGGCGCTGGAGGAGCACGTCGCCCAGATCGTCGACGCCGCCGTCACCTGCCTCGGGGAGGCCCCGCCGGAGCTCGCCCAGGACATCATCTTCCAGGGCATCCATCTGGTCGGCGGCGGCGCCCTCCTCCGCGGCATGAACCAACGCATCGCCGACGGCACCGCCGTCCCCGTCCACCTGGTCGACACCCCCCTCGAGGCCGTCGCCCTCGGCGCCGGCCGCTGCATCGAGTCCTTCGAGCGCCTCAGCAACCTGTTCGCCGGCGACGACTGAGCCGCCAGGGCGGCTGCGTCGCCAGAGGTGACGGGACAGCTCGCCGGTCAGCGGTCGGGCGGGCCGTCTTCGGAGAGCGGGTCGTCTTCGGAGAGGCCGTCGTCAGTGAGATCAGTGAGAATGGTGGCGACCTCCCGGACCTGCCAGTCCCGGTCCTCCAGGCCCCGCCGCAGCGCGGCGTCCACCTCCGGGCCGTCGAAGGCCGCCAGGGCGACCACCGCCCGCCGCCGCACCGTCGGCTTGTCGTCCAGGGCGGCCAGCACCGCCGGCAGGCCCGACGGGTCCCCGATCGCTCCCAGGGCGGCCACCGCGGCCTCCCGGCACCGGGTGTCGGGATGATCTCGGACCACGGTGCCCAGCGCCGGCACGGCCGCCGATGTCCGCCACTCGCCCAGCGCCCAGCACGCCGCCTCCGCCACCAGTGGGTCGGCGTCGTCCAGTGCCGCCCGCAGCGCCGGGCTCAACGGGCCGTCGACCGGCGACATCGCCCCGGCTTCCTCCGCTGCCCGGCGCCGGACCACCGCGGACCCGTCGGCCAGCCCCGTCAGGACGTCGCCGTCGTCGACCGACCCCAACCGGGCCAGCGCCCCCAGCGCCGCCGCCCGCACCGACGGGGCCGGATCGGCCAGGGCGGCCCGCACCCGGGCCTCGTCGCCGAGGTGGCCGGCCACCACGACCGCCTCGAAACGCGCCGCCGCGGCTCCGGGAGAGCCGCCCGACGATTCAGCGGCTCTCGCAGAGCCGCCCGACGATTGGGCAGGTTCCGTGGCAGGATCGTCCGGCACCGTCGCCCAGTATGTACGACCCTCCGCCACTTTCTCCGTCCCAGCCGCTCCGGCGGCGCCGGTGGCCGTTCGTGGTGGCCGGCATCGCCGTGCTGCTGGTGGTCCTGGTGGCGGTGGCCAGCCGGATCACACTGGACTACTACGCCCTGACCCCCGGCCAGGCCCAGCCGGTCAACCCCCTCATCAAGGTCCCGCCGGCCAAGGCCCATCCGACCCCCGGGGACATCCTGCTCACCGACGTCTACGTCACCCGGGTCACCCTGCTCGCCTACCTGCCGGACCTCCTCAACTCCGACGCCCAGGTGGTGGGGGCGGCCACAGTGCTCGGACCGAACACCCCGGCCGACCAGCTGACCACCCAGGGGTACATCGAGATGGCCCAGTCCCAGGCGGCGGCCAAGGCGGCGTCGCTCACCAGGCTGGGGTACGACGTGCCCGAGCACGACGGCGGTGCCCTGGTGTTCGCCGTGCAGCCCGGGTCGCCGGCGGCGCCGGTGCTCCGGGTCGGGCAGATCGTCACCGCGGTCGACGGCACCCCCACGGCGAACGACTGCGCCTTCATCGCCGCCCTCCACCCCTACGGTCCCGGTCAGACGGTGCGGCTGTCGGTGGAACAGTCCACGGTGACGTCCAAGGGCACCATCACCCGCGGGCACACCGTCACCGAGCAGGTCCGCCTCGGTAAGCGGCCGTCGTCGGCTGATGAATCGTCAGGTTGCCCCGGGGTCCACGGTGCCCCCCCGGGCTTTCTCGGCGTAGTGGTGGAGACCCAACAGGACTTCACCTATCCGTTCCCGGTCTCCGTCGACACCTCCGACATCGGCGGCCCGTCGGCCGGGTTGGCCATGACCCTAGGGATCATCGACGCCCTTTCCCCCGGACGGCTCACCGGCAACCGCACCGTGGCGGCCACCGGGACCATCACCCCGACAGGGGCCGTCGGCGACGTCGGCGGGGTCGCCCAGAAGACGGTGGCGGTGGAGCGCGCCGGGGCCACCGTGTTCTTCGTCCCTCCACCAGAGCTGGCGGCGGCCAAGTCCAAGGACGTGCCGTCGCTGCACATCTATCCGGTGTCCTCCCTCGACCAGGCCCTCTCGATCCTCCAACATCTCGGCGGCCGGGTCCCGCCGGCGCCGACAAACCCCGGGAAGACCCCACATCCGGCTGGAGCCAAGTCGTAGGCTCTGGCCATGCCCGACGATCGTCCGACCATCTCCTCGTCGCGGGTGGCCGCGGCCGACGTCGCCCGTCACTCCTTCGACGTCGTCCGCCGCGGGTTCGACCCCCAGGAGGTCCGGGCGTACCTGGAACTGGTCTCCCGCGAGCTGTCGGCCTGGGAGCAACACGACGACGACCTCCGCCAACAGCTGGCCGACGCCGAGGAGCGTTCCCGGCACCCCGTCATCGACGAGGCCACCCTGACGGCCGCCCTCGGCCAGCAGAGCGCCGCCCTCCTCCGCCACGCCCACGATGAGGCCGCCCGGATCACCCAAACCGCCGAGGAGGCGGCCGCCACCCTCACCCGGGAGGCCCAACAGCACGCCACCGAGGCCATGATCCGCGCCGAGTCGTCGGCGGCCGAACGGATCGCCGAAGCCGAGATCGCCGCCACCGCCGTGCAGCAGGAGGCGGGCCAGCAGGTGGCCACGCGACTGGACGCCGCCCGCGCCGAGGGTGAGGCGCTGGTCGAGCGGGCCCGGCAGCAGGGCCGGGCGATGATCGACCAGGCGCAGGACGCCCGCCGCCGGGTGCTCGCCGACATGGCCCAACGCCGCCGGGCGATCACCCTGCAGATCGAGCAGTTCCGGGCCGCCCGGGACGAGCTGGCCGCCGCCGTCCTCGGCCTCCGCGACAACGTCGACCGGGTGGTCGGCGACCTGGTGCGGGCCGACGACGACGCCCGGGCCGCCGCCGCCGACGTGGCCCGCCGCCAGCCGACCGACATGACCGACACCGTCGTGGCCGCCGAGGTCAACCGGGCCGTCGCCGACCTCGACGCCGCCGGTCCCGTGTTCGACGCCGACGAGTTCGGGCCCCCCTCGATGCCGGCACCGCCGTCCCCTCCGGCACCGGAGCCGGCAGCCGAGGTCTCGCCGGCGGCCGCCGGGCCGTCAGCGCCCGACGAGGCGCCGGTGGGCGAGGCCGGGTCCGGCACAGAGGCCGGTCTCGACACCGGGCTGGTCGACACCGGGCTGGTCGACACCGGGCTGGTTGACACTGGGCGGGTCGTCGCCGTCCCCATCGCCGACCCGGTCACCGTCGTCAGCGCCGACCTCGGCGGCCACGGGGTCGACCCCGACATCGAGCGGGCCGAGGTCGACGCGGTGGAGGACCTCTTCGCCCGGCTCCGGGCCAGCCATCCCGGCGACGGCGAGGGCGACGGCGACGGTGGGCGGGAGCCGCCGTCGGGGACCGAAGCGAGCGACACGGACGTCGAAGAGAGTGGTGGGACGGCCCCCGAGGACGCGGCCGCCGAGCCGGTGGCCGACGCCGAAGAGGCCGAGGTGGGGGACGTCGAGGCGGCCGCCGCCACCGGGACCGGTGGGCCATCCGAGGCGGCCGAGCCGCCGGAGGCGGGGTCGACGGAGGCGGGGTCGACCGAAGCGGCGGCGACGGCAGCGGCAGCTGCAGCTGCAGCTGCGGGGGCAACGACCGGCGGGTCCGGTGGGCGGCCCGACGCGGCGGAGGCGGCGGCCACCAACGGGGCGGAGACCGGCGACGAGGTCGAGGGAGCCGGCGAAGCCGAGGACGGGCCGGACCAGGCCGCCCTGGCCCGTCGGGCCGAGCTGCTGGACCCGGTAGTGGCCAAGCTGGCCCGCCGGTTGAAGCGGGCGCTGCAGGACGACCAGAACCGACTGCTCGACGGACTGCGCAGCGGGTCCGGCGACCGGTTGGGCGCGGTGATGACGCCCGAGGACGACCAGCAGTCGGCGTACGTCGAGGCGGCGTCGGCCGACCTCCGGGACGCCGCCGTGGCCGGGGTGTCGTTCGCCCGCCAGCAGCTCGGCACCACCCGGGGGAGGGCGCCGGCACCCGACGCCGCGGCGATCGCCGACGTGGCCTCCAACCTGGCCGGCACCATCGTGACGTTGCTCCGCCGCCGGCTGTCCGACGAGAACGCCACCGGGTCGGAGGCCGCCGACCGGGTCGGGGCCGCCTACCGCGAGTGGCGTGGCGCCCGCATCGAGCGCCTGGTCGGCGACGCCGCCCTCGAGGCTTTTTCCACCGGGGTGATCTCCGGCGCCGGGCCGGCGGGCCTCCGTTGGGTGCTGGCCGGCACCGGCACAGGGTGCGCCGACTGCGACGACAACGCCCTGGCCGGGGTGGTCGCTCGGGGCGACGAGTTCCCCACCGGCCACCGGCACCCACCGGCCCACGCCGGCTGCCGCTGCCTCGTTGTGCCGACGCCGGTTTGACCCCTCCCGCCGCCTAGGCTCCCCCCGGTGCGGACCCCTCAGGACCTGCCTGCACGCGCCCCCCGAACCCGGGGTCGCGGCCGTTGGTGGATCATCGGCGCAGTCGTCGTCCTCATCGTCATCCTGGCGTCACTGAAGTCACTGGCCACCCTCTACACCGACAGCCTCTGGTTCTCGTCGGTCCACCTCCACATCGTCTGGTCCACCCTGCTGGCCGTCAAGGTCGGCCTCTTCGCCTCGTTCGGCGCCCTCTTCTTCGTCGGCCTGTGGGTGAACCTGCTGGTCTGCGACCGCATCGGCATCCGCACCGCCACCCTCGAGCCCGATGACGAGCTGGTCCGCCGGTACCAGCAGATCGTCCGGCCGTACTCCCGCCGGATCTACGCCGCCATCGCCCTCGTCCTGGCCCTCATCGCCGCCGCCGGGACGGTCGGGGAGTGGAACAACTGGATCCTCTTCACCCACGCCACCTCCTTCGGGGTGAAGGACCCGCAGTTCGGCATGGACGTCGGCTTCTTCGTCTTCCGGCTCCCGTTCCTCCAATTCCTCGTCAATTGGGGACTGGTGGCCCTGGTGGTCATGCTGGTGGTCACCGCCATCTTCCACTACCTGAACGGCGGCATCCGGGCCCAGCGGGCGACCCCACGGGTCCGACCGGCGGTGAAGGTCCACCTGTCGGTCCTGCTGGCCCTCATCGCCCTGGTCAAGGCCGGCGGGTACGTCCTGGCCCGGTTCGCCCTCGACACGTCCACCAACGGCTACGTCGGGGGGGCCGGCTACACCGACGTCCACGCCCGACTGCCAGCCCTGGAGATCCTGTTCTTCGTCTCCCTGTTCGCCGCGGCCATCCTCCTCTACAACATCCGACGCCAGGGCTGGACCCTCCCGGTGCTCGCCGTCGGCGTCTGGGCCTTCGTCGCCCTCGTCATCGGCGTCATCTACCCCGCCGTCCTCCAGGCCCTGAAGGTCAACCCGGCCCAGAGCACCCTGGAGCAGCCGTACATCCAGCGGAACATCACCGCCACCCGTACCGCCTACAACCTCAACCACGTGAAGACGCTGCCGTTCCAGGGCAAGACCACACTGTCCACCACGGCCGTGGCCGACAACGCCACAACCCTCGCCAACATCCGGCTCTGGGACCCCAGTGCCACAGTCTCGTTGCCGACCTTCCAGAAGCAACAGGGCCTGCGGTCGTACTACATCTTCCAGTCCGTCGGCATCGACCGGTACACAGTCAACGGGAACCTGCGGCCGGCCATCGTCGGCGTCCGGCAGCTCAACTCCAACGACCTGCCGTCGTCCAGTTGGGTGAACACCCACCTCGAGTACACCCACGGCGAAGGGGTGGCCCTGGCCCAGGCCAACCAGACCACCGGCCAGGGCAACCCGGTGTACTCCATCAAGGACGTCCCCCCGGTGTCGTCCCAGGGGCTCCCCAAGATCACCCAGGCCGGCGTCTACTTCGGCCTCGACGACCCCGGCTACGTCGTCGCCAACAGCAAGCAGCTCGAGCTCGACTACCAGAAGGGCACAGGGCAGAACGTCGACAACCACTACACCGGCACCGGCGGCGTCCAGCTCAGCTCGTTCTTCACCAAGGCCGCCTTCGCCATCCGGCTCGGCACATTCAACCTCCTCATCTCCGACCTGATCACCCCCAAGTCCCGGATGATGTTCGTCCGGACAATCCAGGCCATGGCGCAGAAGGCTGCCCCGTTCCTCAGCTTCGACAACGACCCCTACGCCGCCGTGGTCGACGGCCACATCGACTGGATCCTCGACGGCTACACCACCACCGCCGAGTACCCGTACTCGCAGAACGCCGATTCCCAGCAGATCCCCCCCGGCAGCGGCCTGCCGTCCAGTTACAACTACGTCCGCAACTCCGTCAAGGTCGTCATCGACGCCTACTCCGGCACCATGACCTTCTACGCCATGGACAACGACCCGATCCTCCGGGCCTACGAAGCCGCCTTCCCCCACATGTTCACCCCCGCCGCCGCCATGCCCGCCGCCCTGGGCGCCCACCTGCGGTACCCAGAGGACATCTTCTCCGTCCAGGCCGCCGTCTACGGTCGCTACCACATCACCCAACCGTCGAACTTCTACACGGCCGGCGACGCCTGGAGCCTCTCACCCACCGCCGGCGTCGGCTCTCCCGCCAACGCCCTGGCCGTCACCATCACCACCAACGCCCAGGGACAGGCCATCGGCGGCTCCCTGCAGCGAATGTCCCCGCTGTACCAGGTACTCGCCGAACCGGGCGAACAGACGCAGTCCTTCACCATCTCCGACGCCTACGTCCCGGCATCGACGGGGACGTCCACCCAGATCCTGTCGGCCTTCATGATGGCCAGCTCCGATCCCGGCCAGTACGGGCAGTTACGCGTCTACCAAACCACCTCCGGCCACAGCGTTCCCGGCCCGGCGCAGGCGGACACCTACATCCAGCAGAACAGCACAGTGTCCAAGAACATCAGCCTGCTCGACCAGCACGGGTCCCAGGTCATCCTCGGCAACATCCTCATGATCCCCATCGACCAGTCCATGCTCTACGTCCGCCCGCTCTACACCGAGTCCACCGGCAACCCCCAGCCACAGCTCAAGTACATCATCGCCGTCTTCGGCCAGCACGTCGGGATGGAGTCGTCCCTCGACGCCGCCTTGAACGACGTCTTGAAGTCCCACCTCGGTACAGCCCCGGCGTCGTCGACAACAGGACAACCGTCGACAACCGGGACCGGTAGCGGGACCGGCAGCGGGACTGGGACTGGGACCGCCACAGCCTCCGCCGTGGCCCAGGCCGCCGCCGCCCTGAGGCAGGCCGCCGCCGACTATGCCGCCGCCCAGGCCGCCTTGAAGGCCGGTGACCTCGCCGGCTACCAGCAGGACATCGCCAACGAGCACACCGAGGAATCAGCCGCGGCCGCCGCCCTCGGCAGTGCCATCGGGGGGTCGACCACCACGACCACCACCCCCAAGTCCTCCGGCTCCGGCAGTTCCGGCACCGGCAGTTCCCACTCGGGTGCGTCCGGCGGGTCCAGCGCGTCGTCGTCGTCTGGTTCGTCGACCACCGCGCCCAAGACCACGTCGGGTACGTCGTCCAAGGCCGGCGGGAAGGACCCCAGCAACGACCCCAAGACCGGTGCGGCGTCGGCGACAGGGTCAGCGGGGTCGTCTCCGACGCCTACGACGGCCCCTGCCGCGGCTTCCTCGTCTACGCCGACCTCCGCGCCGCTGTCGAAGTCGACCACCACCACTGCCCCGACACCCACACCGGGCGGCGAGGCCTGAGCCCACCGCGGCGGAGCCCGGCCGCCGCCGAGTTGGCAGGCATGGTGCCGGAGAGGCACCGAGTTGGAGGGCTTGGTGCCGGGCAGTTGGAGGGTCCGGTGCCGGGCAGGTAGCGAGTTGGCGGGCATGGTGCCGGCACCGGTGCCCGCCGGTCGGGCAGCAAGTGTGGCCGCCCGAGTGGGAAGATGGTCCCGGCGGCATAGAGCGCGGGACCGTCCGGCGATAGACCGCCGGGGCCGAGTCCGCGGTGATGCGGAAAGGAGGCCACGTCGATGGGGTTTCTCGACAAGGTCAAGGAGCAGGCGACCGCGGCCACGGCGGTGGCCAAAGACGCAGCCCAGAAGGGGCAGGCCAAGCTGGACGAGTACCAGGCGAAGCGGGCGGCCGATGGCCTCCTCCGGGACTTGGGTGCCGTCGTCTACGGCCAGCGGACCGGCCGCAGCTCGTCGACGGCCGACGCCGACGCCGACAAGTTGGTCAGCACCCTCGAAGATCATGAGCAGGCCCACGGGCTCATCGACCTCAGCCCGACCGCTAGTGGCGGCTATCCCGGGTCGCCGGGGGAGGGGTACCAGAAGCCTCCGGGAACCTGAGTCTCGGCCCAAGTCCTAAGTCTGGGGCTTGGGCTTGGGCTGGGGCTGGGTTCCGGGTCCGGGCGGTCCAGGTTCAGAGGTCTCGGTCCGGTGGCCCGACCGGTTAGGGCCGGGGGCGCGGTCGACCGGCAGGGCCACGGCAGCGTCGGATGGCATCCGTCCCAGAACTGCTAGAGTGAGCCATTACCGCCGCGGGGTGGAGCAGTCTGGTAGCTCGTCGGGCTCATAACCCGAAGGTCGTGGGTTCAAATCCCACCCCCGCCACCAATTGGACGATCGGTCGCGCTGTTGCCGATCTGATGAGTGGCGATTGACGAGATGTCGTAGGGCCTCCCTTGGGGGTCGACGTCGTCGATCGGCTGCCGCCTCGCCATTGTGCGGGCTCGCGGGAACCTCGTAAGCCTCGTCGCATGGCCAATACCTTCGGGTGGCCGCCGGCCACCACACGCCCTTGTGTTCCGGCCAGCCACGAGCTGGCTGACGACATCGCCTCGGTGGCGCACCGGTGGGTGGCCGCCGCCTACGACGACCTCCGTCGGGCAGGACCCGAGCGGGCCGATCAGGTGCGCGGCATTCTCGACGGCTACGTCATTCCTTGGTTCGGTCCCCAGACCAGCTCGGTGGCCGACCTCACCTACGTCATGGTCCACCAGTGGCTACTGAAACTGGCCGCTCGAGGGCGGCCTAAGCACGATGACGGTCTGCCGGCGCCAGCGCAGGGGGAGCCGGGGGTAGACGGCCCGCTCTCGCTTCGCCAAGCAGCGGCGACCGGCCAGGTCAGCCTGACCACCGCCCGCCGGCGCTGGCGCGACGGCGAGCTGCCCGGCGCCTACCGGGACCTGCACGGCCACCTCCGGGTGCCCGCGCCCGACGCGGTGGCCCTGGGCGCCGAGCGGGCTGCTGGGTCGGTCGGGCTCTCCCAGCCGGTGATCGCTGACGCCCTGTGGATGCTGCGCCAGATCCTGGGGTTTGCTCGGGCCAATAGGTTGGTCCCCCCGGGTTTCGATCCGACCGAGGGGTTGGTAGCCCCGGCCCCCGACGCCGCCGTGCGGCGGGGTCCACGACCGTGGGCCCAGCCACGCCCGCTGGATTTCGCAGAGTGCGCCCGGATCGCCGCCCACCTGCACCCGGTCCACCAGCTGGTGCTGTGGCTCCAGCGGGTGATGGGGCTACGCATCTCCGAGGCGTTCGGCGTCTTGGTCGACGACGTGATCGACCTCGGCGACGCCGGCCGGCTGTTGGTGCGGGGCCAAGGTGGCCGCGCCTTCAAGGTCCGTGACGACCGGGGCGCGGTGGTGGCCGTCACCCACAAGGAGCGGCTGAAGACCGACGCGGGGTTGCGCGCCCTGGTCCTGCCGTCGACCATGTTGGCGCTGCTGCGGGTGACCATCGAGGCCTTTCACACCGACCCTGAGACCGGCGAGGTCGACGAGACCTCGCGCCTTGTGCCCGGCCTGCGCACGGCCGACTACTCCGGTCAGTTGAGCTTCCGCGAGGCCTTCGAGACGGCGGCGGCCGCCGAAGGGCTGGGCAGTGGCGATCTCGGTTTCCGGGTCTCCCCGCATCTGTTGCGCAAGAGCGTAGCCACCGACCTGGCTTGGCAACCGGGCATCGAGGGGGCAGTCCGTCGGCGGTTCATGGGCCATCGGGCCGCTGACGACGTCTTCGGGCGGGTCTACACCCTCGACCATCCTGAGCTGACGCCGCTGGCCGAGGTGGCCCGGGTGCTCGACGAGATGATTGGCGGCTCGATCGGCGGCCTCCTCATTCCCACCACCCGGCGGGTCCACTGGGGCCACGCCCAT
>Ga0134126_10000075_pt1 | contig 123946 bp, 122 predicted proteins | sample KB31752_FD_96881 | JGI IMG/M metagenome (GOLD analysis project Ga0134126, IMG submission 96881) | Terrestrial soil microbial communities with excess Nitrogen fertilizer from Kellogg Biological Station, Michigan, USA - KB3-175-2 | ecosystem: Environmental > Terrestrial > Soil > Unclassified ... | reverse complement strand
TGCGAGCGAACGACGACGCGAAAGGAATCAGCGAGCCCGATTGCCCGGGCCGCGACGCTCCGGTCGATCGTGAGCGAATCCCCTGACGAGGCTTCACCCCGGGTTCGAAGGGGCGATCTGCAAAGCGAGGAAGGCGTCAGCCGGCGCGGCGCTCCGGAGAAGGCGCGAGCTTCCGCCAGAGGAGAACCGGCAGCCGTGCGACGAAGCCGCAGAAGAGCCGCGCATACATCCAGCTCAGCAGCACGTTGTCGCGCCAGTAGTTGAAGTGCGAGACGCCGCCCTCCTCGGGCTTGAGGTAGCGCACCGGCGCCGCGACGTTGACGGGGCGAAGCCCGCGCCAGACCAGACGCACCGCCGCCTCGGGATCGAAGTCGAAGCGCCGCATCCAGGCGCTCGCCTGCATCACCGCGACCAGGTCGGCGATGGGATAGACGCGGAAGCCGAAGAGCGAGTCGCCGATGCCCGCCCAGAGCGTCTCCAGGTTCGCCCACCAGTTCGAGATCTTGCGGCCGCGCAGGCGGATCAACGGCGCGCTCGCGTCGAAGACCGGGTCGCCCAGCACCAGCGCGCCCGGCTCCGCGGCCGAGCGCGCCATGAACTCCGGGATGCACCACGCGGGATGCTGGCCGTCCGAATCCATGGTGAGGATGTGCGTGTAGCCTTCCGCGGCCGCGAGCTCGGCGCCGTGCAGCACCGCGGCGCCCTTGCCCTGGTTGCGCGCGAGCACCACCACGCGCAGGCCCGGATCGTCGCGCGCCATCGCCTCGAGCTTCGCCGCGGTGCCGTCGGTGCTGCCGTCGACGACGACCCACACCGGCGCCCAGAAGCGCCGCGCGGAGCTCACCGTGTCGAACACCATCGGCCCCGGGTTGTAGCTCGGGATGAGGACGATGTGGGTGGCGGAACGGATCGATTTCGTCATGGCCGCGGCTCTCCGAGCGGGTTCACGGGCACGCGCTCCTGCGATTCGCCGATGATCCAGGCGATGCCGATGCCGCCCGCGACGTAGCGCCTCGAAGTAACGAGCGGGCTCGCCTCGAAAACCGATCCTGCCAGCGTGTCATAGCGCGCGAAGCCTCCGACCCAGAACCTGGGATAGCGCTTCGACAACGCGACGATGTATTGCATTCCCCCGTAGCCGCCGCCCGTGGTGTAGGCCGGGCGCCCGGCGGTCGCGAACTCCGGCCGCACCTCGTAGTAGTAGCGGTCGTAGCGGCGGTCGGTGAACACCGGACCCGCGAGGAGACCCAGGTTCCAGCCCTCGTGCCCGAGCGGATCGGCGATGTCGAGGTTCAGGTGAGGCGAGAACTGCGCCCCGATGAAGCGCGGATGGGACTCGACCGTGATCGCCCCGCGCAGCGGCATGCGCAGCTCCAGCCGTGCGCGGCGGTTCGCCGCTTCCCAGAGCCGCACGTCGAGCGAGGGACCGAGCTCCACGCTCGCCTTGAGGTCCGGCATCCCCTCGCGCGCCTGGTCCCTGGAGCTATCCACGGGAAGCGAGGCCCCGGCGCTCACGTTGAGATCCACGGCGTCGTTGCGGAAGAAGATGCCGCGCAGGCCGTTGCGATCCTGGCGCAGGAATTCCCCGCGATAGATGAAATAGGGAAACGGCAGCACGTAGGCGCGCGATTGCGACGATCCCCGGTAATCCGGAAAGCCGAGCACCGTGAGGCCGGCGCCCGCCTCCCACAGCGGCTCCTCGGTGGCCGCCCCCGCCGCGGGCAGGGCTCTCGCCGCGAGAAGCGCGGCCGCGGCGAGGGCGAGGCCCGCACGCCTCACCGCGGCGCCGCCGTCGCCGGCATGTCGGAATCGTCCCGGATGTTGAACGCACGGCGCCGCCAGGCCCTGAGGGAACGCGGCAGGTGGACGAGCGAGAACGCGTAGTAGACGGCGCGGAACGCGAGCAGCCCGCGGCGGATCGGCGTCTTGCCGAAGATGTCGCCGGCGAGCACCGAGAGCAACGCCTTCTTCATGTCGAGGCGATCGCTCGGGGCCATGAAGAGGTCGCGCAGCGTCGGGTTGGTCACGCGATAGATGAACCAGCAGAATTGCTTCGGCCCCTCGCGCATCACGCGCTCGAAGCGCCGGCGGGCGGCCGCCTCGTGCGCGGGCCGCGCGAGCCGAGCGTCCACCACCTCCGCCGCCGCGAATGCGCTGTTCATGGCGAGCATCACGCCGGAGGAGAACACCGGGTCCACGAACGCGAACGCGTCGCCCACCATCACGTAGTTGTCGCCCTGGCAGCGATCGCACTGGTACGAGTAGTTTCCGGTCGCCTCGGGCTCCGCCACCAGCTCGGCACCCTCGAGCCGCGCGGCGAGCGCGGGACAGAGCGCGATAGTGTCGAGAAGGAACTCGCGCACCGGCTTCTTGCGGCTCTTCATGTAGTACGGCCAGACCACCGCGCCCACGCTCGTCACGCCGTCCCTGAGCGGGATGAACCAGAACCAGCCGTGCTCGAACCAGTAGATGATGATGTTGCCCTCGGCGCGTCCCTCGTCGCGCTTCGCCGCGCGGAAGTGGCCGAAGATCGCCGAGCTGTTGTGCCTCGGGTTGCGCCGCTTCGTCTTCAGCCGGTTCGCGAAGAGCGTGTCGCGGCCGGACGCGTCGACGAGGAATTTCGCGCGCCATTCGCGCACCGTCCCGTCCGCCATCGTGCCGCGCACCCACGGCGGAGCGACGCGGTTACCGAGGTCGAACTCGCGCACGCGGCAGTTCTCGTGCGCCTGCGCGCCCGCGCTCGCGGCGCGACGGAAGAGGATCTGGTCGAGCTGCGAGCGGCGCACCTGGTAGGCCTTCGGCATCGAGGGGTCCATCGCCTCGGAGAATTCGAAGCCCGACGTGAAATCGTGCCAGGGAGACACGAAGACCGCGCCCCACTTGTCCATGCCGATCGCCTCGACCTCGCGCGCGACGCCGAGCTTCTCGAACAGCGGCACGTTCGCCGGCAGCAGCGACTCGCCGATGTGGAAGCGCGGATGGGAATTTTTTTCCAGCAGCACGACGCGGTGGCCGCGCTGCGCGAGCAGCGTCGCGGCCGTCGATCCTCCCGGACCGCCGCCGATCACGACGACGTCGCACTCCTCCACGCAGTCGGGTTGTCGCTCTTGTTCTTGCACGCTGGCCTCTCCTGGTAGCGCATGCATTGTAGCGAACGCGCAGAGCGTCGGACTCGGCGCCAACGTGGTGGTTCGCTTTTTCAGGTCCCCGAAACCCCGATCCGGACCGGCCCGTCGGAAAATCCGGGCGCGCCGTATTGGCCCGGATTATCCGATGAGCTGCCCGGAAGGATCACGCTTGCGGTTTCCCGGGACCTGAAAAAGCGAACCACCACGTTGGCGCCGGCGATGACGCTCACCTCGGTGCTCGCCGAGGCCCGGGCGTGCAGCTCACTCCCGCCAAGACGGATCGACGCGATCGAGCTTTCGCAGGATTCCCGGCCAGGCGATCATGCCGCCCGCCTGGCGCGTGACGGTCTTCGACGCCTTGCGGATTCCATCGAGGATCGGCTTCGCGATCGGGACGAGCTCCGCGCCGCCCGCCTGCGCGCGCACCTGCACCTCGCACGCCCTCTGCAGGATGTACATGGAGAGGAACGCTTCGGCGACGTTCTCTGCGCACGTGAGCAGGCCGTGGTTGCGCAGCATGAGGTTGTTGTTCGCGCCGAGGTCGCGCACGAGGCGCGCCTTCTCCTCGGGATTCAACGCCACGCCCTCGTAGTCGTGGTACGAGAGGTTCGAGAGCGGGAAGAGCGACTGCTGCGAGAGGGGAAGCAATCCCGCCTTCTGGCACGACACGGCGACGCCCTCGATGGTGTGCAGGTGCATCACGCACTTCGCGTCGTCGCGCGCCTCGTGCACCGCGCCGTGGATGGTGAAGCCGGCCGGATTGATGTCGAACGGCGACTCCATCACCTTGCGCCCCTCGAGGTCCACCTTGACGAGGCTGGACGCCGTGATCTCGTCGAACATCATGCCGTAGGGGTTGATGAGGAAGTGGTGCCCCGGGCCGGGCACGCGCGCCGAGATGTGGGTGAAGACGAGGTCGTCCCAGCCGTACAGGGCCACGGCCCGGTAGGCGGCGGCCAGGTCGACGCGCACCGCCCACTCCTCGGCGGGGACCTGGGCCTTCACGGAACGGATCAGTGCAGGGTCGGCGTGCATGAAATAATATTACCCCCATGGCCATTGCCGTCGACCGCATCGACCACCTCGTCCTGACGGTGTTCGATATCGATCGCACGCTCGAATTCTACAAGCGCGTGCTGGGCATGGAGCCGATCACCTTCGCGGCCGGCCGCCGCGGCCTCGCCTTCGGGCGCCAGAAGCTGAATCTCCACCAGTCGGGGCGCGAGTTCGAGCCCAAGGCGATGAAGCCGGTGCCGGGCGCGATCGACATCTGCTTCGCGACCGAGACGCCGCTCGAGGAAGTCGTCGCGCACCTGAAGGCGTGCGGCGTCGTGATCGCGCAGGGACCGGTGCAGAAGACCGGCGCGCTGGGGCCCATGATGTCCGTCTACTTCCGCGATCCCGACGGCAACCTCATCGAGGTGTCGAACTACTCCGTCGCGCCGCCGGCGGCCGCGCCATGAGCGCCCAGGACCCGGCGGCGATCGCACCGGAGCTCGCGCACCTGCGCAAGGACTACGCGCTGAAGACGCTCGACGAGAAGGATGTCGACCGCGACCCCATGAAGCAGTTCGGCGTGTGGATGGTGCAGGCGATCCACGCGCAGGTTCCCGAGCCCACGGCGATGACGCTCGCGACCGTCGACCGCGACGCCCGGCCCTCCGCGCGCATCGTGCTGCTGAAGGGCGTCGACCCGAAGGGCTTCGTGTTCTATACCAACTACGAGAGCCGCAAGGGGCGCGAGCTCGCCGCGAATCCCGCCGCGGCGATCACGTTCCTGTGGAAGGAGCTCGAGCGCCAGGTGCGCATCGAGGGCCGCGTGGAAAAGGTGACCGCGGAGGAATCGAACGCGTATTACGACACCCGCCCGCTCGGCTCGCGCATCGGCGCGTGGGCCTCGCCGCAGAGCGAGGCGATCGAGAGCCGCGACTGGCTGGAGACCCGCTGGTCCCAGCTCACGCACAAGCTGGGCGAGAAGCCGCCGCGCCCGCCGCATTGGGGCGGCTATCGATTGGTGCCCGACTCCGTCGAGTTCTGGCAGGGCCGCATGAGCCGCCTGCACGATCGCATCGCCTACCGCCGCCGCGCAGGCGCCTGGGAAATCGCGCGCCTCGCTCCATGACCCGGCACGCGCCCTTCGACATGAAGCGCCTGGAGGCCGAGCGCCTCACCGGCGAAGCGCTCGAGCGCTCCCTCGAGCAGATGCTCGCCGAGCATGCGCAGGGCAACGACATCTGGGTGTTCGGCTACGGTTCGCTGATGTGGAACCCCGAGTTCGAGTGGGACACGAAGAAGGTCGCGACCGTCTACGGCTACCACCGCAGCTTCTGCCTGTGGTCGCGCATCAACCGCGGCACGCCCGAAAGCCCCGGCCTGGTGCTCACGCTCGAGCAGGGCGGAAGCTGCCGCGGGCTCGCGTATCGATTGACCAAGGGGCATGATCGCGACGAGCTCTCGCGGCTGTGGCGGCGCGAGATGTCGATGGGCTCGTACCGCCCGCGCTGGCTCGAATGCCGCTGCGGGAGCGACGTGTTCGAGGCGCTCGCCTTCGTGGTGAATCGCCGCTGCACCGGCTACGCGGGAAAGCTGCCGCTCGAGACCATGGTGAAGACGATCGCCACGGCGTGCGGCAAGTTCGGTCCCTGCGCCGACTACCTCTTCCGCACCGAGGCCGCGCTCCACGAGCACGGCATCCGCGACGAGCGCGTACGCCTGCTCGCGGAACGCGTGCGCGCACACATGGAGGCGGTATAAAGTAACGCGCGAGCCGGGCCCGGCGACGTTCGCTTCGGGTCACGCCGAGGCGGAGAGCGAAGGAACAACCCGTGAAGGATCACCTCGTTCTGCCAGCGATCGTGCTCGTCCTCTGGGCAGCCGCCTGCCATGCCGAGCCTTTCGCGTATTTCGTCGACCGTGCGGCTGGATCGCTGACCGCCATCGACGTCGGGACCAACCAGGTCCTTCCCGCCATCGACGTTCGCCACCATCCCATCAGCGTCGCGGCGGTTCCCGTGGGACACGCGGTGTACGTGGGCAACGAGGGCGAGCCTGACGCCGCAACTCCTGCAGGCATCGTCCGATGCGACGCGGCTCTACATCCTCGGGACCGATCCCGCTAATCCGTGCGGATCTCATCAGTACCTGGGGATTTTCGACACCGCCTCGCGCCAGCTGGTGCAGCGCGTCGTGTTCGATGCGGTCGTCACGGACATGGTCATCGATACCTCGAACGGAAAGCCGGTCGCGGGAAGCATCGAGCGACAGGTCTTCCGCACCGCGCCCGTCGCGGGAACGGATTTCTCCGACCTCTGGTACAACCCGACGGAGCCCGGTTGGGGACTCAGCATCGCGCACGAGGGCGACGTCATGTTCCTCGTCTGGTTCGTTTACGACGATGAGGGCAATCCCGAATGGTTCGTCGCGCCGGATTGCGGAGTGAAGGCCGCAGGCAACGGATGCAGCGGAGCGCTCTATTCGGTGAGTGGCCCGGCGGGTCCGCCGGCCGGGGTGCCGTTCGACCCGACGAGCGTGAAGCCCACCGCGCGCGGCGAGGTCGATCTCACGTTCGACGGCTCCGATGCGGCGATCCTGCGCTACACCGTGGACGGGAACAGCGCGGCAAAGGCGGTCATTCGCCAGCTTTTCTAGCTCGCGGAACGCGTGCGCACGCAAATTCATCGAATCGCGGACTGAGCCGTGGCTGCATGGGAATCCATGCAATCGCCGCCCTCCCGAGACATCGGAATACGCAGCCCCCACCGACCGTTTATGGGATGACCGGCGGATCCGCTGCCGGCATTCCAATAACGAGGGGGTCGCCTTGAAGAAGCTTCACTTGCTCCGCGTTCTTTGCCGCGGAATGTTCGCGTTGTCCGTGGCCGCGTTCGCCGCGCCGCTCTTCGCGAACGGATTCTCCAGCACCGCGTTCGTAGCATCGCCCGCTCCGGTGAGCGGCGGCCTCTTCGGCGATACCGTTGCCGCCGATGGCGATTTCCTCGTCGCCGGGGCGCCCGGCCAGGGAACGGTCTACGTGTACGAGCTCGCCGCGTCGTCGGGAGGAGCGCAACCGACGTGGGCATTGCAAGCCACGCTTCATGCGCCCGACGGTTTCGCCGGCGATGGCTTCGGAGCCGGCGTGGCGATCCAGGGCCACACGCTGGTCGCGGCCGCGCCCAACGCGCGCGACGCGCAGGGCCAGGGCGGCGCCGCGTACGTGTTCGCGAACGACGACGGCTCGTGGACGCTGCGCGCGAAGCTCACGCCGGCGGATGCGAGCGTTCCGGTCGACTTCGGCGGCGGCACGAACGGCGTGGCGATCGATGGAGGCACCATCGCGATCGGCGCATCGGGCGCTCCGAGCAGCGCTGCGGCAAGCGTGCAGCCCGGCGCGGTTTACGTGTTCACCGGCAACGGCGGCACGTGGTCGCAGCAGGCGAAGATCGTCCCGAACGATCCCGGCCTGGGCGAGTTCGGCTTCGCCGTCGCGCTCCAGAAGGACACCCTCGTCGCCGGCGCGTTCGGCACCACCACCGCCGCGGGAAGCGAGGCCGGCGCGGGATTCGTCTACGCGCGATCGAACGGCGCATGGACGCAGCAGGCGCGCTTCGATTCTCCGGTGGGCGCTCCCTTCGCGCTCTTCGGCATCGGCGTGAGCCTCGACGGCGATACGGCGGTGGTGGGCGCGCCCGGCATCAATGCCGCGACTGTGTATGTGCGATCGAACGGCGCCTGGTCGCTCCAGCAGATGATCGAGGGACCGGTCCTCAACGAGGACGGCGACTTCGGCACGGGGCTCAAGCTCTCGGGCGACACGCTGCTCGTCACGGCGTACGAGGATTTCCGCGCCTCCGACGGGTTGCAGACCGGCCGCGCCTTCGTCTATCGGCGCGGCGGAAGCACGTGGACGGACCAGGCGGACCTCACGATGGAGCCGGGATCCAACGGCATCCCGGCTCCCGCCGTGAACATCCAGCGTTTCGGTAACGTGGTGACGATGGCGAAGGTCGGGAGCGCCACGGAGTTCGTGATGGGCTCTCCGGGCTTGAGCGATCCGTCGGCGCAGATCGGCTCGGAAGGCGGCGTCTACACTGCGATCCTCAACTGATCAGACCCTGGCGCGCGGATCCTTCCGGGCGACGCGCGCCAGGAGATAGTCCACCTCGGCGCGCGCGGCGTTCGTGAGCTGCGCGCCGGGCTTCCTCAGCGTGTCCGAGGCGATGACGCCGCGGCGCATCAGCACGTACTTGCGCACCGCGAGGCCCGGTCCGGGCTGCTGCTCGTAGCGGATCAGCGGCAGGTGCGCGTCGAAGAGGTCGTGCGCCTCGTCGCGCTTGCCCTCCCTCGAGAGCCGCACGACGTCCGCCAGCATGTCCGGGAAGCAGTAGCCGGTGTTCGCGCCGTCGGCGCCGCGCTCCATCTCGAAGTCGAGGAAGAGCGCGTTGTTGCCGGTGAGGATCGAGATGTGGCGCATCGAGCCGTCGCGCTCGTAGCCGCGCAGCGTGGAGATCTTTTCCAGCCCGGGCCAGTCCTCGTGCTTGAGCATCGCGCACGAGGGATTTTCCATGACGATGCGCCGGATCACCGCGGGCGTCATCTGCACCGAGAACGTGAGCGGGTAGTCCTGGATCACGAACGGCACGTCCGCGCCGATGGCTTCCGACGCCTGCCGGTAGTACTGCGCGATCGAATCGTCGGTGCGCAGCGTGTTGGGCGGCGCGATCATCACGCCCGCGGCGCCCGCATCCATCACGTCGCGCGTGAGCGCGCGCATCGCGGCGAAGCCGGGCGCCGAGACGCCGACGATCACCGGCATGCGGAAGCGCTGCAGCACGCGCTTCACGATCGAGACCGATTCCGAATGCTCCATCTTCGGCGCCTCGCCCAGCTGGCCGAGCACCGTCATGCCGGTGACTCCCGCGCCGATGAAGAAATCGGTCATGCGGTCGACCGAGGACTCGTCGATGCGCCCGTCCGGATGGAACGGCGTGGGGGCGATCACGTAGACGCCCTTGGCTTCGCTGGTCAGCTTCATCGGCGTTCAGCGGCGTTTATCGGCGGATTCGAAGCCTTGTTTCCCGCTCTTCTCGTAGCGCGCCTTGTTCTCGGCGTTCGGAGGATAGAGGCCCGGAAGCGAGGCGCCCTTCTCGACCTCCTCCATGATCCACGCCTCGAGGCGCTCCTGCTCCGGCGCGGCGGCGAGCAATTCGTCGACGAGCGCGGCCGGGATGAGCACCGCGCCATCGTCGTCCACGACCACCCAATCGTCGGGGAATACCGCGACCCCGCCGCAGCCGATGGGCTCGTTCCAGCCGACGAAGGTGAGGCCCGCCACGGAGGGCGGCGCGGCGGCGCCCCGGCACCAGACGGGAAGCCCGGTCGCACGCACGCCGGCCACGTCGCGCAGCACTCCGTCGGTCACCAGCGCCGCGACCTTGCGCATGCGCATGCGCGCGCAGAGGATGTCGCCGAAGATGCCGGCGTCGGTGACGCCCCGCGCATCGGCGACGCAGATGCAGCCCTCGGGCATCGCCTCGATCGCCGCGCGCGTGGAGATCGGCTTCGACCAGGACTCGGGCGTGGCGAGGTCCTCGCGCGCGGGAACGAAGCGCAGCGTGAACGCCTTGCCGACGAGGCGCGGCTGGCCTGGAACGAGCGGGCGCGTGCCGCGCATCCACACGTTGCGCAGTCCCTTCTTGAGCAGCAGCGTGGTGAGGGTCGCGGTCGTCACGCGCGAAAAGGTCTCGACGATCTCGCGATCTCGGCTCATGGCGATGTACGGCGCTTCGGGGAAAACGGAATTCTACGCGAGGCGCCCGAGGTACTCCCGCACGCGCGCGGCGTTGGCGCCTACGTCGCTGCGGCCCACGCGCGAGGCGCTGCGCACGTCGACACGGCTTCCGGTGCCCTGGGGCCGAATGCGCACCACGATGTCGTCGGAGAAGCCGAACCAGCGCGTGCGCGCGGTCGCCTCGATGCGGCCCGACTGCGCGTCGCTCGCGACGACTTCCCAGCCCATCGCGCGCGCGGCGTCGATCGCGTGCTGCAATTCCTCGCGCGGCGGCGTGGAGACCTCGAGCGGCTTGATGTCCGGATAGGCCGCGTGCTGCTGGGCCGCGACCCGCGCTCCGCCGTACGCGAAGCCGTTCGGGCTCTTCTCGCGCTCGGCATGCAGCGCCACGAATTGCGGTGGATCCTCGGAATCCGTGGTCACGTCGTGGATCGGCGGCACCTGCTTCGCGTGCGCGCGGAAGATGAGCGGCGGGGCGACCGCAACGAGCGCGAGGCATAGCGAGACGACCGGCATCCACGGCTGCCGGCGCCAGCGCGGCACCATCGAGGCGGCGACCAGGACCGCCGAGGCGATCGCCGCGACGATGCCGATCCACCCGGCGAAGATGAAGAGCAGCAATCCCACCTTCCACGACCATGCGTCGCTGCGCGTGCCGGGCCCGGAGGCGATCAGCATCGCGACCGCGAATACGGCCGCGGCGAGAACGATTCCCCTCGCGATCGCGAGGCCCTTGCCTTTTTCCATTGCGCCTCCTTCCGGGTCGCGCGCGCCTCAGCCGGCGAACGGATCCCGATTCCCGTTCGACACCGGCTGCGCCTCGCCGTGCGTGTTTGCGGTGTTGCCGTTGTTGCCGGTGTTTCCCGGGTTGCCGGCGTTGCCCGCATTGCCGGCGTCGCGGTTGCGATGGCGGTTCTTGTTGCGCCGATGGCGCCCGGGCTTGCCGGCGCCGTGCGGAGCGCCGCTGCCATTGCCGCCCTGCGGCCCGCGCGGCGCATGGCCTTCGGCGGTGCCGCCCGTCGCGGGGCCGGGCTGGCCCTTGTTGCCATGGCCGTGCTTGCGATGCTGCTGCTGGCCATGGCCCGGTGCCGGTGCCGGTGCCGGTCCCTGGCCCGGGCCGCGCTTCTTCATGCCGAAGGGCTTCGGCCCGCGGCGCCCGCCCTGCTTGGGCCCGCGCGGCGCCGGCGATTCGGCCGGATAGCTGCCGCGGTTGCCGTCGACCTCGCGCGGCTGCGCGTCGACGCGGTTGCCGAAGTTGTCGCGGTTGCCGTCGACGTCGCGCGGCGGGCGCGGCTCGCGGTTCGCGTGGTAGTCGGCCCGGTTGCCGATGTTGTCGTGCTCGTCCTCCTCGGCTTCGGAGCCGGGCTTCGCCGATTCCTCCGGCTCGTGCATGCCGGCGAAATTCATGAGCTCCTGCACCTGCGTCTCGTCCATCTCCTTCATCTGCCCGCGCTTGAGGAAGGAGGGCATCTCGACCGGGCCGAAGCGCACGCGCATGAGGCGGCTCACCGTGAGCCCCACGGCCTCGCACATCCTGCGGACCTCGCGGTTCTTTCCTTCGCGCAGCACGACGTGGTACCAGTGGTTCGCGCCCTCGCCGCCGCGATCCTCGATCGAATCGAACTTGCACGACTCGCCCTCGATGTCGACGCCGGAGACGAGCTTTTCCTTCTGCTCCTCCGTGAGCTCGCCGAGCAGCCGCACCGCGTACTCGCGCTCCACCTCGAAGCGCGGGTGCATCATGCGGTTCGCGAGCTCTCCGTTGGTGGTGAAGAGCAGCAGCCCGCCGGTGTTGAGGTCGAGGCGGCCGACGGAAACCCAGCGCCCGCCGTTCACCTTGGGCAGCTTCTCGAACACCGTCGCGCGGCCCTCGGGATCGTCGCGCGTCACGATCTCGCCCTCGGGCTTGTGGTACATCAGCACGCGCGGCATCGGCTCGCCGTAGCGCAGCCGGATGAGGTTGCCGTCGAGCTTCACCTTGTCGCCGGGACCGACGGAGTCGCCGAGCTTCGCGACCTGGCCGTTGATGGTGATGTGGCCCTGCGCGATCAGGATCTCGATGTTGCGCCGCGAGCCGTGGCCCGACTGCGCCATCACCTTCTGCAGGCGCTCGCGCTTGCCGGCGCTCCCGCCGCCGGCGCCCTTGCCCTTGCGGCGCTTGTTCGGGTTCTGCTGGGGGCGTGCCCACTCCGGCACGATTCCGCCCGGCCATTCCAGGCGATGGTTGTGAGGTCTATCCCGCATGGGTCTCTCGCTCCGTGGATTCCTGCGATTGCGTTTCGTCTGGATGGGACTCGTCGAGGAGGGCTTGCTGCTCGGGCGCCGGGGGAGGCGCGTCCTCGATGAGCTCGGCAGGGGCCGCTGCGAGGGAAGCCTGCAGCTCCTCCAGCGGCGGAAGCTCCTCGAGCGACCGCAGGTTCAGGTCGTCGAGGAATCTTTTCGTGGTGGCGAAGATCGCCGGGCGCCCGGGCGTCTCGCGCTGCCCGATCACCTCGACCCAGCCGCGCTCCTCGAGCGCCTTGAGGGTCGGGGGCGAGACCGCCACGCCGCGGATGTCCTCGATGTCGCCGCGCGTGACCGGCTGGCGGTACGCGATGATGGCGAGCGTCTCCAGCACCGCGCGCGAATAGCGCGGCGGCTTCTCGCTCGCGATGCGGTCGAGGAACTTCTGGTAGCCGGGCTTCACGCGGAAGCGCCAGCCGGAGGCGACCGCCGTGAGCTCGATCGAGCGCTCGGCCCATTCGTCCTTGAGCTCGTCGAGGACCTTGCGGATGTTGTCGGCGGCGACTTCGCCGGCGAACAGGCGCCGCAGCTGCTGCACGGTGAGCGGCTCCGCGGACGAGAGCAACGCCGCTTCGAGCACGCGCTTCACCGTCGTGACGTCGATGGGGTCAGACCCCATTTCAGGCGCGAGCTGATCGCCCATATCGTCCTGCCCAACGACAATGGGGCCTGACCCCGGGGTTTGCTGGGCATCGGGGTCGCGCCCCGGCGTTTGCTCGTCCGGCCCGATTTCCGGATTGGTCTGTTCGTTCATTTCGTTCACGCGATGGTGAGGGTCGTGCGCTCGCTCTTGAGCTTCACGTAGATGGGATCGAAGGGGCTTTGCTGCGAGATCTCGATGAGCGACTCGCGCGCGAGCTCGAGGCAGGCGAGGAAGCTCACGACGAGCAGCGGCACGCCGCGCTCGGGCTCGAAGAGCTGCGAGAACTCGACGAACGCGCCGGGCGCGAGGCTGCGCAGGATGCGGCTCATGTGCGCACGCACCGAGAGCTCCTCGCGGCGGATGCGGTGGTGCTTGTTGAGCCGTGCGCGCGCGAGGATCGAGCGCCAGGCGTTGGAGAGGTCGGCGACGCGAACTTCGGGCAGGCGCTCGGCCACCTGCTCGATGTAGACCTCCACGAGCGAGAAATCGCGGCCCGCGACCGGCGCCTCGCCCAGCGCGTGCGCCGCCTTCTTCATGCGCTCGTACTCGAGCAGCCGGCGCACCAGCTCGGCGCGCGGATCCTCCGGCTCGCCCTCGTCCTCGCGCTTCGGCCGCGGCAGCAGCATGCGCGACTTGATCTCGATGAGGAGCGCAGCCATCAGCAGGTACTCGGCGGCGAGCTCGAGCTGCGTCGTGCGCATCATCTCGACGTACTCCATGTACTGGCGCGTGAGCTCCGCCATGGGGATGTCGAGGATGTCGAGCGAGTGCCGGCGGATGAGGTAGAGCAGCAGGTCGAGCGGTCCCTCGAAGGCCTCCAGGAACACCGAGAGCGCCTCGGGCGGGATGTACAGGTCCTGGGGCAGCTCCGTGAGCGGCTCGCCGCGGATCTTCGCGACCGGGAGCGCCAGGTCGAGCACCGGCTGCGGCTCGGCCTGGAGCGGATCGTTCGCCGCGTGGGTGGTCATTCGAATCCCCTCGCTGACGCGCGGCTGTGAAAGCGCCGATGCGCGCCGATCCAACGCCGATGTTCGCCGATGAATTCGAGGGCAATCGATTCGTGCCCGTTCGAACCACGGCGGCAGACGACATGTGCCTTCTGCAGGACCTTATCGGCGGGCATCGGCGTTGGATCGGCGGACATCGGCGCTTTCAAGGATTTTCTCCCGCATCGCTCTCAGCTGTAATTCAGGCCCATGGCTTCGCGGACATCGCGCATGGTGTCGTTCGCGAGGTCGGAGGCCTTCTCGCAGCCGTCCTGGATGATGTTCCTCACCAGCATCGGGTCCTCCTCGAACTGCGCGGCGCGCTCGCGGATCGGCTTGAGCTCCGCGTTGATCGCGTCGATCACCGGCTGCTTGCACTCGAGGCAGCCGATGCCCGCCGTCGTGCAGCCCTCCCAGACCCAGTCCTTGCGCGGCGGATCCGAGAACACCTGGTGCAGGCTCCACACCGGGCACTTCTCGGGATTGCCGGGATCGGAACGGCGCACGCGCGCCGGGTCGGTCTGCATCCTGCGGATCTTCTGCGTGACGCTTTCCGGGCTCTCGCGCAGCATGATCGCGTTGTCGGCGCTCTTCGACATCTTCTGCCCGTCGAGGCCGAGGATCTTCGGCGTCTCGGTGAGCACCGCGTCCGCCTCGGCGAGGATCATGCGCCCGCCGCCCTCGATGTAGCCGTAGAGGCGCTCCTTGTCCCCGAACGAGAGGTTCTGCACGTCGTTCACCAGCTCCTGCGCCTGCGCGAGGGCCTCGTGGTCGCCCTGCTCCTGGAAGCGCGTGCGCAGCGTCCGGTAGAGCTTCGCCTTCCTGGGCCCCATCTTCTTCACCGCGCCCTCGGCTTTCTCCTCGAAGCCCTTCTCGCGCCCGAAGAGGTGGTTGAAGCGGCGCGCGATCTCGCGCGTGAGCTCGATGTGCGACACCTGGTCCTCGCCCACCGGCACCTTGTTCGCGCGGTAGATCATGATGTCGGCCGCCTGCATCAGCGGATAGCCGAGGAAGCCGTACGTGAGGACGTCGCGCCCGTGCTCGGCGTGCTTCTCCACGAGGTCCTTGTAGGTCGGCACGCGCTCGAGCCACGCGAGCGGCGTGAAGAACGAGAGCAGCATCGTGAGCTCGGCATGCTGCGGCACGCGCGACTGGATGAAGAGCGTCGCCTTGGTCGGGTCGATGCCGCACGCGAGCCAGTCGACGAACATGTCCCAGACGCTCTGCTCGATCACCGAGGGATCCTCGTAGTGGGTGGTGAGCGCGTGCCAGTCCGCGGCGAAGAAGAGGCACGGAAACTCGTTCTGCAGCTTCACCCAGTTCCTGAGCGCGCCGTGATAGTGGCCGAGGTGCATCGAGCCGGTGGGGCGCATGCCGGAGAGTACGCGGTCCTGGAACATTCGCTTGGGGGATCTCGCTATTGCAGGCCGAAGAGGGTGAGGAAGAACCGGTCGCTCCAGTCCATCAGGCCGAGGAGGGCCATCCCGAGCGGCTGGTAGACGTTCATGAGCAGGATGAGGCCGATCAGGATCGGCAGGCCGTAGGGCTCCAGGCGCGAATACGAATAGGCCATCCGGTTGGGCAGCAGGCTCGTCACGATGCGCCCGCCGTCGAGCGGCAGGATCGGGAACAGGTTGAAGATCGCGATCGCCACGTTCCAGCCGATGCCCGCGATCGCCACCGAGAACCAGAACTGCGCGGCGAGGCCGGAGCCGGGCGAGGCGAGCAGGTCCACGCTCTTCGCGACCGCGGCCCACGCGAGCGCCTGCAGCGCGTTCGACGCCGGTCCGGCGGCCGCCACCCACAGCATGTCCTGCTTGGGCCGGCGCAGGTTGTTGAAATTCACCGGCACCGGGCGCGCCCAGCCGAAGAAGAACCCGCCGATCGCCATCGAGAGCAGCGGGAAGGCGATGGTTCCCACCGGGTCGATGTGCTTCGCCGGGTTCAGCGTGACGCGCCCGAGCATGTACGCGGTGTTGTCGCCGAACATGCGGGCGACGTAGCCGTGGGCCGCCTCGTGCAGGGTGATCGCGAGCACCAGCGGGATCGCGTTCACGGTGATCTTGATGATGAGGTTGTACGGATCCATCAGCCGCCTTGTCTCTTCAATGCAGGGCCGCCTTGACGAAGCCGAACGGGCGCATGTCGCCCTTGCCTTCGCGCAGCAGCACGGGCGCCTCGCCCGAGAGGTCGATCACGGTGGTCACCTGGCCGTCGCAGGAGCCCGCGTCGATCACGAGGTCGACGCGGTGCTCGAGGTGGCGGCGGATCTCCTCGGCATCGTTGAGCGCCACGCCGTGCTCGGGCAGGATCAGGGTCGCCGAGAGCAGCGGCTCGTGCAGCAGCTCGAGGAGCGCCCGCACCACCGGGTGGTCGGGAATGCGCACGCCGATCGTGTGGCGCGGGTGCAGCAGGCGGCGCGGCACGTCGCGCGTCGCGCGCAGGATGAACGTGTAGTGGCCCGGCGTGTTGGCGCGGATCAGGCGGAACTGCAGGTTGTCCACCTTCGCGAACTGGCCCACTTCGGCGAGGTCGCGGCACACGAGCGTGAGATGGTGGCGCTCGTCCACGTCGCGGATGCGCCGGATGCGCTCCATCGCCGCCTTGTCGCCGATGTGGCAGCCGAGCGCATAGCACGAGTCGGTCGGATATGCGATCACGCCTCCCGCGCGGATGATGTCCACCGCCTGGCGGATGAGCCGCGGCTGCGGATTGTCCGGATGGACAGAAAAGTATTGCGCCATTCGTCGATGGAGCGGCCCCCAGCGGGCGCCGCGATGTCACTGCCTTCTTGTTTCTCTTCGGGCCGCGGCGACGCGCGCCGGCGGCGGTTCAGCGGGCGGCTGCTAGTGCGCCCACGGGGACCACACGGGCGTGAGCGAAGCGTGCAGCGGCGGAAGCTTTCCCGGCTCCCACGTGCTTTCTCCCGGCCCGTGATAATCGGCGCCGCGGCTGGCGAGGAACCCGTGCTCCAGCGCCACCCGCTGCCACGTCGCGTATTCCTCGGGGCGATGGCTCCCCGTCACAACTTCGATCGCTTCGCCGCCGAACGCGCGGAATTCCCGCAGCATCTCGTGGCGCATCATCGGCTTGAGGTCGTACCGCCCGGGATGCGCCAGGACCGCGGTCCCGCCGGCGGCGCGGATCCACGAAACCGCATTTTCGAGGGTTGCCCAGCGATGCGCAACATAGGCCGGCTTTCCCTGGGCGAGGTACTTGTCGAACGCGGCCTGCGCATCGCGCACGCGCCCCGCGCGCACGAGGTGGCGCGCGAAATGGGAGCGGCTGAGCTTCGCCTCGTTGCCGGCGAGCTCCAACGCGCCCTCGAGCGCGCCCGGGATGCCGAGCCGCGCGAGCTCGGCCGCGATGCGCTGCGCGCGCCCGAAGCGCCCCGCGCGGATCGAATCGAGGCCGTTCGCGAGCACGGGCGAGAGCGGATCCACGCGCAACCCGACCACGTGCAGCGTGGTGCCGCCCCAGCTCACGGAGATCTCGACGCCGGGAATGAACGCGAGCCCCGCGGCGCGAGCCGCTCGATCGGCCTCCCCGAGGCCGGCGGTGGTGTCGTGGTCCGTGAGCGCGATCGCGTCCACCCCGGTGCGGGCGGCGAGCTCGATCAGCTGGGTGGGCGACAGCAGGCCATCCGAGGCGGTCGAATGGTTGTGCAGGTCGAAATTATCCAAACGGGACCCAAGGAAAAGCAGTCTGAAATTATATCAAAATGAGGCCCTTACCGCCATGACCGAGCAGCGCATCCACATCCTCCCGAGAGACGAGGGCGAGGCCGCCTCGCGCGCGATGGTGCGCCGCTACGAGACGCTCGCCGGGTCGCGCGCCACGGTCCTCGACACCCGACAGGCGGACGAGCTTGGCCGCAACCTCGCCATGCTCGAGGCCCTCGACCATCAATACGGCGGCTCCGCGCCCATCGAGCTCGAGGGAACCGAGGCGCTCGTCGCCTCGATCCTCGTCCCGCTCGCACGCCTGGGCGACGCGGAGCTGGTGATCGCGGCCGCGCTGTGGGCGCTGCGGCACCGGGTGGAGATCACGGCCGTGGAGCCGGTGGCGAACGCGCTCGCGGAGCGATCCAACCGCAGCGACGAGCGCCGTGAGCTCGTCGCCGTATTCAGCCTCATGCAAGCCGTGATCGATAACGTTCGGGACCGCCTGGGCGCGGACCTCGAGCGCTCGAATCCCGAGCGGCCCTGGCGCGTGCTGCACGCGAATCTCGCGATCACCGCGATCCGCACGGAGGATCCGGCGCTGCTGGATGCGGCGTTCGACGCGCTCGACGCGGCGCTGCCCGACGAGCGCGCGGCGTTCTACTCCGAGGCGCTCGCGCTCGCCCTCGCGCCCGGCATCGCGCCGGCGGTGCGCGAGCGCATCGAGGAGCGGCACCGCCGCTGGACCGCGCGCCCGGCGCAGGGCATGTCATAATTACCGGCTACTTGCCGTTCCAACGGCCGTTTCGTGAAATTCCTCTTCGATTTCCTTCCGCTCATCCTCTTCTTCGCCGCGTTCAAGTTCGCCGGCATCTTCGTGGCCACCGCGGTCGCGATCGCCGCGACCATCGCGCAGATCGCCTGGTCGCTCCTGCGCGGACGCAAGATCGCCGCGATGCAGTGGACGAGCCTCGTGATCATCGTGGTCTTCGGCGGCGCGACGCTCCTGCTGCACGACGAGACCTTCATCAAGTGGAAGCCGACCGTGCTCTACTGGACCGGCGGCGGCGCGTTCCTCGCGAGCCTCGCGTTCGGACGCAACCTCGTGAAGTCGATCATGGCGACGGAGATCGAGCTTCCGGAAGCGGTGTGGAAGCGGCTGTGCGTCGCGTGGGGCGTGTTCTTCGTGGTCGCGGGAGCGCTCAACCTCTACGTCGCCTACACCTTTCCGACCGCCACCTGGGTGAACTTCAAGGTGTTCGGCAGCCTCGCGCTGATCGTCGCGTTCGTCGTCGCGCAGTCGTTCTGGATCTCGCGCTACCTGCCGGACGAGGAGCGCAAGGCGGTCGCCGCCGGCACCAACCCGCCGCCGAAGGCATGAAGGCTCGATGAGCACGGCCGCGCACCCGGTGGAGCGAGCGATGCGAGAGCGCCTCGCCGCGCTCGCGCCCACCCGGCTGGATTTGCGCGACGAAAGCGCGCAGCATGCCGGCCACGCGGGATGGCGCCCCTCGGGCGGCACCCACTGGCAACTCGTCATCGTCTCCGACGCGTTCCGCGGCAAGAGCACCGTGGCCCGGCACCGAATGGTTTATGAGGCCTTGGGCGACCTCATGAACGGGGAGATCCACGCCCTGAAGATCGAGGCGTCCGCGCCCGAGCAGTGATTCAACACTTCGAGAAGGAAACCTTCATGCACCGTACCCTCAGGAATCTCGCCGTCGCCCTCGTCGCCGGCACCTTCGCGCTCGCCGCGGGCGCGCAGGACAAGGCCGCGAAGGCCGAAAAGGCGCCCGCCTCTACGCCCAAGGTGGTCGTCAACGGCGTCACCATCCCGCCGGCACGCTTCGCAGCGATGGGCAAGGAGCTCGACGCCCAGGGCCACCCCGCGAGCGCCGAGCGCGAGAACGCCATCAAGGAAGAGCTCGTGAACCGCGAGATCCTCGCGCAGGCGGCGCACAAACGCGGGCTCGACAAGGACCCGGTCGTGCAGGCCGAGATGAGCATGGCGAGCCAGGCGGTCCTCATCCGCGCTCTCTTCGAGAACGAAGTGAAGGCGCACCCGATCAGCGACGCGGACCTGCAGAAGCAGTACGACCAGTTCAAGGCGCAGATGGGCACCAACGAGTACAAGGTCCGCCACATCCTCGTCGACAAGGAAGACGAGGCCAAGGCGATCATCGACCAGCTCAACAAGGGCGCCGACTTCGCCAAGCTCGCCAAGGAGAAGTCGAAGGACCCGGGCTCCAAGGACAACGGCGGCGACCTCGACTGGGGCCCGGCCGGACGCTACGTGAAGCCGTTCGCCGACGCGGTGACCTCGCTCAAGAAGGGCGAGTACACCAAGGTTCCGGTGAAGACGGACTTCGGTTACCACGTGATCCAGGTCGAGGACGTGCGCCCGCTCAAGGTGCCGACGTTCGCCGAGATGAAGGAGCAGTTCCGCCAGCGCGCGCAGCAGCAGCAGATCCAGAAATTCGTCGCCGAGCAGAAGGCGAAGGCGAAGATCGACGAGCGCTGAGCGCCCTCGCGTCACGCAGGGGCGGCTTCGGCCGCCCTTCTTTTTTCGTACACTCGGTCCATGGCTTCCGAGATGCGCCGCGCCGCGAAGGCGCTCCTCGTCCCGCGCGTGCAGGCGTTCGAATCGCTCGAAGGCGGCGAGGCCGCGCACGAGCGCGTGCGCGCCGCGCTGGAGCGTGCGGGTCCGGTGCGCGCGGTGCGCTTCCACGGGGAGTGGAAGAGCGAAGGCGCAAGCGCCGTCTACGAGGCAACCTTCGCGCCGACGCGCCATGCGGCCATCGTGATGCACGCGGCCTCGCTCGCGGTCGCCGGCCTGCTGGTGGCGAGCGCGGCCGTCTTCATCTTCGGGGCGGGCAGCCGTGCGCTGCGCGTCCTGCTGCCGTTCTGCACGTTGCTCGGCATGGTCGCGCTCCCGCTCATCGTGCAAGCGCTCGCCGCGCAGCGCGAGGCCGACGAAGCACGCATCACCCGTGCAATACGCACCGCGCTGCAGGACGCGGAAGAGTCGTATCCGCCCGCACAGCGCTGGCCCGACGAAGACTGATGCGCCGCGCGGCCCCGCTCAGCCGACCCAGGCGCGCGCGTTGCGGAACATCCGCATCCACGGCGAATCCTCGCCCCACGCATCCGGGTGCCAGGAAAGCGCCAGCGTGCGGGACACGCGTTCCGGATGCGGCATGAGGATGGTGAACCTCCCGTCGGCGGTGGTGAGCGCGGTGATGCCTTCCGGCGAGCCGTTCGGGTTGTACGGGTAGGTCTCGGTCGCGTTTCCGCGGTTGTCCACGTAGCGCATCGCGACCAGCGGGCGGCACGCCTCCCGGGCGGCCGCATCCGCGAACACCGCGCGTCCCTCGCCGTGCGCGGTGGCGATCGGAATGCGGCTTCCCTCCATCCCTTGGAAGAGGATCGAGGGCGAGGGCTCGATCGCGACCAGCGCGAGGCGCGCCTCGTACTGCTCGGAGAGGTTCCTCTCGAAATGCGGCCAGCTCGCGGCGCCGGGGATGATCGCTTTCAGGTTCGACATCATCTGGCAGCCGTTGCACGCACCCAGGGCGAAGGAGTCGGGCCGGTCGAAGAAGCGCTCGAACTCCGCGCGCGCCCGCGCGTTGAAGAGGATCGACTTGGCCCAGCCCTCGCCCGCGCCCAGCACGTCGCCGTAGCTGAAGCCGCCGCACGCGGCGAACGCCTTGAAGTCGGAGAGCGACACGCGGCCCTCGACGATGTCGCTCATGTGCACGTCCACGGCCATGAAGCCCGCGCGGTCGAAGGCGGCGGCCATCTCCATCTGCCCGTTCACGCCCTGCTCGCGCAGCACGGCGATGCGCGGCCGCTCGCCGCGCGCGACGTACGGCGCGGCGACGTCCTGCGCCGGGTCGAACGTGAGCTTCGCCTGGAGTCCCGGGTCGGCCTCGTCGAGGATGCGGTCGTATTCCTGGTCCGCGCAATCGGGGTTGTCGCGCAGGCGCTGGATGTGGTGCGTGACCGACGACCACGCGCGGTGCAGCTCCGAGCGCTTCCACGCGTGGAGCGGCCGGGCGTTCACCACGATGCGGATCTCGCCCGCGTCGTTGGGCTGGCCGATGACGTGCGACTCCATCGACAGTCCCGCTTCGCGCAGCACCTTCATCACCGCTTCGCGCTCCGCGCGCCGGATCTGCAGCACGGCGCCCAGCTCCTCGTTGAAGAGCGCCGCGAGCACGCGCTCGTGCCGGCGCGCGGGGAGCGCCTGCAGCTCGCGCTCGTTGCCGTCGACGTCGAGGCTCGCCGCGTCGATCGCGAAGTTGTCCAGGTTCACCGTGACGCCCGCGCGCGCGGCGAACGCCATCTCGCACAGCGTCGCGAAGAGCCCGCCGTCGGAGCGGTCGTGATAGGCGAGGATGCGGCCGGCGGCATTGAGCTTCTGCACCGCCTCGAAGAACGCCGCGAGCTTCGCCGGGTCGTCGCAGTCGGGTGCGCGCTCGCCCAGCTCGCCGTACACCTGCGCGAGCGCCGAGCCGCCGAGGCGGTTCCTCCCGCCGCCCAGGTCCACCAGCACGAGCTCGGTCTCGCCCGCCTCCATGCGCAATTCCGGAGTGAGCGTGCGGCGCGCGTCGGTCACCGGCGCGAAGGCGGAGACGACGAGCGAAAGCGGCGCGGTGACCGCCTTCTCCTCCCCGCTCGCCGGGTCGCGCCAGGTGGTTCGCATCGACATCGAGTCCTTGCCGACCGGAATCGAGATGCCGAGCGCGGGACACAGCTCGAGGCCCACCGCCTTCACGGTGTCGTAGAGCGCCGCGTCCTCGCCGGGATGGCCGGCCGCGCACATCCAGTTGGCCGAGAGCTTCACGTCGCCCAGGTACGCGATGGCGGCCGCGGCGATGTTGGTGATGGCTTCGCCGATCGCCATGCGGCCCGAGGCCGGCGCGTCGAGGAGCGCGAGCGGCGTGCGCTCGCCCATCGCCATCGCCTCGCCCTGGTAGGTCTTGTACCCGAAGGCGGTCACCGCGCAATCGGCGACCGGAACCTGCCACGGTCCCACCATCTGGTCGCGCGCCGTGAGGCCGCCCACCGTGCGATCGCCGATGGAGACGAGGAACGTCTTGTCGGCGACCGTGGGAAGCCGCAGCACCCGCCTCGCCGCCTCGTCGAGCGAGACCTTGCCCAGCTCGAAGGGACGCGCCGCGCGCCTCACGCGCGCCGCCTCGCGCTCCATGCGCGGCGGCTTGCCGAGCAGCACCTCGAGCGGCATGTCGACGGGGCGGTTCCCGAAAAGCGCATCCTCGACCACGAGCTCGCCGCCCGCGCGCGCCTCGCCGACGACGGCGAACGGGCAGCGCTCGCGCTCGCAGAGGCGGCGGAAGTCGTCCAGCCGCGCAGCCGGGATCGCGAGAACGTAGCGCTCCTGCGCCTCGTTCGACCAGATCTGCATCGGCGTCATGCCCGGCTCCTCGATCGGAACCTTGCGCAGGTCGAAGGTGGCGCCGACGCCGCCGGAATGCGCGAGCTCCGGGAGCGCGTTGGAAAGGCCGCCCGCGCCGACATCGTGGATCGAGAGGATCGGGTTCCGCTCGCCCAGGCGCCAGCACGCGTCGATCACTTCCTGGCAGCGGCGCTCCATCTCGGCATTCGCGCGCTGCACGGAATCGAAATCGAGCGACTCGATGTTGGTGCCCGAAGCCATGGAGGAGGCCGCGCCGCCGCCCAGGCCGATGAGGAAGCCGGGGCCGCCGAGCTGGATGAAGAGCGCGCCCGCGGCGAGCGGCTTCTTGTGCGTCTGCTCGCCCGCGATGTTGCCCACGCCGCCGGCGAGCATGATCGGCTTGTGGTAGCCGCGCATCTCGCCGGCCGCCGCGAGCTCGAAGGTGCGGAAATAGCCCGCGAGGTTGGGACGGCCGAACTCGTTGTTGAACGCCGCGCCGCCGATCGGTCCCTCGATCATGATCGAAAGCGCCGAAGCGATGCGCCCGGGGCGTCCATAGCGCGTCTCCCACGGCTCGATCGCGCCGGGGATCTCGAGGTTCGAGACCGAGAACCCGGTGAGGCCCGCCTTGGGCTTCGCGCCGCGGCCGGTCGCGCCCTCGTCGCGGATCTCGCCGCCCGCGCCGGTCGCCGCGCCCGGATGCGGCGCGATGGCGGTCGGGTGGTTGTGCGTCTCGACCTTCATGAGGATGTGCGTCGTGTCGAAACGGTGCACCCAGGTGCCGGAGCCGTCGGGCTCGAAGCGCTCCACCTCCGCGCCCTTCATCACGGCGGCGTTGTCGGAGTAGGCGACGATGGTGCCGCGCGGGCTCTGGCGATGCGTGTTGCGGATCATCGAGAAGAGCGATTCCCCCTGGCGCTCCCCGTCGATGGTCCACGAGGCGTTGAAGATCTTGTGGCGGCAGTGCTCCGAGTTCGCCTGCGCGAACATCATGAGCTCGACGTCGGTGGGATCGCGCCCGAGCTTCGTGAAGTTCTCGAGGAGGTAGTCGATCTCGTCCGCGGCGAGCGCGAGGCCCATCTGCGAATTGGCACGCTCCAGGGCCGCCCGGCCGCCTCCGAGAAGGTCGACGCTCGCGAGCGGTTGCGGGGATGCGTGGCGGAAGAGCGCGGCCGCCTCCTCCAGGCTTCCCACCACCGTCTCGGTCATGCGGTCGTGGATCGCCGCCGAGATCGCCGCCAGGTCGTCGCTCGAAAACGCATGCGCGCCGCGCACGCGGCAGGCCACGCCGCGCTCGATGCGCGCCACCTTCCCCAAGCCGCAGTTGTGCGCGATATCGGTCGCCTTCGACGACCACGGCGACTCCGTGCCGAAGCGCGGCAGGACGAGGAGAAGCGTGCCTTCGGGCGCACCCCGCGGCACGGTGCCGTAGGTGAGAAGCCGCTCGAGCACCTCGCGCTCCGCCGCCTCGAGCGAGGCGTTGAGCGCCGCGAAGTGCACGAAGCGGGCGTCGATCCGGACGGATCGCGAGAGCGCGCCGGGCAGGGATGCCGCGAGCTTCTCGACACGGAAGGGAGAGAGCGCAACCGCGCCCGGCAGCGTGAGGACCTGCTGCAGCGGCGCATCTTGCGGATACATGAAGGAATTATACCGGAGCGGAAATTCCCCCCGGGCGATGGCGGCCCCGGGGCGGGGGCCGCTCGCCTCAGTCGCCGGCGACGGCGCTGCCGAGCGTCGGCGCCTCGACCGCCGCCGCGCTGGCGCGCGAAGCGATGCCGTGCACGATGCGCTGCAGCGCCTCGCCGATGGCCACACCCAGGGCGAAGCTGCGCTCGCCACCGAGGCGGCGGATGCGTTCCTCGAGCGGAAGGAGCTCGTCGATGCGTTCGTTGTCGACCACGTGGGCCTCCTTTTGGGAAGTTCAGGCGAGAGTCGCGGGTCGCGTCTCCCGGTCACCTCCCAAGATAGGGGCTTTGCTGCACCGCAACAAACGATTTCTTTTGATGCGATGCCGCAGGAAATTTGCACGGTCATTGGCTACCATGCTGCTCGGCCCACTTCCCGGAGAACGACCCGTGACCCTCGCCCCGCGCTTCCTCGCCTGCGCCCTCGCCGTCCTCACCCTTTCGCTCGGCATGGCCGCTCCGGCGGCCGCGGCCGACTACCCCGTGCGCGCCGTGCATTTCGTGGTGCCCTACACGCCCGGCGGCACCACCGACGTGCTCGCCCGCCTCATGGCGCAATGGCTCTCCGAGAAGATGGGCCAGCAGTTCGTGGTCGAGAACAAGCCGGGAGGCGGCAACAACATCGGCACCGAGTACGTCGTGCGCGCGGCACCCGACGGCTACACGATGCTCCTCGTGAACCCGGCCAACGGGATCAACACGACGCTCTACAAGCACCTCCCGTTCAACTTCGTGAGCGACATCGCGCCGGTCGCCGGCATCGTGCGTACGCCGAACGTGATGGAGGTGACGCCGTCGCTGCCGGTGAAGACGGTCCAGGAGTTCATCGACTACTGCAAGGCGCATCCTGGCAAGATCAACATGGCCTCCTCGGGGAGCGGCACGTCGGTGCACCTTTCCGGCGAGCTCTTCAAGAGCATGACCGGCTGCGACATGCTGCACGTGCCGTACAAGGGCGCCGCGCCGGCGCTCGCCGACCTCATGGCGGGCCAGGTGCAGGTGATCTTCGACAACCTGCCCTCCTCCTCGCCCTTCATCAAGTCGGGACGCATCCGCGGGCTCGCCGTCACCTCCGCGAAGCGCGACGGCGCCTTTCCCGACCTGCCGACGGTGGGCGAGACGGTTCCCGGCTATGAGGCGACCGCCTGGTTCGGCATCGGCATGCCCAAGGGAACGCCGAAGGAGATCATCGAGAAGGTGAACGCCGAGGTGAACCGTGCGCTCGCCGATCCGACGATGCGCGAGCGCCTGGCGAAGCTGGGCGGCACGCCGATGCCGGGTACGCCGGAGGACTTCGGCAACGTGATCCGTGCGGAGACCGAGAAATGGGCGAAGGTGGTGATCTCTTCCGGCGCGAAGGTGGAGTGAGGCCGGCGCTGCGATCGCGCATGCGACGAGGTCCTCGGCGGCGAAGAGCAAGCTCAGCGCGGGCCCGGAATGCGGAACACGGGAAGCGTGAGGTCCCAGACGATCGCCACGATGCGCAGCGCCGCGGTGAACAGCATCGCGACCAGCGCGGCGGTCGTGCGATCGAGGAACGATTGCAGCAGCAGGTACGTCGCGGCGCCCACGATCGAGGCGGTGGCGTAGAGCTGGCCCTTGCGCAGGATCATCGGAATCTGCGCCGTGAGGATGTCGCGCAGCACGCCGCCCGCGACGCCTGTGAGCGCTCCCATGAGGACCACGACCACGCCCGAAAGGCCGCGCGATTCCGCGATCTGCGCGCCGCTCACGGTGAAGAACGCGAGCCCGAGCGCGTCGGCGATGGCGAGCGAGAGCTCCGGCGGCCGGAAGCGCCGCGACCAGGCGACCGTCGCGAGCGCCGCAGCGATGATCACGTAGAGATAGGCCGGCCGCGCGATCCAGAACACCGGATGGCGATCGAGCAGGAGGTCGCGCACCGTGCCGCCGCCGATCGCGGTGACGCTCGCCACCACGACCACGCCGATCAGGTCCAGGTTCTTGCGTCCGGCGGCGAGCGCGCCGCTCACCGCGTAGACCGCCACGCCCGCGAAGTCGAGGACGTCCGGGATCACCTCGCGAGGATCTGCCACGCGACGATCGCCTGGGCGGCGAACCCGCCGAGGAAGCCGAGCGTGCGCAGCCACGGGACCGCGAAGGTGTACGCGAGCACGTGCACGACGCGCGCCCAGAAGTACAGCATGGCCGCGCCTTCGATCGCCGGGTTGCTCACGCCCGCGGCGTGGGCGGCGAGCACCAGCGCCGCGAACACCGCGAGGTTCTCGACCGCGTTGCGATGCGCCTTGATCAGGCGCTCGGCCCACGCCGATTGCGGCTTCGGCTGCGCGGGGTAGCCCACCGTATCGGGAATTCCCCAGGTGACGAAGCGATCGAGGATGTAGGGCACCCACAGCAGCCCCGTCAGCGCGGCGACGTACACCAGGTACTGGATCTCGGGTTTCATGTTCGCCTCCCTTGGCGTTCGAGATACGTCACGGACGGATGTACGACCAGCCCTCCTGTTGCCGCTTCATGATCTCGACCACTCCCGCCGGGACGTAGCCGATGCCGTCCAGCATGTCCGCCTTGGTGAGCTTGTGGCCATGCATCGTGTTCTGGCACGCGAGCACCTTCACGCCCGAGAGCGTGGCCTCGTCGATGCGCTGCGAGACCGACGAATCCTTCTTCAGCATGTCGATGCCGGGGCCGTAGGCGACCAGCTCGATGTCCACCTTGCCCGCACCCAGGTCGTGCTGGATGTTGCGCGCGTTGTTGAGCGCGAGGTTCCACTTGCCGGGATCGGAATCGCTCACCTGCATCACGACGTGCTGCCGCGCGGGCGTGGCCGCCATCGTGGACGCCGGCTCGCCCATGTGCGCACAGCCCGCGAGCGCGAGGGCCGCGCAGGCCACCAGGAAGGTCCTTCTCGAATCCATGTTCTTCTCCTCGTCGTTGCCCCGAAACGGGAACACTTCGAGCGCGCAGTCTAATCCGAACGGCCGGCCCTCGCAGGCGCTCGCGCCGCGAGTTACAGTATGGTCCGGCCTTTCACCGCGCCGAGGGGCCTGCTTGGACGACACTGCCGCCGTCGCGACGTTCCTGTTCACCGACATCGAGGGGAGCACCCGCCTGTGGGAGCGGGAGCCGGAGCGCATGCGCCCGGCGATGGCGAAGCACGATGCGCTCGCGCGGGCGGCCGTCGAATCGCACGGCGGCCACGTGGTGAAGAAGACCGGCGACGGCTTGCACGCGGCCTTCCGCGATCCCTTGCAAGCCGTGCTCGCCTCGGTCGAGCTGCAGCTCGGGCTCGCGGCCCTCGAGAAGGAGTACGACCTGCCGTTGCGCGCGCGCTGCGGCATGCACGCGGGAGCCTTCGAGCGGCGCGACGACGACTACTACGGCACGGCCGTCAATCGAGCGGCGCGCATCATGGCGGCCGCGCACGGCGGGCAGGTGCTGCTCTCGAGCGCGGTCGCCGATCGCCTCGCCGGACGGCTTGCGCACGGGATGGCCTTGCGCGACCTCGGCAGCGCACGGCTGCGCGACCTCTCGCGCCCCGAGCGCATCCACCAGCTGGTGCACGAGCGGCTGCGCGCCGACTTCCCGGCGTTGCGCTCGCTCGAAGGCACCCCGAACAACCTGCCGAACGTGCCCAGCTCCTTCATCGGCCGGGAGCGCGAGCTCGCCGAGGTGCGCGCTTTGCTCGGGCGCACACGGCTGCTCACCCTCACCGGCATGGGAGGGCTCGGCAAGACGCGGCTCTCGCTGCAGGTCGCCGCCGACGTGATCGACGACCATGCCGACGGCGTCTGGCTGGTGGAGCTCGCGCCGCTGCACGGCGCCGGCCGGGTGGACCAGGCGGTCGCCTCGGCGATGGGCGTCAAGGAAGAGCCGGGCCAGCCGCTCGTCGAAGCGCTCGAGCGGCACGTGCGCGATCGGCGCCTGCTCGTCGTGCTCGACAATTGCGAGCACCTGCTCGACGAATGCGCGCTGCTCGCGCGCCGCCTGCTCGCCGCTTCCCCGAACCTGCGCATCCTCGCTTCGAGCCGCGAGCCGCTGCGCGTCGCGGGCGAAGCGGTCTACGCGGTGCCGGCGCTCGAGGTGCCGCCGCCCGGCGGCCCGGTCGACGCCGCTTCCGTCACCCGATATGCGGCCGCAACGCTCTTCGTGGAGCGCGCCGCCGCGCGCTCCGGCTTCCGCATCGATGAGGCGTCCGCGAGTGCGGTCGCCGACATCTGCCGGCGCCTCGACGGGATCCCGCTCGCCCTCGAGCTCGCCGCGGCACGCGTGCGCACGCTCTCGGTCCAGTCCATCGCCGCGCGCCTCGACGACCGCTTCCGCCTGCTCGCGAGCGGCGACCGCAGCGCCACGCCGCGGCAGCAGACGCTGCGGGCGATGATCGACTGGAGCCACGAGCTGCTCTCGGACGAGGAGCGCGCCCTGCTGCGCCACCTCTCGGTGTTCTGCGGCGGATGGACGCTCGAAGCGGCAGAGGCCGTCGGCACCGGCCCGGTCCTCGCGCCGGGCGGTGTGCTCGACGTGCTCGCCCACCTGGTCGAGAAATCGCTCGTGGATTACGACGCCGCCACCGAGCGCTACCGGCTGCTCGAGACGGTGCGCGAATACGCCGGCGACCGCCTCGAGGAATCGGGCGAGGAAGGCGATGCGCGCAGGCGTCACTTCGCGTACTTCGCCGCGCTCGCGGCGCGTGCGAAGCCGGAGCTGTTCGGCCCCGGCCAGGCCGCGTGGCTCGCGCGGCTCGACCTCGAGCGCGAGAACGTCGTCAGCGCGCACGAGGCCGCGATGGGCGGCGTCGCGACCGCCGCCGAAAGCCTCGCGATGCTGGGCTCGCTCAAGGCGTATTGGGTGAACCGCGGGCTGCTCGAGCTTGGCGTGCGGATGTACCGGGAAGCGCTCGCGCCGCCCGGGTCGCGGGTTCGGGAGGATGCGCATTGCCGGGCCGCCTTCGAGCTCGGCCAGCTGCTGTTCTACATGGGCGATTACGGCGCCGCGCGCAAAAGCCTGGAGGAGGCGCTCGCGGTCGCCCGCGAGCTGGGCGACGGCGAGATGATCGCCGCGCTCCTGCCTCCGCTGGGCGGCGTCGCCCTCGGGCAGGGCGAGCTCGCGGAGGCGCGCAGCTACCTGGAGGAAGCCATCGACCTCGGAACGCGCCGCGGCGAGCCGCGCTACCTCGCCGCGGCGCGCAACGGCCTCGCGCAGCTCTTCCGCGTCGAAGGGCGGGCGGAGCTCGCGGCGCCGCTGCTTCGCCAGGTGCTCGCGGGAGCGCGTGAAATGGGAGACCGCGAATCGGTCGCGATCGCGCTGCTCAACCTCGCGATGGTCGCCGTGGAATCGGATCCCGCGGCCGCGCGCGCCATGCTGCTCGAGACCATCGCGATCGCCGAGGAGCTGCGCTCGAGGCCGGTCACGCAAAGCGTGCTGGAGGCCTGTGCGGGCCTCGCGGCGGCCGCGGGCGAATCGAGCGAGGCCGCGCGCTTTTTCGGCGCCGCCGAAGCGCAGGCGCGCAAGACCGGCTTGCGGCGCGATCCGGCCGACGAAGCGTTCCTCGCGCCGCTCGTCGAACGCGCACGGCGCGCGCTCGGGCCGGACGCCTTCGCCGCGATGCAGGCGGGGGGCGAAGCGTTGCCGCACGGGGCGGCGGTCGAGGAAGCGCGCAACTGGTTGCGCTCCCCGGCGCAGCGCCCGAGCAGCGCCGCTCCGGCCGCGCTCAGTTGAGGATCCAGGGATCCTTCCCGCAGGCCTGGCCGTTCGCGTTGGTCACCCGGATGCCGTACTGGTAGTTGCGGCCCGTGAACGCGTGCCGGTTGTGCACGACATAGAGATCGCCGTTCGCACGCGCGAAGCCCCACAGGTCGCCGCCGCTGTTCTGCCCGGGGTCCTTCAGGAAAATGCCGTCGTCGGTGAAGGTTCCGCCGGTGAGGCGCCAGTGGATCTCCATGTTCGTGTTGTTGGCCGCGATCTCGACGGGATCCGGGTCCACGTTGATCGTGCAATCCGGCGCGACCGTGACCCCCACCATGCAGACGTGTTGTCCGCAGCCGGCGGCGGTGGGCATGATTCCGGATTGCGACGCGCAGCCTGCGAGCAAGAGGGCGAGCAGGAGCGATCTCTTCGTCATGTTGTTACCTCCCGGGGCTTGGGGCGCGCCAGCCGGGCGGAGCGCCACGGCGTGCGGCGAGCTGCGTCGCAACGATACTCCTATCGCCACCGCAGGATCACGCGAATTTTCCGCACGGTCTCCGCGTCCGCCATGCCCGGAAGGACGAGGATCGTCCGGTCGAGGCGCGCACCCTCCGGCCGCCAGCGCACGACCACGAGCCAGGGCGCGACGAAGCCGCCATCGCGCAGGGCGCCTCGACGCCAATCGCCGTCGGATGCCTGCACCGCCACCTCGCCGGAGGCGCGCAACGCGAACGCCCGCGGCGCCGATGCGCCCGGCACGAACGGCACGCGGTCCGCGGCGAGCACGGCGGCGCAGGCGATCCACGCGATCGCGAGGATTCGCAGCGGCAGCGGCGCCGGGGTGAGCGCGAGCACCGCGAGCGTCGCGACGGCGAGCGCCACGACCAGCACGACGGGCCTCCCGCTATACTGGAAGCGGCAAATCACGCTTTCGCCCCCTGCCTCCATGTCGTCCTGGTTCTCCTTCCTCGCGAGCCGCGGCGCGCGCCTCGACGCGAGCGGCGTGATGGACTTCGGCGATGCCGCCGCGGAGCTCGCCGCCGCACGCGACCACGCCGTGTTGGTCGACCTCTCCCATAACGCGTTGCTCTCCATCACGGGGGACGACGCGGCCGCCTTCCTGCACGGCCAGTTCACCAACGACGTGCAATCGCTGCCGCAAGGCGCCGCGCAATGGAGCGGCTGGTGCTCGCCGAAGGGGCGCCTCCTCGCCACGTTCCTGCTGCTGCGCCGGGCCGAGGGATTCCTGCTGATGCTCCCCGCCGAGCTCGCGCCCGCCTTCGCGAAGCGCCTGGGCATGTTCGTGCTGCGCTCCAGGGTGAAGATCGCGGAGGCGAGCGATTCGAGCGCGCGGCTCGCATTCGCGGGAAAGACCGCGGGCGTGATCGTCGCGCGCGAGTTCGGCTTCACGCCGGATGCGATGCGCTCGGTGGAGAAGGACGGCACCGTGTGCGTCGCGCTGGATGCCGAGCGCTTCGTGATCCTCGTCCCGACGGGGGAGGCGCCCGCGCTCTGGGAGAAGCTCGCGCAGAACGCGACGCCGGCGGGTCCGGACGCGTGGACGTGGTCGCTCGTGAAGGCCGCGATTCCCGTCGTCACGCTGGCGACCCAGGAAGCGTTCGTTCCGCAGATGGCGAACTTCGACCTCGTGGGCGGCGTGAGCTTCCGCAAGGGGTGCTATCCCGGACAGGAGATCGTCGCGCGCACGCAGTATCGCGGCAGCCTCAAGAAGCGCATGGCGTTGGTGCACCTCGCGGGCGAGGCGCGTCCCGCCGCCGGCGAGAGCGCCTACAGCGCCGGGTTCGGCGAGCAGGCCGCGGGCACGATCGTGAACGTCGCGCCCGCGCCGGGCGGCGGATTCGACGCGCTGGTGGTCGCGCAGCTCGAGAGCCTCGGCGCGGGCGACCTGCGCTGGCGTTCGCCCGACGGCCCGCGCCTCGAGGTGCGCGCGCGCCCCTACGAGCGCGCATCCTAGTTCCGCTGCCGGTGAAGAAGAAGACATCCGCCCCGCTGGTGGCCCTGGTCGCCATGGTGCTGGTGTGGGGCTATTCGTGGATCCTCATGAAGATCGGGTTGCTGTACGCGCACCCGTTCGACTTCATCGCCCTGCGCGCCGGCCTTGCCACGGTGCTGCTGTTCGCCGTGATCGCGATCCAGGGCCGTGGATTCGGCCTGCCGCGCTACCGCATGGCGTTCCTGCTCGGCTCGCTGCAGGTGGCGCTCTTCATGGCGCTCACCCAGACGGCGCTCCTCTTCGCGGGGCCGGGCAAGACCTCGGTCCTCACCTACACCATGCCGTTCTGGATGCTCCTCTTCGCGCACGCGATCCTGCGCGAGCGCATGCGCGGCGCCCAATGGATCGCGGTGGTCCTCGCATTCCTCGGTCTCGTGCTCATCGTGGCGCCGTGGCGGCTCACGAGCTTTTCCGGCAGCGCGCTCGCGATCGGGGGCGGAGCCGTGTGGGCGATCTCCGCGGTGCTCTCGAAGAAGTGGCCCACGCACGCGGACACGCTCACCTTCACGGCGTGGCAGCTTCTCTTCGGCACGCTCTGGCTCACCGCGCTCGCCCTGCTGCATCCGCATGCGCCGGTCCATTGGACGCGCGAGTTCGTGCTGGTGATCTTCCTCTCCGCGGCCTTCGCGACGGCCGGCGGATGGTGGCTGTGGACCTACGTGCTCGCGAACACCAGCGCGGGGATCGCGGGCCTCAGCTCGCTCGGCATCCCCGTGATCGCGGTCCTCGCCTCGGCGCTGCAGCTGGGCGAGCGCCCGCAAACGCTCGAGCTCGCCGGGATGATCCTGATCGGCGCGGCGCTCGGACTGCTCGGCTGGATCGGTCTACGCCGTTCGGCGATTCAGGCGGAAGCGGAGCGATAACGTTTCACCCCCGCCTCGATCTCGCGCCGCGCTTCCTCCGCGCTGCCCCAACCCTCGACCTTCACCCACTTGCCGGGCTCGAGGTCCTTGTAGTGCGCGAAAAAGTGCTCGATCTGCGCGAGCGTCACGTCGGGCAGGTCGCGTGCGCTGCGCACCTGGCGATAGAGCGGCGTGAGCTTCTCGATCGGCACGGCGAGGAGCTTCGCGTCGCGCCCCGCCTCGTCGGTCATCTCGAGGATCCCGATCGGGCGGCAGCGCACCACCACGCCCGGCACGAGCGCGAAGGGCGTGATCACGAGCACGTCCACGGGATCGCCGTCCTCGGAGAGCGTGTGCGGCACGTAGCCGTAGTTGCACGGGTAGTGCATGGAGGTGGACACGAAGCGGTCGACGAACAGCGCGCCGGTTTCCTTGTCGACCTCGTACTTGATCGGGTCCGAGTGCATCGGGATCTCGACGATCACGTTCACGTCGCCGGCGGGATCGCGCCCCGCGTCCACGCGGTCCAGGCTCACGCTTCGTCCCTCGATTCAGGCATTAACGACGGTTTTTTGGTAAATTGGAGCAGCTCTCGAGGCTCGATTATCCATGAACCGCAGCCTTCCCCTCATCCTCACGCTGGACCAGCACGGCGTGCCGCACCGCTGGGTCACCTGGCAGCAGGCGGTGTGGTACTACGCCAAGGAACGCGTCGCCTGGGAGCTCGGGCGCGAGGCCTTCACCATCTACGGCGGCCGCTCGCACCGCACCGGCGAGCGCTCGAGCATCACCGCGAACTCCATCATCGCGATCCGCGGCAAGGCGCTCGCGATCAAGGGCTTCCACCAGGTCCCGCCGCTCAACAACCGCGAGCTGTTCAATCGCGACCACTTCCTGTGCGCGTTCTGCGGCGGCGACTTCTCGCCCTACCGCCTCACCTGCGACCACATCATGCCGATGTCGCGCGGCGGGCGGGACACGTGGATGAACGTGGTCACGGCATGCCGCGCCTGCAACCAGAAGAAGGGCAACCGCACGCCGGAAGAGGCGCACATGGAGCTCCTCTACGCGCCCTACGTGCCGAACCGCGCGGAGTTCCTGATCCTCGCCAACCGCCGCATCCTCGCCGACCAGATGGAGTTCCTGCGCCAGCACGTGTCGGCCAACTCGCGCATCAACTCGCGGCGCGCGCCGGGCGCCCACAAGGCGTCGGTCAACTGAGGCGGCCGGTCGCCTGCGTCGACTCGTCGCGCCGGCCGAGCGCCTCCGCGTACACCGAGCGGCGGCGCAGCAGGCTCCCGATCACCGAAGCGAGCACGCAGGCGGGCATCGCCGCCATCACCACGTTGTAGTTGCGCGTGATCTCGAAGACCATGATCGCCGACATCGCCGGCGCGTGCGTGGTCGCGGCGAGGAGGCTGCCCATGCCGACCAGCGTCCACAGCGCCTGCGAATGGCTCGCCTCCGCGATCAGGAAGAAGTGCGACACCATGAGGCCCATCGCGCCGCCGAGCGCGAGCGTCGGCGTGAGCACGCCGCCCGGGATCCCCGCGGCGCTCGCGGCGGTCACCGCGGCGAGCCGCAGCAGGCACACCATCGCGAGCGCGGAAAGCTCCCAATGGTCCACCAGGAACGACTGCACCACGCTGTAGCCGTTGCCCCACACGTCGGGACGCACCATCGAGAGGAGCCCGATCGCGAGCCCGGCGAATCCCATGCGCAGCGGCAGCCACGACACGCGCGCCATGTACGCGCGGCGCGAGGCGTCGAGCAGCCACAGGAACATCGGCCCGACGATGCCGGCGAGGAGCCCGAGGAGGGACGCATCGAGGAGGTCGCCGAAGCTCACCGGCGGCACCGGGAGCGCGAGGTAGAGCGCGCCCGTCACGGCGACGCTCTGGGTCGTGAGCTCCCCGATCACCGCAGCGACGAGCACCGCCGCGATCTCGCGCAAGCGCAATCCGCCGAGGATGATCTCGGCGACGAAGAGCGTGCCCGCGATCGGCGCGTGGTACGCGGAGGCGAATCCCGCCGCGGCACCGCACGCGACCACCAGGCGCCGATGCGCGACGTCGGCATGTCCGAGGCGCCCGATGATCGAGGAGATCACCGCGGCGAACTGGATCATCGTGCCTTCGCGCCCGATCGTGATGCCGCCGCTCACCGCGAGGAGCGAGGAGCCGGTGCGCAGCAGGTTCGGCGCGAGCGCGAGCCGCCCGTCGCCCACGCGCACGGCCTCCATGTATTCCGGCCCGCGCGGGCGGCGGATCCAGCGCTGTCCGGCCCACATCAGCAAGCCGCCGGCGAACGCCGCGAGCGGCGGAATGAGCGCACGCTCCCACGCGGGTAGCGCGGCGGCCGCCGCGACGAGGTGCTCCTGCTGCGTGTAGAGGCGCATGAGCCCGTGCATCGCCTGGCGGAAGCCTTCGACCGCGAGCGCGCTCACCGCGCCGACCAGCGCGGCGACCACGAGCATCGGCACCATCGGATCGAGCCCCACGCGAAAAGCCGTCGCGAGGAGACCCAGGCGAGTGCGCGCCGGCGTGCTCGCCGCAGCGGCGCGATCGCGATTCGAATCGGGGACGGACTCGTGGTCCGGTGGGGAAGTGCCTGGCGTCATGCTGCCGGTGGAGACGGCTCGCGCCAGTATGACACACGACTCCTGCGCTCCCGCCGCTTACGGCGGGGCGAACGGGAAATGCGGCATTCGCGCACCGCAATGTTCCGGCCGCGTCCGGCTCGGCTCGGATATGGCCTGCCCGAGCCCCGCCCTCAGGACGCCCGCGAGCGAGCGCGCGTCGGCTTGCGCACGCCCGCCGCGGCCGGCATGCGGCTCACGTCGCGGCCGATCTCGCCGCGCAGCCACTCGACGAAATCGCGCGCCTCGGCCTCGTCGCGCGCGCGCGGCGAGACGATCGCGTGGAAGCCGCGGCCGACCGAGGTGGCGGCGCCGAAAAGCGTCAAGAGCTTTCCGTCGCGGATGTACTGCTCGGCGAGCGTCATGCGCCCGAGCGCGACGCCCTGGCCGAGGAGCGCCGCCTGCAGCACCTGGTCGTACTGGTCGAAGGCGAGCGTGGTTTCCGGCGTGAGCTCCTCGACTCCCATCGCCTCGAGCCACGCGGGCCACGACAGCCACGGATACCGCCCGGCCGATTCGTGCGACAGCAGCACGTGGCGGCGCAGGTCCGCGGGAACGCGCAGCGCGAGGCCGGCCTTGCGCGACTCCTTCGCATAGGCCGGACTGCAAACGGCGGCGAGGCGCTCGCTCGCGAGGTGCACCGCACCCGGCGGCACGCGGTCGAGCGGGCAGTCGCGGATCGCCACGTCGATGCCGGCGCGCTCCATGTCCACCACCTCGTGGGTCGCGGTGATGCGCACGTCCACGCCGGGATGCGCCTTTCGCCAGCGCGCGAGCCGCGGCAGCAGCCACAGCGAGGCGAAGGAGACGGTGGTGGTCACGGTGAGCGCCCGCCCCGCGCGCCACTCGCGCAAGCGGCGCGTCGCCTCGCGCACGTCCTCGAGGGCCGGACCGATCGCGCGCGCGTAGGCACGCCCCTCGGCGCTCAGCTCGAGCGCCTTGTGGCGGCGCTCGAAGAGCTTCACGCCGAGGAACTCCTCGAGCGCGAGGATCTGGCGGCTCACCGCCGACTGCGTGAGGAAGAGCTCCTCGGCCGCGCGCGTGAAGCTCAGGTGGCGCGCGGCCGACTCGAAGCCGCGCAGGAGGTCCAGCGGCGGCAGGTCGCGGGCCGGTTTATCCATTCTGTTTTCTCATGCAAACCATGCGCCGATTTCGTTTGCGCTGCGACATCGGCAGAGGGAAACTTCGCTCGCACTCCGATATTTTGCATGCGCAAGGCTCATTCAGCAAGGAGGCATCATGGAACTGCTCGTGACGGCGCCGGTACTGGAGCTGGAAGAAGGACAGGTGGTGACGCTGGTCGACGCGGAAGGCACCCGCATCCTGCCGCAGCGCGGCCAGGTCTGGGTCACCCAGGAAGGAGACCGCAAGGACCACATCGTGAGCGCGGGCGAGACGCTCGTCGTGCTGCGTCCCGGCCGCACCATCGTGCAGGCGCTCGAGCCCACGAGCGTCGCGATTCGCGAAACGCTGCAAGCGGCGTAAGGCGCTACGCGGCGGGCGCGCGCTCGATCAGCATCGCGTCGCCATAGCTGAAGAAGCGGTAGCGCTGCTTCACGGCGTGCGCGTAGGCGCGGCGGATCGGGTCGACGCCCGCGAACGCCGACACCAGCATGAGGAGCGTGGAGCGCGGCAGGTGGAAGTTGGTGAGGAGGCGCTCCACCACGCGGAAGCGATAGCCCGGGACGATGAAGAGCGTCGTCTGCGCGGCTCCGGCGGCGAGCTCGCCCGCGGCAGCGGCCGATTCCAGCGCGCGCAGCGTCGTGGTTCCCACCGCCAACACCCTTCCGCCGCGCTGCTTCGCCGCGGCGACCGCGTCCACCGTTTCCTGCGGCACGCTGTACCACTCGGAATGCATGACGTGGCCCGAGACCTCCGCGACGCGCACCGGCTGGAAGGTGCCCGCGCCCACGTGCAGCGTGAGGCTCGCGAGCGCCACGCCCTTCGCGCGCAACGCATCGAGGATCGCGGCGTCGAAATGCAATCCGGCGGTGGGCGCGGCGACGGCTCCGGGCGCGCGCGCGTAGACCGTCTGGTAGCGCTCCTCGTCCTCGGCCTGCGGCACGTGCTCGATGTAGGGGGGGAGCGGCACCTCGCCCCAGGCGTCGAGCAGGTCGAGCACCGGGCCGTCCAGGAACAGCAGTTCGAAGAGCTCGCCCTGCCGGCCGAGGACTTCCACGATCCCGCCGCGCGCGAGCCGGATCTGGCGACCCGCGCGCGGCGGCTTGCTCGCGCGGACGTGCGCGAGCGCGCGCGCGGCATCGAGGATCCGCTCGACCAGGATCTCCACCTCGCCGCCGGTGTCCTTGCGCCCGCGCAGGCGCGCCTTGATCACCTTGGTGTCGTTGAAGATCACCACGTCCCTCGCGTCGACGAGGTCGACGATGTCGCGGAAGGTGCGGTCCTCGATGGCGCCGCTTCCCCCGTCGAGGTGCAGCAGGCGGCTCGCCGCGCGCTCGGCGGCGGGATGCTGCGCGACGAGCTCGGGCGGCAGGTGGTAATCGAAATCCTGGATGCGCATCGAGGCATTATAATTTTCGCCTCGCCGCAATCGCGACGAGCCCGATCATTGCCGGGATGGCGGAATTGGTAGACGCACGGGACTCAAAATCCCGCGGTGGCGACACCATGTGGGTTCGATTCCCACTCCCGGCACCAGACGAGCGCCCACCGGAGAGTCCATGCTGGTCCTCGGCAACGAAGACATCGAACGGCTGCTGTCCATGGCGGACTGCATCGCCGCCCTCGAGCCGATGTACGCGGACTTCGCGAACGCCAAAGCGCTCCTCTCCCCGCGCGTCGACAACATGGCGCCCACCTCGCACGAGGGCGCCTACTACGCGTTCAAGCACATGGGCGGCACCTGGCCCACGCGCGGCATCCAGGCGCTGCGCATCAACTCGGACATCGTGACCCATCCGGTCGTCGCCGGGAAGCAGCGCCGCGAGAAGAAGCCGCTCGCCGACGGGCGCTGGGTGGGGCTCGTGCTGCTCTTCTCGACCGAGACCGGCAAGCTCCTCGCCATGTTCCCCGACGGCGTGATGCAGCGGCTGCGCGTGGGATCCGCGAACGGCATCGCGATGAAGCGCCTCGCCCGCCCCGATTGCCGGCGCCTCGCGTTGATCGGCAGCGGCTGGCAGGCCGGCGCGCAGTTGATGGCGGCGCTCGCGGTGCGCGAATTCGAGGACGTCCGCGTCTACAGTCCGCGCGAGGCGAGCCGCAAAGCCTTCGTCGAGGAAGCGCGAGCGCGCCACCCCGGCGTGCGCATCGAGGCGGTCTCCTCCGCCGCCGAATGCGTCGAGGGGGCGGACGCGATCATGGCCGGCACCTCGTCGATGGTGCGCGTGATCGATCCCGCATGGTTGAAGCCGGGCATCCACGCGAGCTGCATCAAGTCCCAGGAAGTCGACGCCGAGGTCCTCGAGCGCGCCGATGTCGTCTTCGTCCACACCGCGCAGCAGGCGAAGCAGATGGACAACATCCTGCCCGGAACGCCGAACGTGTCGCAGGAGCACACGAAAGGCTGGTGGAACTCGCCCGGGCGCTCGACCGCTTCCTATCCGGACCTGGGCAAGCTCGTCGCCGGCCTCGCCCCGGCACGCACGAACGCGGAGCAATCGACGCTCTTCGTGAACAACGTCGGCATCGGATTGCAGTTCGCCGCCGCCGGCGCCCTCGTGCTCGAGCGCGCGCGCGCCGCCGGTGCCGGCCACGAGCTTCCCGACGACTGGTTCACCGAGAACGTGCACCCGTAGCGCCGCTCAGCGGCGCTGCACGATGATGCGCTGGTAGAGGTCTTCCCACTTCGCCGATTCGCGCAGCACGGCGGCGGGATCGATGAACCGCACGTCCTTGCCGCGCAGGTTGCTCTCGACCTTGCGGCTCACGGGCGCGAGGTCGAGCTGCGCGAGCAGCGGCTGCGCCTCGCCGATCATGTATTCGTAGAAGAGCAGCGCCGCGTAGGGGTGCGCGGCCTTGCGCGAGATGCCCTCGCCGTTCGGGCGAGCGATGAGCGGCCCGATCGAGGTCCAGTCCACGGGCACGCCCTTCTCGCGGTCCTGGTCGATCTTGAAGCTGTAGCAGGTGAGGCTCAGCGCGACGTCGCCCGATTCCACCAGCTGCTCGAGGAGCGCGTGTCCCTTGCGCACCGAAAGGCCGTTGGTCGCCGCGAGCCTGCGGAAGTACGCGAGCCCCTTCGCCTCGCCCATCTCGCCCACCACCGCCTGGAACCAGTCCGCGTCGTTCGCCTCGATGCCGAGCCGGCCCTTCCAGCGCGGGTCGAGCAGGTCGTCGAACGAGCGCGGCACCTCGTCGGGCTTCACGAGGCTCGTGTTGTAGCACTGCACGAACACGTTGAGGCGCGTCGCGACCCACTCGCGATGCGGCTGGAGCGCCTGCGGGATGAGGTCGGCGAAGAGCGGCGAATCCACGCGCTGGAGCAGGCCCTCGTGCTCGATCTCCTCCATCTCCGGGCCATTGGTCTCGACGACGTCGAACGCGGGGTGGCCGGCGCGGCCCTCGTTCGCCACGCGCTGCACGATGTTCTCCGAGCTCGCGCGCCACAGGTTCACCTTCACCCCGTAGCGCTGCTCGAAGTCCGCCTTCACCTTCGCCGCCCAGTTCGCGGTGAGCGACGTGTACACGTCCACCACGCCTTCCCGGCGCGCGCCTTCGAGCACGCGTTGCGCACGGCCGGGCCTGGTATCGAGCGCGAGCTCGGCGATGGAGGCGGCACGCGCGACGGCGGCCGATGCGAGGAGGATCGCGGCGAGCGCCGCGGCGGCATGCGCGTTGCGTTCCACTTCGAGCCCCTGCCTTGCGTGCGACCGTCCGATTCTAACAAGCGATCCGACGCGCTACACTTCGTTCCACATCACGGGACGGGGAGGCCGCGGTGCGCAAAGTCCTGTTCATCTTCAGCGTGCTTTCCGACGCGGACGTGGAGTGGCTCGCGCACGCCGGCGAGCGTGTCCACGTCGATCCCGGCACGCGCCTCATCGCGCCCGGCGCGCGCATCGACCACATCTGGTTCGTGCTCGAAGGGCGCATCGCGATCCGCACCGCGGCGGGCGCCGTCATCGCGACGCTGGAATCCGGCGAGATCGTGGGCGAGATGTCGCTGGTGGACCCGGCGCCCACCGTGGTATCGGTCGAAGCGGTGGCGCAATCCACGCTCCTTCGCATCCCCGGTTCGCGCCTGCGCGAGAAGCTCGCCTCCGACCTCGCCTTCGCGGCTCGCTTCTACCGCGCGCTCTGCGTCTTCCTCGCCGACCGCGTGAGGAACACCACGCAGCGGCTCGGTTACGGCAGCGGCCCCGAGGACCGGCACGCGCGCGACGAGCTGAACGAGGAGCTTCTCGACAACGTCCACCTCGCCGGCGCGCGCTTCGACCGCATGCTGAAGCGCCTGGCGGGCTGATCGTCGTGCCGGTCGACGATTCGCAGGTCTTCCGCAAGGCGGCGCTCGACCGGCTCGCCTCGCCCGAGCGCCTCGACGAGCGGCTCGAGGTGCCCATGCTCCCCCGCACGCTGGTCGCGGCGGCCCTCGTCCTGCTCGCGGCGGCCGCCGCCTTCGCCGCATGGCTGCTGTCGCGTCCCTGACGGGCGAGGCCGAGGCCCCGGCGGCCGCGCCCGCACCGCGCGCGCCGCTCCCCGACACGGGGCTCGCGCGCACGCCGACCATCCTGCAGCTCGAAGCCGTCGAGTGCGGCGCCGCCGCGCTCGCGATGGTGCTCGCGCATCACGGCCTCTACGTCCCGCTCGAGCAGATGCGGGTCGAATGCGGCGTGAGCCGCGATGGCAGCAAGGCGGGCGGCATCATTCGCGCCGCGCGCGCGCGCGGCATGCTCGCGCGTGGCTTCCGCAAGGAGCCGCGCGAGCTCGCGGAGCTGCCACTGCCCGCGATCGTGTTCGTGAACTTCAACCACTTCGTCGTGCTCGAGGGCTTCGAGCGCGGGCGCGTGTGGCTGAACGATCCGGCGCGCGGCCGGCGTTCGCTCGACGCCGAGGCCTTCGACCAGGCGTTCACCGGCGTGGTGCTCACCTTCGAGCGCGGGCCGGGCTTCCGCCCCGGCGGCGCGCCGCCCTCGGCGCTGCGATCCCTCGCGCGCTTCCTGCGCGGCTACCGCACGCCGGTCGCGCTCGCGTTCTTCGTCGGCCTCGCGCTCGTCGTTCCGGGGCTCGTGCTGCCGCGCCTCCTCGGCCGCTTCGTCGACGAGGTGCTGGTCGCGCACTCGGGCGAGGTCGCGCTTCCGCTCCTCGCGGGCCTCGTGCTCGCGGCGCTCGTGCGCGCGGCGCTCCTCGCGCTCCAGGCGCGGCTCGTCACGCACACCTTCAACGGCGCGGCGAACGATGCGGCGCGGCGCTTCGTCGCCCATGCGCTGCGCCTTCCGATGACGTTCTACGCGCAGCGCTCGGCCGGCGAGCTCGCCGCGCGCGTGGAGCTCAACGAGCGCGCGGCGCAGGCGGTCGCTTCCGACGTCGCGCCGCTCGCGCTCGACGCCGTGACGGCGAGCTTCTTCCTCGTGCTGATGGCGCGGCTGGAAGCGACGCTCACGCTGGTCGTCGTCGCCTGCGTCTTGCTCGAGATGCTCGCCTGGCGCGCGCTCGCGGCGCGCACCGCGCAGATGTCGCAAGAGCTCTCGGTGCAGGCCGGGAAGCTCGCCGGCATCGCGACCGGCGGCCTCGCCGACATCGAGTCGCTCAAGGCCGGGGGTCAGGAGGGCGCGCTCTTCCTCAAGTGGATCGGCCTGCACGTGCGCTACATGAATGGCGCCACGCGCGCGCAGCGCCTCATGCTCGTGCTGGGGGAGGCGCCCGCGCTGCTCGGGCTCGCGGCGCAGCTCGCGGTGCTGGGCATCGGCGCCGCGCGCATCGTGCAGGGCGGCTTCACCGTGGGCGACCTCGTCGCGTACCAGGTGCTGCTCGCCGGGTTCGAAGCGCCGCTGCACGCCCTCTTCGCCGGCACCCGGCAGCTCCAGAGGCTGCGCGGCGACCTCGCGCGCATCGAGGACGTGCTGCACCACGAGCCCGATCCGGCGCTCGCGGGTGAAGCCGCCGACGTGCCGACGATACGGCTCGCGGGGCAGCTCGAGTTCCGCGACGTCACCTTCGGCTACGACCGGAATGCCGCGCCCCTCGTCGAGGGCCTCTCGTTCGTGCTGCGTCCCGGCGGCCGCGTGGCGCTGGTCGGCGCGTCGGGCTGCGGGAAATCGACCGTGGCGCGCCTCGCCGCGGGCCTCTATGTGCCATGGAGCGGCGAGATCCTCTTCGACGGCGCACCGCGCGAGGCGCACGAGCGCGAGCACCTCGCCGCGGCGCTCGCCTACGTCGACCAGGACATCGTGCTCTTCGAGGGCACCGTGCGCGAGAACCTCACGTTGTGGAAGGCCGCGGACGAGGAGCGCCTGCGACGCGCGCTCGCCGACGCGGCGCTCGACGAGGAGCTCGCGGCGCGCGGCGGCGGCCTCGACACCCCGCTCGAGGAAGGCGCGCGCAACCTGAGCGGCGGCCAGCGCCAGCGCCTCGAGATCGCGCGCGCGCTCGCCGGGGAGGCCGTGATCCTGGTCCTCGACGAAGCGACCAGCGCGCTCGATGCGGCGACCGAAGCGCGCGTGGAGGCGAACCTGCGGCGGCGGCGGCTCGCGACCCTGGTGATCGCGCATCGCCTCTCCACCGTCCGCGATGCCGACGAGATCCTGGTGCTCGACGCCGGGCACGTCGTCGAGCGCGGCACGCACGTCGAGCTGATGGCGCTCGGCGGGCGCTACGCGGCGCTGGTCGCCACGGGAGGCGCGGCGTGAACGGACGCGATCCGGGCCTCCCCCTGCACTCGACGACGCTCGCGGCCGCGGTGGGCCTCCTCGCGCCCGCGCTCGCGGTGTCGTTCACGCTCGACCGCGAGCTCCCGGCGGAGGCCTCCGATGCCGTCGAGGCGCTCGCGCTCCCCGCGGGGCTGCGTTCGCGCCGCGTGATCCTCGATGCGGGCTGGTGGAGCGAGAGCGCGGGACCGATGCTCGCGCGCGTGGCGGAGCGACGCCGCGTCCCGCGCGCGCCCGGCTCGATGCCGAACGCCTCGGCGGCCGCGGGAACCGGCTGGGTCGCCCTCGTGCCGGCGAGCGGCGGCTATCGGATGCGGGCTTTCGAGGAAAGCGGCGCGATCGTCGAATGGAAAGTCGACGCGCAGGTGGCCGAACGGCTCTCGCCGTACGCGTTCACCTTCCATCGACGTTTCGGAAGGACCGCGCTGCGCGCGCTCGACGTCGCGCGTTTCGCGCTGCGCGAGGCGGCGGCCGACGGGTCGGCGCTCGTCGGCAGCGCGCTCGCGGCAGGGCTCGCGGGGCTCCTCGCGCCGGTCGCGACCGCCTTCCTCATCGATCGCGCCATCCCGCTCGCGCGCGCGGGGCCCATCGTCGCGGTGATCGGCGGCCTGGGCGTCGCCGGAATCGCGCTCGCCATCCTCGAGGTGCTGCGCACGCTCGTGATGCTTCGCTTCGAGGCGCGCTCGGGCGTCGCGATGCAGGCGGCGATCGTCGACCGCGTGGTGTCCGCGCCGGCGACGTTCTTCCGCCGATTCTCGAGCGGCGACCTGGCGCTGCGCATCGGATCGGTGAACACGGTGCAGCGCACGCTCACCGGCGCGGCGCTCTCGGCGACGGTGACCGGCGCGTTCCTCGTCGCGAACGCGGCGCTCATGATCGCGTACAGCCCGGCGTTGAGCGCCGGATCGCTCGCCGTCGTGGCGCTCGCGGTCGCGATCGCGGCCGCGCTCGGCATGGCGCGCATGCGGGTCGGCGCGCGCATCGAGGCGCTCGACGGCAGATTGGGCGCCTTCACCTACGAGCTCTTCGCGGGCATCGCGAAGATCCGCGCCGGGGCCGCCGAGGAGCGCGCGTTCGAGCGCTGGCACGCGCGCTACGCGCGGCTGCGCGCGGCCGATCTCGAGGGCGCCCGCATCGCCAACCGCGAGACCGTGTGGATGAGCCTCGCGCCGCCCCTCGCGACCGCGCTCGCCCTCTTCCTCGCCTGGCGCATCTCGGGAGGGCCGCATGCGCTCACCGCCGGCGCGTTCGTCGCGTTCCATGCGGCGCTCTTCGCGCTGCTCGGCGCCGTGCAATCGCTCGCGGGCTGCGCGCTGGAAGCGGCGAACGTGAAGCCCGCCTGGGACCGCGCGCTGCCGATCGTCGAGGCGATGCCGGAGGACGCGCCTTCGGAAGCCGCGCGCCACGAGCCGCGTGGCGCCATCACGCTCGAGGGCGTGCGCTTCGCATATGGCGCCGACCCAGAGGTGCTCGCGGGCGTCGACCTCGAGATCCGCCCGGGCGAGTTCGTCGCCATCGTCGGCCCGAGCGGCTCGGGCAAGTCCACGCTCCTTCGCCTGCTGCTCGGCTTCGAGAAGCCGGCCGCCGGAACCGTGCGCTACGACGGACTCGACCTCGCAGCGCTGGACGCGCCGTGGCTACGCCGGCGCATGGGAACGGTGCTGCAGAACGGCAGGCTCTGGCCCGGCGACCTCTACACCAACATCGCCGGAGCGACCAACGCGACGCTCGACGAGGCCTGGGACGCGGCACGGCGCGCGGGGATCGCGGCCGACATCGAGGCGATGCCGATGGGCATGTACACCGTGGTCGGCGAGGGATTGAGCACGTTGTCCGGCGGCCAGCGCCAGCGCGTGCTGCTCGCGCGGGCGCTCGTCGGCAACCCGCGCATCGTGCTCCTCGACGAGGCGACCAGCGCGCTCGACAACACGTCGCAGGCGGCCGTGCTGGGCTCGATCGCCGCGCTCGGCGCGACGCGCGTGGTCATCGCGCACCGGCTGGACACGGTACGTGGCGCCGATCGCATCGTGGTGCTCGAGCGCGGGCGGATCGTCCAGCGGGGGACGTTCCGCGAGCTCGCCGCGGCCGAGGGGCCGTTCGCGGCGCTCCTCGCGCGGCAGGTCGCGTAGGCGCTACTTCTGCTTCGGCGGGTCCGCGGCCGCGAGCTGGGTCCCCGCGAGGTCCGGCTTCTCGCGCTTCGCGGTGACGACGATGGTCTCCATCTTCACGACCTTGGGCTCGGCGGCGGGGCGCTTCGCGGTGACGACGATGGTGCCCATCTTGCGCACCTCCTGACCACCGGAAATGCGGTCGAGCTGCTGCTCGGAGAGCTCGCCTTCGCGGGTGCCGCGGTTCTTCGCGTCTTTCTTTGCCATTCTGGGCCTCCTACGGGGAACTGCGGGGCCAAGATACCATGAGCGCCGCGCCGCTGCGTTGCCGAATATTCGGCATCGCCGCACCCGACGATGCCGTAGTTCGCTAACGGCCGCTAACGCCACGAAGAGGGGTCAGATTGAAAAAAGGGGGCGGATCCCTTTTCCGGATCGGGCAGCCAGTCGGGTCTCCTTCACGCAGCCGGAAAAGGGATCTGACCCCTTTTTTAGTGAGGCCAGCGCAGCGTGCGAAGGAACGAGAGGAGCGCCTGCACGGCGGCCCCGCCGTCTTCGGCATCCACCGTCTCCGCGGGGTTGTGGCTCACGCCGCCCGCGCCGCAGCGCACGAAGAGCATGCCGGCGTCCACCATCTCGGCGAGGATCATCGCGTCGTGGCCCGCTCCGCTCGGCAGCCGGCGCGGCTCGGGGTTGGGACGCGGCGCATCGACCGCCTCGATCGCGCGCGCGAGCGCCTGCTGCAGCCATGGCGCGCACGGCGCCGCGCGCACGTGGTGCGTGCGCACGCGCTCGAGCGCGACGCCGCGCCGCCGCGCGATCGCCTCGCAGGCAGCGAAGGCGTCGGCCTCCGCCGCTTCGCGCGTCGCATCGTCGGCCGCGCGGATGTCGACCGTGAAGTGCACCTCGCCGGGAATCACGTTGCCGGTGCCGTCCTTCACCTGGAGGAGGCCGACCGTGCCCACCAGCGAGCCGCCGGCCGAGCAGCGCTGCTCGATCGCGAGCACCATCTCCGCCGCGGCCGCGAGCGCGTCGTGGCGCAGGTCCATCGGCACGGTGCCCGCGTGACCGGCCTCGCCGCGCACCGTGAGGCCGTGGCGCGTGCCGCCCGCGATGCCCGTCACCACGCCGAGCGCGCTTCCTTCGAGCAGCAGGACCGGCCCCTGCTCGATGTGCACCTCGACGTACGCGCCGATGCGGCTCGTGTCGATCGCGGCCTGCGGTATGCGCGACGGGTCGAGGCCCGCGGCGGCCATGGCATCGCGCAAGCGGATGCCGTGCGCGTCGCGCCGCTCGAGCAGCGCCGGATCGAAGCGCCCGAGCAGCGCGCGGCTCGCGAGGAAGCTGGTCTGGAAGCGCGCGCCCTCCTCGTCGGCGAACGCGGCCACCTCGACCGCGTGCGGCAACCGCTCGCCGCGCGCATGCAGCTCCGCGACGCACGCGATCGGGACCAGGATGCCGAGGACGCCATCGTACTTGCCGCCGTTCCGCACCGAGTCGAAGTGCGAGCCCATGAGGAGCGTCTTCGCACCGGCGCTCGCCGCCTCGTAGCGCCCGATGACGGAGCCGATCGGGTCGACGCGCACGGTCATGCCCGCTTCTTCCATCCAGCCGGCGATGACGCGGGCGGCGGCCTGGTGCGCCGGCGTGAGGTAGGTCCGAGTGTAGTGCTCGGTCGAGTCGCTGTGCCGCGCGAGCGCCGCGGCGCGTTCGAGGAGCATGCGGCCGAGCGCGGTGCGCGGAGGGAGGCGGGCATCCATGGGGCCGGGGCAGTGTAGCATCGCGCCATGGACCGGGACTTCGTCGAACGCGAGTACAACAACCGGGCGCTCGTCCCCGAGCATCCCGCGTACTTCGAACGTTGGGAGCGCGACTCCGCGTATGTCCGCTCCACGCTTCCCGGGCGGCTCGAGGTTCCCTATGGGCCCGATCCGCGCCATCGCCTCGACGTCTTTCCCGCCGAGCGCAGCCGCGGCACGCTCGTCTTCCTGCATGGCGGCTACTGGCGCTCGCTCGACAAGGACGTGTTCGCGTGGATCGCGGCGCCGTTCGTGGCGGCCGGCATCGGCGTGGTGCTGCCGCGCTATCGATTCGTGCCGTCGGTCTCGATCGAGGAGGTGGCGAACGATGCGCTCGATGCGCTGAACTGGGTGTTCGAGCAGGGCCGCGCGCACGGCCTCGCGCTCGATCGCGTCGTCGTCTCCGGCTGGTCGGCGGGCGGGCATCTCGCGGCGTCCGTGTTCGCCGCGCCGCGCGAGCGGCTCGCGTTCGACCCGGCGCGCATCGCGGGCGGCGTGGCGATGAGCGGCGTGTTCGACTTCGAGCCGCTGCGCCACTTTTCCTTCAACACCGAGTTCAAGCTGGATCCCGCGGCGGTCGCGCGCCTCGACCTCGCCGGCAAGCGCCGTACGATCGCGGCGCCGCTCGTGGTAGCCGCGGGCGGTACCGAAAGCTCCGAATTCCAGCGGCAATCGCGCGTGCTCGCGCAGGCGTGGCAGCCGCAGTCGAGCCTGTTGCTGCTTCCGGGCGTGCACCACTTCGGCATCGTCGACGCCTTCGCCGAGCGCGGGCAGCCGCTGCACCAGGCGGCGCTCTCGTTCTTCTGACGCGATGCGGATCGTGGACGCGTCGCGGGCGCCATGACGGCGCCGATGGAACGGATCCGCGCCACCTACCTGCTCGACGTGGCGCCGTCGGAGGCGGAAGCGCGCGCCCGGGCGCTGGCGGTGGAACAGAGCGTCGAGATGCCGGTCGAGGCGATCCGGGACCGGCACGTGCTCGACGACGTCGTGGCGCGCGTCGAGTCGATCCGGCCGCGCGATGGCCGCTTCGAGGTGGTGCTGGGCATCGCCTGCTCGACCACCGGGAACGAAGCCTCGCAGCTCCTCAACATGCTGTTCGGCAACTGCTCGCTGCAGCCGGAGGTGGAGCTCGTCGACGTGGATTTCCCGCACGGCTACGAGCGCTCGTTTCCCGGCCCGCGCTTCGGCATCGAGGGCATCCGCGCGATCGTGCGGGCCGAGGGCCGCGCGCTCACCTGCACGGCGCTCAAGCCGCAGGGCTCGAGCGTCGCGCACCTCGCCCAGCTCGCCGGCACGTTCGCGCGCGCCGGTATCGACGTGATCAAGGACGACCACGGCCTCGCGAACCAGGCGGACCAGCCGTTCGCCGAGCGCGTGCCGGCGGTGCAGCGCGCGATCCACGAGGCCAACCGCTCGACCGGCGGATGCACCGCGTACGCGCCCACGTTCTCCGGCAGCGCGCGCGCGATCGAGGCGCAGGCGCGCATCGCGCGCGAGTGCGGCGTAAAGATGGCGCTCGCCGCGCCGATGCTGCTCGGCGTCCCGGCATTCATGGAGATGCAGGTCGAGCTCGACATTCCGGTGATGGGCCATCCGGCGTTCGCGGGCGCGGCTCGCATCGCCCCACCCCTGCTGCTGGGAAAGCTGTTTCGCCTCTTCGGCGCCGATGCGACGATCTTCCCCAACCACGGCGGACGCTTCAGCTACGGCCGCTCGACCTGCCTCGCGATCGCCGCGGCCGCACGCAGCCCCTGGGCCGAGGTGAAGCCGGTGCTTCCCGTCCCCGCCGGCGGCATGACCGTCGAGCGCGTGCCGGAGATGCTCGAAGGCTACGGCACCGATACGATGCTCCTCATCGGCGGCGGATTGCTGGTCGCGGGCGAGCGGTTGCTCGAGCGCGCGCAGGAATTCGTCGCGGCGGTGCGGCGGTAGAATGGCCCGATGGACGAGGATCGCAAGCCGCTCGTGCGTCGCCATCGCGGCGACTACCGCTGGGACGCGGTGGACGTGCTGCGCTACAAGGACGAGGGCGCGGCGCCGTTCAAGGACGTGACGCGCCAGGTGCTCTTCGAGGGCGAGGGGCTTCCGGTGCAGCTTCGATATTTCGAGGTGGCGCCCGGGGGCTGGACCACGCTCGAGCGCCACGAGCACGTGCACTCGGTGATGGTGATCCGCGGCGCGGGCCAGTGCCTGGTGGGCGATCGCGCGTATGAAATCGCGCGGAACGACCTCGTGAGCGTGCCGCCGATGACGTGGCACCAGTTCCGCGCCGCGGCCGATGCGCCGCTCGGGTTCCTCTTCCTGGTCGCGGCCGAGCGCGACCGTCCCCAGCTTCCCACGCACGAGGAAGCCGCGCGAATCTCGAAACCCCTCAAGTAAATCGGGGACGTACCCCGTTTTCTCTTAGGCGGAACGAAATCATGAAACGTTCGCTCTATCGGAAAACGGGGTCCGTCCCCGATTTCGCGGCGATACAGAGGTCGATGGATTCGAGCGCCTCGGTGTAGCGCTTGGGGCCGCCGAGGAAGCGCGGCGCGCGGTCGCGGAAGAAATCGGCGAAGGTGGCGCGGGCCTGCGGAGTGCACAGGTCGCCGAGCGGAGTGGCGAGCGCGAGGGGCGTATCCGGCGGCAGCTTCGCCGCCAGCGCATCGAAGTGCGCGCGCACGAAGTCGAATGTGGCCATCCGATTGTCGTCGTCCTCGAGCGCCTTCTCGAGCAGGTCGAGCGCCTCGCGCCCGTCGAGCCGGTCGTCCATCGCGAGGGAAAGCATGCGCCCGCGCAGCACCGGATCGCGCACGTGCGCGAGCCCGATCAGGAGCTCCCTGCGGTCGTGCCGGTCGCGCGCGGCGAAGAGCGCCGCCTCGAGCCTGCCGTACACCGGCGCATCGGCATCGCGGCCGGCCGCGATGAGCACCGGCTCGACCATCGTCGCATCCACCGAATCGCGCCGTGCGATCCACTCGAGCGCGAGCTCGCGCGCGTGCATGCGCAGCGTGTCGCGCTTCTCGTAGCGCGCCGCGAACGGCAGCAGTTCCTCGCGAAGCTCGCGCAGCTCCTCGCCGTCGCCCGGCCGTCCGACCCAGCCCACGCGCGTGGCGAGCGGCACGACCTCGCGCTGCACGACATCGAGCTTCGTGTCGAGCTGCGCGCGCGTGAGCCAGCCGTCCTCGAGGCTCTCCAGCAGGGCGACGCCACCCTGTCGCACCCCCGCCGAGGGATGATGCAGCAGCGAGGCGGCGAGCGGAATCGCGTCCTCGATCGCGAGGAGGCCCGAGCGCGCGAGGAGCGCCGCGTCGCCCGCGAACGCCACCGCCTCCGCCTCGGGCACCTCGGAGAGATGATCGACGATGCGCGCGCGCAGGCTCTTCTCGTAGCGCGGCAGCCAGTCGCCGGCGCCGTCGGCATTGCCGACGATCCAGTCCGGACAGGACTTCGCGCCGGCGAGCGGGTAGGCGTGCGTCCCGTTGGTGAGCTCGGAGCATTGCTCGTGGAGCGCGCCGTCCGCGCGATAGCGGAAGCACGCGGGCGTGGTCCATTGCATTTCCGGCGCGCTCGAGCCCACCGGCCGGAAGCGGTGCTGGGTCGCCTCGATCGCCGGCGCGTCGCCCTCGCAATGCAGGGCGAGATCGACCTGCGGCACGCCCGGCTGCTCGATGAACGCGGTGAAGGCGGCACGCGCGGCGTCCGGATGCGCGGAGGCGCGCGCGAGCGCGTCGAAGAAATCGTCCGCGCCGGCGCTGCCTTGCGCATGCCGCGCGAGATAGTCGCGGACGCCCGCGCGGAAGCGGTCCGGACCGAGCCACGACTCGAACATCGCGAGCACCTCGCCGCCCTTCTCATAGGTGATGTGGTCGAACGCGCCCCAGATGTCGGTCTTCGCGAGCACCGGGTTGCGGATCGCGCGCGCCGAGGCGAGCCGGTCGGCCTCGAGCGCGCGGCGCCGCTCGTAGCCGCGCCACCAGCCGCGCTCCCACTCGGGCTTGTAGCCCTCGAGCGCCTTGCGCGACATCCACGTCGCGAACGACTCGTTGAGCCACGCGTCGTCCCACCATTCGAGCGTCACCAGGTCGCCGAACCACTGGTGCGCCATCTCGTGCGCCGCGACCGAAGCGTAGCGCCGCCGGAATGCGAGCGTGTCCTCCCACGGCCGCGCGAGGAGCAGGTTCTCCTGGAGTGTGATCATGCCGGCGTTTTCCATCGCGCCGAAGCTCACCGTGGCGGGGATGGTCACCATGTCCAGCTTCGCGAACGGGAACGGCGAGCCGAAGTAGTCCTCCAGGATCGCGAGCAGCGCGGGCGTCGACTCGCGCGCCGCCGCGAGCTGCGCGCCACGCCCGCGCGGCGCGACGAACCCGAGCGGCGTGTGCGAGGCGGCGACGCTTCCGGCGCTCACCGTGTCGAAGGGGCCCACCGCCATCGCGACCAGGTACGAGGGCAAGGGCGGCGTCGGCTGGAATACGTGGCGGCGCCAGCCCGCGGGTTTCGCGAGCGTGGTGCCGCGCTCCTCGGGCATGTTGCTGGTGACGACGTCCGCGCCCGGCGCGTCGATCGTGACGCGCCACGGCGTCTTCCAGCGCGGCTCGTCGAAGCACGGGAATGCGCGCCGCGCGTAGATCGCCTCGAACTGCGAGAGGACGTACCAGTCGCCGCCTTCGTTCTGGCGGAAGAGGCCGCGCGTCGCGAGCGGCTCGAGCGGCCCGCGGTAGGCGATCGTCACCGTCGCCTCGCCGGGCGCGAACGGCGCGCCGCTCGCCGCGAGCCCGACGAAATCCTCGCCGCCGTTCACGACGCGCACGTCGACCTTGCGCGCGCCCTGCACCACCTCGACGCTGTCCAGGTCGAGCCCGGTCGAATCGAGCCACAGCACCGCAGTCTCGCGCTCGAAGCGCAAGTGGATGCGGATCGCGCCGGAGAACGTGGACGCGCCCGGGTCGATCGCGAGGTGCAGGTCGTAGTCGAGCGGCGCGGCGCCGTCGCCCAGGCGGAAGGCGGGCGGCTGCGGCGTTCTTTCGGAAGCGGGTTGCTGCGCGAGCGCGGCGATGGAAACGAGGGCGGACAAGGTCGCGCCGGCGAGGCGCGCGAGCATGGGCGATGGCTTCATGCCGCGAGAGGATAGCGGAAAAGACGGCGACGCCGATCCGACCGGAAACGAGCGACGGTAAGCGCTACGCCTCGTGCGCGTTGCGCGTTCCCGCTTTCCTTCTCCATTCCGCGAGTTGCGCGGGCGCGCTTCGGCGCACGAATGTTGCAGGGTGGAGTCGAATCCGTCATCAACGGTCAACACGGAGAACCCACATGATCCGCACGAACTATCTCAAGGCGCTGCCCGCGGCACTGCTCGCCCTCGGCTTCGCCGCCGGCGCTGCCGCACAGGCCACCTCTTCCACCGCGCAGCAAAATGCAGCCGGCGCGTCCAGCACGCCGACGCAGGGCACCAACATGCCGTCGGCGACCGGCCGCAGCGAGCACAGCGCCAAGTCGAGCCTCTCGCACGCCGATCGCAAGTTCATCGAGGAGGCCGCCAAGGGCGGCATGGCGGAGGTCGCGCTCGCGAAGATCGCCGAGCAGCGCGCCTCGAGCCCCGAGGTGAAGCAGTTCGCGCAGAAGATGGATGAGGACCACTCGAAGGCGAACGAGCAGCTGCGCACCCTCGCGCAGGAGAAGGGCGTCACGATGCCCGGAGGACCGAAGGCGGGCGACAAGCACGAGGAGAGCAAGCTCTCGAAGCTGCAGGGCCAGGACTTCGACCGCGCCTACATGGACCACATGGTCAAGGAGCACCAGAAGGACGTGAAGGAGTTCCAGAAGGAAGCGCAGAAGGCGAAGGACGCCGACGTCAAGAGCTTCGCGCAGCAGACCACGCCGATCCTCCAGGAGCACCTGCAGCTCGCGCAGAACGCCGACGCCGCGGTGGGCGGCAAGCAGGCGAAGAAGGCGAACAAGCAGGCGAGCGCCGGCAGCTCGTCCGCCTCGGGCAACGAGAAGACCAGCATGCGCTGAGGCGCACGGCTAGTCGCGGATCTCCTGCAGGAACCACTCGGTCGGGATCTCGCGCCCCAGCCCCGCCGCGCGGGCCGCCTCGTAGGCGCGCCCCGCGACGGCGTGGAACTGGGCGCCCTGCAGGTTGCCGCGCTCGCTCCACGTGACCTGGGCCGCCGAAGTGCGGCCCTTCTTGTTCCGGGAGAGGAGCTCCGCGAGGTACACGACCTTGCCGGGCAATGCCACGCCGCGCGCCTTGCCGCGCCTGGGCGCGGGCTCCGCGCTCCACGCGAGGTACTCGTCGTCGATCGCGAGATCCGGCCGCCCGACCGGCGCGGGGCTGTTGCCGAAGCGCAGGTACGCGTCCACGCGCGCGAGGCTCGCCTCGTCGAGCCGGCCCCCGCCGCCCACGTTGATCACATGCGTGCCCGGCTCGAGATGCGCTCCGTCGAGCACGGGCCGCGCGGAATCGGTGACCGCCGCGACGATGTCCGCTGCGCGATAGACGTCCTCGGGACGCTCGCAGGCGACCGCCTCGATGCCGTGGCGCTCGGCCATCTCGCGCGCGAACGCCTCGCGATGCGCGCGCGTCGGGCTGTAGACCTGCAGGCGATCGATCGGCCGCACGCACGCGATGGACTCCACGTGCGCGCGCGCCATGCCGCCCGAGCCGAGCATGCCGAGGACGCGCGCGCCTTCCTTCGCCATGTACTTCGCGCCGATGGCCCCGTCGGCGCCCACTCGCATGTGCTGCAGGATGCCGTCGTTCACGATCGCGAGCGGCTCGCCGTTCTCGACCGAGAAGAGCAGCACCAGCCCGCAGTAGAGGCCCGGGCGCACGCAGTACTTCTCCTCGGTGACGCCGCCCGCCGCATGCTCCTCGTAAACGATGTCCGATTTCATGCGGATCGCGAAGTAGCCGGAAGCGCTGCCGCCCTCCATCGTGGCCCAGCGATACGTCTTCGCCGCGTCGCGCGTCGGAATGCGCATGTCGATGCGCGGCCGGCACACGCCGCGGCCCTCGGCGAGCTCGCGATACGAGCGCTCCAGCGCCTCGATCGTGTCGCGCATGGTGAGCACGCGCGCGACCGTGGCGTTGTCGACGAGGAGCGTCACCGGGAAGTTCGCCGCTGTAGCCGGGCGGCTACGCGCGGCGCGCGCTTGTGTAACGAATTGTTTTTCATGACCACCTTCGTGGGGCGGGCGCGTTAAGCCGGTAACAGGTCGGCGGGCACTCGGCTCGCGGGGGCCTGTCGGAACCACAGAGAGACGTCAGGAAGGAGACCCAAATGCTGAAGAAATCCCTGGTGATCGCAACGACGGCGGCGGCGCTCGGCGCAGCCACCCTTTCCAACCAGGCCTCCGCGGCGGACCCGCTCGCGGGCGCGCTCATCGGCGGCGGCATCGGCGCGGCCATCGGCCACAGCGCCGGCGGGCGCGGAGGCGCGGCCGTAGGCGGCGTGCTCGGGGCGGCCATCGGCTCGAGCATCGCGGCGGATTCGGGCCCGTACTACTACGGGCCGGGCTACTACGGTCCCACCTACGACGGCCCGGGCTACTACGCGCCTCCGGCACCGGCCTACTATGCTCCGCCGCCGGTCGCCTACTACGAGCCGGCCCCGGTGTACTACGGGCCGAGCGTGGTGTTCGAAAGCGGACCGTTCTATCGGCATCGGTACTACGGCCACGTGCATCGCGAGTGGCACGGGCACCACTGGCACCGCTGAGGGTCCACCCGGACTAGCGGGTGATCACCACCAGCACGCTGCAGGGCGCGTGCTCGATCAGCGTCTTCGAGACCGAGCCGCGCCACCAGCGTGCCGCCCAGCTGTCCAGGTGCTTGTGTCCGACCACGATGAGGTCGGCCTGCGTTTCCCGGGCGTAGCGCGTGATCTCGTCCACCGCGTCGCCCATCACCACCTCGCCCTGCGTGCGGTGCCCCGATTCCGCGAGCCGGCGCAGCCCTTCGGCGAGCACCGCCTCGTAGCGCTTGCGTTCCTCCTCCTCGCCCCGGGTGTCGTAGACGAAGCCCTCGCCGCCGATCAATGCCGCGGGCGGCGGCATCACGGCCACCAGGTGCAGCTGCGCCTTCGACCATAGCGCGATCTCGTCGCAATCGAGCAGGGCCTTCTGCCCGGGCTCCGAGCCGTCGTACGCCAGCAGGATTCGCTTGTACATGGCACACGTCTCCGCGGTGCGTTGCGCCGCATTCTAGCGCACCGCTTCGCGCCCGCGGGATCGGCTTCAGCGCGGACCGACGAGCCGGGCGAACTGCAGCAGGTCCGCGCGCTCGATGTCGGAAACCGCCCAGTACTCGAGGCCGCCGCGCCGCCAGTGCACGAGCACGTAGCCGTTGCGCGACATCGCCGTGGGCTCGCTCGCCGCCGCCGCCTTCGGCGCGGGCCACTCGAAGAGGTTCACGACGTGCAGGCGGTGCCGGTAGGTGAGCGCGGCGACCGGGCGGCCGTCGAGATAGTCCAGCCTGCCGCCGATGAGCGCGAAGCCGGAGGCCGCCGGATCCTCCACGTGCGGCGCGAAATCGAGCTTGCCCTCGAACCACGGCTTCACCGTGTGCCGGTCGGTGGAGGCGACGTCGTTCAGGTGGCTCGCGACCATCAGCGAGCGCACGTGCGCGCTCTCGACCTCGCTCGCGAGGCGCTCGCCCTCGTCGTTGCGCGCCTCGAGGAGCGCGAGGTTCCAGGTGACCGCCACCGTCGCCGCGAACGCCGCGCCCATCGCGCCCCAGCGCCAGAGCATCGGGCGCCGCTCCTCGCGAGCGCCCGCGCGGAGCGAGGCACGCACGCGCGCGCGCAACGCATCCGGCGCGCGGTAATAGGTCGCGTCGCGCGCGATCAGCGGCTCGTCGGCCGGCTCGTTCTTCACGCCCATCTCAGGAAGCCCTCCGCATGCGCGTCTCGATCGAGCGCTTGAGCATCTCGCGCCCGCGCGAAAGCCGCGACATCACCGTGCCGGCGGGAATGCCGGCGATGGATGCGATCTCCTTGTAGCTCAGGTCCTCGATCTCGCGCATCACGATCACCTCGCGAAAGCCGACCGGCAGATCCTCGAGCGCCTGGTTCACGAGCTTGCGGTTCGCGCTCTGCAGCAGGATCACCTCCGGATTGTCGTCGGGAAGGGACTGGCCGGGCGCGATGCCCTCGGTGGCGAGCGGCCCGGCATCCTCGAGCCCGACGAGATCCGAGGGCCGGTTCTTCTCGAGCCACGTGTAGCAGGTGTTGCGCACGATGGCGAGCAGCCACGGCCGCGCCTCGCCGCCCTTCATCGCGTCGAAGTACTTCATCGCGCGCAGGAAGGCCTCCTGCACGACGTCCTCGGCGTCGTGGTCGTTCCTCGTGATCCAGCGCGCCAGGTTGTACGCGGCATCCAGGTGCGGAAGGACCAGCTGCTCGAAGCGCGAAACACGGCTCACTCGCTTTGCCTCCACGCCGCCATTACCGCCGGCCGCGCCATTTTATTCCCGCCGCGAGCCGGGAATATCGCAGGCGCCCGGGCGGTAGTGCAGGACGAAGCGCGACGCAACCCCGCGTCCGCCCGGAGAACCGCATGACCCTCGATCGACGCAGTTTCCTCAAGCTCGCCGCCCTCGGCGGCGGCGCCGTGTTCGCATCCAGCCTGCCCGGGTGCGCGAGCCTCGGAGCCGGCGGCGAAGGCGACGACTTCTACTTCGTGCAGCTTTCCGACCCGCACTGGGGCTTCCAGGGACCGAAGGTGAATCCCGATGCGCGCGGGACGCTGCCCAAGGCGGTGGCCGCCGTGAACGCGCTCGCGGTGAAGCCCGACTTCGTGGTCTTCACCGGCGACCTCACGCACACCACCGACAATCCGGTCGAACGACGCAAGCGCCTCGCCGAGTTCCGCGACGTGGTTTCCAGGCTCGAGGTGCGCGCGATGCACTTCATGCCCGGCGAGCACGACGCCGCGCTCGACCACGGCAAGGCGTTCTCGGAATTCTTCGGGCCCACGCACTACACCTTCGACCACAAGGGCGTCCATTTCATCGTGCTCGACAACGTGTCCGATCCCGCCGCGCGCATCGGCGACGAGCAGCTGGAATGGCTCGCCGCCGACCTCGCGAAGCAGCCGAAGGACGCGCGCATGGTGGTCTTCACGCACCGCCCGCTCTTCGACCTCGCGCCGCAGTGGGACTGGGCGACGCGCGACGGCGCGAAGGCGGTGGAGCTGCTCATGCCGTTCCCGAACGTCACCGTGTTCTACGGCCACATCCACCAGGAAAACCACCACACCACCGGCCACATCGCGCATCACTCGGCGAAGTCGCTGATCTTTCCGCTGCCCGCGCCGCTCTCGCAGCCGAAGCGCGAGCCGCTGCCGTGGGATCCCGAGCACCCGTACCGCGGCCTCGGTTTCCGCGAGGTCGAGGCCGAGGACGCGGGCACGAAGTTCTCGCTGCAGGAACTGCCGGTGGAGGGCGCATGAGCATGGACGAACGCCGCAGCTTCCTCCTCGCCGCGCTCGCCGTCGCCGGGGTGGGCGTCGGCGGCGCGTTCGCGCAGGCGGCACCCCGCGTCGTCAAGGTGAGCGCGCGCCGCTTCGTGTTCACGCCGAACGAGATCGCGCTGCGCAAGGGCGAGCCGGTGGTCTTCGAGCTCACCACCGAGGACGTGTTCATGGGCTTCAACGTCCCGGACTTCAACGTGAGGAGCGACATCGTGCCGGGCAAGGCGATGCGCCTGTCGCTCACTCCCGACAAGGCGGGGAGGTTCACGTTCCTGTGCGACGTTTTCTGCGGCGACGGGCACGAGGGCATGTCCGGCACGCTCAGCGTGACATAAATCGTAACCGGCGCTCGCCGTGCCGCAAGCAACTTCCCCGCCGTGGGCGTAGTCTCACGGCCTGGAGGTAACCAAAAATGCGCAAACTAGTGATCGCGGTGTGCATGGCCATTGCCGGGGCGTTCGTCGCGGTCCCGGCGTCGGCGCAGATCTCCGTGCACCTGGGCATCAACATCCCGGTCTATCCGCGGCTCGTGCCGGTCCCCGGATATCCCGTGTACTACGCGCCGAACCTGGACCAGAACTACTTTTTCTACGATGGCTACTACTGGCTTTTCTACGATGACAACTGGTACCAGAGCCAGTGGTACAACGGTCCCTGGACGCTCGTGCCGCCCGACTACGTGCCGGTCTACGTCCTGGGCGTGCCGGTGCGCTACTACCATCGCCGCCCGGCGTTCTTCCGCGGCTGGGCACTCAACGCGGCGCCGCGCTGGGACGAGCATTACGGCCGCAGCTGGGCGGAGCACCATCGCGATTGGAACCACTTCGATCGCAGGCACATGCCGGCGCGCGCGCCGCTTCCCAACTACCAGCGCAACTATGCCGGGAACCGCTACCCCGACGAGCGCCGGCAGGAGGAGGTGCACCAGCATAACTACCACTACGCGCCACGCGGCAACTATGCGCAGCGCCAGGAGCACACCGATCGCCTGATGCAGCGCGAGACCTCGCCCAACCGGGTGCCGGCGGGTCACGAGAACCTGCCGCGCGGCGCCTCGCGCGAGCAGGCCGCGCGGCACGAGGAACGCGTCGAGCGCCAGACGGGACAGCAGTGGCACGGCAACCAGCCCGATCCGCGCCGCGGCAGCGGGCCGGCGGATTCCGGAGGCGGCTGATCGCCGCGCTCAGAGCTTCGGGATGCGCAGCGTCTTGCTGATCATGAGCGTCCCGGAGAGCGCGAAGAGCAGCGTGAGCGGGTGGAGCGCCCAGGGACCGACGCTCCACTCGCCGCCGTAGATCGAATCCCCGAGCCGGCCGCGCCACGCGGCGAAGGCGAGCACGGCGGTGAGCACGACGCTCGTCGGGATCGGCGTTCCCTCGAAGTACTTCACCTTGTCGCCGCCCTCGGCGAGCGCTTCGGCGGTGACGTTGTAGCGCGCGAGGCGGCTCACGCCGCAGCACACGAAGTACGCCAGCACGACGCAATCCCAGCCCCCGGCGAGGCCCGCGGCGAAGCCGAGCGCGGCGGGCGCGACGCCGAACGAGATCACGTCGGCGAGCGAATCGAGCTCGCGCCCGAGCACCGAATGCTGGTGGCGCATGCGTGCGATGCGCCCGTCGAGCACGTCGAAAACGAAGGCCGCGGGCGCCATCGCCGCCGCGAGCAGGAAGACGCCGCGCGGTGCCTCGCGCACGTAGAGCATCGCGAGGAACATCCCGGCGACACCGCACGCGGCGTTCGCGAGCGTGAAGAAGTCCGCGAGGTGGAACTCGCGCAGCATCGAGAAGTGGCGTGGGCGCGGCGGACGATCGCTGGCCTCGGGCGCACGCTGGGCCATGGGGACTCCTTCTCCGGCAAGCCGCCGGCTTCCGATTCTTGCGCGGATCGGTGCGATCGCTATGTCGGTGACGCCACGCTTGGGGTGTCGGCCGATTCCTACCTCCGGTCATCCCGCCATCGGCCCATGCGAACGAACATCGCCCGGGCGCGCCAGTCGTACATCGGACGTGGTGAACCCCGTTCGCAGGAAAAAAGGAGACGACGATGAAAGTTGGCGAAGTGATGACGCGCGACGTGAAGCTGGTGTCCCCGAAGCAGTCGATCTGCGACGCGGCGAAGATGATGGCCGAGTGCGACGCGGGAGCGCTCCCGGTCGGCGAGGACGATCGGCTGGTGGGCGTCGTCACCGATCGCGACATCGCCATCCGGGCGATCGCCGAGAACCGCGGCCCGGACACGCCGGTGAGCGAGGTGATGACGCGGCAGGTGCTTTACTGCTTCGAGGACGAGTCGATCGACCACGTCGCGCAGAACATGGGCGAGCAGCAGGTGCGGCGCCTTCCCGTGCTCAGCCGCGAGAAGCGCCTGGTCGGCATCGTCTCGCTCGGCGACCTCTCGCGCAAGGCGAAGCCCAATACATCCGGCAAGGCGGTCGCCGCCATCTCCCAACCCGGCGGCGAGCACTCCCAGTCATTGCACTGAACGAGAATGGGGACGGACCCCGTTTTCTCTTAGGCGGAACGTCGCAACCGGCCGTTCCGCCTAAGAGAAAACGGGGTCCGTCCCCATCACCGCGGGCGGCCGAAGAGCACGAGGCCGAGGGCGGTGCCGAAGCCCCATGCGCCGTTCGCGAGGAATGCCGCGGCCATCGCCATCGGCACCGCGCCGCCTGCGATCGCCTGCCCCTTGATCGGCGCGACGACGAACCATGCGACGACGGAAAGCGCGAACGCGCCGAAGAGGCTGCCGGCGACCAGCAGCGCACCGCCCCACAGCCCCATGAAGAAGGCCGCGAAGATGAGGCCCCACACGGCGCCCCAGAACACCTGCGACCAGATCGTCGGCACGCCGAATGGATGCGTGGCGGTCGCGGAGTAGAGCGGGTGGTGCGTGAAGTGCGCGAGGTTCAGGAGCGCGAAGGCGCCCTGGTGGAAGATGAGCACCGAGAGCCCGCCGCAGATGAAACCGGTGATGAGCCAGCGCCCGCCCGGTGTCACGGCCGCGGGATGGTAGCGCATCTGGTACGTGGACATGGCCGTTCCTTCTCATGAAGCGTCGTGAACGATTGACGCGCTTGCGCACGCACCGTTCGGCGGCGCTCTCCATCCGGCCCATCGCCTCGCATATACTCGCGGCACTTTCCTGACCGGAAGCCTTCATGGCCGCCAGCACGACGCCCGCGCACGCCGACACGGCGCGCGAACGACAGCCCCGCGCCCTCTCCACGCTCTTCTTCACCGAGATGTGGGAGCGCTCCAGCTACTACGGCATGCGCGCGCTGCTCGTGCTCTATCTCGTGCATGCGCTCGGCTACCAGCGCGAGGACGCGCTCGAGCTTTACGCCACGTACACGGGACTGGTGTACGTGACGCCGATCCTCGGCGGCTACCTCGCCGACCGCTACCTCGGCCCGCGCAAGGCGATCCTCATCGGCGGCATCACGATGGCGATGGGACACTTCGCGATGGCCTTTCCGGCGACGCTGCACCTCGCGCTCGGCCTGCTCGTCGCGGGCAACGGCTTCTTCAAGCCGAACATCACGACGCTCCTCGGCACGTACTACCGCGAGCACGACCCGCGCCGCGATCCCGGCTTCACCTTCTTCTACATGGGCATCAACCTCGGCGCGTTCTTCTCGCCGCTCATCGCCGGCACCCTGGGCGAGAAGATCGGCTGGCACTACGGCTTCGCATCCGCGGGCGTGGGCATGTGCCTCGGGCTCGCGCAGTTCGTGCTCGGCAGCAGCCGCCTCGGGAGCCACGGGCTCGCGCCGGGGAAGACGCGGCTCGATCGAGTCGACTGGACGCACGTGATCGTCCTCAGCGCGGCGATGATCCCGCTCGTTTATGCGGTGATCGGCGCCTGGTCGTGGGCCGGTCCCGCATGGCATTCGCTCGCGGGCCCGGTGCAGCTCGCGCTCGTGGCCGTGGTGATCGCGGCGCTCTGGTTCGGCGCGAACCACCTGCGCGGCCGGCGGTCCGCCGCTCCGCGGGCCCTCACGCGCGAGGAGTGGGGACGCATCATCGCGATCTTCGTGCTCGGCTTCTTCGTGATCTTCTTCTGGATGGGGTTCGAGCAGGCGGGCGGCACGATGAACCTGTTCGCCGACCAGAGCACCGAGCGCGAGCTCTTCGGCTGGCAGATCCCCGCCTCGTACTTCCAGGCGATCAACCCGCTCGGAATCTTCGTGATGGGACCGGCGGTGGCGCTGATCTGGCTGCGCATCGACCAGTCGCGCTTCGCGCTCTCCACGCCCGCCAAGATGGCGCTCGGCCTCTTCTTCCTCGGGCTGGGCTTCGTCGTGATGGCGCTCGCGCAGGGACGCGCCGACGTGGTCGGGAAAGTCGGGCCGCAGTGGCTCTTCTTCGTCTATGTCCTGCACACCATCGGCGAGCTGTGCCTCTCGCCGGTGGGGCTTTCGATGGTGACGAAGCTCGCGCCGGCGCGTGTCGCGGCGCTCATGATGGGCATCTGGTTCGTCGCGAACGCGGCCGCCAATTACCTGGCCGGCGTCCTCGAGGAGCTCCTCAAGGGCACCTCGATCCCGCTCTATTGGTTCCTGGTCGCGACTTCATTCGGCGCGGGCGTGGTGCTGCTCGCGATCACGCCGGTCCTCAAGCGGCTCATGCACGGCAAAGGATAGAAAATGGGGTCAGATTACTTTTCCCTTTTCCACCGGAGGGGGGATTACGGTCCCGGTCGGGAAAAGTAATCTGACCCCATTTTCTCTCTCTACAGGTCGAGCACGAGCTTTCGGTAGCCGACGCGCGAGCTGCCGACCTTCACGGTGAGCCGGCCCTTGCCTTCGGCGACGAGGGTCGCGAACTTCTCGTGCACGTTGCCGCGCGTCCAGGGTGCGAAGATGCTGATGCCGCTGTAGAGGCCCTGTCCCCATCCGTCGAGATGGCCGAGCTCGAGCGGCAGCGCGGTGGGCGCCCCGAGCTGGACGTCGCCCTCGCATTCGGCGCTGAGGCGCAGCGGCTCGACGTGCGGCAGCTTCTTCGCGGAGCTCAATCCGTAGGTGCCGAGATAGCCGCGGTTCACGACGCGCAGCTCGATGCGCGTGAGGTGCGGCCCGAGCACGTCGCGCTTCACCACCTCGATCGCCACGCGCGGCGCGAGCGCGGCCACGCGCAGGAACGCGGCGCTCTGCTGCGCGCACACTTCCGCGAGCTTCTCGAACGGCGGGTTGGAGATGCCCACGAGGATGTTCAGCCCGCCGACTTCCACCTCGCCCAGCTGCGGATGCTTCACCTTGCGCCACTCGCGGAAGACGCGGCCCTGGTTCACCTCGCGGTCCCACTTCGCGAGCGCGGCGAAATCCTTGCGCTCCATGTGCGTGTAGTGGTCCACGAAGGGCTTCTTCACCTCCATGCCGATCTGGCGGAAGAGGTCCCAGAGCTCCACGGCATAGGAGATCGCGCCGCGCTGCTGGTAGGCGAACTCGACGATGTCGCCGCGCAGCGGCGTCTCCGGCTCGTAGAGGAACTCGTGGAATCCGCTCACCGTCGGATAGCCCGTGAGCTCCTTCGCCCACGCCTCGACCTGGCGGAAGATCGCGAGGTCGGACTGGTCCATCTTGTGGTCGGGCTTGTCGCCCAGCGGCCGGATGAACACGCCGCCGAACGTGTGGAAGTTGATCCACGCGAAGATCTCCGGATGCGCGGTCGCGAAGTCGATGATCGCCCGCGTCTCCGGCGCGCTTCCCGGATAGTGGCCCGCGCCGGCCTGCTCGGGCTCCGGCGCCCACTGGTACGGGAAGTTGCGGTTGAAGTCGTACTGGTTGTCGGAGAGGAAGTACGGATCGGGAACGCGCCGCCCGTCGAAGTTCACGATGCGCCCTTCGGGGTAGAGCTTGTAGTACGGCGGCGCATCCTCGGGCAGGCGCGGCACCATCACGCCGGGGAAATCCGCGAGCTCCACCAGCTCGCCGTCGTCGCACGCGACGCGCATGTAGCCCATGTGCCCGTCGCCGTCGAAATCGTGCGCCTCCCAGTACGCGTGCCCCTTGTGCGTGCGCGCGTCGATCGGGCTCGAGCGCACGTAGCGCCCGGTCTTCATCACCGCCTCGGCCCCATCGGGAGAGATGCGCGGCACGACGTAGAAGAGCATCTCCCTGAGCGCCTCCCCCATGTGCGCGGGGATCGCGGGCACGTCCTTGCCGGCGTGCAGGCCGATCACGTCCTCGGCGATGGCGAGCGCGGCGCTCGAGCCGCAGACCTCGGAGGCATGCATGTTGCCGTCCACCCACGCGGCCGGACGGACGTCGTCCGGATCGCGCCCGATGGTGAGCATCGGGATCTCGCGGCCTTCCGTCGTGGTGCCGATGGAGGTGAGGCGCACGAACTGGGGGTGCTGCCGGGCCCACTCGCGCACCTGGTGCATGAGCTCGGCGTAGTCGAGGTATCTGGAGCGGAACATGGCGCGCATGATAGAGGAAATGGGGTCAGATTACTTTTTCGGCGCCGTTCGCTGATAATCCGGACGCACCGCCTCGAAAAAGCAATCTGACCGCATTTCCGATCCGACCCCATTTCCGATGCGAACCCGATTCACCGAAGCGTTCGGCGTGAAGCACCCCATCGTGTGCGCTCCGATGGCCTACGTCGCGGGAGGGAAGCTCGCCGGCGCGGTCTCGAGGGCGGGCGGCCTCGGCCTCGTGGGCGGCGGCTACGCGGGCACCGTGGGCGGAGAACCCGATCTCGCGGCCGAGATCGCGATCGCGGGCGGCGAACGCATCGGCATCGGCTTCATCACGTGGGCGCTCGCGAAGGCGCCGCACCAGCTCGACATCGCGCTCGCCGCCTCGCCCGCGTGCCTGTTCCTCTCGTTCGGCGATCCGCGGCCCTTCGCCGACAGGATCCGCCGCGCCGGGGTGAAGCTCCTCTGCCAGGTGCAGTCGCTCGCGCACGTGGACCTCGCGCTCGAGGCGGGTGCCGCGGCGATCGTCGCCCAGGGAAGCGAAGCGGGTGGGCACGGCGCGAAGCGCTCGACGCTGCCGTTCGTCCCGGAAGTCGCCGACTACCTCGCGCACAAGTCGCCGGATACGATCCTCCTCGCCGCGGGCGGAATCGCCGACGGCCGCGGGCTCGCGGCGGCGCTCGTGCTGGGCGCCGACGGGGTCGTCGTCGGCACGCGCTTCTGGTCCACGCTCGAAGCGCTCACGCCGCCGGCGATGACGGAACGCGCGGTCGGCGCGACCGGCGACGATACGGTGCGCACCACCGCGATCGATGCGCTGCGCGGCGTGCCTTGGCCGAGCGAGTTCTCGTTCCGCATGCTCACCAACGAGCTCACCGATGCCTGGGCGGATCGCGAGCAGGAAGCGGCCGCGAAGTTCGGCGCGCTGGCGAGCGATTACGCCGATGCGCGCAACCGCGGCGACCTCTCGATGGTGGTGACCGTCGCGGGCGAATGCGTCGGCCTGGTGCGCGATCGCCCGGCCGCGGCGAGCGTGGTGGAATCGATGGTCGCACAAGCGGAGAAGCTCCTCGCGCGGGGGACTTCCTGAAGACGCTGGTCGTGCTGTGGCTCGCGGGCCTGTGCCTGCGCCTCACCGTTCTCGCGATCCCGCCCGTGATCCCGATGCTGCACGGCAGCCTCGCCCTCTCGCAGGCGCAGATCGGCGCGCTCGCGAGCCTGCCCGTGCTGCTGCTCTCCTTCGCCGCGATCCCCGGCTCGTTCCTCATCGCGCGCTTCGGCTCGGCGCGCGTGCTGGTGGGCGGCATCCTCCTCGCGGGCTTCGCCGGAGCGCTGCGCGGCGCCTCCTACGATGCCGCCATGCTTTTCGCGACCACCTTCGCGATGGGCATCGGCATCGCGGTGATGCAGCCCGCGTTTCCCTCGATCGTGCGCGAGTGGATGCCGCAGCGTGTCGGCCTCGCGACCGCCGTCTACTCGAACGGCCTCCTCGCCGGCGAGGCGATCAGCGCCTCGCTCACCCTTCCGCTGGTGCTGCCGATGGTGGGCGGCAACTGGCGCGCGAGCCTCGCCGCATGGTCGGTACCGGTGTTCGTCATCGCCGCGATCACCTTCGCGCACGCGCGGCATCGCGGCCGCACGGCCGAAACGCGCGCGGCGCGCGGCGGCGCCTGGTGGCCCGACTGGCGCTCGCCGCTCACGTGGCGGCTCGGGTTCACCGCCGGCGGATGCTCGAGCCTCTACTTCGCGACCAACGCGTTCCTCCCCGACTACCTGCGCGACCTCGGCCGCGCCGACCTGATCGGCGCCGCGCTCTCGGCCAACAACTGGGCGCAGATTCCGGCCTCGTTCCTGCTTCTCGCCTTCTCGCGCCACCTCATGCGCAAACGTTGGCCGCTCGTCGCCGCCGGCGTCTTCGCCTCGATCGCGATGGTGGGCATCGTGACCAGCACCGGCGCCGGCACGGTGTTCTGGGCGGGCATGATCGGCTTCTTCACCGCCTTCGTGCTGATCCTCACGCTCGCGCTACCGCCGATGCTGGTCGAGGCGTCGCACGTGCACGCCGTCTCCGCCGCGGTGTTCGCGATCGGCTATCTGTGCGCCGTCGTGACGCCGGTGCTGGGGGGCTTCGCGTGGGACCTGACCGGCCTGCCGTGGAGCGCCTTCGTCCCGGCGGGCGCGTTCGGTATCGTGATCGCGGTGCTCGCCCTCGGCCTCGACCTCGCCCCGCGCGAGCGGCCGGCCCGAATCCCGCCCTGAAGGGCTGCGCGTGCGCTTCACACCCGTAAGCCGAATGGACTACGGCCGGTTTTTGCGCGCGATCCAGCGTTCCCTTTTTGTCGGGAAACGCGCCAAAATGACGGCGGAAAATCCAAGGAGGCCACGATGCTCAAACGATCCCTCGCCGTCACGACGGCGGTCCTCGCGCTCGGTGCCGGCGCATACTCGACGCAAGCGGCGGCGCAATGCGACCCGGTCCCCGGCATGGTGATCGGTGGCGGCATCGGCGCGGCGATCGGCAACGCGCCCGGCGCGGCGGTAGGCGCCATCATCGGCGGCGCGGTCTCCTCGAGCGGACCGTGCTACTACCCGGGCGGCTCCTATGGCCCGCGCTACGCGCCGGCGCCCGCGCCGGAGGCCTACTACGACAGCGCGCTCCCCGCGTACTACGCGCCCGCGCCGGCCTACTACGCGCCCCCGCCGGCCTACTACGCGCCGCCGCCGGCCTATTACTACGGGCCCTCGTACTACTACGGCCCGCGCGTCGTCTTCCGCGGCTATCCGCGCTTCGCCTTTCACGGCCACGACTTCCACCGCCATTTCGGCGGTCGGCACCACTGGCACGGCTGATTCGTCGCTCTCGCACAGGCCACCCCGCGCGGGACTGACGTTCAATCCTGCGCCGGAGTGACGTTCACTCCTGGCGCTCGAGCGCCATGCCGAGCGCCGCGAGCACGCGCTCGCCGAGCGGGCGCCGCATCCATTCCTGCAGCGTGATGCGGCGGCTCCTCGCCAGGTCCGCGGCGAAGTCGGCCTCCATGCGCGCGGCGAGCGCCTCGTCGCGCAGCGCCGCGTTCACCTCGTCGTTGAGGCCGAACGAGCGGTTGTCGAAGTTGGTCGAGCCGAGCACCGTCCACTCGCCGTCCACCACCAGCACCTTGGCGTGGATCATGCTGGGTTGATACTCGTGGACCTGCACGCCCGCGGCGAGCAGCTCGCCGTAGCGCCGCCGGCTCGCGAGCCGCGCGACCGGATGGTTGTTGAGCTTGCCCGGCGTGACCACGACCACCGAGACGCCGCGCTTCGCCGCGCGGATCAGCTCCGCGCGGGCGCTGCGATCGGGCACGAAGTACGGCGAGTTGATGTGGATCGAACGGCGCGCCGAGGCGAGGAAGAGCTGGAACAGCATGCGCGCGCGGGTGCCGCGTCCCGCCGACGGCGTGCTGTTCACGACGACTCCCGAGACCTTGCCCGCCTCCTCGCGCGGCGGTCCCGCCTCGGCATACGGAAACTCGTCGGCGCCGGTGAGGATCTCGCCGCTGCTCTCCAGCCAGTTCTCGATGAACGACGTCTGCAGGCCCGCGACGAGGTCGCCGGTCACCTCGACCGTCGTGTCGCGCCACGGCCGCCCGCGGACCGCGCCGGGAAGCCAGTAGTCGGCGATGCCCGCGCCGCCGATGAAGCCGACGCGCCCGTCGACCACGAGGAGCTCGCGGTGCGTGCGGTTGTTGAAGCGCTTCAGCGTGTACCAGCGGATCGGCTGGTACCAAGCGACGCGGCCGCCCGCCGCCCGCAGCGCGTGGAAGTAACGATCGGGCGTGAGGAAGCTCCCGATCGCATCGACCACCACGCGCACCTTCACGCCGCGCCGCGCCGCGGCGGCGAGCGCGGCGAGGAAGCGGTCGCCGGCGCTGCCGCGCAGGAAGAGGTACGCCTCGAGGTGCACAGTGGAGCGCGCCGCGTCGATCGCGCGGATCTCGGCCGCGTAGATGTCCTCGCCCGAGGAATGCACGCGCACGCGGCTCGCATTGAACACGCGCGCGTTGATGACCGCGGCGAGGAGGTCCATGAAGCGCGGCGACTCGACCGGCTCGCTCGCGCTCACCTCGTAGCGCAGCCCCGGCTCGAACAGGATCAGGAAGAAGAGGACGGCGACGATCGCCGCGCTGCAAGCCAGGACGAGCTGGCCGAGATCCACCTAGGCGCCCGAGGGTCCGGCCGCGCGCCTCGCGCGCTCCGCGAGGTAGCGTTCCGTGATGTCGCGACCGGTCGCCATCGCGCCGACCACCGCGCCGGCCGGATCCTTGAGCATCGCGAAGCTGAAGTCGACGTAGAGCTTGCGCCCGTCCTTGTGCACGGCGCGCGTCGTCATCACCCGTCCCGAGTATTTCGTGGTGCCGCTCGCGAGCGCGCGCCCGTACGCCTCCCAGTGCGCGGGCCGCAAATGCTCCGGGATGACGACGTCGAGGCTGCGCCCGAGAACTTCCTGCGCGGTGAATCCGAAGAGCGCCTCGGAAGCGCGGTTCCACACGCGGATGAGGCCCTCGCGGTCGGCGAGGATCACCGAAACCGGCAGCTGCTCGACGAGGGCCTCGAAGCCCGCGCCGAGCGCCGGTCCTGCCTGCTGCATGAATCTCCTCCGGAAGGAGCGGCCCCGGCGAATGCCGGGGCCGCTTCGTTCCTCCTACCTTATCACTTCACGACGAGCGGGATGAGCTGCGCCTGCTGCGCTCCGCTCGGGTTGTCGAGCGTCACCACCATGAGGCCGAGCGGCGGCGTGAGCGCGAGCTCGGCCGAGTCGACCGAGATCGTGTTGCTCGTGTCGCTCCCGTTCGGTGCGACCGCCGCGAAGCCGCCGGTGCTCACGGCGTTCGTCCACGGATTGAACAAGCCCACGCCGCTCACGACGTCGGTCCCGCCGTTCACCAGGTCGAAGCCCGCCGCGTGGTACGAGAAACGCGGGTTGGCGACCGAGAGGCACGGCTCGCCGGCGCGGCAGAGCTGCGTCGAGAGCACCGGCAGCTCGGCCACCGAGCCATCGGTCGGCGCGGTGGCGAAGAACGCGATCGAGGCGCCCGGCGAGCGCGTGCTGAACACGAACGCGCCCATCTGGCCGTTGAAGTCGCCGGTCTCCACCGCGCCGAAGTCCACGCCCACCACGATGTAGTCGTCGACGCCGTCGCCATCCACGTCCACGCCGATGTCGAACTCGTTGGTCGATGCGTTCGACCAGCGGTTCCACGTGTTCACGGCGAAGACGATGAGCTTGCGCGTCGGGTTGCTCCCGCTCGGGAACGGGAACGACTGCGTGCCGACCGCGCGCACGTCGTTGGTGACGTTCTGCTTGTGGCCGTTGTTGTCCTGCCCGTCCTGCAGCCCGAGGGCGTAGAAGTCCGCGCCGCCCGCGATGGTGCCCTTGCGGTTCGTCACCGTCGCGAGCGTCGAGGGGTTCGCGCCCGTGAGCCTGCCGATGCTGGTGGACACGTTGGAACGCACGCGCGGCACCATGTAATACGGCACGCGCAGCGCGATGCCGCCGTTGTCCGACGCGCTCACCGGCGTGAACTCGACCAGCCCCGACACATCCCGGAACGCGTCGCTGTTGCCCGCGGTGGCGGCCGCGACCTGCAGCTTCACGTTGACCGTGGCGCTCGCGTGGGCCGGCACGGTGATCGTGGAATTGCCGATCGTGAGCGTGTGCGGGCTGCCGGACGCGCGCGCCTGGGCGACGTTGAAGGTCGCCGCGGAGGCGCCGTTGTTCGCGAGCGAGATCGTCTGCGTGCCGGAGAAGTCGCTGGTGAGCTCGTCGAAGCCGAACGAGAGCGCGGCGCCGAACTTGTCGCCGTTCACGTGCGCGACCACCTGGGTCGCGGTGGAGGAGGCCGGCTGCACTTCCCCGGTGCCCGCGAGGCTCACCGCGTAGTTCGCGACCTTCGACGGGGCGCCGGTCGCGACGATCGCCGACTTGATGTCCTCGACCTTCCACGAGGGATGCGCCTCGACGGTGAGCGCCGCGACGCCGGTCACGTGCGGCGTGGCCATCGACGTGCCGGAGTCGAACTGGCCGCCGTTGCCGGTGCCGACCGCGGTCGAGAAGATGTTCACGCCGGGCGCGGTGATCTCGGGCTTCAACGCGCTGTCGCCGTTGCGCGGTCCTCCCGAGCTGAAGCTCGCCAGCGCCTCGAACGTCGGGTTCGCGAGCGTGGTCGGCGTGACCGTCGCCAATGTGCCGTTGGCGGCGGCGAGCTTGCCGCCATCGCTCGTCGCGTTGCCCACCGGGCCGCGCACGCCGAGGAACGGGATCGTCACGGTGAACGGCACGTGGTCATCGGGGTTCGACGTGATCGGCCCCTCGAACGGCGGGAACGTGCCGTCCGTATTGATCATCGCCACCGCCGCCGCGCCCGCCTGCTGCCCGAAGATCGCCTTCGCGACGCGCGCGCAGGTGCCGCGGTTCACCACCGCGATCGTGCCGGGCGCGAGCGGGCCGCCGAAGTCGGCCACGCTGCAGCCCAGGTTTCCGGTGTACTTCACCGTGTACACGGACGAGGGCGGCAGCGCGAAGCCGTTCGCGTCGATCGCCGTGAGCGTCGAGCCGGGAATCGAGATGTGCGCACCGGGAAAGCTCTGCGTGGGGTCGTTGGCCGCGACCGAGATCGCGCCGTCGCCGGTGGAGGGCGAGCCCACCATGTACGGGTTCGGCCCCTCGTTGCCCGCGGCGGTGACCACCACGATGCCCGCCTTCGCCGCATTGGTCGAGGCTTCCGCGGAAGGATCGTCGCTCAAGCCGAACGGCGAGCCGAGCGACATGTTGATCACGTCCATGTCGTGGTCCACCGCCCAGTCGATCGCATCCACGGTCTCGTTGGTCGAGCCGGAGCAGCCGAACACGCGGACCGAATAGAGGTCCGCCCTGGGCGCGACGCCGGGTCCGATGGTCCAGTCCGCCGGCGCGAAGCTCGTGGTGCCGTCGTACGGGCCGCCGTACGTGGTGCCGTCGGCCTTCACGCCGGAGCCCGCGGCGGTGCCCGCGACGTGCGAGCCGTGGCCGTTGCAGTCGAGCGGGTTCGGATCGGGATGCGGCGTCGAATGCTGGGGATCGCCCGCGTCGTAGTCGTCGCCCACGAGGTCGATGCCGCCCTTCACGCGCGGAGCGTCCGGGCCGATGAGGGCCGGGTCCGGCGGCAGCGTGTCGGTCGCGAGCGCGGCATCGTACGCGGCGATGGTGCCCGGACCGCCGAAATTGGCGTGCGTGTAGTCGATGCCGGTGTCGATGATCGCGACCTTGATGCCCTCGCCGCGCAGGCCGAGGTTCTGCCACACCGTCGGCGCGCCGATGAAGGGGATGCTGCGCACGTTGCTGGGCTTCATGAGCAGCAGCGGCTTCACGGCGACCACGCCGGGAAGCGCGGCGAGCTGGGCGAGCTGGTTGCGCGCGATGCGCACCTTGATGCCGTTGTACGCCGACTGGTAGGTCGCGACGACGCTGCCGCCGAGCGCCGCGATGCTGCCGCCCAACGCGTCCTGCTGGCCCTTCAGTGCCTGCTTCGCGCTGTCCTTCTCGGACCGCGTGAAGCGCCGTCCCGCGCTGCCTTCCTGCTCGGCGACCGACGGGCCGGCGAGCTTCACCACCACGTCGACCGGGCGCGTGTCCACGCCGAGCGGGGTGAAGACGGGCGTGATGATGGATGTGTCACCCGGTTCGCCCTGCGGCTTCGCCGCGAGCGCGCTGGATGCGCAGATGCCGGCGAGCACCGCCGCGGTCGCGGCGAGTGCGCGCATGGATTCGAATCGCATGGAAACCCCCCTCTGTTCCGAAACGATGGGATCCGCTCGGCCTCGTGGGTCGCAGCGGCACGCTTGGAGCTCTGGAACGGGTTGCGTGCGCCGATGAGTGGGAGCCTGGCGCAGCGCGCAGTCTGCTCCCGCCGAAATCGCAATGCAATGCCGGGTTTCGGAGCTCGTCGCTGAAGGGAAGCCGAGGCGGTCGGCGCGAGGCGCTGCCTTCGCACCATCGCACGGGGATGCAGTCTAACGCGCCATGGACACGGACATCCTGGTCGTCGGCGCCGGGCCCACGGGGCTCGCCGCCGCCCTGTGGCTGCGCAAGCTCGGTGCGCGCTTCCGCATCGTCGACCGCAACGCGGAGCCCGCGCGCGAATCGCGTGCGCTGGTCGTGCATGCGCGCACGCTCGAGCTCTATGCGCAGGCCGGATTCGCGCAGACCGCGATCGCGAACGGCATCGAGTTCGCCGCGGTGAACCTGTGGGCGCGCGGCGCGAAGGTCGCGCGCGTCGCGATCGGCGACATCGGCGCCGACCTGAGCCCGTATCCCTACATGCTGGTCCTCGCGCAGGACCGGCACGAGCGGCTTCTCGCCGGGCAGCTCGCCGCGCTCGGCGTCGAGGTCGAGCGCAACACCGAGCTCACCGGATTCGAGCAGGACGAGCAGCGCGTGGTGGCGCGGCTGCGGCGTCCCGACGGCGGGGAGGAGCGCTGCGAGTGCGCATGGATCGCCGGATGCGATGGCGCGCGCTCGACCGTCCGCCACGTGCTCGACCTCGGCTTCCCGGGCGCCACCTACAAGCACCTCTTCTATGTCGCCGACGTGCAGGCGCGCGGGGCGGCGGTGAACGGCGAGCTCAACGTCGCGCTCGACGAGGCGGACCTCGCGGCGCTCTTTCCCCTGCCGGGAGAAGGCAACGTGCGCATCATCGGCACCATTCGCGCGGAGGCCGAGCACGCGGAGCGCAAGCCCGGCTGGGACGACGTGAGCCGCGGCATCCTCGAGCGCCTCGGCCTGCAGGTGGAGCGCGTGAACTGGTTCTCGACCTATCACGTGCACCATCGCGTGACGGAGCACTTCCGGTCGGGACGCGGCTTCGTGCTGGGCGATGCGGCGCACGTGCACAGCCCGGTCGGCGGCCAGGGCATGAATACCGGCATCGGCGACGCGGTGAACCTCGCGTGGAAGCTCGCCATGGTGACCTCGGGAAAGGCGCCGGCGCGCATCCTCGACACCTTCGAGACCGAGCGCATCGCGTTCGCGCGGCGGCTGGTCGCGAGCACCGACCGCGGCTTCACCTTCGTCTCGAGCGACGGCCCGCTCGCGCGCTTCGTCCGGCTCCACGTGGTGCCGCACGTCCTGCCCCAGGCGATGTCCTTCGACGCCGGCCGCCGCTTCCTCTTCCGCACCGTGTCGCAGACGATGATCCGCTATCCCGACAGCGCGTTGAGCGCCGGACGCGCGGGATCGGTCTCGGGCGGCGATCGCCTGCCCTGGACCGGCGCGAACTACGCGCCGCTCGCCTCGCTCGCGTGGCAGGTCCAGGTGTACGGCACGGCGTCGCCGACGCTGCTCGATGCGTGCACGCGACTCGGCCTCGCGACCCACGTATTCGAGTGGAACGAGGCCGCGCGCCGATGCGGCTTCGCGCGCGACGCGCTCTATCTCGTGCGGCCCGACGGATACGTCGCGCTCGCCGATGCCGCGGCCGATCCGGCGCGCCTCGAGTCCTACCTGCGCAACCACCTCGCTTAGCGGCGCGGCCCCGCCCGCGGAGCGCGGCGCACGGTGGCCGGGACCACCCCGCCCGGTGCAGAATGAGGCGCCTTCGAACGAACGGCGGACTCCGCCTTGCCCTACGTCGACCATCGCCGCCCGAGCTACCGCAGGCCGCCGCCCCTTCCGCCGGCATGGAATCGGCGCATCGTCGCTCGACCGCCGATGTGGGAGTTCGTGCTGCTCTCGATGCTGCTGCACGCGATCGCGATCGCGCTGTTCGGCGCACCGAGCGGAGGAAGCCGCGAGGGACACGCGATGTGGGGCGCGCTCACGGTGGTGCTGCGCGGCGCCGCGCCCGACGAAGCTCCCAGCCTGAAGGTCGATCGGGCGATCCCGCAGCTCGTGCCGGTCGAAAAGCCGCGCCCGCAGGCGCGTCCGCGCCGCGCGCTCGGGCCGACCAAGCCCGCGCCCGCACCCGCGGCGCCCGAGCGCAACGCGCCGGTGGAAGCGCCGCCGGTGCCGAAGCCGCTCGTCGTTCCACCGCTCCTCGATCGCATCCAGACGCCGGAAGCCGAGACGCCGCCGCCGCTTCAAGTGCCGCCGCCCACGCCGCTGCAGGCGCCGGAGCCGATCGAGGTTCCGCCTCCCGCGCCGGCGCCGCCGCCGGTCGCGCCCGCGCCCGTCGAGGAAGCGCCGGTGCCGCCGCCCGCGATCGAGCCCGCGCCCGCCTCACCGCCGCCGGTCGAAGCCGCGCCCGTTCCGGCGGCGCCCGCCGAGCCGGCGCCGGTGGAGACGCCCGCGCTTCCGGAGCCCGAGGTGACGGCCACGCCTCCGGTGAAGGAAGCGCCGCTGCAGACGAACACGCTTCCGGTCCCCGACGTACCGAGCAACGCCGCACCGCAAACGCGCCCCGAGAAGCCGCCGCAGGCCGAGCCGGCGCTGCAACCGCCGGAGATCCCCACGCCCGTCGTCCCGCAACCCGCGCCGGCGACGATCGAGCCGCCGGCCGCGACGACGATCCCGCCACCGGCGACCGTGACACCGCCTGCACCCGATGCCGTCCCGCCGACGCCGCCCGCCCCTGCGTCACCTCCAGCGCCTTCCGCCGCGCCACCCGCACCGTCCGAGGAGGCGCCATCGCTTTTCCGGCGCGGCGCCGAGCCGCCGCCGAGCGACTACGATCCCAGCAAGCCCGCGCTCGACCTCGACACGCTGCGCGAGCGCGCCGGCGAGCTCGCGCGCGAGGGCTCGGGCCAGCGCGCGCTCTTCGCCTTCCCCATGCCGCCGGTGCCGCCGAAGAAATCGAAGCTCGAGAGCGCGATCGACAACGCGCGCAAGCCCGATTGCCGCACCGCTTACCAGGGCATGGGCCTCGCCGCCGTGGTGCCGCTCGTCGCCAACGAATTCGGCGAAGGAACCTGCCGATGGTAGGGCGCACGCTTCGCGCGCTGCTCGCCGCGGCGCTCCTCGCGGCGTTTCCGCTGCACGCGAAGACGCTGCGCTGGTCGGCGACCGGGGACGCCTCCACGCAGGACCCGCACGCCGAGGCGGAGCTCTTCACGCAGATCGCGAACCAGCAGGTGTACGACGCGCTGGTGCGCTACGACACCGCCCTGCGGCTCTCGCCCTCGCTCGCGACCGAATGGAAGGCGACGGGCCCGCGCACCTGGGTCTTCAAGCTGCGGCACGGTGTCACGTTCACCGACGGCACGCCCTTCACCGCCGACGACGTGGTGTTCTCGTACGAGCGCGCCACGGCGTCGGGATCGACCTACAAGCTCTACGCACGCCAGGCCGGCAAGCCACGCAAGATCGACGATTACACCGTCGAGTTCACCAACGACGCGCCCAATCCGGTGGAGCCCGCGACCGTCACGAACATCTTCATCATGAGCCGCGCCTGGTGCGAGAAGCACCACACCACGAAGCCGCAGGACTACGCGCACAACGAGGAGACCTGGTCCGTGCGCCACGCGATGGGCACGGGGCCGTACAAGCTCCTCGAGTACGAGCCGGGGGTGAAGTCGATCTACGCGAAGAATCCCGACTGGTGGGGAATCGGCGCCGGCCTCTTCACCGGCAACGTCGACCGCGTCGAGTACCGGCCGATCGCGAGTCCCGCCACGCGCATGGCGGCGCTCAAATCCGGCGAGGTCGACTTCGTCCTCGATCCGCCGGTGCAGGACGTGCCGCGGCTCGCGCACGACGCGTCGGTGAAGGTGGTGAGCGGCGAGGAGAACCGCGTGATCTTCATCGGCCTCGACGAGTTCCGCGACCAGCTCATCTACTCCGACGTGAAGGGGCGCAATCCGTTCAAGGACCGACGCGTGCGCCTCGCGCTCTACCAGGCGATCGACATCGAGGCGTTGAAGAGGAGCGTGATGCGCGGCCTCGCGACGCCGACCGGCATTCCGCTGCCCACGCTCGCGAACCTTCCCGGCGTGAAAGACGAGCGCTATCCGTACGATCCCGCCCGCGCGCGGAAGCTCCTCGCCGAGGCGGGCTACCCGAACGGCTTCGCGTTCACGCTGCACTGCCCGAACGACCGCTACGTGAACGACGAGAAGATCTGCATCGCGCTCGCGGGCATGTGGGCGAAGGCGGGATTGCGCGTGAGCGTGGACGCGGCGCCGAAGACGCTCTTCTTCCAGCGCTGCGAGCGCCTCGACGTCTCCGCCTACCTGGTCGGCTGGGGCGGCGCGGCGACCGACCCGATCTTCACGCTGAAGCCGATCCTGCACTCGCGCACCCACGAGGGCGCGGGCGATTCGAACTTCGGCGGCTTCCGCATCCCCGATCTCGATGCGCTCACGGACCGCATCGAGTCGGAGATGGAGCCGGCGAAGCGCCAGGAGATGATCCGGCAGGCGGTGCGGATCCTCGAGCGCGAGATCCCCGTCCTGCCGCTGCACCGGCAGGTGATTCCCTGGGCGATGCGCGCGGGCGTCGAGGTGACGCACCGCGCGAACAACACGCCGCTGGTCTATACCGTGCGCATGCCGTGAAGCGCGCTCAGTGGCCGGCGCTCTTCTGCGCGCGGGCCGCGTCGATCGCCGACTTCACCTGGCGCCGTTCCTCGGGCGGAGGAATCATGGCATTCAGGCCGAGCGCCTGCAGGTGCAGCTCGCGCGCCCAGCCGCGCGAGTGGTACAGGTGCTCGTCTTCCTGGTCCTCCACCTCGTCGTAGGCCGCCTGGATCGCCTGCTTGCGCTCGCCCGCGGCGCTCTTCGCGACCTGGCCGATGAGCTCCCAGTCGAGGTGGTCCTTCATCTCGGCGAGGGCCACGCACTCGCACGCGACGATCTCGGCCGCATCGGGCTTGCCCGCCTGCCCGGCCCTGCGCATCGCCTCGACGAGCGAGTTGCCCATCATGCGCACCACCTCGCGCCCGGGGCTCGTCGCATCGGGGTCGATCTCCATGCGGATGCACAGGTCGGTGAGGATCTGCACGTGGCTGCGCGTTTGCTGGTGGTATTTCCGGAACTCCTCCTTCAGGTCGTCGTTGCGCACGCACTGCAGCGCGGTCTGGTACACCTCGACGCCGCATTTCTCGTGCTCGAGGGACTGGAGCAGCAACTCCTTCACCTGTTCCTGGTTCATGGCCTTCTCCTTCCGTGAACCGGTTGTGATGGCCTGCCCCGGACGAGGTTCCGGCGATCGATGTGGTAAGTTTGGACCGCCAGAGGAGAGCCCGATGGCCGCGACGCCGGACACGAGGAGCATGGCCGTCTTCTGCGACTTCGAGAACGTAGCCCTCGGGGTGCGCGAGGCGAAGTACGAGAAATTCGACATCGGAAAGGTGCTCGAGCGGCTGCTGCTCAAGGGCAGCATCGTGGTGAAGAAGGCCTACTGCGACTGGGACCGCTACAAGGACTTCAAGGCGCCCATGCACGGCGCGTCCTTCGAGCTCATCGAGATCCCGCACGTGCGCCAGTCGGGCAAGAATTCCGCCGACATCCGCATGGTGGTCGACGCGCTCGACCTCTGCTACACCAAGTCGCACGTGGATACCTTCGTCATCGTGAGCGGCGACTCCGACTTCTCGCCGCTGGTGAGCAAGCTGCGCGAGAACGACAAGACGGTGATCGGCGTGGGCGTGAAGAAGTCCACCTCGGACCTCCTCGTCGCCGCGTGCGACGAGTTCATCTATTACGACGACCTGGTGCGCGGCGAGAAGCACCGGAGGCCCTCGCGCAGGAAGGCGGCGAAGGGCTCTCCCGCCGCGGGCGAAGGCAAGGGCGCTGCCTCTGCCGCCGGCGAGGGACGCGCGGAAGGCGAATCGGACAAGGCCCAGGAAGCGGTCGACCTCGTCGTCGAGACGGTGGAAGCGCTCGTCGACGAGCGCGGCGAGGACGAGACCATCTGGGGCTCGATGGTGAAGCAGACCCTCAAGCGCCGCAAACCCGGCTTCAACGAGACGTTCTACGGCTTCCGCTCCTTCAACCAGCTGCTCGAGGAAGCGCGCAGCCGCCACCTGCTCCTGCTCGAGCGCGACGAGAAGTCGGGCGGCTACATCGTGAAGCTCGCCGAGTAGGCGCGCGCCCGCTCGAACGTTCCCGGCCCGACCTTTCCGCGCTGCCGCGAAACGGCAGCGGCGCGGGGGACGGAACTATCTTGCCTTGCGCCGCTCGATCCTGCGATCCGGAATGAACCAGGCGGCCGCGACGAGCGCGTAGAGGAAGAGCGCGATCCACCAGCGCACGAACGCGAGCGGGATCGCGACGGCGTAGACCGCGACCGAGAGCTTCCCCTTGAGGTCGCCGTGCATCGAGCGCGCGATCTCGGAAGCGCGGCCGTGGATCGTCACCAGGCACTGCGTGAGGAGGACGAAGGCAAGACCCGCGAAGAGCAGCACGGCGCCGTAGAGGGCCACCGGCAACGATTCGAAGCGGTTCTCGCTCATCCAGCCGGTGACGAACGGCACCAGCGAGAGCCAGAAGAGAAGGTGCAGGTTGGCCCACAGGACCGAACCGTTGATCTCCTGCACCGCGTGCATGAGGTGATGATGGTTGTTCCAGTAGATGCCGACGTAGACGTAGCTCAGCACGTAGGCGAGGAACACGGGCGCCAGCGGCTCGAGCGAGGCGAGGTCGGTCCCGTGCGGCACCTTCATCTCGAGGACCATGATCGTGATGATCACGGCGATCACCCCGTCGCTGAAGGCTTCGAGGCGCGCCTTCGGCACTTCAGGTCACTCCGCGATCGCGCCGCACGAGTCGTTCTCCCACACCACCACGCTCGACACCGGCAGCGCCGTGTTCCTCAGGCGCGCGAGGATCCAGGCGGCGATCACCTCGCTCGTCGGGTTCTCGAGCCCGGCCACTTCGTTGAGGTACCGGTGGTCGAGCATCCGGAGCATCGGCGCGAGCGCCGCGTCGACCTCGCCGAAGTCGCACACCCAGCCGAGCCTCGCATCGAGCGGCCCCTCGCATTCGATCCGCACGCGGTAGTTGTGGCCGTGCAGGTTGTGGCAGCGATGGCCGGGAGGGACGTTGGGCAGGCGGTGGGCGGCCTCGAACGTCGCTTCCTTGAAGATTTTCATCCGCGCGAGCATATCATCGGGCCATGACGTACAGCGTGAAGGAGATCTTCCACACCCTGCAGGGCGAGGGCGCTCGCGCCGGCACCTCGGCCGTGTTCTGCCGCTTCGCCGGCTGCAACCTGTGGTCCGGCCGCGAGGAGGATCGCGCATCGGCGGCGTGCAATTTCTGCGACACGGATTTCGTCGGTACCGGCGGCAGCGGCGGCGGGCGCTTCGAGACCGCGGCCGAGCTCGCCGCCGCGATCGACCGCAAGTGGCCGAGGGCGGCCGAGGCCGCGCGCAAGTTCGTCGTGTGCACCGGCGGCGAGCCGCTGCTGCAGCTCGACACCCCGGCGATCGAGGCGTTGCACGCGCGCGGCTTCGCGATCGCGATCGAGACCAACGGCACGATCGCCGCGCCCGCCGGCATCGACTGGATCTGCGTGAGCCCGAAGGCGGGCTCGCCCCTCAGGCAGACGCACGGCGACGAGCTGAAGGTGGTCTATCCGCAGCCCCTGCTCGATCTCGCGGCGCTCGCGAGGCTCGACTTCCGCCACTTCTTCATCCAGCCCATGGACGGCGCGCAGTACGAGCGCAACCTGCGCAAATCCATCGAGCTGTGCGAGCGCACCCCGCGCTGGCGCCTGAGCCTGCAGACGCACAAGCTGATCGGCATCCGCTGAGGCGCTTGCGCTCCCCCGCGCTTGCGGTCCCCTGCGCTTGCGACGCCGGGTAGAGAGGCCGTTTCGCCGGCCGACACATTATTGCCGAGTCAAAATTGGCCTTGACAATGATTGCCTCGGCAATCATAATGCGTTCCTCGCATGGAGGAACCGCAATGAGCATCTACGACCCGGACAACTACGACGTGCGCAACTCGGTGCCCGCGCTGGTGGGCCTCACGCGCACCGCGTTCATGGATGCGCTCGACGAGCGCCTCGCGGCGTTCGGCATCAAGTCGGCCGATTACATCGTCCTGGTGCTCCTCGCGAACGACATGGCGGACACGGCCTCCTCCGTGTGCTCGGTCATCGCCCACGACCCGGGAGCCATGACGCGCAAGCTCGACGCGCTCGAGGCGCGCGGGCTGGTGCGCCGCGTGAGGAGCGCCGAGGACCGCCGCTCGATCAAGCTCGAGCTCACCGCGGAGGGCAGGAAGCTCTATCCCAAAGTGGTCGCCGCCGCGGTCGAGCGGGCGAACGAGCTGCTGCACGGCTTCAGCAAATCCGAGGTGCGCCAGCTGGAGGAGCTGCTGAAGCGCATCCTCGGCAACGCCGCCACGCGCGAGAACGCGCGGCTCGCGAAGGAGGGGCGTCGATGAAGGCCCTCCTCGCGCTCGCGGCCGCCGCGGTCCTCCTCGCCGCGTGCGCCAGCACCGGCGGCGAGAAGCCGGTCGCCTCGCGCACCGACGCGAACACGCTCGCCGCCGCGCAAACGCTTGCGAAGGCCGCGACGTCCGATGCGGCGTGGCCCAGGGCCGATTGGTGGAAACGCTACGGCGACGACCAGCTCGACGCGCTCCTCGACGAGGCGCTCAAAGGCAGCCCGACGCTGCGTGCCGCCGACGCGCGGCTGCGCAAGGCGGTCGCCGCCGCGGGCATCGCGAGCTCCGCGCGCAAGCTGCAGCTGACCGGATCCGCCGACATCTCGCGCCAGCGCTTCTCCGAGCACTACATCTTCCCGCCGCCGTTCGGAGGCAGCTGGAACACGCCGGCCAACCTGGATGCCAACTTGAGCTTCGACCTCGACCTCTTCGGGCGCCTGCGCTCGGCCTACGAAGGCGCGCTCGACGAGGCGCACGCGGCGCAGGTCGATCGCCACGCCGCGCGCCTGCTGCTCTCGACTTCCATCGTGCGCGCATACGCGCAGCTGCAGGCCGCCTACGACCAGCTCGACATCGCGAACGCGGAGCTCGCCGACCGAGAGAACCTCGTGAAGCTGGTGGAGCAGCGCAAGCTCGCCGGCCTCGATTCCGACGTGGAGCTGCGGCAGGCGCAGGTCGGCATTCCGGAAGCGCAGGAGCGGATCGCGCAGCTGCAGGAGACGATCGAGCTCACGCGCCACCAGATCGCGGCGCTGCTCGGCGACGGACCCGACCGCGGCATCGCCATACGACGCCCGCACATGAAGGCCGTCGCGGGACCGGTGCTGCCGACGCGAGTTCCGGCCGACCTGCTCGGCCGCCGCCCGGACATCGTCGCGCAGCGCTGGCGGATCGAGGCCGCGGCGAAGGACGTCGATTCGGCCAAGGCGGCGTTCTATCCGGACGTGAACCTCGCGGCGCTCGTCGGCCTGCAGAGCCTCACCGCCGCCGATCTCCTCAAGGCGGGAAGCCTCAACGTGAACGTCGGCCCGGCGCTGCGCCTGCCGATCTTCGACGGCGGAAAGCTGCGCGCGAACCTCGCCGGCAAGGACGCCGACTACGACATCGCCGTGGAGCAGTACAACCAGGGCCTCGCGGAAGCGCTGCGCGAAGTGGCCGACCAACTCGCCTCGATGCGCTCGATCGACCGGCAGCGCGCGCAGGCGGCCGACGGCGTACGCGTCGCGCAGGACGGCTACGACCTCGCCATGCTGCGCTATCGCGCGGGACTGGGCAACTACCTGCAGGTGCTCAACGCGGAGACGCAGGTCCTCGCGCAAAAGAACCTGCAGGCGACGCTCGCGGCGCGCGAGCTCGACGCGAGCGTGAGCCTCACGCGCGCGCTCGGCGGTGGCTACGAATCGGACTGAGGGAACGAGAATGAGCGACATCGCAAGCAGCAACGGCAACACGACGGACAAGACCAACGGCGGGAACGCCGGCGGGCAAGGCAAGCGCCGCAAGCTCCTGGTGGGCATCCTTTCGGTCGCGCTCCTCGCCGCGATCGCCTGGGGCGCGTACTGGGCGCTCGTGCTGCGCTGGGAAGAATCGACCGACGACGCCTACGTGAACGGCGACGTGGTGCAGATCACTTCGCAGGTGCCGGGCACGGTGGTGAAGATCTCCGCCAACGACACCGATTTCGTGAAGGCCGGCGCGACGCTCGTCCAGCTCGACACCGCCGACGCGAAGGTGGCGCTGGAGCAGGCCGAAGCGGGCCTCGCGAAGACCGTGCGCCAGGTGCGCAACCTCTTCGAGACCTCCGGGCAATTGCAGGAAACCGTGCGCCAGCGCGAGACCGACGTCGCCAGGGCGCGCGACGACCTCAAGCGCCGCGAGAAGCTCTCGGCGAGCGGCGCCGTCTCCGGCGAGGAGATCCAGCATGCGAAGGACCAGCTCTCGACGGCCGAGGCGGCTCTCGGCGCGGCGAAGCGCCAGCTCGCGGCGCAGCATGCACTGGTCGACCGCACGACGATCGACGACCATCCCGACGTGAAGAACGCCGCCGCGCGCGTGCGCGAGGCCTATCTCGCCTTCGCGCGCACGACGCTTCCCGCCCCGGTATCCGGCTACGTCGCCAAACGCACCGTGCAGCTCGGCCAGCGCATCAATGCGGGCACGGCGCTCATGGCGGTGGTGCCGCTCGACGACGTGTGGGTCGACGCGAACTTCAAGGAAGGGCAGCTGCGCGACATGCGCGTCGGCCAGCCCGTGACCCTCACCGCCGACCTCTACGGCGGCAAGCTCGAATACCACGGCAAGGTCGAGGGCTTCGGCGCGGGCACCGGCGGCGCGTTCGCGCTCCTCCCGGCGCAGAACGCGAGCGGCAACTGGATCAAGATCGTGCAGCGCGTGCCGGTGCGTATCGCGCTCGACCGAGAGGAGCTGCTGAAGCACCCGCTGCAGATCGGGCTCTCGATGCAGGCGAAGGTGGACACGCACGTGCGCGACGGCGTGCGGCTCCCGCAGGTGACGCCGGTCAAGACGGCGGACGCGAGCGCGGTGTTCGAGGCGCTCGGCCCGCAGGCCGACGCGCGCGTGAACGCCATCATCGCCGCGAACGACGGCAAGTCCGCCGGCGGCGTGCACCGCGTCGCCTACGCCGCGACGCCCGCCCGGTAGCGATCCCATGAGCGCGCCGCTCAAGGGCAGCCCCCTCGTCCTCGGGACGATCGCCGTCTCGCTCGCGACGTTCATGAACGTGCTCGACACCTCGATCGCGAACGTGTCGCTCACCTCGATCGCGGGCGACCTCGGCGTCTCGCCCGAGCAGGGCACCTGGGTGATCACCTCCTTCGGCGTGGCGAACGCGATCTCGCTGCCGCTCACCGGATGGCTCACGCAGCGCTACGGGCAGGTGCGGCTCTTCACCGCCTCGATCGTGCTCTTCGTCCTCGCCTCGCTCGCGTGCGGCCTCGCGCCGTCGCTCGAGCTCCTCATCTTGTTCCGCGTGATCCAGGGCGCGGTGGCGGGCCCCATGATCCCGCTCTCGCAGGCGCTGCTCCTTTCGAGCTATCCGCCGCAGAAGGCGGGGACGGCGCTCGGCTTCTGGTCGATCACGACGCTGGTGGCGCCCGTCGTGGGGCCGCTCCTGGGCGGGTGGATCACGGACAACATCTCGTGGCCGTGGATCTTCTACATCAACATTCCCGTCGGGCTCGCCGCCGCGGCGGGCACGTGGGCGATCTACCGCGATCGCGAGACGCCGACGCGCAAGCTCCCGATCGACGCGGTGGGCCTGGGGCTCCTCGTGATCTGGGTCGGGTCATTGCAGGTGATGCTCGACAAGGGCAAGGACCTCGACTGGTTCAACTCGCCCATGATCATCGCCTTCGCGATCACGGCGGTGCTCGGCTTCGCGCTCTTCCTCGCCTGGGAGTTCACCGAGGAGCACCCGATCGTGGACCTGCGCCTCTTCCGGAGCCGCAACTTCGCCATGGGCACGCTCGCGCTCGGCCTGGGCTTCGGCGCGTACTTCGGCAGCGTCGTGCTGCTGCCGCTCTGGCTGCAGCAGGACATGGGCTATACCGCGACGCTCGCCGGCATGGCGCTCGCGCCCGTCGGGGTCCTCGCGATCCTCCTCACGCCCATCGTGGGACGCAACATCCACCGCGTCGACTCGCGCATCTTCGCGAGCATCGCCTTCGCGGTCTTCGCCGTGGCGATGTACATGCGCGCCGGCTTCAACACGCAGGCGGACCTCTGGACCATCCTCGTGCCGACCATCATCCAGGGCGCGGCCGTGTCGTGCTTCTTCATCCCGCTGGTGACGATCACGCTCGCGGGCCTCGCGCCGCGCGAGATCCCGGCCGCGAGCGGCCTCAACAACTTCGTGCGCATCACGCTGGGCTCGTTCGGCACGTCGATCTCGACCACGCTGTGGGACCATCGCGCGACGCTGCACCATGCGCAGCTCGCCGAACGCATCACGGCGTACGACCCGACCGCGGTGCATGCGCTGCAGGCGCTGCAGTCGAGCGGCATGACGCCCGAGCAGAGCCACGGCGTGCTGAACCAGATGATCAACCTGCAGGCCTCGCTCATGTCGGCGACCGACATCTTCCGCGCCTCGGCCTACCTCTTCGCGGGGCTGATCCTGGTGGTGTGGCTGACCCGACCGGTGCACGGCGCGGGCTCGGGCGCCGAGGCGGCCGGCGCCCATTGAGCGCGACCGGACGGCGCAGGGCCCCTCCCGCGCGCGGGACGCCGAATGCCTGTATGATGTTGGACGCAGGACTACATCAAGCAGTGAAGTTCCAGTCTCCCTCCTACCCGCCGTTCGCGGCGGTGTCCGATGCGGTAGTCAATTCCCTTCCTTGATCGTCGTGACCCGCACCCGGGTCGGGTTTACCCGGAAACCACAGTAAAGGGAACACGCAAATGGCTTCAGGCACCGTCAAATGGTTCAACGATGCGAAAGGCTTCGGCTTCATCACCCCGGACGATGGCAGCAAGGATCTCTTCGCCCATCACTCCGAGATCCAGATGAGCGGCTTCAAGTCGCTCAAGGAAGGCCAGAAGGTCGAATACGACCCGCAGCAGGGACCGAAAGGCCCGGCGGCGACCAAGATCCGCACCGTCTGAGCAGGCGACGTCCGCGGGACCGCGCGTCCCGCCGGTAATGAAGGCCCGGGTGACCGGGCCTTTTTCATTCTTGAAACGCGCGGTCGCGGCACCCATTTGCGCGCCATGGCCCTCCTCCTTCCGTCAGGCCTCGTCGCGCTCTTCATCGCCTGGGTGGTGGCGGGGCCGTGGCTCCTGGAGCTGCGGCGCGACCGATGGCGCGCACGGCCGTTTCCGCGCGAGTGGCGCGCGATCCTCGATCGGCGCGTTCCGTATCTGCGCCGCCTTCCCGAGCGGCTGCGCGGCGAGCTCGAGGGACACGTCCAGGTCTTCGTCGAGGAGAAGCAGTTCATCGGTTGCGCCGGGCTGGAAGTGACCGACGAGGTGCGCGTGGTGATCGCGGCGCAGGCGTGCCTCCTCGTGCTCGGCCGGCGCGGCGAGCCCTTTCCGAAGGCGCGCGACATCCTGGTCTATCCGGGCCCGTTCGCGGTCGAGCGCGTGGAGGGCGCGGCGATCCCGGGATTGATGCACGAGAACCGCACGGCGCGCAGCGGCGAATCGTGGACCCACGGGCAGGTCGTCATCTCGTGGGACGACGCCCTCGCCGGCGCTGCGGATCCCGACGACGGCGCGAACGTGGTGATCCACGAGTTCGCGCACCAGCTCGACCAATGGAAGGGTTATGCCAACGGCGCTCCATGGCTGGGCCGGCGCGATCGCTATCCGCGCTGGTCGGCCGTGATGCACCGGGAATACGCGCGCCTGCGACGGCAGGCGGCGGACGGCGAGCCGGCGCTGCTGCAGTTCTATGGCACGACCAGCCCGGCCGAATTCTTCGCGGTGGCGTCCGAGGCCTTCTTCGAGCGCGCGCGCGACATGGCGGCTCTCCACCCGGCGCTCTATGCGGAGCTGCGGAGCCTGTATCGCGTCGACCCCGCAGCCTGGTGAGGATCAGGCCGGCGCGGCCATCTTCTCCATCGCCGCGCGCATCTCCTGCGCGCCCACTTCGCGCACGTGCGTCGCGATCGACCACTGGTGGCCGTACGGATCCTCGACGACGCCGTAGCGATCGCCCCAGAACTGCTCCGACACCGGCATCACCACCTTCGCGCCGGCCTCCTCGGCGCTCGCGGCGACCGCATCCGCGTCGCGCACGTACAGGTGGATCGCGACCGGCGTGCCGCGGATCGTGCGCGGGCCGAGCGCGCCGCAAGGGGGCGCCTCGTCCATCAGCATGACGGGCGAATCGCCGATGCGGATGCGCGCGTGGACGAGCTTGCCGTCGGCCGCGGCGATGCGCGCCTCCTCGACGGCGCCGAACGCCTTCTTGTAGAACTCGATCGCCTGCGCGGCGCCGGCGACGATGAGGTGCGGCGTGACGGTATGGAAGCCTTGCGGAATCGGGTCGACCTTGGCCATGGCGGGCTCCTCGGAAGGGTTGGAACGAAGGGCCGGAATTCGGCCTGCTCCACGGAGTCGAACGGGGAAGCCCGCAATCGACAGGGCGATCGCGAGGTCCCCATGATCCGAAAGCTCCGGTCCGGCGAGTACCGGCTCTACTCGCGCAAGGTGAATCCGAAGACCGGCAAGCGCCGCAACCTCGGGACGTTCCCCTCCCTCGAGGGCGCGAAGAAGCACGAGCGCGAGGTGCAGTACTTCAAGCGCCACTGATCACTGCACGGTGATCCCGGCCTTCCGGATCACCGGCCACCACTTGTCGATCTCGGCCTTGTGGTGCGCCCGCAGCGCTTCGGGCGTCTGCTCGCCCGGCGGCGGGATTTCCTGGCCCAGGTCGGCGAGGCGCTTGCGCACTTCGGGGTCGGCGAGCGCTTCGCGGATCGCGCCATTGAGCTTGTCCACGACCGGTCGCGGCGTGCCCTTGGGTGCCCAGATGCCGTGCCACACGGCCATGTAGAAGTTGGGGAGGCCCGCCTCGTCGACCGAGGGGATGCCGGGCTCGGCGAGGAGGCGCGCGGGCGCGGTGACCGCGTACGCGCGGATCCTTCCGCCGCGCACCTGCGGGAGCGAGTTGGCGGCCTGGTCGAAGGTGATGTCGATATGGCCCGCGATGAGGTCCTGCATCGCCGGCGCCGCGCCGCGATAGTGGATGATCTGCACCTGCGCTCCGGTCTGCTGCTGGAAGTAGGCGCAGCTCACGTGCGCCGGCGTTCCCGGGCCGCCGTGCCGCACGACACCGGGTCCTTCTTCGCCTTCGCCCACGCGACCAGCCCGCCGAGCGTCTTCGCCGGGACGCCCAGCGTCGAGACCACGATCTGCGGGTTGGTCGCGATCATCGCGACCGGCTCGAAGTCGTTGAAGACGTCGTAGCTCATCTTCTGGATCGCGCCGGTGATCACGTGCGTGCCGACGTGGCCGATGGTGAGCGTATAGCCGTCCGGCGGGCTGTGGGCGACCTTCGCGCCGCCGATGGTGCCCCCCGCGCCGGTGACGTTCTCCACGACGACCGTCTGGCCGAGCGACTTCGTCATGCGCTGCGCCACGATGCGCGCGATGGTATCGGTGGGTCCGCCGGCGGAGAACGGCACGATGAGCGCGATGGACCGGCTCGGGAAACCCTGCGCGCCGGCGGCGAGCGAGGTCGCACAGAGCGCGGCGAGGGCGAAGCAGCGGAGCAGCGGGGCGAGGCGCATGGCGACCTCCGTCGGGGGGGCGCCGCTAATCTACCGAATCTTCGCCTTCTTGCGAACCCGGCCGCCGCGCACGGGCGTGCGAGGGATCAGCCGACGATGAGCTCGCGCAGCCTCGCCGGGTCCACGGGCTTGAGCAGGTGCACGTCGAAGCCGGCCTCGAGCGCGCGAGCGCGGTCGGCGGCCTGTCCATACCCGGTCAACGCGATGAGGCGTACCGCGCGTGCCCAGGGCGACCCCTCGCTGCGGATGCGGCGCGCGATCTCGTAGCCGTCGAAGCCGGGAAGGCCGATGTCGATCAGCGCGACGTCGGGCTGCAGCTCGCGCGCGCGGTCGATCCCCTCCGGCCCGTTCACCGCGAAGATCACCTGGTGTTGCCACGTGGCCATGAGCATCGCCAGCGATTCTCGCGTGTCGGCGCCATCCTCGACCACGAGGATTCGCTTCGATGCGCCGGCTTCGATCGCGCGCGTGGCCGGCGCCTCGCCCTCCAGCGGCTGGGCATCCAGCGGCAGCCGCAGCTCGAAACGCGAGCCCGAGCCGAGGCCCTCGCTGCATGCACGGACGCTGCCGCCGTGCAGCTCGACCAGCCGCCGCACGAGCGTGAGGCCGATGCCGAGCCCGCCTTGCGAACGCGCGAGCGTCACGCTTTCCTGGGTGAAGAGGCCGAAGATCGACTCGAGCATCTCCGGCTTGATGCCCACGCCGTTGTCGGTCACCTCGACCACGGCCGCGTCGCCGGCCGCGCTTGCCGCGACCTCGATCGCGCCGCCGTCCGGCGTGAACTTGGCGGCGTTCACGATGAGGTTGCCGATGACCTGCTCGAGCCGCACCGGATCGGCGCGCACCGGCAGCGGGCGCGGCGCGCGCTGCAAGGTGACCACGTGCCGACGCGCATGGGTGATCGTCGCGCAAGCCTCGACCGCCGCCGCGAGGCTTTCGTTGAGGTCGACCCGCTGCATCCTCAACTCCACCTTGCCGAGCTCCAGCCGCGAGACGTCGAGGAGATCGTCCACCATCCGCGTCACGTGGCGCGACTGCTTCTCGATCATCGCCCGGCACTTGAGGAACAGCGGGTCGTCGAACGGCAGCGTGCCGAGCAGGTAGACGGCGTTGCGGATCGGCGCGAGCGGGTTGCGCAGCTCGTGCGCGAGCATCGCGAGGAACTCGTCGCGCTGCCGCACGTCGCGGTCGCGCAACGCGAGGAGCTCGCGCACCTCGAGCTGGCGCTGGCGCGAACGCAGCGCCACGTTGACCGCGGACACCAGGCTCACCGGGTGGAGCGGGCGCTGCAGCACCGTGACGTTGCCCGACTCGGGAAACAGGCCCTCGACCCCGGAGGAGAGCGAGCTGTCGCGCGCGGCGATGAGGAGGATCGGAAGGTCGGACCAGCGCGGCTGCGCCTGGAGGCTCTCGTGGAACGACTCCAGCTCCGGCTCCGCGAGCGCCTCCTCCACCAGCACCACGCAGCCGATGTCCGACAGTTCGAGCGGCGCGAGCTCGCAGAGCGCCGCGCAGGCGAGCGTCTCGAAGCTGCGGCCGGCGAAAATCGAGGCGGCCGCGATTCGGTCCGCTTCGTTCGGCGTCACGACGACGACTTTCATGCCGTGCCCGTCAGATGCGGTCATCGCGCCCCACCAGCTCGCCGCCCAGGTAGCGCGGCACGCCGGTCATGACGCCCTCGAACGCCACGAGGGGTTCGCCCACGTCGATGCGGTTGCCGTTCATGGTGAGCTCGCGGATGGTGGCCTCGTGCGAGCCGCTGCGCTTCTTGATGACCGACACCGCTTTCTTCATCGCGCCGCGCGCCTCGAAGAAGCGCGTGAGGAGCACGGCGTCGGCGAGATAGCTCACGTCCACCGGTGCGCCCATCTGCCCCAGAAGCCCGTGCTGGGCGAGGACCATGATGCTGCAGATGCCTTTCTGGTTGAGGAAGCTCAGCAGCTCGTGCAGGTGCAGGTGCAGGTAATCCTCCTGCGGCATCGCGTTCACGTAGCCGTTGAGGCTGTCCAGCACGACCATGCGCACGCCGCGTTGGCTCACGCCGTTCACGATGTCGTTGGCGAGCTCGCCGGGCGCGATCTCGGCCGGATCCACCTGGCGCAGCTCGAGCGTTCCGCGCGCGAGCACGCGATCGAATTGCAGGCCGAGCTCGTTGGCGCGTTTCACCAGCGTGGAGGCGATCTCGTCGAACGCGAAGTACATGACGCGCACGCCGCGCGCGGCCGCCTGCGCGGCGTACATGCTGGCGATCGTGGACTTGCCGCTTCCCGCCGGCCCCATCAAAAGCGTGCCGGTGCCGGCATGCAACCCGCCGCCCAGCAGCCGGTCGAGCTGCGGGTTGCCGCTCGCGAACGCCTCGGCGCTGCAGACCGCGTCCTGCTGCGAGGCGACCAGCCGGGGAAAGACCACCAGGCCGCCAGACTTGATCACATAGTCGTGGTTGCCCTCGCGGAACGTGGACCCGCGCATCTTCGCGATCGACAGGAAGCGCCGGTTGATGCCGAACTTGAGCGGCACGATCTGCAACGAGATCATGCCGTGCACGATGCTTTGCACGTGCGCGTCCTGCCCGCTCCCGCTGCGGTCGTCGAGGAGCAGCACGGTGCAGTTGCCGGTGGCGAAGTGGTGCTTCAGGGCGAGGATCTGGCGGCGGTAGCGCAGCGCGCTCTGGGCCATGAGCCGCATCTCGGAGAGCGAATCGAGCACCATGCGCGCCGGGCGCACGCGGTCGAACTCGGCCACCAGCAGCGCGGAAAGGCTCGCGAGCTCCATCTCGGGCGGCTGGAAGAGCGTGTTCTGCGATCGCACGCTGAAGAGGTTCTCGACCTGCGCGAGCTCCACGATGTCGATGCCCGCGAGGCTCCAGCCGTGCGACTCGGCGATCTCCTCCAGCTCGTCGCGCGTCTCGGAGAGCGCCACGTAGAGCGCGCGCTCGCCCTGCCGCACGCCTTCGAGAAGGAACTGCATCGCGAGCGTCGTCTTGCCGACGCCGGGCGCTCCCTCGATGAGATACATCCGGTCGGTGCCGAAGCCGCCGCGCAGCACGTCATCCAGGCCCGCGATCCCGGTCGCCATGCGCCTCACGACCCGTTGGTCCATGGACGCTTCTCCCGTGGTGAATCAAACACTATAGGGCGTTGCCGCCCCCGGGATATGTAGGTAATTTCCGACAGGCCGCGGCAATCGGCTCCTCGCGAGCCCGCTGGGGCGCCTGCGGCCTTCTAGCGTTCGTGCGACCTCGCCATCTCCGCCGCGCGCCGCGCGACCTCCATGCGCAGCGACGCCGGCTTCATCACCTCGACGTCGGGCGCGTGCTGGAGGAGATCCATCACCAGCTCCTTTTCGGAGCTGAACGGAACCTCGACCACGTAGCTGCCGTCCCGCTCGAAGCGCGCGCGCTGCTTCGGATGCCACTCCTCCATCGCCACGTAGCGCGCCCTCGCGGCGGTGAAGCGCAGCGTGGCCCACTGCACCTTCTTCCCGGAGAAGATTCCGTAACCGCTCGCGAGCACCTCGTCGAGCTGCGCCTCGGGCACCTCCTTCACCTTGCCTTCGACCATCTCGACCTCGCGCATGGCATCGAAGGCGAACGTGCGCAAGTCGTTGCGCAGGTGGTCCCAGGCGTCGAGATACCAGTTCTGCCGGTAGTGCACGAGGCGTTGCGGTGAAACCTCGCGCGTGGTGGTCTCGTCCTTCGTGCGGTTCCAGTAGACGAGCTTGAGGCGCTTGCGGCCCAGCACGGCGGAGGCGACCAGCTCGAAATGCTTCGGCTCGTGGCGGCGCGCGCCGAAGGCGATCACGCGAATCCTCTTGCGGACCTCGTCCAGCGAATGCTCGCCCGCGGTGAGCAGCGCCGCGAGCCGTGCCTTGAGCGGCTTCACGTGCGCGCCGAGGAGCCCCGGCTCCATGCCCTCGACGAGATGCTCGAGCGTGAGGAGCGCGAGCGCCTCGCTCGGGCTGAACCACAGGCCCGGCAGCTCGTACTTCGGCCCCTTGCCGGCGCGGCCCTCCTCGAATCGATACGCCTCCTGCTCGCGATCCCACACGATCGGGGCGTTGAGGCGGCTGCGCATGTACTCGAGGTCGCGCTTGAAGGTGGCGAGCGAGACGCCCAGCTCCGCGAGGAACTCGCCCACCTTCACGCGGCCGCGCGACTGCAGCATCTGGTCGATCTTGTAGAACCGTTCGGTGCGGTCCATTCTCGCGAGCCTGCGGCCGGGCGCCGGCGATGCCGGAGCGCCCGGCGCTTGCACTCCCATGTCCATCGCGCCTTCACCCCGGTTGCCCGAAGCGCTCCTCGTGGAGGGAAAGCGCCCAGGCTACGGAGCCGGAAGCTCGCGCGGTGAGCTACCGAGCGCGATGGTAGCGCGGACTCCGGCGGCGAGCCACTTCGCGAACGCCATCCACCGCGTGTTCGGGCGATCGCGAACCGCCGCCGGCCTCCCCGCGCGGCGCTCAGTCCTTCGCCTTGGCGGCCTTCCTCCAGAACTCGCGCCGCAGCGTTTCCGAGCGGAACTCCTCGAGCTCCGGATCCATGGCGTTGCGGGCGCAGATCATGCCGACCGGCCGGCCGTCCTCCATCACGGGAAGATGGCGGAAGCCGTGCTCCTGCATCACCACCAGCGCCTGCCCGAACGGCGTGGCGGGGTGGATCGTCCGCGGAGCGGGCGTCATCGCATCGCGGAGCGCGGTGCTTTCCGGGTCGAGGCCGCACGCCACCACGCGGCAGAGCAGGTCGCGCTCGGTGAAGATGCCCGCGAGGCCGTTCTCGTCCGCCACGAGGATCGCTCCGGCGTCGTGCGCGGCCATGCGCTTCGCCGCCTCGCTCACCGACGTGCCGGGCGTGGCGAGGAGGACGTCGCGCCGCATGATCTTTCCGACCGGGGTTTCGTACATGGTGCCCGTCCTTCGTCGCACCAAGCTACGCCGGGAAACGGGGCCGGGATTGATGCGGGTCAAGGCCGGGCACCGCGGCCGGGCGATGCGCCGGCCGCGCCAGGCGGATGCCAGCCGTTCACGCCGCGGGCGAGGCTCGTCTTCCCATCGCCCGGTCGATGCTCCATGCGCCCGCGCCCGCCGCCGCGAAGAACAGGAACACGAAGCAGTAGACCACCGCGAGCTCGCCGCCGTTGAGCTGCGGCACGAAAAAATTTCCCTTCGCGCCCGCGTGCCCGATGAAGTACGCGACCGCCATCTCGCCGGAAAGGATGAAGGCCGCGATGCGCGTGAAGAGCCCGACGATCAGCAGCGCGCCGCCCACCAGCTCGAGGATTCCGGCAAGGCCGATCAGCGACACGAGCTGCACGTTGTCGAACATCGCCTGGTGCGGCACGTGCAGCAGCTTGGCGGTGCCGTGCGAGATGTACAGATAGCCGACGACGATGCGCAGCAGGCCCTGCGCGCGCGGGGCCCAGGTGTCGTAGAACGCCTTATCCATGGCTCGGTCTCCAGCGTGGGTGGGCGCTCAATCTAGCATCCGCGCGGGCATCCGGCGAGGCCGATGCCCGGCGCGGGCATCAGGTCGCCGCGTGCAGGAACATGCGGCTCGCCGCGACCAGCACGACGAGCAGCACGATCCCGAGCCCCAGGCTCCACGCGATCAGCTTCTTCTCGATCGGCAGCAGCGGCTCCGCCGCCATCCGCTTCATCTCCTCGCCGACTTTCGGCGCGGGCGTCACCTCGGCATCGATCTTGACCTGGTTCATTGCCGTACCCTCCCCTCAACCGGCGATCGGCGGCTTCACGCCGGCGAAGAACAACCACGAAATGACGAGTCCCACCCAGACGATGAATCCGAACAGGCACACCACGTACACGGCGGCGAGCCTGCCGATGCCCTCCTCCCAGAGCTTGCGGAAGTTCGACATCACGCCGATCGTGAAGAACGTGAGCACGAAGAAGATGCCGCGGAACGTGTTCGCCTCGCCCATCGCGGCCTTGATCCGCGCGAGCGTTTCCGGCGCGGCGGAGAGCGCGAGCGCGAGGATCACGACGAACGTCACCACGTAGCCGATGATGAACTTCGGGAAGCGGTCCCAGATCTCGCGCGCCTTCGCGACGTCGCCCCGGCCCGCCTCGATGTGGCGCGTCCAGATCCAGGCGAGCACGAACGCCCAGACGCCGATGAAGACGTCGATGAAGACCTTCACGGTGGCCGACGTGCCGATGATCCATCCCTTGGCGTAATTCACGCCGGCGGCGGCGTTCTTCGCGAGGATCAGCGCCTCGCTGATCGCGCCGCTCGCGACCGCCGCGCCGTCGGTCTTCACCGAGAGCGCCATCCACGCGCCGCTCACCAGCGGCTCGTGCGAGAGGAACTCGCTCGCGACGAACGGCAGGAAGAGCAGCTCCACCACCGCGAACACCACCACCAGCGAGGACACCATGATCGCGACCATGGGCCGCGCGCGGATCGCGGCGCCGGTGGCGATCGCGGCCGATACGCCGCAGATCGAGATGCCGGAGGCGAGCGGCGCCGCCCACTCGCGGCTGAAGCCGAACCACACGCGCGCGACGTAGTACACCACCGACCAGAAGATGAGGTACGCGCAGACGATGGCGGCGAGGCCCAGGAACATCACCGAGGTCGCGAGCGCGAGCTTCTCCGCCGCCGTGACGCCGAGGAACCCGCCCAGGATCACGATCGCGGTCTTCACGTAGAGCTCGGGTCGCACCGCCTCCTTCATCCACGCGGCGAACGCCGGCATGAAGTTGCCGACGAAGAGGCCGGCGAGGAGCGCCACGATGAAGCCGCCTTCCGAGGTGAGCCTGAGCGACCAGTCGATGCCGAACTTCTTCATGTCGGCGGGAGTGTTCACCGCGAAGTTCGCGAAGCTGCCGACGATCCACGCGATGTAGGCGAGCCAGAAGACGGCGGTGAAGCCGAGCGCGAAGCGCTTCACGTCCGCCTTGAGCAGCGCCGCTCCGGCCGACATCACGACCGTGAGCGCGACGTACGTCGCAACGAGGGCCCCGACTCCGCCCAACCCCGCATATGCTTTCGACGCGGGCGTGAGCGCCTTGGACAGGTCGACCCACACGCTCGTCGAGACCACCCAGCCGAGCACGTCGGCGCCGGCGAGCACGCCCAACGCCAGCACGAAGACCGCCAACCCGATCCAGAGCGACAGCCAATCCTCGCTCATGCCACTGGCTTGCGCATTCATGAATCCTCCCCTGGTTTGCCCGCGTTCGCGGCCGCCCTTTGTTCTCGGCGGGCTCGCGCGCTGCGCGCAACGATAGTCCCAATCGCGGCGTTTCGCTACATGGCAGTATCAGGCGCCTTTCGTTTCATCCAGCGAATCGGCGGGGCACCGCGACGATCCGGAAGGCGCCCTCAGCCTTTCCGGCCGCGCAGCAGGAGGACCAGGGGAAGCATCGCGACGAAGCTCCACGCCGTGAGCTTGAAGACGTCGACCAGCGAGCTCATCTCGGCCTGCTGCGCGATCTGCGCGGCGATCACCTGCGCGGCGAGCGGATCGGTGGGCTTGAGATGGAGCGCCTGCAGGTACGCGATCACCGCCGGGTTGAACCGCGTGATGTGCGCACCGAGCTCGTTCCAGTTCACCTGCGTCTCGCGCGTGACGAGGGTCGTCACGATGGAGATGCCCACCGAGGCGCCGATGGTGCGCACCAGGCTGTAGATGCCCGCCGCCTCCGCGGTGCGCGAGCGCGGCAGCGTGAGGTATGCGATCGCCGAGAGCGGCACGAAGACGAGCCCGAAGCCCAGTCCCTGCACCACGATCGGCCAGACGATCCAGAAGGTGCTCACCTCGAGCGAATAGTGCGTCATCGCCCACGAGCCGACCGCGCCCAGCACCATGCCCGCGCCGATGAGGTAGCGGGTGTCGACTTTGCCCACCAGCCGGCCGACGACGATCATCGCCACGGCGGTCGCGACTCCGCGCGGCGCCATCACGAGACCGGTCGTGACGATCGGGTACTGCAGCAGTCCCTCGAGGAGGATCGGCTGCAGCACGAGGCCGCCGAAGAGCCCCAGGCCCATCGCGAGCATCACCAGGCACGCCATGGCGAAGTTGCGGTCGTTGAAGATGCGCACGTCGAAGAGCGCCTTCTGTCCGCGCATGAAGCTGTACACGACGAACGCGACCATGCCCGCGGCGCCGAGCGCGGTGGCGGCGCGGATGTCGCTCGCCGCGAACCAATCGGCGCTGGTGCCGCGGTCGAGGGTGTACTGGACGCCCGCGATGCCGAGGCCGAGGAGGACGAGCCCCCACCAGTCCATGGTGCGGCTCCGGCGCTCCCCGCTCTTCACGTATTGCGTCGCGAGGAAGAAGGAGAGCGCGCCCACCGGCACGTTGATGTAGAACGTCCAGCGCCAGCTCGCGACATCGGTGAGCCAGCCGCCGAGCGTGGGCCCGAGCACCGGTCCCACCATCACGCCGAGCCCCCAGATCGCCATCGCCTTGCCGCGCTCCTCCGGCGGATAGGCGTCGGTCATGATGGCCTGCGAGAGCGGCACCAGCGCCGCGCCGAAGACGCCCTGCAGCAGGCGGAAGCCCACGATCTCGGCGAGGTTCTGCGCGATGCCGCAGAGCGCCGAGGCCGCGACGAAGCCGGTGATCGAGACGAGCAGGAACTTCTTGCGCCCGAGCGTATCGGCGAAGTAGCCGGTGAGCGGCATCACGATCGCCGAGGACACGAGATAGCTCGTGAGCACCCAGCTGATCTGGTCGGTGGTCGCTCCCAGCTCGCCCGCCATGTGCGGCAGCGCCACGTTGACGATCGTGGTGTCGAGCACCTGGATCAGCGTCGCGGACATCACCGCGAGCGTGATCATCAGGCGCTCGCCGCCGGTGGGCAGCGCCTGCCCCTCTGCCTTGGAAGGAGGCGCGGGTGAGGGTCGTGCAGTCGTCGTGGCCATTCACCCTCTCCCCGATCCTCCCCCAGGGGGAGGCAGCGGTTCCGTCACTCCTCCGCGACCGCCACCAGCACGCTGCAGCGCACGCGCTCGAGGAGCGATTCCTCGTCCGACTCGCTCCACCAGCGCGCGAGGCGGCTGCGATGCCGATGGCCGACGACGATGAGGTCGGCGCCGATGCGCTCGGCGGTGGCGGCGATGCAATCGGCCGCGTTGCCGTACTCGAGCGCGCCCTCGGCGTCGACGCCGTGCTCCTTCAGCCGCGCGACGCCCTCGTCGAGGATCGACTGCGCGCGCTCGTCCTCGCAGCGCGCGAGCTCCGGCGTGACGCCCTCGGGAATCGACGACGAGAGATAGCTCTGGCAGATCGCGAGCAGGTAGGTCTCGCTCTTCATGCAGAAGGCCACCTCCGCGCCCTGGCGCAGGGCCCTGCGGCCTTCCACCGTGCCGTCGTAGGCGAGCAGGACCTTGCGGAACATGGCTAGGCGGGTTTGTCGACCTTCACCGTCGCGCTCGTGCCGATGCGCAACGGGTGCTGCGGATCCGGATCCTCGATGCGCACGCGGACCGGCACGCGCTGCGTGACCTTCACCCAGTTGCCGGTCGCGTTCTGCGGCGGAAGCAGCGAGAACGCGGAGCCGCTGCCGCCGGCGACGCTCTGCACCACGCCGTGGAAGACGCGATGCGGATACATGTCCGACTCGACGGTGGCGTGCTCCCCGGGCCGGATGTCGACCAGCTGCGTCTCCTTGAAGTTCGCGTCCACCCACCACTCATCGTTCGCGATGACCACGAACAGCGGCTGTCCCGGCTGCACCGTGTTGCCGGGCTGCAGCGTGAAGTTCGCGATCATGCCGGAGGCGGGCGCCACGACGTGCGTGCGCTCGAGACTGAGCTGCGCCTGCTCCACCGCCGCGGCCGCGGCCTGGATCGCGGCGTTCTCGTCGCCGGTCTTGCCGAGCGCGCTCTTCGCCTTGGCGACGTCCGCCTCGGCGGCGCGCGTGGCCGCCTGCGCGGTCGCATAACCGGTGCGCGACTGCTCCGCGGCCTGCGGCGAGATGAAGCCGCTCTTCACCAGCGCCTCGTTCCTCTGCCACGTGCTCTTCGCGTTCGACTCCTCCGCGCGGCGCTGCGCGAGCACCGCCTCGGCCGATGCGACGCCCGCCCCTTCCTGGGATACGTTCTGCCGCGCGAGCTCGAGGTTGGCGCGCGCCTGGTCGAGCGCGATCCGGTAGGGCTGCGGATCGATCTGGAACAGCGCATCGCCCTGCTTCACCATCTGCTGGTCGCGCACGAAGACCTGCGATACGGGGCCCGACACCTGCGCGGCGATCTGCACCTGGTTCGCGCCGACGTAGGCATCGTCCGTCGAGACGAAGCGGCTTTGGGCGAGCCACCAGCGCACCGCGAACAACGCGGCCACCAGGATCACCAATGCGGCGATGATCCATTTGAGCCGCTTGCCGCGCGGGCGGCGCTCGCGCCGTGCCGGAGGCGCGGCGGGCTGCGCGGGGGCGGTCGAGTCGGGAGGGGCGGCAGCGGCCATCGACCGTTCAGACATCCGCTGCCCGCATTCATTCGCGCGCACGCCGCCGCGCTTCGTCGATTCCTACCCGGCCTCAACGCCACTCGGAGGCGCCGAAGCGGTCGCGTCCGAGGAAGGTGTAGAAGATGCCGACCGTCTGGCGCTGCTGGCGCAATCCGCCGATGTCCGGATAGTCCGAATCGCGCCGGTTGGCGAGGTACTTGATGGCGATCGCGTGCGGGCCGTGCACGCGCCAGGTGAACGAGACGTCGGCGCGCGCGATGTTCTCGTGCCCGCCGCGCCGGGCCGCGGCGACGCGCGTGATGTAGTACTCGCGCACGGTCGCGTCGAGCGCCGCGCGCGTACCGAAGACGATGCGCACCGCGGCGAGCGCCTGCGGCGCGAGGCCGTGATGGAAGTCGCGCGAATCGGAACTGCGGATCGTCCCCGCCGCCGTATAGCCGGCGCCGCCGAGGAAGGTCGATTGCACCGACACCTCGCGCGTGAGCCGCCATTCGCTCGTGGTGCCGAGCGAGAGCCCGGTCGTCGCGACGCGGAAGGTCTGCGGCGAGAGGTAGTCGTAGTTGCCGTAGAGGCCCCAGACGCCGCGGTACTTCACGCCCTCGCCGAATGCGCGCCCCGCGAGCAGCCCGCGCGTGAAGAGGCTCTCGAAGCCGTCGGCGCTGGAGGCCGTCGCCTGGAAGCTGAAGTAGTCGAAGGGCCGCGTGTAGCCGTAACCCGCGCGTCCGGGCAACCCGTACTCCATCATGAAGTCGGCGAGCGCTTCGTTGCGATGCAGCTCGGTGGCCGAACGCCCGGTGCTGGTCGCGCCGAGGTCGCGGCTCGCGCCGAGCTGCAGGCGCGTGAAGTACACCGGATCGCGGCTCTCGAACACGTGGCGGAACCGATCGCCGTAGGCGAGGCGGTTGAAGCCGAGCGGCGGCGAGATCGCGCTCGCGGCGATCTCGCGCCACTCCATCGGCAGCTCGTCTTCCTGCTCGAGGACGAGGCTCGCCATGCGGAAGAGCGCCTCGCCGAGGAAGCTCCCGCCGATGCCGGTGGTGATCTGGTCGTTGCGCGACGGCGACGTGGTCTCGCCCGCGATTTCCCACAGCGCGCTGCCGAGGAAGGTGTACGCCGATGCCTGCCAGTACCCGAGCCCGGAAGCGCGCGCGAAGCCGTGGTAGGTGGCGCCCGCGTACGGATGGCCGAGCTGGTTCACGAGGAACGGATCGCGGTCCTCGACCCAGCCGTGGTGGAGATTGCGGCGGATCGACGCGAGGTTGGAGTCGAAGTCGTCGCCGACGAAATGGCGATCGAACTGGTTGAGGAGGAACTCGAAGCCCACGATCTCCGCGGCCGGGATCGCGTAGCTCGGCGAGGCCGCGTCCTTCGCGGTCGAAACCGCTGGGTGCGCCGCGGCCGTGGAAGCGGGAAGCGCATCCCGCACCTCGAGCATCGCCCAGGAAGCGGGAAGCGGCGCGACCGGGCCGGCACCCGCGGCGCTACCCGCGGAGGCGAGGCCCGCGATGAGCGCGAGCATGGCCTTCATCGCACCTTCAGACGCGCGCGTCGCTGGCGCGTTCCCCGCGCGATGTCGCCCTACGGATCCAAAGCCGTCGTTCGCATCACTCCCCGCCGCGTCCGAGCGCCTTCGCGAGGATGTCCACCGGGACGGGGAACACGATCGTCGAGGCCTTGTCGCCGGCGATCTGCGTGAGCGTCTGCAGGTAGCGAAGTTGCATCGCCTCGGCGCGGCGCGAGAGGGTCTCCGCGGCCTGCAGGAGCTTCTCCGAGGCCTGCAGCTCGCCCTCGGCGTGGATCACCTTGGCGCGCCGCTCGCGTTCCGCCTCGGCCTGGCGCGCGATGGCGCGCACCATCGACTCGTTGAGGTCGACGTGCTTGATCTCGACGATCGACACCTTGATGCCCCACGCATCGGTCTGCATGTCGAGCGCGTGCTGGATGTCCACGTTGAGCTTCTCGCGCTCGGCGAGCAGCGTGTCGAGCTCGTGGCGGCCGAGCACCGCGCGCAGCGTGGTCTGCCCGAGCTGCGAGGTCGCGGCGAGGAAGTCCACCACCTGGATGATCGCCTTCGCCGGGTCCACCACGCGGAAGTACACCACGGCGTTCACCTTCACCGAGACGTTGTCGCGCGTGATCACGTCCTGCGGCGGGACGTCGAGCACGACCGTGCGCAGGTCCACCCGCACCATCTGCTGGATCACCGGCACGAGGAAGAAGAGGCCGGGGCCCTTCACGGCCGTGTAGCGCCCGAGCTGGAACACGACCGCGCGCTGGTATTCGCGCAGCACGCGCACCGACCACAGGGCGAGCACGATGACGAGGATGATGACGCCTGCGCCGAAGTCGAAGATCATGTGCCTCCCTTCCGCCCGTCCTCCCCGCGAAGCCCGTCCCCGGACGAATCTGCCGGGGAGCGCGAACCGTCGCGGGAATGACGATCTGCCGTTTGAGGAACGACGTCGAGCGTGAGCCCGTGCATCGCGGTCACCTTCACGCGCTCGCCCTTGCGCATCGGCTCGCCGCTCCTCACGCGCCAGGTCTCGCCGTGCAGGTGCGCCCAGCCCTCCCCGGAGAAATCGTCGAGCACCTCGCCGGTGCTGCCGACGAGCTCCTCGCGGCCGGTCACGACGGGGCGCCGGCGCGAGCGCACCAGCACGCCCATCACGAGGGCGAGGAACACGGCGGTCGCGAACGCGAAGCCGCCGATGAGGGCGTAGGGCACGCGATAGCCCGGCACCTCGATGAGGATCACCGAGCCGATGACGAATGCGACGAGACCGCCGATCCCGAGCGACCCATAGGTCGGCAGGAACGCCTCGGCCACCATGAACCCGACCCCGAGCACGATGAGCAGCAAGCCCGCGTAGTTCACCGGCAGCATCTGCAATCCGTAGAGCGCGACCACGATGCAGATCGCGCCGGTCACGCCGGGAAGCACCAGGCCGGGATTCGAGAACTCGAACAGGATCGCGTAGATGCCGATCACGATGAGCCCGTACGCGATCGCCGGGTCGGTGATCGTGGAGAGGAACCTCGTGCGCCAGTCGGGCGCCCACGCCTCGACGCGCGCCGCGGCGGTGGCGAGCGTGCGCTCGGTGCCCGCGGCAACGACGCGCCTTCCGTCGAGCTGGCGCAGCAGGTCGGGAACGTCGCGAGCGAGCACGTCGGCCACCTTCTGGTCCCGCGCCTCGGTGGCGGAGAGGCTCACCGCCTCGCGCACCGCGCGCTCGCCCCAGTCGGCGTTGCGCCCGCGCAGGAGGGCGAGGCCGCGGATGTACGCCTCGGCGTCGTGCACCGCCTTCTGCACGTGGGCATCCGCCGGAGCCTCCTTTCCTTCCTTCGAGCCGGGCATCGGCGAGGGCCCGCCGAGGGAGACGGGCGTCGCCGCGCCGAGGTTCGTGCCGGGCGCCATCGCCGCGACGTGGCACGCGTAGAGGATGTAGGTGCCGGCGCTCGCCGCGCGCGCGCCCGGCGGCGCGACGAAGCCCGCCACCGGAACCGGCGATGCGAGGATGTCCTTGATGATGGATCGCATCGAGAGGTCCAGCCCGCCCGGCGTGTCCATGCGCAGCACGACGAGCTGCGATCCTTCCCCCGCGGCATGCTCGAGCCCGCGATGCACGTAGTCGGCGGTGGCCGGCCCGATCGCCCCGTCGATCGAGAGCACGACGACGGGCGCGGGCGCCGCGGCGTAGCCCGCGGGCACGAGGAGCAGGGCGAGCAGGGCCAGCAATCGCGCGTGCCGCATCGCACCAATATAGGGTAAACGGCCCGTTTCCGTCGTAATTTGCATCGCGGCGGAAGCCGTATTAGAAAGGGTGGTCCCGTTGCAGGAAACGGGAGGGGAGGCCCGTTTGAAGGACACGCACGTCCGCGATGCCCTGCGGCAGATCCAGGACATCCTCGCCGAGGAGACCGGATCGACGCTGCCCGCCACGGCGCGTGCAAGGCTCGAGACAGTTCTGCACGGCGCGCTCGGGCGGCCCAGCGGCGCCATGCGCCCCGACGACCTCGCGCACGAGGTCACCATCCTGCTCGCGGACCTGCGCGGCTTCTCCGGCATCTCGGCGAGCTATCCCGGCGCCACCGTCCTCGCCCTCCTCAACCGCTGCTTCGGCGCCATGAGCGAGATCGTCTTCCGCCACCAGGGCTGCATCGACAAGTTCATGGGCGACGCGATCATGGTGCTGTTCGAGTCCGACAAGGATTCCGAGGAGAGCGCCCTGCGCGCGGTCTCCTGCGCGGTGGACATGCAGCTCGCGATGGAAGGCGTGAACGCCATCAACAAGGGCCAGGGCCTGCCCGAGCTCTATTTCGGCATCGGCATCAACACCGGGCGCGTGATCTCGGCGATGCTCGGCTCCGACCTCTACTCCGAGTACACCGTGATCGGCGAGGAAGTGAACCTCGCTTCGCGCATCGAATCGTTCAGCCTGCGCGGCCAGGTGCTGGTGAGCGAGAGCACCTGGGAGCGCTGCAAGGGCTTCGTGCAGGCGGGCGACCCCATGGACGCCTTCGTGAAAGGCAAGAGCAAGATGGTGGTGCTGCGCGAGGTGCTCGGCATTCCCTCGCTCGGCAAGTCGGTCCCGCGCCACGAGCTGCGCCGCAGCGCGCGCGTGCAGGTGAAGATCCCGTTCCACTACCGCATGGTCGTGAACCAGGTGGTGATCCCCGAGGCGCGCGAGGGCCGCATCCTCGACATCGGCTACCACGGCGTGCTCGCCGAGGTGCCGCTCGCCCATTCCGCGTTCTCGGAGATGATGCTCGACTTCGACCTGCCGCTCGTGGGCGAGCGCATGAACGACCTCTACGGGCGCGTCGTCAAGGTGAGCTCGAAGGAGGGCACGACGCACATCGGCGTGGAGTTCACCTCGATGCGCCCCGAGCAGAAGGCCGCGATCCAGCTCTTCGTGCAACTCCTCATCCAGGGGACGGAAGCGGACGACTGATGCGCGGCCCCGTCATCGCCGCCCTCGCCGTCGCGGGGCTCGCCGTGCCGATCGCCGATTGCAGCGCGCAGTATTCGCGGCGCACGCACTCGCGCGAGGAGGCGCGCAACCGCGATCGGCCCGACGACGACGGACCGCGCTCCGGCCCCTACGAATCGCTCGAGCGCGAGCTCATCTCGCTGCGCGGCGACCTCAAGCTGCACGCGGACCAGGGGGACGCCTGGAACGGGTTCGAGCGCGCGGTGCGCGACGCGGCCGACGTCGAGCGCGACGAGCGGCGCGCGATCGCCGACTTGCACGACAAGGGCGCCACGCCGGCGACGGCCGCTGCGTTCCTCGGCCGGCTCGCCGACGACGATCGCAAGAAGGCGGATGCCGCCGCGCGCGTGGAATCGGAGCTGCACGCCCTGGAGGCGAGGCTCGACGCCGCCCAGCGCTCGATGCTCGACCGGCGCGTGATCCAGTCGCAGGCCGAGCCGCCCGGGCGCTGAGCCGCCGCGGCGGCAGCGAGGCGCGGCTTCCTCATCGCCTCGCTGCGGATACGGCAACTGTCAGATGCGGCCCATCAGGAGCAGCACGACGACGATCACGAGCACGAGGCCGAGGCCGCCGCTCGGCCCATAGCCCCAGCCGCGGCTGTGGGGCCACGTGGGAATCGCGCCGAGGAGCAGCAGCACCAGGATGATGAGCAGGATGAGCCCGAGCGACATGTCCACCTCCATCGTTGGATAGCGTGCGGGGTTGGACAATCGCGCGGCGCCCCGCCGGCGTGTCAGGAAGCCGTTTTCCGATGTAGGACGGGCGCCGAGCCCGGATCAGAATCCGTACAGCTCGGCGGGATTCGCGACCAGCACGCGCTTCCTCGTCGCCTCGTCGCCGATCCATTCCTGCAGCAGGTCGAGCAGCGCCGCGTCGTCGGGCTTGGCGAGCGGCTCGGTGGGATGCGGCCAGTCGCTTCCCCACACCACCCGCTCCGGTGCGTGCTTCACCAGCGCCTTCGCGACCGGCCTCAGGTCCGTATAGCGCGGCGAGCCGGTGCGCGAATCGAGGTAGGGCGCGCACAGCTTCACCCAGGTGCGTCCCCGGTCGAGCAGGCGCTTCACGCTCGGCATGGCGGCGTGCAGCACGCCCTCGGGCTGCGGCAGACGCGCGAAGTGGTCGAGCACCACGTCGCACGCGAGCGCGGCGAGCATCGGCTCCATGCCGGCGAGCTGCTCGGCGCGCGCGTGGACCTGCACGTGCCACCCGAGCGCGTGCAGGCGCGGCGCGAGCGGCTCGATCATGTCCGCGCCGGCGATCTCGGTGTGCGGATCGTGGATCGAGAAGCGCAGCCCGCGGATGCCGGCTTCGTGGAGGGCGGCGAGCTCCTCGTCGCTGATCGAGGGATGCGCGACCGCGATGCCGCGCGCCTTGTCCACTCCGAGCTGCGCCACCGCGTCGAGCGTGACGCGGTTGTCGGTGCCGTACGCGGCGGGTTGCACGATCACCGCGCGCTCGACGCCGATGCGCTGCTGCAGCAGCCGGTAGTCCTGCGCGGTCGCGCCGGTCACCTCCGCGAGGCTGCGCCACGCCATCGGGAAGCGCGCGTCGTAGACGTGCGCATGGCAATCGCAGGCCTGCGGCGGCGCCTTGAAGCGCGGCAGCGACGTGCCGGCGGAATTCGGGACGGGCCGCGTCATTCGCTGCGCAGTCGGAAGCGAAGGCTACGCGAGTCGCGCAACGACGGCCTTCGTGAACTCCTTCGTCGTGGCCTTGCCGCCGAGGTCGCCGGTGCGCACCTCGTCCTCGCGCAGCGCCCCGTCGAGCGCGGCGCGAACGCGCCGGCCCTTCTCCTGCTCGCCCACGTGGTCGAGCATCATCGCGGCGCTGAGCATGAGGGCGAGCGGGTTCGCCAGGCCGCGCCCGGCGATGTCGGGCGCCGAGCCGTGCACGGCCTCGAAGATCGCCGCGTCGATCCCGATGTTCGCGGCGGGCGCCATGCCCAGGCCGCCCACGAGCCCCGCGATCTCGTCGGAGAGGATGTCGCCGAAGAGGTTGGTGGTGAGGATCACGTCGAACTGCCACGGGTTCATCACGAGCTGCATCGCGCATGCATCCACGATGCGGTCGTCGAAGGCGACGCGCCCCTCGTAGCGCTTGCCGACCTCGCGCGCCGCCTCGAGGAAGAGGCCGGTGAGGGCCTTGAGCACGTTCGCCTTGTGCACGATCGTGACCTTCCTGCGCCCGTTGCGCAGCGCGTACTCGAACGCGAACTCGGCGATGCGCCGCGCGCCGGCGCGCGTGTTCACGCCCGAGCCCATCGCCACCGCGCGCGGATCGTCGCCCACCGGGATGTAGTGCTCGAAGCCGACGTAGAGGCCCTCGAGGTTCTCGCGCACCAGCACGAGGTCGATGTCCTCGAAGCGGCCGCCGGGAACGAGCGTGCGCGCCGGCCGCAGGTTCGCGAAAAGCTGGAACTCCTCGCGCAGGCGCACGTTAGAGGAGCGGAACCCGCCGCCGATCGGCGTCGTGAGCGGCCCCTTCAACGCGATGCGGTTCCTGCGGATGCTCGCGAGCGTCTCGGGCGGGAGCGGATCGCCGCTTTCGGCGACTCCGCCCATGCCCGCCTTGCACGTCTCCCACCGGAACGGCGCTCCGACCGCCTCGAGCACCTCGAGGGTCGCGTCGGTCACCTCGGGGCCGATTCCATCGCCGGGAATCAGCGTCGCGGGAATCGCGTTCGACGAAGCGTTCATGGCGCGGATTATACGTTGCGTGCGCTGACGCTCCGGCTTCCCGCTTTCCTACCGGAACCGCGCTCCGCGGCGGTGAATCCAATTCGTCATGCTCCTGCGCCGCGTGCTCATCGCCGTCGCGATCATCGTGCTGGTCCCTGTCGTGCTGCTCGCCGCGGCGCTCGTCGTCGTGCAGTCGGCGTGGGCCGAGCGCTGGATCGAGCGCCGCGCGAGCGACGCGCTGCATCGCGAGGTGCAGGTCGCCACCATCCGGCTGCACCTCGGATGGCCGCCGACGGTTTCGTTCGGGCGATTGCGCATCGCCAATCCGCCATGGGCGAGCGCGGGCGACCTCATCGACGCGCGCGACCTCTCCGCGAAAGTGGAAGTGCCGCCGCTCTTCGCGGGCCGGATCCTGATCCCGTACGTGGAGGCGAGGAGCGCCGTCGCGGGCCTCGAGATGAAGAACGACCGCGCGTCGTGGCGCTTCGGCAACGAGTCCGCCAACCAGCCCAGCCGGATCGTGATCGGCCTGGTGAAGATCGCCGACGGAAAGATCCGCTTCCTCTGGCCCGAGCAGAAGACCGACCTCGCGATCGTGATGAAGGGCAGCCTCGGCGAAGGCGGCGAGCTCGACGCGACCGCGAGCGGCAAGTTCCGCGGCGACGAGGCGAAGGCCTCCGCGCGGTTCCCGGCGCTCGATCCGCAGCACGCGGCCGCGGGCCCGATCGAATTCTCGGGCGATGCCAGCGCCGGCCGCACGCACGTCTCCGCGCAGGGCATGTTCCGCACGCAGGGCGACGTGATGGATTTGCGCATGAAGCTTTCGGGTGCGACGCTCAAGGACTTGAACCACCTGCTGCAGATCGTCCTTCCCGATACCGCGCCCTACTCGCTCGACGGCCACCTCATCCACAACGGCAACGACTGGACGTTCGACGGATTCCAGGGCCGCGTGGGCAACAGCGACCTGCACGGCAGCCTCACCTATCGCACCGGCGGCCAGCGCCCGTTCCTGCGCGCGAACCTGCATTCGGCGCTCCTCGACTTCCAGGACCTCGGTCCGCTCATCGGCGCGCCGCCCGGCAACAAGCCCGGCAAGGTGGCGAACGCGGAGCAGCGGGAGAAATCCGCGCGACGCGAAGCCGCGAACCAGATCCTCCCGCACGCCGAATTCAGCGTGGAGCGGTGGAACGTGATGGATGCCGACGTGCGCCTCGAATCGAAGCGCATCGCGCGGCCGCATGCGCTCGCGGTGGAATCGCTCGATACGCACATCCTGCTGAAGGACGGCGCGCTCCGGCTCGATCCGCTCGACTTCGGATATGCGGGTGGGCACATCAGGTCGGTGGTCGCGATCGACGGACGCAAGCGCCCGGTGCAGGGCCACCTGCAGGCGGACGTGCAGGGACTGCAGCTCGCGAAGCTGCTGCCCGCGGACGACGCCGGCGGCAGCGCGAGCGACGGCGGCAAGGATGCCGGCACCGCGAAACCGAAGGCGAGCAAGGCCGGCGTGAAGAACGACGTGAAGCAGGCGCTCGGCACGCTGTACGGCCGCGCGAAGCTCGACGGAACCGGCCGCTCGGTGGCGGAGCTTCTCGGCACGAGCAACGGCCACATCACCCTCGCGGTGGACGGTGGCCAGGTGAGCCGGCTCCTCGAAGAGCTCCTCAAGCTGCACCTGGCGGACGCGCTGCGCCTGCTCGGCACGCGCAACGACCAGGTCGAGCTCAACTGCGCGGTGGGCGGCCTGGAGGTGAAGGACGGCGTGATCGACCCGAAGGCGTTCGTCGTGGACACGAGCGATTCGCGCGTGCAGCTCACGGGCGACGTGAGCCTGCGCGAGGAGACGCTCGGCCTCACCGTGCATCCCACGCCGAAGGACGCGACGCTCTTCTCGCTGCGCACGCCGATCGACCTGAAGGGGCCGTTGCGCCATCCGAAGATCCACCTGCATCCGGGTCCGATCGCGGCCCGCGTCGCCGGCGCGATCGCCCTCGGCGCGATCAACCCCGCGCTCGCGATCCTGCCCTTCGTCGACGACGGCCCGGCCAAGGACACCAACTGCGGCCAGCTGCTTGCCGAAGCGCGCGCGCAGGGAGCGCAGCGGAAGCAGTAAACTTCGGCCTCTATGGCTGAAGACCCGAAGGACCGCGGGCTCGAGAAGGGCCTCACGAGCTACGGCGACCGGCAGTTCTCGCTCTTCCTGCGCAAGGCGTTCATCAAGGGCGCGGGCTATACGGACGACGCGCTCACGCGTCCGGTGGTGGGCATCGCGAACACCGGCAGCGCCTACAACCCGTGCCACGGCAACGCGGCGCAGCTCATCGACGCGGTGAAGCGCGGCGTGATGCTCGCCGGCGGGTTGCCGATCGAGTTCCCGACCATCTCGATCCACGAGAGCTTCGCGCATCCCACCTCGATGTACCTGCGCAACCTCATGTCGATCGACACCGAGGAGATGATCCGCGCGCAGCCGATGGATGCGGTCGTGCTGATCGGCGGTTGCGACAAGACCGTGCCCGCGCAGCTGATGGGCGCGGCCTCGGCGAACGTGCCGTGCGTGGAGCTCGTCACCGGCTCGATGCTCACCGGCTCGCACGAGTTCGAGCGCGTGGGCGCCTGCACGGACTGCCGGCGCTACTGGGGACGCTATCGCGCCGAGGAGATCGATTCGGACGAGATCGCGCGCGTGAACGACCAGCTCGTGGCCTCGGTCGGCACCTGCTCCGTGATGGGCACGGCGAGCACCATGGCGTGCGTTTCCGAGGCGCTCGGCATCACGGTGCCGGGTTGCGCCTCGCCGCCGGCCGTCACCGCCGATCGCATCCGGGTGGCGGAGCGCACCGGCACCGTGGCGGTCGGGATCGCGAAGAAAAAGGTGACGCCGGATCGCATCCTCACGCGCGCGGCGTTCGAGAACGCGCTCCGGGTGCTGCTCGCGATCGGCGGCTCCACCAACGGGGTGATCCACCTCACGGCGATCGCGGGCCGTCTCGGCATCGACATCGACCTCGATCGCCTCGATGCGCTCGGCCGCGAGACGCCGGTGCTGGTGGACCTCAAGCCCTCGGGGCGGCACTACATGGAGGATCTGCATCGCGCGGGCGGCATGGCGGCGATCCTGCGCGAGCTCGAGCCCTTGCTGCATCTCGATGCGCTCACCGTCACCGGGCAAACGCTGGGCGAGCGGATCGCGGCCGACGGGCCGGGCTTCGCGCAGGACGTCGTGCGTCCGTTCTCGAATCCGCTCTACCGCGAAGGCGGCATCGCCGTGCTGCGCGGCAACCTCGCACCGGGCGGCGCCCTCATCAAGCAATCGGCCGCGGATCCGAAGCTCATGCGCCACGAGGGTCGCGCGGTGGTGTTCGAGAACGCGCAGGACCTCGCGCGCCGCATCGACGCGGAGGATCTCGACGTGAAGGCGGACGACATCCTCGTGCTGAAGAACATCGGTCCGAAGGGCGCGCCCGGCATGCCCGAGGCGGGCTATCTCCCGATCCCGAGGAAGCTCGCGCGCGCCGGCGTGAAGGACATGGTGCGGATCTCCGACGGGCGCATGAGCGGGACCGCGGCGGGCACCATCGTGCTGCACGTGACGCCCGAGGCCGCGATCGGCGGACCGCTCGCCTGGGTGCGAAGCGGCGACCGCATCCGCCTCGACGTGGCGAAGCGCGAGCTCGCGCTCCTCGTGAGCGATGACGAGCTGGCACGTCGCCGGGCCTCGCAACCCGTCGCCGAGCCGAAGGCCGAGCGCGGCTACCTCAAGCTCTTCCTCGAGAGCGTGACGCAGGCCGACGAGGGCGTGGATTTCGATTTCCTCAAGCCCCGTCATTCCCGCGAAGGCGGGAATCGCTGATTCGAGCCCGGATTCCCGATGACTCGGGAATGACCTGAACAAACATGGAGAAGCAATGAAGAACTACGGCATCGCCGCGATCGGCGGCGACGGCATCGGCCCGGAAGTGATCGAGGCCGGCATCGAGGTGTTGAACGCGCTCGCGAAGGCGGACGGCGGATTCGGCTTCCGGTTCGAGCGCTTCGACTGGAGCTCCGAGCTCTACCTTCGCACGGGCCACTACATTCCGCCCGGCGGCCTCGAGAAGCTCAAGGCGTTCGACGCGATCTTCTTCGGCGCGGTCGGCAGCCAGAAGGTCCCGGACCACGTTTCCCTCTGGGGACTGCGCCTTCCCATCTGCCAGGGCTTCGACCAGTACGCGAACGTGCGCCCCACGCGCGTCCTTCCCGGCGTGAGGAGCCCGCTCGCGAACGCGAAGGACATCGACTGGGTCGTGATCCGCGAGAACTCGGAAGGCGAGTACGCGGGAGTGGGCGGCCGCGTGCACAAGGGATTGCCGATCGAGGCGGCGAGCGACGTCTCCGTCTTCACGCGCGTGGGCGTCGAGCGCATCCACCGCTTCGCCTTCGAGCTCGCCCGCCAGCGCCCCCGCAGGCACCTCACGCTCGTCACCAAGTCGAACGCGCAGCGCCACGGCATGGTGATGTGGGACGACATCTTCTTCGAGGTCGCGAAGGACTATCCCGAGGTGAAGTGGGACCGCGAGCTGGTGGACGCGATGACCACGCGCATGGTGCTCAAGCCCGCGACGCTCGACGTGATGGTCGCGACCAACCTGCACGCCGACATCCTCTCCGACCTCGCCGCCGCGCTCTCGGGAAGCCTCGGCATCGCGCCCACCGCGAACCTGAATCCCGAGCGCACGTTCCCCTCGATGTTCGAGCCGATCCATGGCAGCGCCTTCGACATCACCGGCAAGGGCATCGCGAACCCGGTGGCCACCTTCTGGACCGCGGCGATGATGCTCGAGCATCTCGGCGAGGCGAAGGCATCGTCACGATTGATGAAGGCGGTGGAGAAGGTGACGGCGAGCGGCGTGCTGACCCCGGATCTCGGCGGCACGGCGAAGACCGCGGAGGTCACCCGCGCCGTGATCGGCGCGCTCTAGCGGCGATCGGCCCCCACGCGGGTCGCTTCGAACAGCTCGCCCAGCGTGAGCGTCTCCGTCCACAGGTCGTCGAGGACGACGTGGTAGCGCTTTTCCATCAATTGGCACAGCCGATCGCGCTCGCGAGCGCCGGTCCATCCCAGCCGACAGCGCGCCCGGTAGACCTGATACACGGCATCGTCCGGCCGGAGCTTCAGCTTGTCGCGAGGCGGGTAGGAGAGGGCCTGCGCGAGCTTTCCCAGGAACGCGTCGACCTCGCGATTGCGCGCCTCGGGAAACTCGCGCCGCCACTGCCGGCCCTGGCAGGGGCGCCCATGGTAGGGCTGCGGCGGCCCGCCCACGAACACGTTGATGATCGCCCTCGCGCAGCCGGCCAGGTTCACGGTGCTGGGTTCGCCCGTCGCTTGCAGACGGCCCCGTTATAGCGCGCCGTTCGAGGGCCGTGCAGTGAAGTCGCGCACAGATTGGCGGGCGGGACGCTTCATTTCGTGCCGATTGCTGTCGGCGGGCTTGCGGCGGGCGCTACGCGTTTTGCGGCGCGGGCGGCGGCGAGCAGGCGCTCTCGCGCTCCTGCAGCGCGCGCCACTGGATCTTTCCCGTCGCGGTCTTCGGCAGCACGTCCAGGAACTCGACGATGGTCGGCACCTTGTAGGCCGCCATCTTCCCGCGCGCCCAGGCGATGATCTCGTCGCCGGAGACCTGCCCGCGCCGGCCCTCCTTGAGCGCGACCACCGCCTTCACCGTCTCGCCGCGCCGCGCGTCCTTCGCGCCGATCACGCACGCCTCCCGCACGTCGGGATGCGCATAGAGGAGGCTCTCCACTTCGGCGGGCCACACCTTCATGCCCGACGCGTTGATCATGCGCTTCAGCCGGTCGACGAGGAAGAAATAGCCCTCCTCGTCCACGCGCCCGAGGTCGCCGGTGCGAAACCAGCGGCGGCCGTCGCGCTCGAAGAACACCTCCGCGGTCGCCTCGGGCTTGCCCCAGTAGCCGCCGAACACCTGCGGCCCGCTCGTCACGATCTCGCCCACTTCGCCGGCCGGCAGCTCCTCGAGCGTCGCGGGATCGACCACCATCGAGTGCGTATCGAAGATCGGGATGCCCAGGCATTGCTTCTTCGGCCGATCCGGCGGATTCACGTGCGAGGGAGCCATCGTCTCCGTGAGCCCGTAGCCCTCGACGAACTCGATGCCGAGCTGGTCGTGGAGCCTGGTCGCGACCGCCTCGGGCATCGCCGCGCCGCCGCCGCTCATGCGCTTCAACGTTCCCAGCTCGAAGCTCGCGGCGTTGGGGCTCGCGAGGAGATCGACCACCATGGTCGGGATGAGCGACCAGGCGGTCACCTTGTAGCGCGGGATCAGCGCCGCGGCCACCTCGCGGTCCCAGCGCGGCAGCATCACGACGGTGCTGCCGGTGTAGATCGGGCCGTTCATGCTGTTCTGCATGCCGGTCACGTGGAAATACGGCAGCACGGCGAGGTAGACCATTTCCGGCACGGTGCGGAACCACTCGCCGCCCGCGACCAGCGTGTGCATCACCGAGCGATGCGTGTGCGGGCAGCCTTTCGGCTCGCCGGTGGTGCCCGAGGTGTACGGCATGCACGCGAGGTCGGCCGGACCGGCGGTGTGCTCGGAAGGTGCGCAGTTCGCCGCGATCGCGTCGGACCACAGCGTGACGTTCGGCCCGGCGATCGGCTGGCGCGGCAGCCTGAAGGCCTCCGCGACCTTGAGGTCCGTGGGTGCCGTGAGGTAATCGGAATACGCGGCGACGATCGCGTGCGCGATGGTGCGGTCCTGCGCGAGCGGCGCCGCCTGCGGCCACAGCTCCTGCGCGACGATCGCGGTCTGCGCTCCGCAATCGCGCAGGTACACGCGCAGCTCGCGCGTGAGGTTCATCGGGTTGATCGGAACCGCCACCGCGTCGGCGCGCAGGATCGCATAGTAGGCGATCACGAACTGGAGGCTGTTCTGCGCGAAGACGAGCACGCGATCGCCCTTCGCCACGCCGCAACGCCGCTGCAGGAATCCGGCGAGCTTGCCGGCCTCCGATTCGAGGCGCGAGAACGTCATCGCGTTGTCGTAGCAGACGAACGCGGGCTTGCCGGGGTAGCGCCTTGCGGAGATCTCGAGGTTCACCCACACGCTCGTTTCCGGCAGGGTGAGGGAGCGCGGCAGATCGCGCGGCCACACGGCGAGATGGGGTTCCGGCACGAGGTCTCCCGCAATGTTCGAATCGCGCGAAGGTAGAGGGCCCGCGCCCGCTTGGCAAGTCCCACCATGCAGCGGCCGTGCCATTCCGATCATTCGGCGCTGGACAAGGGCCGTGCGACCGACTCCAGCGGCTTGCATTCGGCGTCCACCCCCAGCCGCCAGGCGATCCCCGCCGCTGCGATCATCATGGCCGCACCCAGCCCGTATCCCACCGCGACCGCGCCGCGCTCGCCGCTTCCGACCAGCACCCCGAAGAGCCACGGCGCCGCGATCCCGCCGATGCCGGTGCCGAGCGCATAGAAGAACGCGATCGCGAGCGCCCGCACCTCGAGCGGGAAGCATTCGCTCACCGTGAGGTACGCCGAGCTCGCCGCGGGCGAGGCGAAGAAGAACACCAGCGTCCACGCCGCGGTGAGCGAAGCCGCGCCGAGGAGCCCTGGCACGAAGAGAAGCGCGGTGAGCGCGAGGAGCGCGCCGGAAGCGAGGTAGGTGCCGGCGATCATCCTGCGGCGCCCCCACGTATCGAACCAGCGGCCGAGCAGCAGCGGTCCGAGGAAGTTGCTGGCGGCGAACGGCAGGAGATAGTGCCCGACATCCTCGGGCGCGACCGAGTAGAAGCGCCCGAGCACCAGCGCATAGGTGAAGAAGATCGCGTTGTAGCAGAACGCCTGCGCCGCCATGAGCGAGAGGCCGAGGATCGCGCGGCGCGGGTACAGGCGGAAGAGGCTCGCGCCGAGGTCCACGAAGCTCGCCGCGCGGCCCCGCAAGCGCAGGCGCAGCGGCGCGTGTTGCGTTCGCCCGCCGGCCGCGACGCCCGCCTCGCGCTCCACCCGCGCCGCGATCCGCTCCGCTTCCTCGCGCCTTCCGTGCAGCAGCAGCCAGCGCGGGCTCTCGGGAAGCAGCCGTCGCAGGACGAGGATCGCGAGGCCGAGCGTCGCCCCGATGCCGAACGCGGCGCGCCATCCGAAGTCCGGCGGAAGCACTCCTGGCGCGAGCAGCGCGCTCGATCCGATCGCGCCGAGCGCCGCGCCCACCCAGAAGCTGCCGTTCACCGCGAGGTCGGTGCGTCCGCGATAGCGCGCGGGGACGAGCTCCTGGATCGCCGAGTTGATCGCCGCGTACTCGCCGCCGATTCCCGCGCCGGTCACGAAGCGCGTGAGCGCGAAGAACACGAAGCCGGGCGAAAGCGCGCTGAGCGCCGTGCCCGCGATGTAGACGCCGAGCGTGACGAAGAAGAGCCGCTTGCGTCCGTAGAGATCGGCGAGCCATCCGAACAGCAGGGCGCCCAGCACGGCGCCTGCGAGATACGCGCTCGCGCAGATGCCCACCTGCGCATCGTCGAGCCGCAACGCGGGGCTCGCCTCGAGGGCGCCCGAGATCGCGCCGGCGAGCGTGACCTCGAGCCCGTCGAGCACCCAGGTGATGCCGAGCGCGACGACGACGAGCGTATGGAAGCGCGACCAGGGGAGCGCGTCGAGGCGCGCGGGCACGTCGCTCTCGACGAAGGAGCCGGCCGCCGCGGGGGTTCGATTCACGTTGTTCGACTCCTGCAGTGCCGTCCGGACCAGCATTGTCATGCTTCGGAACGGGCGTCCCGCCACTAGTTCCCCTGGCGGACGATCGCTTGCGCGCCGCTTAACCTCGCACAACTAGCGTCGAGCCATTGCGCACCCCGTGTCCCGGAGGCGACATGCTCGGCGAGAAGATCGACTATTGGCTGCTGCGCCCCCTCGCTCACGCCCGCAACCGCGCCACCGAGGAAGAGCTCGACCGCGAGGGCTCCACCAGCCTCCTCGGCGACCAGCAGGCGACGAAGCTGCCGGCGATCCTCGACCGCTTCGAGGGGCACTTCCCGCTCTCGCCCTCGCTTCGCTATCTCGACATCGGCTGCGGCAGCGGCGAGCTCACGCTCGCGCTCGCGCGGCGCATCCGCGAGACGTACAAGCGCGCCCCGCAGATCGTCGGCGTCGATTTCCTGCCGCGCTTCGTGCAGCGGGCGCGGGCGATCGCGAGCGGCAGCGGGCTCGAGGAGCACGTGCGCTTCGAATGCGCGGACATCCACCACTGGGAGCCGCCGCATCCGTTCGACGTGGCGATCTCGTTCGACGCGCTCGAGCACATCGCCAACCCGCGCACCTTCCTCGCCTCGATGAGCCGCTACCTCGCGCCCGGCGGCGTCGCCGCCGTCTCGTTCGGCCCGCTCTTCCACTCGCCGTTCGGCGACCACATGGACGAGTTCTTCCGCGTGCAGCTTCCATGGCGGGGCCTGGTCTTTTCCGAGCGCGCGATCCTGCGGCTGCGCAGCGAGTTCTATCGGCCCACCGACCGCGCGCGCAGCCTCACGGAGGTCGCCGGCGGCCTGAACCTCATGCGCTACTCGGAGTTCCTGCGCCACGCACGCGAGACCGGCTGGCACTTCCGCTACCTTCGCACCAACACGTTCCTGCGCAACCGCGCCGCGCGCCGCCTCGCCTCGTCGCTCGCGGGCGTGCCGCGCGTCGGCGACTACTTCATGCACAACGTCTACGCGGTGATGGAGCCCGCGCGCGCGCCCGGTCAGCCGGATTCGCGCAGGGCGGCGGCGACCTAGCCCGCGGCGAGCGCGATGAGCGCCCAGTCGACGAACGAGATCCAGCTCGCCCACGCGCGCGACACCGGATAATCGGCGAGCTCCCGCAAGGACGCATGCCAGTGGACGCGCTTCGGCCGGCCCCGTCAAGCCGCGTTGCGCGGCGGGCTCGTTCCACGTAAATTGTCGTTCCCCGAGTCGGTGAACGACGCCCATGAGCAGGAAGGTCACCGTATATCGCTTCCGCCGCTTCGTCGACGGCCGCGAGATCAGCCCGCGCCACATGATGGGCACGCCCGACGCGATCGCCCTCCTCGACCGCTGCGCGGTGATCTGGGACACGGCGCGCGTCGTCGACTCGAAGCTGCTCGAATCCGGCTTCTATTTCGAGGACGCGAAGTCCACCTACACCGAGATCGAAGTGCCCGCCCTGGAGAAGGGCTGAAGGCCTCCTCCCTCCCCCCTCGGGGAGGGTCGCGTCATTCCTCCAGCGACTCGAGCAGCCGCTGCCTTCCCGAGCGGACGTGCTCCTCCGCGATGCGCCGCGCCTCGGCGCCGCGGCCCGCGACCAGCGCATCGAAGATCGCCCGGTGCTCGAGGTTCGAGCGGCGCATCTTCGCCGGATAGTTGAACTGCGACCTGCGGAAAAGGTGCAGCTCGTTCACGCACTCGCCGTAGACGCGCGCGGCGCGGCGGTTGTCGGAGAACTCGAGGAGCGCCGCGTGGTAGCGCAGGTTGAGCTCGTAGAAGCGGGCGCTGCGCTCCGACTTCGCCGCCTCGTCCATCTGCGCGACGAGGGTCGCGAGGATCTTGCGGCGCGCCGGCGTGAGGCGCTCGGCCGCGCGCTCGACGGCGAAGCCCAGCAGGAGCGCGCGCACCTCGTAGAGCTCCATCATCTCGGCGACCGTCACCTTGCGCACGAAGACGCCGCGATTGGGCACCGGCGTCACGAGCCCCATCCCGGAGAGCACGCGGATCGCTTCGCGAATGGGGCCGCGGCTCGTGCCCATCGCGCCGGCGAGCGTCGCCTCGTTGAGCCTCTCGCCGGGCTTCACGCGGCCCGACTCGATGAGGCGCTTGAGCTCGCCCACGATGTGCGAGGCGAGCAGGCGCGTGGGACGGGGACGGGTGGCGACGGCCATGGGAGTCTCGGGTCGGGCGACAATTAACGCACACCGCGCGGGAAATGTCATCGGCCGCGCGGCTTTTGTTGACACTTTCGCGGGGCGCGGCCTACGCTACGCGTTCCTCGCAAGGCTCCCCATGACGCACCTCGAGCTCGTCGACCTCACGAAGCGCTATGGCGGCGTCGGCGCCGTGGACGGCGTGAGCCTCGCGGTGGAGCAGGGCGAGTTCATCTGCCTGCTCGGTCCCTCGGGCTGCGGCAAGACCACGACGCTGCGCATGATCGCGGGATTCCTCGAGCCCGACGGCGGCGAGATCCGCGTGCAGGGCGAGACGGTCTCGCGCGCGGGCCGCATCGTGCCGCCCGAGCGGCGCAACATGAGCATGATCTTCCAGAGCTACGCCGTGTGGCCGCACATGACGGTGCTCGAGAACGTCGCCTACGGGTTGAGGATGCAGAAGCGCCCGGCCGGGGAGCGGCGCGAGCGCGGGCTCGCGATGCTCGGCGCGACGCGCCTCACCGAGCACGCGTCCAAGTACCCGGCGGCGCTTTCCGGCGGCCAGCAGCAGCGGGTGGCGCTCGCACGCGCGCTCGCGCCCAATCCCGCCATCCTCCTCCTCGACGAGCCGCTCTCGAACCTCGACGCGAACCTGCGCGGCGAGATGCGCATGGAGATCCGGCGCCTGCACGAGCAGTTCGGCAACACCTCCATCTACGTGACGCACGACCAGATGGAGGCGATGACGATGGCCGACCGCATCGTGGTGATGAACGCCGGGCGCATCGAGCAGATCGGCACCCCGCAGGAGGTGTACGACGCGCCGCGCTCGCGCTTCGTCGCGCGCTTCATCGGCGCGAGCAACGTGGTCGACGCCACGCACCTCGGCGGCAACCAGGTCGAGGTCGCCGGGCGCGCGCTCGCGGTCGGGCTGGGCGACTTCGCGGGCGCCGGCCGCGCGATGAGCTTCTGCGTGAAGACGCACGACATCGAGCTGCTGCCCGATGGCCGCGTCGACGGCGACAATTCGCTTCCCGGCGTGGTGCGCAGCCACGCCTACCTCGGCAGCCATCGCGACTACGTGGTCGACGTCGGGCAGGAGCTCCTGGTCGCCGCGCCGGCGAGCCTCGATCTCGCGCCCGGCGCGCGCGTGGCCGTGCGCTTCCGCCCCGAGCGTTGCCGGGGATTGGTTCAATGAAAGGCGTCGGATCCTTTTCGGAAATGGGGTCAGATTACTTTTCCGGAATGGCAGCCGAAACGAAAAAGTAATCTGACCCCATTTTCGATTTCGGGTCCGAGCCGGTTTTTCCATCGCCAAGGAGGAGAAGAATGAAAACGCACTGGAAGATGACGCTCACGACGCTCGCCGTCGCGCTCGCCGCGGCCCTTCCCGCGGCGGCGCAGAATTCCGACGTCGCCGCCGCCGAGAAGGAAGGCAAGGTCGTGTGGTACACCTCGGTGGACGTGAAGGTGGCCGAGAACATCGCGCAGGAGTTCCGCAAGAAGTATCCGAAGATCGACGTCGAGGTGGAGCGCTCCGGCTCCGAGCGCGTCTTCCAGCGCGAGAACGAGGAGCACCAGTCCGGGATCAAGCATGCGGACGTCGTGAACACCTCGGACTCCACGCACTTCATCACGTGGAAGAAGCAGAACATGCTCGCGAAGTACGTGCCGGCGGGCGTCGACAGCATGCCGCAGGAGTATCGCGACCCGCAGGGGTACTACGCCACGTGGCGCGCGACCCTGTGCGTGATGGGCTACAACACCAACATCGTGCCGCCCGACCAGGTGCCGAAGGGATACGAGGACCTGCTGCAGCCCAAGTGGAAGGGCAAGCTCACCAAGGCCCATCCGAGCTACAGCGGCACCTCGCTCACCGGCACCTACGCGATCGTGAACAAGCTCGGCTGGGGCTACTTCGAGAAGCTCGCGAAGATGGACGTCCAGCAGCTGCAGTCCACGACCGCGACGCCGAAGAGCATCGCGAGCGGCGAGCGGGCGGTGATGGTGGACGGCAACGAGTACAACATGTTCATCGAGATCCACAAGAAGAGCCCGGTGAAGATCATCTACCCCGTCGAAGGCACGCCGTTCGTCTCCTCGCCGGTCGCGGTCTTCGCCGACGCGCCGCATCCGCACGCCGCGCGCCTCTTCGCCGACTTCCTCTTCAGCGTTCCGGTGCAGCAGTATCTGGTCGACAAGGGCGGCCTGCGCTCGGTCGTGCCGGGCGTGAAGGATCCCGCGGACCGCACGCCGCTCAAGGACATCAAGGTGATTCCCGACGATCCCGAGGGATTGCTGCCCAAGGTGGACGAGATCAAGAAGCGCTACGCGGCGCTGTTCGGCGGCGGGAAGTAATCGCTTGAAAGCCAACGTCGTTCCCGCCCCCGACGAAGTCGCCCGGGGGCAGGCTGCGTCGGGAACCCGTCCGATCTCCGCTTCGACGGTACCGGGCTTCCGGTCGGCACGGGAACGGCGTTTCTCCTTCGATCCCACCGCGCCCTTCTCGATCGCGATGGCGCTCGTCCTCGCGGTGCTGGTGCTGCTGCCGTTGGGCTGGCTCGCGGTCACGAGCGTCACCGACGATTCGCACGTCCACTTCACGCTGCGCAATTATCGGTCGCTTTTCCTCGACCGCGAGCTCCTCGAACCCTTCTGGGTGACGCTGTGGACCTCGGCGGCGGTGGGATCGCTCTGCGTCGTCTTCGCCGCGCCGATGGCCTGGCTGGTGTCGCGCACCGACCTTCCCGCCAAGCGCCTGCTGCGCATGCTGATCCTCGCCTCGTTCGCGACGCCGCCCTTTCTCGGCGCTTTCGCATGGGTCCTCCTGGGCGGCCCGAACGCCGGCCTCGTGAACAAGGCGTACTACGCGCTCTTCCACCTGCGTCCCTTCGACGCATCCCCGCTGGTGAACATCTTCTCGGCGTGGGGCATCGTGTTCGTCACGGCGCTCTACACGTTCCCGTACGTCTTCACCTTCGTCGCGACGAGCCTCGACCACATCCCGAGCGACCTGGAGGAGGCTTCCGCGATCCTCGGCGCGCGCTGGTGGCGCACCGCGATCGACGTGACGCTGCCGCTCGCGATGCCCGCGCTCCTCGCCGGCTTCCTCGTGGCGTTCCTGCAGTCGATGACGCTGTTCGGCCCCGCGGCGATCCTCGCGCTGCCCGCGAGCATCGACACGATGACCACCAAGATCTGGAGCTTCTTCCAGTTCCCGCCCAAGCTCGGGCTCGCGGCCGCCGCCTCGCTCCCGCTCCTCGTGATCACCGTGGTGCTCCTGCGCGTGCAGGCGGCGGTGATGGGCAAGCGCGGCTATTCCGTGCTCGGCGGCAAGAGCACCGGCGAGCGACGGGTCCGCCTCGGCGCGTGGAAGGTGGTGGCGCTCGCGCCCTTCGCATTGGTCCTCGCCTGCTCGGTGCTGCTTCCCTACGGCGTGCTCGCGTGGACGGCGTTCGTGAAGAATTATTCGGCCCCGGTCGCGGGCAACTTCACGTTCGACAACTGGCGCTTCGTGTTCCTCGAGTTCAGCCAGACCCGGCTCGCGCTCACCAACACCTTCCTCCTCGGCGTTTGCGCCGCGACCGCGGGCACGATCCTCGCGACCGCGATCGGATACCTGAGCCTGCGCAAGCTCGTGTGGGGCCATCGCTCGCTCTCGTTCCTCGCGACCGCCCCCGTGGCGATTCCCGGCATCGTGCTCGCCGTGGGGCTCTTCCTCGCGTACACGCATGCGCCGCTCGTGCTCTACGGCACGCTCGGCATCATCTTCCTCGCCTACCTCACGAAGGAGATGCCGGTGGGCTACCAGCAGGTGAGCTCGTCCCTCAGGTCCGTGCACCCGGAGCTCGAGGACGCGAGCCGCATCTTCGGGGCCACGCGGCTGCGCGCGCTCGTGGACGTGACGGCGCCGCTCATCCGCAACGGCGTGATCGCGACCTGGATGTTCATCTTCATCGGCTCCATCCGCGAGCTTTCCGCGACCATCCTGCTCTTCACCGCGAAGACCAAGACGGTGTCGGTCACCATGTTCGACCTGCGCGAGAGCAACGACTGGGGCCCGATCGCGGTCCTCGCCCTCAGCATGCTCGCGATCACCTTCGCGATGATCCTCGCGATCCAGTTCTTCACCGACCGGAGGAGCGCTTGAAAGACCTTCCCGTCCTGGGCCTCATGCTCGGCGACTGCACCGGCATCGGCCCGGAGCAATGCGCACGCATCCTCGCGGACCGCCGCATGGCGCCTCATGCCCGCCTGCTCGTGGTGGGCGACGCGCGCGTGCTCGAGCAGGGCGCGCGCGACGCGAACGTGAAGCTCAGGATGCGCGCGTATCCCGCCGCCGAGGCGGTCGAATGGTCGCGCGCCGACGAGGTACCGATGCTCGACCTGGCGAACCTCGACCCGGCGCGCATCCCGCGCGGGAAGATGTCGCCGGAATCGGGCCGCCTCACCGGCGAGACGCTCGCCTTCCTGGTGGAGCTCGCGCTCGCGAGGCGCATCGACGGCATCACCTTCGCGCCCCTCAACAAGGCGGCGCTGCACGCGGGCGGCTGGAAGTTCAACGACGAGCACCAGATGTTCGCCCATCTCACGAAGCACCGCGGCTACTTCGGCGAGATGAACGTGCTGGACGACAAGTGGATGTCGCGCGCCACTTCGCACGTGTCGCTGCGCACCGCGATCGAGCAGATCACGCAGCAGCGCATCGAAGAGGCGCTCACGCTCGCCGACGCGACGATGCGCGGCGCGGGCTTCGAGCGGCCGCGCATCGCGGTCGCCGCCCTCAACCCGCACGGCGGCGAGAACGGGCTCTTCGGGCGCGAGGAGATCGAGATCATCGCTCCGGCGGTCGCGGCCGCCGCGGCGCGCGGCATCGCGTGCCGGGGCCCCTTCCCCGCCGACACGGTCTTCATCAAGGGCTTCGGCGACGACTTCGACGGCGTGCTCAGCATGTACCACGACCAGGGACAGATCGCGACCAAGCTCAAGGGCTTCAACCGCGGCGTCACCGTCACCGGGGGCCTCGCCACCGTCTTCACCACGCCGGCGCACGGCACCGCCTTCGACATCGTCGGCAAGGGCGTCGCGACCACCGGCGCGCTCGAGAACGCGATCCGCCTGGGCAGCCGCCTCGCCGCCTCGCGCAGGCACGTCATTCCCGTCACCTGAGCTTGATCCCGTACCTGAACGTCATTCCCATACCTGAACGTCATCCCGTACCTGAACGTCATTCCCATACCTGAACGTCATTCCCGCGAAGGCGGGAATCCACCCCGACCAACGCGATCGAACATGGCCACCACCGCCCCCGAAAAGACGAAGGTTTCTCCCGTCACCGATTACGTCGCCGGATTCGTCGCCTCGACGAGCCTCGCCGACATCCCGAAGGACGTCGCGCACCTCGGCAAGCGCTCGGTGCTCGACGGCATCGGGCTCGCGCTCGCCGGCGCCGCCTCGGAATGCGGGCGCATCGCGCAGCGCTACCTGCGCCAGCTCGGCATCGAGAGCGCGAAGGGGAGCACCGTGATCGGCACCGACCAGCGCCTTCCCGCGCGCTTCGCGGCCTTCGCCAACGGGCTCGCGATCCATGCCGACGACTACGACGACACCCAGCTCGCGGTCGCGAAGGATCGGGTGTACGGACTGCTTACGCATCCAACCGCGCCGGCGCTTCCGCCCGTGCTCGCGCTCGCGGAGCGCGACGCGAGGAGCGGCGCGGACCTGATGCTCGCCTACCAGGTCGGCGTCGAGGTCGAATGCAAGGTCGCCGAGGCGATCCTGCCGCGGCACTACCAGGCCGGCTTCCACAGCACCGCGACCTGCGGCTCGATCGGCGCGGCGGCGGGCGCCGCGAAGCTCCTGGGCCTGGATCGCGAGGCGACGCGGCGCGCGCTCTCGCTCGGCGCGACGCAGGCGGGCGGGCTGCGCGAGAACTTCGGCACCATGACGAAGCCCTTCCACGCCGGGCGCGCCGCGGAGAACGGCCTGGTGGCGGCGGAGATCGCGGCGCTCGGCTTCACCGCATCGCCCAACGGCCTGGAGGCCGACCGCGGCTTCTTCCGCGCGGCGGGGGGCGGCTACAGCGCGGAAATGATCGAAGGCAAGCTCGGCGATCCGTGGACCTTCCACTTCCCCGGCGTCTCGATCAAGCCGCATCCGTCCGGCTCGCTCACGCACCCGGGAATGGGCGCGATGCTCGAGCTCATCGTGAAGAACGACGTGAAGCCGCAGCAGGTGAAGCGCGTCACGGTCGGCACCAACCACAACATGCCGAACGCCCTCATCCACCACCGGCCGCGGAACGAGCTGCAGGCCAAGTTCTCCATGGAATTCTGCATGGCGATCCTCCTCCTCGAGCGCAAGGCCGGGCTGCAGCAGTTCACCGACGAGGTCGTGAACCGGCCCGACGTGCAGGCGATGGTCGAGAAGGTGCGCTTCGGCGTGAACGAGGAAGCCGAGGCCGCCGGCTTCGACAAGATGACCACCATCATCGAGGTGGAGCTCGTCGACGGCAAGGTGCTCCGGACCCGCGCCGACTTCGGCAAGGGCAGCCCGGCGAATCCGATGAGCGACGCGGAACTTTCGGAAAAATTCCGCGAGTGCGCCTCCTGGGGCGGCCTCGAGCGCGACCGCGTCGAGCAGGTGCTGAAGGTGATCTGGAACATCGAGGAGCTCGCCGACGTGAACGAGCTCACCCGGCTGCTGCGCGGAAAAGTCCTTGGAAGCGCCGATGCCCGCCGATCCAACGCCGATGCCCGCCGATAAGAAAATGCAGGAGAGCCGAATGTCATGCGCCCCACTTCCGCACGAGCACGAGCCCTTCTCCGATCGGCGTTCATCGGCCTCGCATCGGCGAACATCGGCGCTCCATGTTTGAGGGCTTTCAGGTAAGGGACGTGGAGACCGCCGGGGCGCGGATCCGCCTGCGCGTCGGCGGAAGCGGCCCGCCGCTCCTGCTGCTGCACGGCAATCCGCTCACGCACGTGATGTGGCACAAGATCGCGCCCCGCCTCGCCG
>Ga0134126_10000074_pt1 | contig 124041 bp, 113 predicted proteins | sample KB31752_FD_96881 | JGI IMG/M metagenome (GOLD analysis project Ga0134126, IMG submission 96881) | Terrestrial soil microbial communities with excess Nitrogen fertilizer from Kellogg Biological Station, Michigan, USA - KB3-175-2 | ecosystem: Environmental > Terrestrial > Soil > Unclassified ... | reverse complement strand
TATCAGAGACAGCAATAACTCCATCTCCAACTGCCACAGATACACCATCTTTGTTTACGGCAGTTGCAAGATAGCGAGCCCAAGAGCTATTACTGGCAAATGCAATTACAACGACAAACAATACACTTATTGCTTTTTTCATGATATGATCCTTACAAACTCATAACCAACACTTACTTAATTATGCCAAGCTAACTTAAAAACACAGGTTTGTGATATCGCTCCGTACCAACTCAATAGTACGTGAGGCTTCTCATCATTTACTCAGCAATTTCAACTCGAATAAGCATGAAACAACATTATTTTATCATATCAAACCCCATACGGCTACCATATTTTGCAATCATGTAGCAACCACACACAGTCGTTACAATGGCTAACGTCATTGCGAGGCAGGTTTTGTAAAAATCTGCCGTGGCAATCAAAAGAAGTAAAAAGATCGCCACGCCATTGCTATGCAATAGCTCGCGATGACGGCTGTGTGGTTACAAAAACTCTTATATTTAATTGCACTATTTAACTTTCAAATTGGGATAAAAACTTTAAATCATCAGCAAAACCACTTTTTACTTTTACCCACACCTGAAGAAATACTTTATTATGAAGTAACTGCTCCATATCAATTCTAGCTTCACTAGAAATTTTCTTAAGCTTTTCACCACCCCTGCCAATTACTATCGGTTTTTGGTTTTCTTTATCAACAATAATTGTTGCGGAAATACGGTTTAAGTCACCATCCAATTTAAAATCATTAATTTCAACCGCCAAACTATACGGTAACTCTTCACCTAAATAGCGAAATAATTTTTCACGAATAATTTCAGCACATAAAAATTGGCTGCTTTTATCAGTTAGCTGATCGGTAGGATATAAAAATTCACCTTTGGGGAAAACACTCTTGACTTGGGTTAGCAGCTCGTCAATACCAAAATGCTGTTTAGCAGAAACTATCAGCACACCCTTGAACGGGTATTTTAGACTAACTTGTTTTACAAATTCATCTAACTGATGTCTGTCTTTTATTTTATCTTGTTTATTTACCACTAAAAAAACATTTGCATCCTTAGGTAATAATGCTACAACCTCTTCATCACCAGCATTAAAACTACCAGCCTCTACAACAAAAACTATAGCATCAATATTACTTAGACTATTGATGACACTTTTGTTAAGCAGGGTGTTTAATTTATTAATGTAGCGCTTTTGAAATCCAGGCGTATCAATAAAAATGTACTGGTATTGACCTAAACTGATAACCCCATTTACCTTATGCTGCGTAGTTTGTGGTTTACGCGAGGTGATGCTAATTTTTTGCCCAATTAAATGATTCATTAATGTTGATTTGCCAACGTTAGGACGTCCAATAATGGACACTAATCCACAGTATGTATCTCGTTCTTGATTCAAAAATATTCCTTAGAAGAATGAATTTGGGCTAATGCCTTTTCTGCTGCGACCTGACTTGCCTCTTTTTTGCTCCGCCCACGTGCTGGGGCTTTTATTCCCAATTCTGGAATTATACATTCAACAATAAAGACACTATTATGATCAGGACCATCAGTTCCTCGAACTTCGTAAACAGGAAGCCCCATCTTGCGACTTTGCACAAACTCCTGTAAGATTGATTTAAAATCTTTGGTAATTAAATGTTCTGCATTATCCAGATATTCGGCAAACAAAATCTCTATAACACGAGTAGCCTGGATACAGTTCGAGTCAAAAGCTACCGCTCCAAATAATGCCTCCAGGCAATCCGCAAGAATTGAGGGTCGTTTGCGCCCACCGCTTCGCTCTTCACCAGGTCCCAGGAACAAATACTTCCCTAAACCTAGCTGAGTTGCAATTTCAACCAATGTATTTTGATTAACTAAAGAAGCTCGAATTTTGGATAAACTACCTTCCGACAGGTGTGGATACCTGTGATACAAATTCATGGCAATTACATAATCCAAAACACCGTCACCAACGAATTCCAATCGTTCATTATTCTGCCGGTCATGGCTTCTATGGGTCAAAGCTAATTTGAGTAATGCAATATCGTTAAACTTATAATCTAAGATCGCTTGTAAATTAATAAGATCATTCATAATAGACACTCTCATTAAATAAAATTAAACCTTATAGTCTAAAATTAAATTTTAGTACCACTTCTAGATAAATTGTGCAAATTTAACCATACGTAGATAGCTTTGCCCAGTATAGCCTCTTCCGGTACAAAACCCCAATAACGACTATCAAAACTGTTATCCCGATTATCCCCCATCATAAAGTATTTACCCTTTGGTACCACGCAGGTAAAACCATCGTTACCCTGGTATGTGCAATTTTCTCTACCTTTAAAATCCATGACTTGTGAGAAAAACACTGGCGGTACTTCATCAGATGTAATTATGCCGTGCTTTATTCCAGATAAATTTTCTATAAAACGCTGATCAACAAATTCTTTAGTCATATCCGGTGAAATATTATCTGTATAGCTATACGTACCATTATCTGTGTATGCCAAAGGTTGATCATTAACCGTCAAGTGTTTGTTATAGTATGCTATTTTGTCACCACCAACACCTACAACGCGTTTTATTAAATCACGATTCCTGGAATTTTGATCCTTAAAAACGATTACGTCACCGCGCTTAACCTTATTCACTTCAAATAACACCTTATTCGTAAATGGTTCGCGAATACCATAAGTAAATTTATTCACTAAGATAAAATCACCAACTGTCAGATCAGGGCGCATTGAACTACTTGGGATCTGATAAGCTTCAAATAGAAATGCACGCAACACCCATACAATTAAAACAACCGGGAAAAACTCGTGCGCATAGTGTACATAATGCGGCCGATTTGCATCTGCCGCCATACGGCGCTTACTAAAAAATGCGCGATCTATCAATAAAATAGCACCAGACAACAAGACAAGCAAAAGTAATACTGTGGCAAAATCAGTCCACTCAGAAATAATCCCAACCATCCCCAAAATAAGAATAAAATAGCCATTTTCCATGGTTTTACTTTGATTTTGACCCTTAGCTCTATATATTAAAAAAGCCCCAAAAACAACAGCTACTAAACCGATATAAAACCATTGTGAAAGACCAGCCTGCATAGACTCCATATTTATCTTATCCTTAAAATTGGTACCATATTTACCACCGTACATTTAATTAAAACCACACAAGAACATATTTTACCATATATGGCAACAGAAAATTTGGTATAATTGACTCTTGAAGGTTAGTCTAGGCGATCGCGTAAGGTTTATCCTTCCGAGGAAAGTCCGGACACCTCAGGATGATGGTGCTGGGTAACTCCCAGGGGCTATGTTTGCAAAGATATAGCAACGGAAAGTGGCACAGAAAATATACCGCCGTGGGTAACCCCGGTAAGGGTGAAAAGGTGCGGTAAGAGCGCACCGCGCGCTTAGCAATGAGCGTGGCAGGCAAAACCCCATCAGGTGCAAGACCAAATAGGTAATCATCGTGTTATCCTGCACATTTATGATTACGGGTAGGTCGCTTGAGCCAGCTAGTAATAGCTGGCCTAGATGAATGATTGCTATGGAAGCTGTTTCAGTTTCTAATACAAAATCCGGCTTATTGGACTAATCTTCTCTCTTTATCATCTCTCCTCGTGTCATTCCCGCGTACACACGCGTGTGGGATGCGGGAATCTATAAACAATCAAATATAAATAGTAGTAACGAAATGAAACACTTAGAAGAAATCCTTATTAATTCCATTGAAATAGCTTCTGGCAAATGGATCAAAATAACTCATGATACAGTAAAACTTCCCGATGGTAAAACAGCTTTTCGTGAATATATAAAACATCCCGGAGCTGTGGCAATTATCGCAATTACTCCAGAAAACCAAATAGTGATGGAATATCAATATCGTCATCCGGTAGAAAGCATCATGCTTGAAATTCCGGCAGGAAGACTAGAACCACAGGAGAATCCGCTGGATGCAGCTAAACGTGAATTGCAAGAAGAAACCGGATATAGTTCTAAAAACTGGCTTAAATTAGGTAGTTGCTTGCCTTGTATTGGTTATTCGACTGAGAAGATTATTTATTATCTGGCGCGGGATTTAGTTGTTGGAACTCCAAAGCTAGATGAAGGTGAGTTTTTAGAAACTATTCATATGGATGTGGATGATTGCTTTGATCTTGCTTATCAAGGAGAAATTACTGATAGTAAGACTTTGGCAGGATTGATGCTTTATCAGGGATATTTGTCTGGAAAATTGAAGGTGTAACTTACTTCTTTTCATGTGCAGTCTACTTTTATCATACGTATATACTGACCCACCTGAGCAAATGCGCAAGGTGGGTAACAACGAGCTTCGAAGCGTCAGTGCACTCAATTGGCACTCTTAGCCGACTATTACTGGATATTACCTAAGTGAGGCCTATCACACCACATTGTTCGTATTAGCCCACTTAAGTCATCTAACTCCCATAACTTAGTTGTGCTGTCATAATATAAATCGTAATGTATTGTTTTTGCTTCAAATTTTGTGTGGGATGGAGTATAAGTCACGTTTGTAGCCCCGGTAGGCTTGATTACCTCAACTTTTCCGCTGCTTAATGTCCATTCAATGAAGTATTCCTTATTCTCAATCCCTTGACCAGCTTCATCAAGATATTCCCCTCTGGGGCTAATGAAGTAACATTTATACATATCTATCCCCTGCTCCCATAGTGGTTGTGTTTTTGCTTCAAGAGGGGTATTATGCGGGCCTGTAGGCTGATCATCTGTGGGGGTTGGTGGCGTATAGTCGTGCGTCGTAATAAAACCGCATCCCGTGGTAGTGGTTTTATCAAGTGGGGCGCAAGCGGCGGAAGCATGATTAGTAACCCAAATTTTACCGTCTAAAACTACAGATGATGCAAAAACCCTAGGAAATAATATTGTAATTTTCCTATCTGCTGCCGTACCAACTTGGTAAATGCATCCGATATTGTCCATGTTTCCAGTGATTTTGTCATATAATGAAATTTCTACCCCATTAAATATAATATTAGTCTTAATTTGAGCTTCATCCCACATGAAAGCAGAACGATCCCTATTACTATAAGGTTGCCTTACAGTGGGCTTAAGATCTGTATTTTGACTTAACTCATCCCATATATGATCTTTGTCATCTGTACCAACAAGTTGATTGTTGCGACTAGGATTATTCCGAACATTTTCAAGCCTCAGGCCACTGGGAAGTGGGCAATTAGCATATGTAGAAAATGCGCTTAAAATAGCTACCACTGTAAGCATTGTTTTTTTTAGCTTTCTTCTTGTCATTTTTATTAACTCCCTAAACAGGTTAATTCGCACACATAAACCATATTATATAAGTATATGATATCACTATACAACTTACATTGTCAACCCGGACCCCGAAAAAACCTAGGGTAACATTAAAATTTAGTTACTATTTTTAGATTTTTTATATAAATTTATTGCGGCGGTGGCCGCTGCAAAATAAAGCAACGGTCGCAATGATACAGAGATTCCTGCCGTAGTTCACCCCAGTCTAGATCTGGGGCAGGAATGACATCACGCTCAGCTAATTTTTTGTCATGCCTATACACCGCTTATGATATAATTCACACCTCTTAGAAAATCGTGGGCTCTTAGCTCAGTTGGTTAGAGCAGAGGACTCATAATCCTTTGGTCGCTGGTTCGAGTCCAGCAGGGCCCACCACCTTCTTCTATGCTTGCAAAAAGCTAAACACATCAATAATTTCCACAAAATAGTCTTGATCAACTATCGAATCAGATACGCCGTTTATGTGAATTAAAACTGGCCGGCATGAATATCCTTTGGGGCGCTGTAACATATCAATTTTTTGTTGTACTTCCTTAATAACCTCTGCTCCAATAATATTTTTTGAAAATTTAATTTCACAAATATATAAAGTACCATACTTTGTCTGAATCATATAATCAATTTGGCAACCACCGCCACGTGGTGTTTTATGTTGATAAAATGGATTCTCTACAACAATATCCTCAGGTCTGATCTGTAAATATTTATGAATTAATGCTCTATTATTTAAAACCAGATTTTCAAATTGTAATCCTAAGACTGTATTCCACTCACTCAAAGATGATAAAGATTTAAAAGCAAAGGTATCACGATTAATTTTGCTTAAATTTCCGTCAATATATTTTAAATAAAATCGAATATAATTATCTTTGAGGCGATATGTGCTCAATTTGCTATCTTTACCTGTCGCAATATCCCAGGTGAAATCACGAGTAATAAAGCCGGATAATTCCAGCTCATTTAAATACTCAGACATACGCCCACCTTTACTTATTTTAAGTATTTGGCATAATTCATTACGTGACTTTGAGCCTGATACCAGAGAATAAAGTATTTTTTTATATATATGGCTACCCCGCAAAAAAATATCTGAAAAGATTTGATTAAACTCGTTAACCAGCATTCCACCTTTAATAAAACATAACTGTCTAATATTTTCTTCGGCAGGTAGTTTAGGATGAATTTCTTCCAAATATCTGGGGATACCACCCGTTATAGACAGTATTTTGTATTTTTCATACGGCGCAACATTTTTAGGCCAAAAGGCGTCGCATTCTTGTAAAGATAGCTCCGTTAAGGTAAATGTATGCGAGATACGCCCAACAAACCCAGTGCCACTTAAAATATTTTTAGCAATCCAGGAAGAAGCCGATCCGCAAACAATAAAAATTAACTTTGGGTTCTTTTTAAGATATTCGTCCCAGAAAGTTTTTATGTGAGAAAGAAATGTAGGGTCCTCGTATCCCATCCATGATATTTCATCAAATGCAAGTAAAATATTGCCTTTTTGTAATCTTTCACCCAGCATCCATAATGCATCATTCCAACTATTAAATTCAATTCGTGGAGTATTAAATTGTTTCGCAAATTGATAAGAAAATTCATTTAGTTGATCTACTCTAGTTACCCCCCGGTCTGGAGCTAAACCAACAAAACTATAGAAAACATCAAATGATTTGCCAAATTCTTTAATCAACCGACTTTTACCAATCCGCCGTCTACCCATCAATACAATAAAAGATGCTGTACTTTTCTTCTTAAAAGTATCCAGCAATTCAAGTTCAACTCTTCTACCAATAAATTTGTTCATGATGGAGCCCCAAAATAACATCTGCATTTTTATAGCTCCATTTTACCATATCCTGGAGCGACAAAACGACATTTGCACTTTTAGCGCTCCATTTTACCACTAATTTCTGGAGCGACAAAACCGCATTTGCTCTTTTAGCGCTCCACTTTGCCTCTAAGTTTTGGAGCGACAAAACGGCAAATACTGTTTTATAGCTCCGTTTTGCTATATTTTATATTGATATATGCGATAATCTTTTAAATACAGTTACACAATTTTTAGAGCATGGATTCCCGCCTCCGCGGGAATGACACCTGAGTAGCTACAAAAAAAGTTAATAGCCAGAATGATTAAGTGATAGAATATCACCTATGTAGTACAAAACAATCATCTTTAAGTAGTAGTAATATATGTCTGATACATCCACCAAAAATTCTAAAAAACAAACCAGCAATTTGATCTGGCTAGACATGGAAATGACCGGCCTAAGCGTGGAAGAAAACGTCGTTATTGAAGTAGCCGTTGTTATTACTGATAGTAATCTAAATATTTTGGACGAAACCCCAGGCTACGTAATTCACCAACCCGAATCTGAATTGACAAAAATGGATAAATGGAATGTGGGTACACATACCAAATCTGGCTTACTCGAAAAAGTTCGTGAATCTACTTATTCTACCGCCCAAATCGAAGCTATATTATTAAAATTTATTAAAAAATATACCTATAAAGGTCAATCACCGCTTTGCGGCAATACAATTCATCAAGATCGTAAATTTGTAGTTAAATATATGCCAAAACTTGCAGAACACCTACACTATCGTAATTTAGATGTCAGCACTTTAAAAGAATTAGCCAAACGCTGGTATCCTGGGGTATTTGCCGCATTTATTAAACATAACAAGCATGAAGCATTAGCCGATATTCATGAATCAATTAATGAATTGAAATACTATAGAGAAAAACTACTAATCCCACCAGCGGGTTAGATTATGAAAAATATTCTTGCTATTATTCTACTTACTTTGTTTATCCTATTTAGCATATCCTCCTGTGGTGGTAGCGCACCAAAAATTGACATTACAAAAAACATTACTGATTTTGGTGCAGTAGGCAATGGCATTACAGATGACACACAAGCACTTAAAGCTGGATTATATTGGCTATCCGTAAGTGGAGGAACCCTAGTTTTTCCTGGTGGAACATATAAAGTAGAGAGTGAACTAGATCTGCCATTATTCAAAAATGCCACTCTCAAAAGTCAAAATGAAAGTGCTGTAACTATATTAATGGACCCCACTGAATCAAGTGTAGCCAAGGCGATTTTAAATGTATTTGGGACACGAACAAATATTGGTACTCTAACCACAAATGCAAATAAGGATAGCACCACCTTATCTGGTAATTTTGGGATAGTAAACCCAGATGATGAATTAATTGTTGTAACTGATAATCCAAATCTAGCCAATGTAATATTATCCTTCTCAAATATAGAAACCGGGAGCCGTACCACAGTCATCACAAATACAGAGTTTTTTACACCACAGATGAAGGGGCAATCAATAGTCTTCCCCATTGATAATAATGTAATCTACAAGGATATGTCAGAGAGTAGCCCAATCACTAAACTAAAAGATCCACTGCTTGGTGCAACCGCAGTCATCACAGAATATATATCACCAACCATTGCAATAGCAATAGTTGGCAACAATAACAATCTCCCGGCTCGAGTTTTTGCACCCAATCAATGGGGTATAACTAACTTATGGAATAAGGCTCGCGGCTATTATGTCAAAGGCGAGATCGTTAAAATTGCAAAAACAAGCCCCGAGCAGCTCACTCTAAACAAACCACTGCTAGATAATTATACAGCAGGTATCACGAGTGTATATAAAATTAGTAATGCCCACTTTTCTGTTTCAGGAATAAATTTTAAAGCCGCAAAACCAGGATTAACTAAACGCAAATATGCCGCAGATCACGGCTTAATATTAAATAATTTAGCTGGCTTTAGTATAAATAACTCTGAGGTGTATAACCTAAATCGAATGGGTATTTTTGTAAATGAATGCGCTAATGGTATATTAAATAATATTACAATTAATAATATTATGAAATTAAATAGTCGTTATGGTTTATTAATTGCCGAGGCACAGAATATTACAGTAAATCATAGCAACTTCTCTTCTGGTAGCCATGCATTTGCCAGTGGTGGAACTTTCCCAAATAGAAATATAACCATTGCCAATACTATTATCAATGACGACAGTGATGATTACGCTTTCGATTTTCATGGCAATACCTCTAATGTTCTTATTGATAATGTTAAATCATTGGGTGGATTTGTTTATTCTGGGGCAAACTTACAAATTAAAAATTCTACTTTTTTGGCTAGTAATAATAACCATGGTGGATTTGCCGCAATTGCCGTCACATTATATCCTGAGGTTTCGGGAGATTATTTTGAATTTAATAATAGCACTATTATCAGTAATTGGCTCTATAGTTTATTTATTGTTCCAGCATTTATTGATATTCCAGTAGAAAATCAACCTAATAATCCATATGGAACGATTAAATCAATTGCCGTAAATAATAGCCAAATTATTAATTCTAAAATCAAATTTGGCGGTGCTTTAACTATGTATTCCAATAATTTTCTACCAGTTAACTTGAATTTTACCAGTTTATTGATTAATAATAGTCTGGTTATGGCCAGTGACACAGCAGGGATTAACTTAGAATATAAAAATCCGGTTAGTTTAAATCTAAATAATTTCAAAATTACAAATAACTCAAGCATAATATCAAACACAGTTAACAGTGTTTATGTTGATCTGGGAGCACATATTGAAAATAATTATCAGACACGGGTGCTCGTACAAAAAAGTAATTTAATCGCATCTGGTCAAGATGCGGTTAATTTGAATAATATAAACAGTATCTCTATTGAAGATAATCGGTTAAATGGAATGAATCAAAATCAATTTTTGCAAATTATTGGATTTAATAAGCTGCAGTTATTGGGTAATTCATTTATTAATTGGCGTAAGGTGCGTAGTGCAACGTCGAAAATAGATGCAGAGGGTGATGATTTTGTAACTGATTATAAAAATAATTCAATAATAAAACAGTAGTTGGATAAATACTCGAAGAGACTGTTTTAATTCAGCGTTAGATTGCCACGCTGCGCTCGCAATGACAGTGGTTGCGCTCGCAATGACGCATGTAAGCTAAATTTTACCTTTATGCATAAATTTCTCATAAGGAAGAATCAAAATAACCAATAACGCCAATGGAATTAGTGTGGCAATCTTAAACCCTTCAATTATGCCATAATGATCAACTAATTGCCCAATAAGCCGTGCCCCAATACTGGAAGCAACTGCAAAAATAATCGTCAATAATGTCATCAATAAGACATGCTTATCTTTTGCGGTCTTACTCAAAATAGATGCATTTATTATTGGCGTACTTGGTGCCAGAAAAAAAGTAAAAGCTAATAACAATAATGCTAAAAATGGTACTTCACTTAAAGTTTGGATAGTATTGGTAGACGGATGAATATTAAACAATATAAAAACTAATAATGCCAAGCCACAGGAATAGAATAAAAATAAGGTTTTACCAAAACTTAAAAATCTTAAAACAATTATTACCGAAATCCGCCCTGCCATAACCGCCAACATAGCAAAACTAGCTACCTTAACGCTTAAAAACCCTGGAATAGCAAATGCCTGCTGATAAAAACCTGGTAACCAGGCACCAAAACCCATCTCAGTGAAATTAACCAAAAATAAAATAATAATAACAGCAATTACGTAACGATTTTTACATAATTTTATAATATCTTTAAGCTGCGCTTTAATCCCAGCATTACCTTCTTTTAAAATCGCACTTTCATCAAATTTGACAAAAGACCACAAAACTATACACAGTATCCCTATTGCCGCAAATATCCAGGTAAAATCCAGCCATTTATCCGGATATACTTTTAGAAAGTGCGCTAATACCCACTGTCCTATTAATGTTGCTAATGCCCAGGAAAATTCAAGAAAAGATAAAAACATCGCCTGTTTAGACTCATTATTCACCGCCATAGGCACAGTTGAATAAACAATAACTTTCATAGAGACGAAAACTAAACCTAAGCCCATAAGATAAACTTTTATCATCCAGTAACTATTAACAATCGGCAAAAGTATCGAAATAAGTACCATTATACCAATGATTATCATTAAAGAATATCTATAACCTAAACGTAAAATAAATGGAAATAATACAAATAAAAATACTAACAGAGATAAGTTTTGATAAGACTCTAATGTACCCGCACTAGTTGCTGAAACATGAAAATAAGAAACTGCCTGCATGATAAATGTCGATAAGGTGCAAGCAAACATACTAAGCGTACAAACGGTTATAAATAATGTTAAGCGTAACTTATTTAACTTCACTATTCGCCGCCACTCACTATTAAAGGCTCAATATTTAAGCGGATAGCATAATTGCTCCACACCAAATTTTGAATATGATGCGCTAAATTAAGTAATTCTGTAGCTTTAGCACTGCCATGATTTACCAACACCAAAGCCTGCTTATCATAAACTCCAACATTGCCTTGCCTATAACCCTTTAAACCCAGTTTATCAATTAACCACCCAGCTGATACTTTGCCCTTTTCATCATTCACAGGATATACTGGTATTGCCGGATACTTATCCTGCAGCTGTTTAACTATTGCAATATCTAATACCGGATTATGAAAGAAACTACCCACATTCCCAATAACTGCTGGATCTGGTAGTTTAGCCTGCCTGATTTTTATTACACAATTACGTAAATCTAACGCTTTTGGATTTACAAGTGCTGCCATTGCCTTGCCTACATCCGCATAACTTATATTTAGTCTGGCCTCACGGCGTAAGTAAAATATAACACTGGTTACGATTAGATGTGCATTATGTTTTAGATAACTATCACGATATTTAAATTTACAATCCGAGTTACCCAGCACAGTAAACTGTTTGCTTTTAATATCATAAACTTCTACTGAGTCAATGAAATCTTTGGCCTCAACACCATAAGCGCCAATATTTTGAATAGGTGATGCACCAACAGTGCCGGGAATCAAACTAAGATTCTCTAGACCAAACCAACCATGCTCTATAGTATAGCCCACAAAACTATCCCAAACCTCACCCGCCATTACTTTAACTAACACATAATCATCAGCCGTTTCTAATAAAGTAATTCCACGTAATTGATTATGAATAATTAACCCAGAATATAGTTCAGGTAAAATGATATTACTTCCACCGCCAACCACAAAAATATCTAAATCTTTGGCATCAGCAACTATTTGCGGCAAGTCATTTATATCAGTCAAAGCAACATAGTATTTAGCCATACTGGTTAAATGTAAGGTATTTAGTTTGTCTAGGGGGTAATTTTGTTGAAATACCAGCATATATTCTCTTTTTGTTATAGTTTGAAAGTTTAACTAGAACAGATTATAACAAAAAGATCATAACAGCGGTGATTGGATTTCTAGGTTGGCTAATAAAAAAAGCCGGATTGAGATTCATGGTCTCTTTCCAGCTCTATGTTAGCATTTCAAACATTATTTACTAATTAGAGATCACCTTTCTTATTGCTACCCTGCATTAGATGCGCAATTAAGGAAATTAAAAACAACACAATAAATATATAAAATATTATTTGTGCAATTGAAGCTGCCGCTGCCGCAATACCGGTAAAACCTAGTACTCCTGCAACTACAGCAATTATAAAAAACACTAATACATAGTATAACATGATATTCTCCCTTTTATACTAGTTAAACATAGAACAATAAACGACCTGTTATTCATACTAAAATTTATGCAATGTAAAATGTCCAACATGCACAAATAAACTAATAATAAATAACACAATGAATATGAAAAATATAATCTTAGCGATATCCACCGCCGCATCGACTATACCGCCAAATCCAAAAACTGCCGCCACAACGGCAATCATTAAAAATATAACAACCCAAGTTAGCATTTTACGTCTCCACAACATTATTAAAATTAACTCATATCTCCAAGACAAGTGTAACACAAACATATTTTGTGTGCAAAATTATTTATGCAGATTTACAGGATTGGTTGAATTGTGGTGCCCCCGACAGGAATCGAACCTGTATCTGCCCCTTAGGAGGGGGCCGTTATATCCATTTAACTACGGAGACTCTAGACTTAGAAAAGAGAAAGGTTAAAATTTATTTAATAACTTTAAAGCTTCGCGAATACCGCTGCTTAAGTCCGTTATTGTATCAGGTAATTGTTTCATTACTGAACTGATTTCTTTATCATTATAGCCCAATGAACTTAATGCATTACGCACATCAATTACAATACCAGATAATTCAGTTTGTACTGAGTTGGGCATTGGGTTTTGTGAATTAAATTCTGGTTCAAATATAAATTTGCCCTTCAATTCTAAAAGCATGCGTTCAGCCAGCTTTTTACCAATACCAGGAGTTCTGGATAAACTCGCTACATCACCATTTTGTAGTGCTAAATGCAGTTCAGTTAAAGATAATGTTGAAAGAAGCGCCAAAGCAATTCTAGGCCCCACTCCTGAGACTTTGATAAGACTTCTGAAACTATCACGTGATTGGACTGTCAAAAAACCAAAAAGTGAGTGTGCATCTTCACGAATAACTAAATGCGTGTACAATGTTATACTGCTATTTAATGTTTCAAATTTTGCGCAATCAGATATTGGTACATCAACTTCGTAACCAACTCCAGCGACCTCTAATAATACCTGCGGTGGACGTAACTCCAAAACCACACCATTTAATCTACCGATCATTTATCTTATCCTTTTAGATTGCCACAGCGGCATTCGCCGCTTTGCAATGACTTAATATTTATTTAGAAACAGAAATAACTGCACCTTTATAGGTGGTCTTTATATATTGCTTAATTGCATCCGAGTGTAGAACTTCTGCCAGCTTTTTCATTTTTGGCTGATTTTGGCTACCATCTCTAACTACTACTATATTCACATATGGACTGTTTGCATCTTCAATAAATATTGCATCTTTTAAGGGATTAATCCCAGCTTGTAATGCAAAATTGGAATTTATAACGGCCAAATCAAGTTGACTAGCATTCATTGCCCGCGGCAGCATAGCTGGGTCCAGCTCTCTTAAACTAATATTATATTTATTAGCCACAATATCTTTTCTAGTTGGATATTTAACTCCAGCTTTTATTGTAATAAAACCATTCTTTTGCAATAATAATAAGGCACGTCCTTCATTAGTTGTATCATTCGGCAAACCGACTAATAAATCTTTGGGTAATTTACTTAAACTCTTACTCTGGGCAAAATCTTTTAGTTTTGGATTACTGCTGGCATAAATCCCCATTGGTTCAATATGCACACCCGTTAATTCCACCAAATGAGTTCCTCGCTCTTTATTAAATTGCTCTAAATATGGTCGGTGTTGGAAAAAATTTGCATCCAATTGTTTTTGATCAACTAGAAAATTTGGTTGCACATAATCAGAAAACTCTTTTATCTGCAAGTCAATCCCCTGTTTTTTAAGAATTGGTTTTGCTTGTTGTAAAATTTGTGCATGCGGCACCGATGTTGCACCAATTGTAATAACCTCATCAGCAGCAAATACATTCGTTGCCAACAATCCTGTAATTAATAATAATTTAATTTTCATTGATACTTTTTCCTCTTTATTTTTTACGCATATGGCGTACTATTCTATCACCGATAAACTGAATTAACTGCACTAATACTACCAATAGAATAACAGTTAAAACCATTACATTGGTCTGAAAGCGCTGATAACCATAACGAATTGCTAAATCACCCAATCCGCCGCCGCCTACTGTTCCAGCCATTGCTGTATATGAAACCAGCGTTATTGCAGTTACTGTAATACTAGCGATAATTCCAGGCATTACTTCAGGCAACAAAATATGCCGAATTATCTGCCAGGTTGTTGCGCCATAAGATTTAGCCATATCCAAAACCCCGTTATCTACCTCTTTTAATGAGTTTTCAACCAACCTTGTAAAAAATGGGAAAGCTCCAAAAATAAGTGGTGGAATAACACCTTTGGCTCCAAGTGATGTACCTACCAACATTATGGTAAATGGCATCATTATTATTAATAAAATAATAAATGGAATAGAACGCAGTAAATTAATTAGAAAAGAGAATACTAAGTAGAATATTCTATTTTGTAAAATACGCCCTTTATCTGTCAGGTATAAAATTATACCTAGTGGTATGCCAATTAAGGCACTAAAAAATACCGAAACACTTAGCATAAATAAGGTGTCAATTATAGCCTGGTTTACCTCACTCCAGTCTACATCCATGAATATGTGCTGTAACATTAAAATATTTCCTTTTGTATATTAAGTATAAGATTGCCACGCTAGCGCTCGCAATGACGAGGGTCTATTTACTCGCAATGACGAGGGTCTATTTACTCGCAATGACGAGGGTCTATTTACTCGCAATGACGAGGGTCTATTTACTCGCAATGACGATGATCTATTTACTCGCAATGACGCTGGTCTAATCAGATTACAATGACATAATGCATAGAGATTTCCCGCCTTCGCGGGAATGACATAAACATAGTCAAGGGCCCACTGCTAGGCGCCCACGGGAATAATAACCACATAAAATCTAATTGACGATTTTAGCACGATCTCCGGCCTTAACGCTCAAAACCGTGGCAAGTAATACCACATCATCGGGGTTTACCCCAGATAACGCAACCATATTAGTTAATTTATTGCCAAGTAAAATCTTAACTGGTTTTTTTACAACCACATTATTTACTAAAATCAAAACATAATTATTATCAGCTACACCACGAATAGCATCATGGCTTATTGCTGGCATATTATTTAGTGTTGCTAATGTTATGTGCCCCTTGACAAATTGCCCAGCTTTTAATTTTGCATTTTTATTATCAAATTCAACGTAAATATAATATGATCTGGTACCTAACTCTGCCACTGGATTAATCCGTGTAATCTTACCCGAAAACACTTCAGTCCTGGTTTCTACACCAAATGATATAATTTGTCCTACTTTTATTTTGTTTATATAATCACTCGGAATTGGAGCTTTTATTTGCAAACTATCCAAACTGGCTATAGAAAATAATTTTCCATTTTTAGCCGCCAATTGTCCATTATCAATATTTTTTTGATATATATAGCCCGTAAACGGTGCTCTGATTGTTGTATCAGATAATTGCTTTTTTGCTCTCTCTAAGGATGCTTGCTGTTGATTAATCATTTCTTGCGAAGATTGATAATTGGTTTTTAACTCATCATAAGCTATTTTTGAAATAAATCCCTGGTCAAACAGACCTTTTTGTTTTTCCAGCTTGTTCTTATCCAATTCAAATTTAGCTCTGGCACTTGATAAAACAGCCTGTTGCTGGCTAACAGCCTGCCTTAAATCAGTATCATCCAAAATAGCCAATACCTGACCTTTATTTACAAACTGCCCCTCCTGAACCAAGACTTGCTTTACCACTGCATCAACTTCACTGGAAATAACAGCCTGATTTAATGGTGAAAGATCACCCGTAAATGCAAGTGCATTATCAACCGTGCCTAATTTAACCACAGTTACATCCGCATTATTTAACAATACCGCGTTATCGACTGCAACAACTGCATGCTTGGCTTTACAACTTTTTACCATAAAAATAGCGATTATCAGAACTGCTATTAAACCAATTATTATCTTTTTATTCAAAATTACCTCGTTCCGGATTATATATTACAAAACATTATAAAACTAGATTGCCACGCTGCGCCCGCAATAACACAAAACTACTCAAATTTAGACTTTATATAAGTTGAAAAGCTCTCCAGATAAAAGAATATTACCGGAACCACAATCAATGTTAATAAAGTAGAAGTCGTCATCCCACCAATAATAGCATAAGCCATCGGTTTTCTCGTTTCTGAACCAACACCACTGGATAATGCCACGGGCAACATCCCAAAAATCATCGCACATGTTGTCATCAGAATTGGGCGAAGCCGAATAACTCCCGCATTTACGATCGCTTCAACTTTTGGTACCCCACGCCTCATTTCCAAATTAATAAAATCAACCAGCAAAATCCCATTTTTAGCCGCTAAACCCATAAGCATTATTATACCAATTATTGAGAACATGTTTAATGTACTACCAAAAAGCAACAAAGCCAAAAATACTCCAACAAAGGATAACGGCAATGCCACCATAATTACCAAAGGTAGAATAAAGCTTCTAAACTGGGCGGTTAAAATCATATAAATAAATATTATACCAACAGCTAACGCACCTACAGCATACATGAATGACTCGTCCATATCTTGTTTACTACCACTTTGTACAATAGCATAACCCGTCGGTAATTTGTATTGGTCTAGCAATACCTGAATTTTACTATATACAGCTTGTTTATCACTACCCTCAACGTTCCCAGTAATAGTGACTGTACGTTGTAAATTAATATGATCTAACTCACGAGGTGATAGTCCGCCCTTGGTACTGGCAATGACTGATAATGGAACCATCTGTGGTAAATTATTCTTATCTAATTTATTACTTGCAACCTTAAGTAAGTTCAATGCATCTTTATTCCTGTACTCTTCTGGGATTTGCACCATCACATCATAATTCTGCCCATTATTTGGGTCTTCCCACTGACTAACCTTATTCCCGGCAAATAGCACCGATAAAGAATTACCCACATCAGATAAATTTATACCCAAATTACTCGCCACGCCACGATCTACATTTACCGCAAATGCCGGATTTGACTGCTGGTACGTGGTTTCTAAATCAGTAACTCCTTTAATTTTTTGCATCTTTTGTAACAAATTATCAGAAATATTCTTTAGTACCGGAATACTATCTCCCTTGATATCCACATCAATCGGCTTGTTATCACCACCTGGTCCACCAACTGGCATAATGTCTTGCACTTCTATCCCACCGACCTGATTTACTAACTTGCGGCTTTGTTCCATTATCTGGTCTATATTTCTATGCCGACTAGTTTTACTTCCTATGTCCACACTTAAGCTGGCATTATTAGTACCCTCACCAAAATTCTTACTTACTCCAGCAGTAATACTTTTAATTTCTGGAATAGCCTTCCTTAAAATATCATCTACCTGCTTAATTTTTGTCGCCGTGTAATCAACATTTGAGCCTACTACCGTCTTAAATTTTATATTAAATTTGCCATTATCAGATTTGGGAATAAATTCAGCACCAATAAACGGTACTAAAGCAAAACTTCCAATTAATAAACCAAATGCAAGCATCAAAGTAGTTTTTTTATAGTTTAGTGACAAATGAATAAATTTTTCATAAAATGCTATAAGTTTATTAAAACCATGCTCAAATTTATTCAGAAATCTCCCTAATACAGAGCGCCCTAACCTGCCGCCATCTAGCGGTTCATGCCAGATACTTGATAGCATAGGATCTAACATAAAACTTACCAGTAGTGAAATTAAAACCGCAACCGTAACAGTTATACCAAACTGAAAAAAGAACTTACCGATAATGCCCCTCATAAAACCAACTGGTAAGAATACAGCAACTACAGTCATGGTCGTTGATAGTACCGCAAGACCTATCTCATTCGTTCCATCTAATGCCGCCGTATAATGATCTTTGCCCATATGTAAATGACGAACAATATTCTCGCGAACTACAATAGCATCATCAATTAGTAGCCCAACCGATAACGACAACGCCATCAATGACATAGCATTCAGAGTGAATCCAAGAACATATATAGCAAAAATCGTACCAATTAGTGCTATCGGTAAAGTAAGCCCGGTAATCACAGTCGAACGCCATGATTTAAGAAAAATAAATACAATTAGAATTGTTAAAACGGCACCTTCAAATAGCGTTTGTTCAACATTTTTAAGCGACATACGAGTCGATTGAGTTTGATCATAAGTAACCGAAATTTCGACATCTGCTGGCTTAATTTGATTGATTTGTTTAATCATATCATATACGCCATCTGATACATCAACTACATTTGCCTTCTCCGCTGGTCGGATATCCAATCCTATCGCTCTTTTTCCATTGACTAGAGTTAAGCTATTATATTGTTCTTGTCCATCTTCTACAGTTCCAATATCCGAAATCTTAATTGGTACATTATTTCGATAAGTAATCACAATATCTGCAAATTGTGCAGTAGTTTGTAATTTACCATTTAGCCGGACGTTAATACTTGAATTTTTAGTACGTACATCTCCAGAGGCAAAATTATCATTGGCATTCTTAATTGCATTTACAATATCATTAATTGATAAGCCCATCGACTGCAATTTATATGGCTCAATATTCACGCGTACCTGACGATTAACTCCACCAATTATTCCTACCTCACCAACACCAGAAACCGTTTGAATTCTCTTTTTTGCAACCCGATTAATCCAGTCAGTAACATCCTTTAATGGCATTTCATCTGAAGCAATAGCTAAAGACATAATCGGATTGTCACGAGGATTCACCGTGCTAATCGTTGGGATATCTATTTCCTTACGAAAACCAGCAGATACAACCGAAACTTTATCACGAGAGTCCTGTAATGCTTGTTCCGGATCGATACTTAAACTAAATTCAGCAACTACAACTGATCTTCCTTCAAAAGAATAGGAACGAATTGTTTTAATTCCGCTTAGTGAGTTTAATGTTTCTTCAATGGGGCGTGAAATATCAGTTTCAATAACTTCAGGTGCTGCACCTTTGTAATTGGTTGTCACCACAACTACCGGGAATTTTATATCGGGGAATTCTTCAACTGAAATATTCTTTATTGATATTAATCCAAGCAGTAATAATGCCAGCATAATTACTGTGGCAAAATATGGATTTTTTAATGATATTCTAGTAAGCCACATATTCTTTAACCAGAAACCTTCAATAATACATAGGTATATAAATTTTTGTTTAATCCAGCCGGATCTAAAATATTAGCTATAAAAGTTTCGATAGCACATGCCTTAAATGTTTTTAGGGCCTGCGCATCGGGTATTTGTTCTTTGACTTTAGCTAAATCTGAATCTTCTATAACCAGATAGGCTGGGCGTTTTGGCAGGTTTTTCAATTGGCTTAGATCATCTATAGCCTGATACTGGTTATTGCTATGTAGATTTAAACCAAGCATATCTATTTGATTTTCAGATTTAATATTATAGCTAAGAACTGTAACGTTTTTTTGTGCATTTAAAAAACGCGCAATTTGATATCCACCATCATATTTGACATACTCTACACCATTTACTGTCATAAGAAACACAAATACTAAACTAATAGCAATTGTAGGCAACGCAACTATCTTAAACTGCCAACTCCTACTTCGAAAGCGAATTATCGTTACCCAGGCAATTATATCTAAAATCAATATAGTCCACATTGCCAAACCCGATAATACCCATGGAGTAATTATTAAAACAGCCAAAAGCAATATCGAAGCTATAACTCCTTCAACATAAAACAATGGATGGCGACAATTAGCCTTACAGTTTGTAATAACCTTATTCAACCAAGCAGCACAAATAATACTGGAAAAGGGAAACAGAATATTTGTGTAATGATCAACCTGAAATACTGAAATACTAAACAAGATAAAAGTTACAAAAAAAGAGGCAAATAAGAATATCTCGGCATCCTTATGCACACGACTGTGAACGAAATCTTTTATAAATTGCCAGATAGCCACAAGAAACATCGGCCACCACGGTAGATACGACCATAAAAACGTATGCATAAAAAAGAAATAATGACTGAAATCGGCATGATCATTCCGAATCGGCCCAGTGCTTAAAAAACGCCCAAACTGACTATCCCAGAAAAACCACTTTATTCCTGATACATGCGTATTTCCATACACAATCTTTTCTGGATGTAAATCAAATTGTAGATATAACGCCCAAAGCTCAGGAAAAGCAAATATAAATGAAAGGCAAAGCGCAAAGATCCATTTAAAGCTAATGAAATTACGCCATTTACCCAGATATATCCACAAAATGGCAATACCGCTAATTATCGTGATTAAAACAAATATACCTTTGGTCATTAAAGCAAGGGCAGTGAAAAATGCTCCACCTAATAGGTATTTTATACCACCATGCTTATCATAGCGTAACCAAAAATAACAAGCTGGCATAATTTCGCCCAGCATAAATGCTTCAGCCCTGACGTCGATAGAGGATAACATTAAATGTAACGCAGAGGCCGTGAATAAAACAGCTAAAAGGCCAACTTCTTCGTTATACCAGAATCTGGCTAACTTATATGTAAAACACAAACCAATTAAATGAAATAAAAACCCGGGTAGAATGTAGGCAAATGAAGTAAAACCAAATATCTGATACGATATTGCAGTTAGCCAAAATGGCAAATGTGGTTTATCCAGCCAATCCTGATTTAACAACATCAGGTCACTCCAGTTACCTGAGGTTACAATATGCTTGGCAATACTCCCATAATATGGAGTAAAAGTACTTCGAAGGGAAGGAAAGAATAATCCAACAGCATTAGCTAAAACCGCCAAAACAATAAGGTATTTAATGGATTCATCAAGTTTTTTCATGAGCGCTACTTTTAAATGGTAATAATACCCATTATTATAGCTTACTTAGAATCAGGAGGGAATCTTTAATCTTCCCTTTAATTCTGCATTAGCAACTTTTGAAATTCTTTAATATCTTTCTTTAAATTCGCATTAGCATCTTCATTAAGTGCCGTATCCACTTTTGTATTTACCTTAAGTGTTACATTACCTGCATTATCCCCAAGCATCTCTACAGAAAGACCATTAAACCATTTAATAACAGATTTCCCACCATATTTGTTATCACCTTCTCTATTGCCACTTGAACTTTGTGACACGCACTCACTGCTGTCCAAGCAGACCAACGCCAGGTTCTCATATGAACCAGCCCCTTCGTTCAAACCACCATTACCATTAAAAATAGCTAACCCAAATACATATGAAATATCATTCTCAACAACAAAAATACCATTTTCGAATTTAAAACCCTCAGCTTTAAAACTTAAATATACCGTTGTAAATAAACTTGGATAATAGGTACCCTCCAGCCTTATGGAACTATTATATACGTTAGATAAAAATGAGGTTTTACTCATACTACCATCCCTGTTTTCACGTGGGTATAGGAACTTACTAACCGTGTTATCATAATAACTGGCATTTGCATCTGCCAAATTTATTAATTTCAACTGACCATCAATTTTCGACTTAAACGTATATGCAGGACGAATACCATCATATTTCCCAGCTTGCACAAAACTCATGTCTGGCTGGTTAATTTGGGTTGCACCTTTTTCCCCGTTCCCTTTTGTTGTAGCTATAACAGAATTAATTTCAAGAGGAACATTAGAATTCAGCATAAATTTAACATTATACAAACCAGAAGCATCTCGTACTCCAGGATAAGCCACAAAACAATTATAACAGTTTGGCGAAATTGGTAACTTAAAGGAATCCCTACTGGCCTGCGTTAATCTTCTGGCATCATGATTAACCAATACCCCTAATATATTATCCAGTCTGGTAGCTCTATTATAATAAACTTTGCTTCTAACCACGCTAGTTGGATCATTCACATTACCAAGACATTCTGTGATAACAAACGGTTCCTTACTTGCCGGAAAATGCGTGTACCATCTGATAATCCTGGGTAAGTTAGTTTTTGGATCGCTACAAACCCTCTTTATCATATCATATTTATCTTGAGGAAATCCCTTGTATTCTGGGAATAATCCACTCGCTGGAGTGTTGCCAACGAAGAGTTTTGTTACATCATCACGATATTTGTTAGTAACTGCAATCGCTTCTTTTGGTGCCTCCAACCATGGGACCTGATTGTTAAATAGACCTAATGTCTTGCCTTTTTCGGTTTCAAGCCATTTCGGATTAATATTGCCATTCTCAATTGCTAAGTTCACCGTATCTATTTCATCAAGCAATATTACCTGCGCTTCCATTGCACGAATATCAATATCATATAAAATACCTGCAACAATAGAATTACATCCTTGCCGTTGCCTCACTATATCCCCCTGAATATTTTCTGCATTACCGCACAAGCGGTCAAGATATCTCATCAGAACGGGTGACTCGTTTCGTTTGGGAATAACTACCATATGTCTAAGTAGATCAATAAACTTAGCCGTATTACTTATTTTGTCAGAAATTTTATCGTTTTGGTCGTAGACCTTTGTAAATCCTAACTTATTTCCTACAGCATCATGAGCTTTCATAAAATAATTTTTTATACTACCCAGATTCATGCCATTTGCTGGAGCGTAAAGCAGACGGTAATCTCTCACATAACTGTCAAAGTCCTCTAAATTTTCTTCGTATTTCAGCCGATCGCGTTCTACCAGCTCACTGTAAACCTCTTTCTGGAATTCTTCCAGATTGTTGCCAAGATTTTCCAATCCACTCGCAACACTATCTATGCTATTACTTAATTTGGTAAGTTTACCATCAATATCACTAAGCCGGGCATCAATATTATCAAGCCTTTCCGACACATCTGGACACATATCATTCGCTATTAAAGGAATGATTGAGCTCAAACCCAATGTGGGTATATCAATAGCAGATGAATAGTACCCAATCGCACTCTGGTACTCATGGCTACATGCGGGATCACTGGCTGGCAATGAAGCGGATATACTATTAAAACTGACTATGGAAATTAAAAGTACAAATATTTTTTTCATTCTATCATAACTCCACTAGTTATATTCCAGCAGTATTTTTGCAAAGATGCCCACCAGGAGACTATATGGAGTTAAATTTTTCATAAAATTTCCTCTCCGATAACACACCATTGACAACCTTGCACTTAAAATACAAACCCAGCTCTTCTTCATTAGCCGCCCCATTACTACTGTGCTGACAGCTTTTAATACTGGGATCCTCACGCTCTATCTCTTTTAATTTATAAAATAAGTCTTCCTCATTATTTTTATATTTTTTTTCATATTTTATAATTTGATAAGAAACGTAACTGCCCAATGTTATATCAGTAAGCTCAATTGGATTTTTCCCATACTCAGGTCTGTATAAAACATATCCACCAACTATTTTTCGGTCATCCCCCAAAAATTTAAATGTCCAAAATTTGCCAATTTTCTGACGAACTATAATATTACCGAATGAACAACCCAATGCCGAAGCTACACACTTAATATCATATTTCATGGTGCCATTATTGCCAGGTGGCACTATAATAACATGAGCAAAGTTTTTATTGGTTTTATTGTTAACTACAAAGCTAATGCTTGTATCTGCATCATTATTAAGTTTTGGGGGGGTAGCCTTAGCGTTAGCAGACGTCAAAATCACGCAGAACCCCAGTGATAAAATTATTAATGATTTGATTTTCATAACACTATTCCATAAACATTAGCAATTTGTATCTGGGTAATCAAAATATCTGAGTACTAGCCAAACCCGGATTATTCTGTATAGTTTAAAGAAATATTTGAAATATCACCCTAAGAATTATACGTGAACCAGGAAAAAAATGCAATACAGAATTTCCGTAAATCGCAAAACATATTGAGACTCCAATGGATCCACGCCTGCGCGTGAATGACAGGAGGTGCGCGTGAATGACAAAAATATCGTCGCAAAGCGACGGGGAATTTATCCAAAGGGATTAAAATGCCTGATAGACCAACACGGTTTGTGCAGCATCCATTTTGAATTCGGTGTCCTGAGCCTGATTTAATGTGCCTTTGTGCCAGCTGTCTAAGACTAAGTCGTTTAAATCCCATTTAAGCCCACCGGTCGTAACTTTTGTGTCATTATGAATAGCAAATATTGATATTTGCTGACCTGGAACAGTATTTATTATTGCTTTTCCAGTATAAACCCTAAAAAAGCCATAATCGCTTAATAGAATTATATTTTTTATATTTTGGGCATATTCTACGAGTAAAGAAAGATTTGCTAAACAGTGGTCCTCACGTAGCCCAGTTGCACCTAAAATGACGATATTATCCAAATGCAATTCATTTACTGCAAAATTTACCGCCTTAGTTAGGTCATTTGAGTTTTGATCGGGCAAATGTTTAAGTATTGTATAATATTTTTGCTTTTGCACAGAAGATAATGAATCAAAATCACCAATAATATAATTGGGTACAATCTTATGTTGCTCTAGTGTGTCAATTGCACCATCACAACATACTATACAGTTTGCCTGTTTTAGCAATTTATGTAAATATTTATCTTTTGGTGGTTCGCCATCAGCAATAACAATATTTATTGGATCTGCTAAATTAACGCATTGCTTAAAAACCCGCTCTAAATTATCTGACATGCATATCCTTTTCGCTATATCACTATTATTAATAATCCTTTAAAAACCCTGCTACTTCTTGTTTTAAATGCCGCATATTTTGAACAATCTGCTCATTTGGTAAGCTCTTTATTAACATAATTTTACAAGTAATTAACCCAATCACAATTATTACTACATTATCTAGAGGAAATCCAATATTATTTGTTCCGCGTAAATGGGAGACAAATGTCATTAATAACATATACACGATCAAATACCATGATTGCGTAAATGCTTTTAGTGGTGAACTGTCGCTTACAAATATCCCATAAGCCGTAGTTATAAGGATTAAAGCAAATGCCAAATATAATAAATTATGTACTCCTGACCAGTAAATTAACAAACTACAACAAGCAAAACCCATATAGCCAACTAACTCATAAAACTTTACTTTAAACACTCTAGTTTCCTCAGGTAGTGCTTTACGTAACAGGATTAAGGCAATAGGTCCTGCAAGATAAGAAAAAACTACAATTGAGGATAGAAAGTTGACCAGCTCTTTCCAAGTTGGAAATGGTAGTAAAAAGCATATACCAACTACCGCACTTATCCATAGTGCAATTTGTGGCGCACTATACTCATTGAGTCTGGTTAAAAAGCTATTCGGGAAAAAATCACGTCCCAAACCATAGAGGACGCGTCCGGTAACCGCAGTATATACATTTGCAGTGCCTAATGGCGCACTAATAGCATCAACAAATAAAATCGTAAATATAATATGTGCATTAAATATTGCAACCAAACCCAGCAATGGTGCAACGGCAGTAGATGCCAAATGTTTATCGGCAGGAAGGCATGCAATAAAAGTAAGCGATAAGCAAAAATATATCGCACCACCAAAAACTATTGGTACAAAAACAGAATATGGCACAGCACGTTTATAATTTTTAGCATAATTAGCCAAAACTAAACCATTTTGAAATCCGGTAAAAGCAAATGCCAAGCCACTTGAAGTAATCGCTAATAAAATAGACTCGTACGAAATTGGCATAGCATGAAAATTACTTACAATATTTTCCCACTTTCCATAAGAAAAAATTAACACTGCCACAACGCAAATTGGAATCATTAGTTTACCAACACTGATAACTGAATTTAACTTAGCCACATTGGTAATTAAAAATGTATTAAACCAGGTTAAGCCAAAAATAATAGCAATTGCCAGACCTAAACCAAGCCCGGATAACTCTACCCCTCTACTGCCTTGATGTACCAGCGCACTCCACCAAAATCCCAGATATTGAATTGCTGATTGTGCCTCCAATGGCAAAAAAACCACATAACTTAACCAGCTAAGACTCATAAAAATAAATGCCAGATTACGATTATGCGTAACCCCTACAAATCTCGGCACACCACCTACAATTGGGAGTAGACTATATATCTCAATAAATGCCAGACCAATAATAATAGACAATCCGCCAGTTATGATCCACGAAATAAGCACTCCCACACCCGCCACCTGAAATCCATAATAAGGCGAAAAAAGCCAACCTGCTCCAAACATGCCACCTGTTGAAATCAGAGCTAACTGCCAGGTTGATAATTTGTTTTTACTTGTCATACTCACTATCTCTCGCTAAATTTATTTTAGAGTAGATTGTATCATAAATCGTATTTTAGATTTAGTATATGATTTTGTCTATCAGTTAGAGCCTGAGGGTTGTGTGTTTACACAATGGCGGGAGTCCCTTATACAATAAAGAAAATTGGGTTTTAAAAATTGGTTCTGGGAAATTTCTGGATTTTTCTTTTAAATTATGTTAGAATACGGACAAGCGACTCAGATCTTATACAAAGTTATCAAATTGTAACTGGCAGCTTTTTTATTTAGGAGTATTAAAAATGAAATGTTTAATAAGATACGCGCCCGCTTTTTTAAAGCAAATTTCGTGCTTCAATCTATTTGTTTTATCACTACTATACACAAATATGCTTCACGCCACTCCTTTTATTCTGGGGAAAGATCTCGCTGTAACGTGTTCTGTTTCTGCAAACAATATTAAATATGGTGCGAAGTATGAAGATTTTCATATGAGCGATGCAGCGCTTAGCAATACTGTGTGGTTTAAGTTTGTTTATAAAGAAAACAGTGATAAAGTATCATACATTCAGACTAGTTTTGGCAGGGAGGAAGGTGGAAGTTCGGTGATATCAGATGCAGCTAAGACGCTTCTTAGTTTTACTGGAGTTGTAAATAAAATCCGCAACCCTACTATTTTTCACATAATCAATGGGAAAGACTCCAATGACTCTCATTTTACTGTAGGAACCCATATGCCAAGAGAATATTCTTTCAGTTTTAGGTATGTTCCTGCAAATGGTACCCCAACTGGTGATAAATGGTATGCTGAGGGTATATTTGATCCAGATCGTCCTGGATTGCCACATGGTATCCGTACAAATGGTCAGGTAGAATTGTTGAATTGTAGAGTAGAGCCAAGACCGGACGGGGTTTTTGGAGATTTGGATTAAACTATTTTATAGTCACTATGGGTTACTAAAAATGTATATGATAGTTATTACAGATTTGAATAACGTGCCTAGAGATGCTAAGTTTTTTAAATGACAATAATTGCCGTTGCACCTATGTTGGACTGGACTGACCGCCACTATCGCTATTTTATGCGTCAAATTACAAAGCATTCAGAACTGTATACCGAAATGATTGTAGCTGATGCCATATTACATGGCAATTTAGAACGCTTACTTGGTTTCAATAAGGCTGAACTACCGCTTATTTTACAACTGGGCGGATCGAATCCAGAAAAACTGGCGCAAGCTAGCCGTAAGGCTTTGGAGTATGGGTATAGTGGTATAAACTTAAATGTTGGCTGCCCCTCAGATAGGGTTAAATCTGGCAATTTTGGAGCCTGCTTAATGCAAGATAGCCGTCTTGTTGCTTCTTGCATTAAAGCCATGCAGGATGCAGTAGATATACCCGTTAGTATTAAACACCGAACTGGTCTTGACTACAATTATGATTATGATTATCTACATGATTTTGTAGATGTTGTTGCAGCTACAGGATGTAAGCATTTTATTATTCATGCCAGAAATGCAATTTTATCCGGTTTATCACCCAAACAAAACCGGGAAATACCACCTCTGCGCTATGATTTCGCTTATCAGCTAAAGCAAGATTTTCCATATCTTAAAATTATTATTAATGGCGGGATTAAAACTGTTGCTCAAATGCAAGAACACCTGGTACACGTCGATGGGGTTATGCTTGGACGTGAGGCCTATTATAATCCATATTTATTTGCCAATTTTGATCAATTGTTTTTTAATACTAATTCGCAAAATATAACTGACGTGCGCTCTAGAGAGGAAATTGCATATAATATGGTTCCCTATCTTGAACAATGTGTTAAAAATGACATCTATCTGCATCATGTTACCCGGCATATGATAGGCTTGTATCACGGTTGCCCCAATGCGAAGATATGGCGCTATACCTTAACTAATGAAATGATTAAGACTAATGATATCCGTACCTATACGGACTTATTGGATAAATTTTCAGGCTGAAATAGTTGAGACCTGGATCAGCCGCAACCACAACCCGTAAAGTACCGTATTATATCATCCCTTTACTCCCAACTTAAGAAATTGTATAATAATTTTTTATTACCCACGAATAATACGTCAACAGCTATTTTATAATCTATAACATCCATGAGAGGTTTATACCACATTGATTGTGAAGTATAATCATAAATATAATAGATGTAAAATACTGCCTTTTAGGATGATAGAACGTGTTTGGCAAGAAACTCTGATGTGAAAATCATAGGCATTTAGATATCGGATCTAAAGGGAGTGGTGGCCTGGGGCAGAATCGAACTGCCGACACAAGGATTTTCAATCCTCTGCTCTACCGACTGAGCTACCTGGCCACGGATAAGTATGGTGCCGGCGAAAGGAATTGAACCCTCGACCTTCTGATTACAAGTCAGCTGCTCTACCTACTGAGCTACACCGGCAATTTACGGTTTTCTCGTGGTGGCGAATCAGGGACTCGAACCCCGGACCTGCGGATTATGATTCCGTCGCTCTAACCGGCTGAGCTAATTCGCCACAATATGCGCGAGAGAGGTATTATATACTAGGACCCACACACTGTCAAGCATTATTTACCAATATTTTTATTTTTATTATTTTGCTGCAGATTTTTCGCTTGCTGCAATTTTGACTAAGTAATCATCCGCCACTTTACAACCGTGCTTTTTGCCTTGCAAAAACCATGTTTTAGCAAACACATAATCTTTGTTTACCCCATTGCCATTAAAGTAGTACTGACCTACCGCACACTCGGCATTGGCATCACCTTTTGCAGCTGATAGCATATACCAGTTTAATGCCTCTTTATAATCCTGTGGAACACCTACTCCATTTTCATACATATATGCCAAATTAGTCATTGCTAAAACATTACCCAAATTAGCTGCCTGCATATAATTGGCTATTGCTTTAGCATTATCTTTGTCTACCCCTATACCATTTTGATATAAATATCCCAAATTAAAATAACCTTCATCATTATTCAAACTTGCAGCTTTAGTAAATAAATCAAATGCAGCTTTACTATCCTTATTTATGGTACCAATACCATCCCGATAAATTAAACCAAGATAATTCATTGCCGCAACATTGCCCTTGGCAACCGCTTTTTTATACCAATAAACAGCTTTTACATAATTTTGCTTAACACCAACCCCTGAACCATATAAATTGCCCAGAGTTAACATAGCCAAAGCTTCATTTTTATTGGCTGCTGCTGAAAAATATTGCACCGCTTTTTGATAGTTTTGCTTAAGAAAATATGCCTTGCCCAAATAAAGCGCAACTTTGCTATCCTTTGATTTATTATATTCAGATTCACCAATATTTATAGCTTTGTTGTAGTCCTGTTTATCAATATCTGCCTTTAACTGTGCGGCTTCCTTGGCCGGTGATTCTGAGGCACTAACATTTGGTGGTGCTACTAGTTGTGCTGTTTTTACTGGAGATTCAGGAGCGCTAGCATTAGGAGCTGCTGCTTGTGCGATTCTTACTGGTGATTCAGTAGCACTAACATCAGGTACCGCAAATACCACAAAACCAACACATGATAAAATCAATAAAAGAAGCAATTTATTCATAATTTTTACTCATTTAAAACAAACCCTGGCATTGATGTTCCGGAATTGGAATAACGCCCCACCCCGTCAGGCACAGCCTGCCACTCCTCCAGAGGGGAATTAGCGTTGCGGGGATGACACAATGACTGGTATGATATATTTAACCAGTAATCAGGCGTAGGCAATAATTCATTAAGGGCTCTGGTATTACTCCAAGCACTAACAATGCAAAACCATTTAATACTAATACTGAACGACCCAATAAACAATTGTCCGCGGCAATAATTTCTGAATCTTGTCCATCAAAATACATAACTTTAACTATACGTAAGTAGAAGAATGCACCAATCAAGGACATGACCACAGCAAAAATTGCGCTACGCAGAAAACCCGCCGCAATCAATGCTTCTAAAATCTTTAATTTGGCATAAAAACCAACTAATGGCGGAATACCAGCTAAAGAAAACATTACCAAAAGTAAAATTCCTGCATATATCGGATGAGATTTATTTAAACCTTTTAAATCATCAATTCTCTCACATTCATATTTATCTCTGGATAACATCAAAAGTACGCCAAATCCAGCTAATGCGGTAAGCACATATGTAACCGTATAAAATATAACCGCAGATAAACCGTCGACACTAACCGTCATTAATCCAAAAGCCACAAAACCCATATGCGCGATGGTCGAATAACCGAGCATACGTTTAATATTAGTTTGGGCTATCGCGACAATGTTACCCACAAATAAGGATAAAAATGCCAATACTGCCAGCATAACCGACCATTGTGAGCCAAGTAATGCCAAACCACCAATTAGGAACCGAATCGTAAATACCACAGCCGCTAATTTAGTAACTGTACCAATAATGGTAGTTACTGCCATCGTGGATCCTTCATATACGTCTGGCACCCACATATGAAAAGGTACTAAGCCAAGTTTAAACATTAAGCCAGCAACCACAAATACTACACCAAAAATCAAAGCTGGATTATTTACATTACCCTTAACTAAATTTGCAATTTCCCCAAATACCAGCTCTAGTTGTAAATGACCATTTGTAGCACCATATATAAATGAAATACCATAAAGCAAAAAGCCAGATGCCAATGCTCCTAAAATGAAAAATTTCATTGCCGCTTCTGTTGATCTGACATTGTCCCTATCAAGTGCCACTAAGCCATATAATGCCAATGATAACAACTCTAGTCCAACATATAATATTAACATATTATCTGCTGATATCATGACTAGCATTCCCAAAATAGCAAACAGATAAATTGCGTAAAACTCACCCTTTAACAGTTGTTTATCATTTACGTAGCGCTTTACATATAGCACAACAATAACACCAGTAATATAGGTGAATAGCTTCATGCCCTGAGCCATACTATCCAATATAAACATATTGTTAAAAGCTAATTGTATTTTTCCTGGAGTATATACATATAATTGCAGAATAAACCCGCCAACTAACGTTAATAGCGTCCAAACCGTATTAATTGCTTTTTTATTTTCATGAACAAAAGCATCAATTAATAACATTATAATCAGCATTACAGTAACAAACATCTCAGGAATTGCCGCAAATAAACTAATATTCATATATACTGTACCTTTATTAAACCTATCTTAATTTTGTGTTAGCTACCTGAATTATCAAATCTTTTACTCCAGTTTGCATTTTTGCTACAAACATCTCAGGATAAACACCCATAGCAATCACCGCAACCGCTAAAACAAATAGAACAATAAATTCAGAAAAATTAACATCTTTCATTGCCGCTACATGCTTATTATTTACTTCACCAAACACTACGCGTTTGTACATCCAAAGTGTATAAGCCGCGCCAATAACCAGTATAGTAGCTGCAAAAAAGGCATAGATGAACTTGGTTTGTACCGCACCCATAATCACCATAAACTCACCGACAAATCCAGACGTTCCCGGTAAGCCGGAATTGGCCATAGAAAATAACATAAAAAATGCCGCAAAAATAGGCATCTTGGTTGCCACGCCACCATAATCAGCAATATTTCTTGAATGAACCCGATCATACATCACACCAATACACATAAACATTGCCGCCGAGATAAATCCATGTGAAATCATCTGCACAATTGCACCTTGTAATGCCCAGGTATTTAAATATTGTCCAACAAATAAAAATGAACCTAATGTTACAAACCCCATATGAGAAATTGATGAGTATGCCACTAAACGTTTCATATCTTTTTGCACGATACTCACAAAACCAATATAAACAATAGCAATTAATGATAAGGTTATCATGACTCCGGACAATGCTCTTGATGCATCAGGAACAATCGGTAACATAAAGCGTAAAATTCCATAACCACCGATTTTTAAAGTAATTGCAGCCAATACCATCGAACCGCCAGTTGGAGCTTCCGGATGGGCATCCGGCAACCATGTATGTACTGGCCACATCGGAACTTTTACAGCAAAGGCAAAAAAGAAAGCTATAAAAATAAAAATTTGTGGCAACATTGCCAATGTAGTCTTATAATAAGCAAATATTTCAAACGTATTGCCTGAAGCATAGTATAGATAAATCAAAACGATTAGCATTAATAATGAACCAAGAAGCGTATACAGGAAAAATTTTAATGCTGCATAAACACGGTTGGAACTACCCCAAATTCCAATAATCAAATACATCGGAATTAGCATTGCTTCAAAAAACACATAAAAAACCATTGCATCAAGCGCACAAAATACCGCGCTCATAAAACCAGTCATTATTAAAAACATACTGTTATATAATGCAACCTTGCTTTTTATAACTTTCCAGCCAGCAATAATTACGGTTACTGTAATAAAATTATTCAAAAGTAAGAATGGCATTGAAATTCCATCAACACCCAAATGATAATTAATATGAAGGCTTTGTATCCAAGGACGCATTTCTTCAAACTGTACGCCTGATATATCCGCATTAAATTGTAAATAAACAATTAACGATAGAACAAAACCGATTACTGCACCAAGTAGTGCGATACACCTTGCCAACGCGTCATTTTTGCCAGCAAATAAAACTACAATTCCGGCAATAATTGGTACCCATATTGTTAAACTTAATAAATTAAATATCATAAAACTAAATTCCTTACATATATTTAGCAGTGCTCATTTGCATAAGTAAGTAGATTCCCGCCTGCGCGGGAATGACATAACTCGCGGGAATTACACAATTAAGCAAATATTAATCTGGTGCAAAATGTCAACAGAACGATAATCCCTAAAATCATAAACGTAGCATATGTATTCACATAACCGCTTTGAATTTTGCGTAATACTTTTGAATACCAATCTATAACTTTAGCTGAACCATTTACAATTAACCCATCTATTAAGAACATATCGCCCAATGTCCATAAAAGTCTGCCTAAGCCACGCCCCATTGGCGCAAATATCTTAATATATAAATCATCCATGTAGTAATTACGCAGTAAAACATTATATAATGGCTTAATCGCTTTTACTAAATTATCTGACCACTTTGGATTTTTATGAAATAACCAGGCAATTAATATTCCGGCTAAAGCTAAATACACTGGAATATGGATAAAACCTTCTAATACCATCTTAAGTGGTACAATTTTTTCCTGAATATTTGTCACAAACCAACTTGAATTTGTAACAGATCCAGATAGAACCTCGTTACTTACAAAACCACTCACTGCGAACCAACCAATTACAGCAGATGGAATCGCCATTAGTATTAATGGAAGCGTTACCACCCAAGGTGACTCTTTTGGCTCTAATGCATGATGATGCTCATCTGCACCATGAGCATGGTGCTCATTACTTACATGTCTAAAACGCTCTTCGCCATGGAAGGTCATAAAAATTAGACGAAAGCTATAGATTGCTGTAACAATAACCGAAGCATATACCGTAAATACTGCAAAGCCACCACCAGGTATTCCCAGCTTATGAATTAATTCGGCAGATTCTAAAATCATATCTTTTGAGAAAAATCCAGCAAATGGCGGGATGCCAGCTAAAGCCAAACTACCAATTAACATGGTTATATAAGTAATTGGCATATATTTGCCCAAACCACCCATCTTACGTATATCTTGCTCATGATGCATTGCTATAATTACCGAACCAGCAGCTAAGAACAATAAGCCTTTAAAGAAAGCATGAGTCATCAGATGAAAGATCGCAACTGAGTACGCCCCGCATCCCAATGCTACCGCCATATAACCCAATTGAGATAAAGTTGAATAAGCTATAACACGCTTAATATCATTTTGTACAATACCCAAAATACCTAAAAATAGACAGTTAATCCCACCAGCATAAATAATTACCGCTAAAGCTGTATGCGACATATTAAAAATTGGGGACAATCTTGCTACCATAAAAATACCAGCAGTAACCATTGTTGCCGCATGAATCAAGGCTGAAATTGGTGTTGGACCTTCCATGGAATCTGGCAGCCACACATGAAGTGGAAATTGAGCAGACTTACCCATCGCCCCCATAAACAATAATATGCAAATTACTGTAACTAGGCTCCATGAAGTACCCGGCATGATAGCTAATGCAAAATTTGGCATATGAGCAAATACAGTACTATAATTTAATGATCCAGTATAAGCCAAAATTAGACCAATGCCTAGAAGAAAACCAAAATCCCCAATCCGATTAATCAAAAATGCTTTTAAATTGGCAAAAACTGCTGATTCACGCTTAATATAAAATCCGATTAATAAATAAGAAACTAAACCAACACCTTCCCAACCAAAAAACAACTGAACAAAGTTATTGGATAAGACGAGCATCAGCATCATAAAGGTAAATAATGAAATATAGCTAAAGAAACGTTGATAGCCTTCTTCCTCTGCCATATAGCCAATTGTATAGATATGTACCATTAACGAGACACTGGTTACAACGGCTAACATTACACTACTTAATTTATCAACTAAAAGACCAATTGAAAATGATTGATTCCCAACCGATAGCCAGTTATAAAGTGTACCATCAAAATATAAACCCTGATATTGTACTTTATATAATAGAATATATGAACCAATTGTGGAAATCAATACTCCAAGTATTGCAAGGCTATGACTTGCTTTTTTGCCAATTGCCCAACCAAAAAAACCCACAATTATTGATGAAATCAATGGTGATAAAATAATTGCCAAATATAAACACATATTATCTATGATCATAAATTATTCCTTAAGCTTCGTCATGTCTTGTACATTAACTCCACGCATATTGCGAAAGAGTAATATTAATATTGCAAGTCCGATTGCTGATTCTGCGGCCGCTACCGTTAATGTAAAAAATACAAAAATCTGTCCATTAATATTGTGTAAAAAACTGGAGAAAGTTACAAAGTTAAAATTAACCGCCAGTAACATTAATTCGATTGCCATCAGAACTACAATAATATTCTTACGATTTAAAAATATTCCCATTATGGAAATTGCAAATAAAATCGCAGATAAAATTAAAAAATGATTCATCCCAATCATAATTGTTCCCCTTTATCTGTTTCTGGCTTTTCGGCCCGCATCTTAACCATTTCAATCCGCCCAACACTTGTTACCGCTACTTGTTTTGGAATGTTCTGATATTTTGCATTTTTTTCAGATGCCCTAAGCGTTAGAGCAACTGCTACTACCAACCCCAATAATAAGATAACCGAAGCTAGCTCTACCGGATAAGAATATTGCGTATATAGTACCCAACCAATTTGGTTGGAGTTTGGTATTGAGGTATTTTGTTGTCCCATTTGATATATTACTATTGGTTTCTTAACCAAAACAAACACCATTTCAACTAATATAACCACGCCTAGGCATATCGCCAGTGGTAAATTTTTCCAAAAACCTTTACGCATCGTTTCAATATCAATATCTAGCATCATAACTACAAATAGGAATAATACCATTACCGCCCCAACATAAACTAATATCAAGGTAAGGGCTAAGAATTCAACATTTAACATAATCCATAAACATGCAGAAGTAACAAATGCTAAAACTAAAAACAACACCGAATGAATTGGATTTTTAGCTAAAATTACCTGCAATGCCGAAAAAACTAAAATTACGGAAAAAGCATAAAAAAATACTGTTTGCAACATATATGACACTCTCTTAAATTTAGCGGTACTTCTGATCCATCTCTCTGGTTTTAGCAATTATTGGCTCGTATTTATCACCAATTGCTAATAACATTTCCTTGGTATAAAATAAATCGCCGCGTTTCTCACCATGATACTCATGTATTGGTGTTTCAACAATCGCATCTACAGGACACGCTTCTTCACAAAACCCACAAAAAATACATTTAGTCAGGTCAATATCATAACGTGTAGTGCGTCTGGTGCCATCATCGCGTTCATGTACATCAATGGTAATGGCCAAAGCTGGACATACCGCCTCGCATAATTTACAACCAATGCAACGCTCTTCCCCATTTGGGTAACGCCGTAAGGCATGTAATGCTCTAAATCTAGGCGACAATGGAGTTTTCTCTTCTGGATATTGCACTGTTACTTTACGCGTAAATAAAACGCGCCAGGTAACTGTCATACCCTTTAAGAGTTCTAGTAATAAATAAGTCTTAAAAAATCTTTTAATCATGGGATACCCTAGTTTTCAATTTTACTTAGTAGTTGGTTAAATGCTGCCTGGTAACGTTCCAGTGGACCCGGGTTAATCTGCACCTCTTTGTCATGTATTACCTTTTTACCTGGATTTAAATCTGATAGCATACATCCTAAATGTGAGCATACAATTGCCACTGAATGATAGTCAGGAATATCCACAAAATGATCCCTCGTAGAAAAATATACCGAGTATTTACTCTCGTAATCATCAACCTTAACTTTTATCGCATTAAACATCGCATCATGAGCTAATGAAGCCTTTTTATCATACTGTGTGGATCTATTTAACAATACACAGTTAATCACTGGGATTGATAAACCAAATTCTTTTACTTTTGCAAAGAAATTTAATTTCTCATATGCTTTATTAATTCCAACGCCATAGACTAACCCAAATACATTATCAATTGCTCGAGCTGACGACCCATCACTCGTACACGGAATAATCAGCCGTTCTGAAGCTAGTATCGCCAATTCAGTATATGCTGAAAAACTGGGATTGCAATCAATAAAAACCGTTACAGTCTCATTATTTCCATATTTTTTTATACATGCCTGCAATAAGTCATGTAACCATAAATGTAAATTCTTCCAAGAATCAACAGGTAGGGTTTGACTGCTTGCCTGATTAATTGCCTGCGCTTGAATTTCCAATGATGGATCGCCACAGATCAGCAATAAATTTTCAGGTAACTTTGAATTATATTCATTACACTGTAAAATATAATCTGTTTCCCGACCTAATAACTGATGTGGCGAAGAAAATCTATTATCAAAATATCCACCAATTGTTTTTCTATCTGCATTATTTAAAATATTAGATAGATTTTTACTTCCAATTCCGTTACCGCCTAAAATAGCCTCAGACAAATTAGCCTGCGGGCACATATCTACAACAATAACTTTTTTCTGTGGGTTATTTTTTGCATACTCCGTAGAAAGAACAAAACTAATAAAAGTTTTACCAACCCCACCTTTATTATTCCAAACCGCATAACGCATATTTTATATTTCCTGTAATCAATCAACGCCAGATGGAAAGTGGGGATACCATCCACCCACCGAGCACAAAAATCCAAATTAAAGTAATTGGTAAAAACACCTTCCAGCCCAACCGCATAATCTGATCATAACGATAGCGTGGGAATGTTGCTCTATACCAAATAAAACCAAACAGTAAAATACAAATTTTTAATATCAGGTAGCCCATATTAGCTGTGCCAATTATTCCCCATGATGCCGGAAATGGCGATAACCATCCACCTAAAAACATCAATGATGCCATAGCCGAAATTAATACCATATTCACATACTCAGCTAGCATAAATAAAGCAAATGTCGTCCCTGAATATTCAACAAAGAATCCGGCAACAATTTCAGACTCACCCTCGCACACATCAAATGGCGCACGATTTGTCTCAGCAACTCCAGAAATCAGATAAACTAGAAAAAATGGAAATAACGGTATAAAATTCCATGACAAAATACTGCCACCCAACATTCCAGTCGATTGACCTTTAACAATATCAATTAGATTTAATGTGCCAGACACCATTAATACACCAACTAGCGCAAAGCCCATAGCTAGTTCATAGGAAATCATTTGCGCTGTTGCTCTTACTCCGCCTAAAAACGAGTATTTGGAGTTTCCAGCCCAACCTGCTAAAACAATACCATAGACACCAAGTGATGAAATTGCAACAACATATAGTAAGCTTGCATTTACATTAGTAAACACCAATGTTGGAGATAATGGTACAACTGCCCATGTCGCCAAAGCACAAATTAAAATAATCATCGGTGAAACAGTAAAGATCTTACCGCTTGCCTTGGATGGAACTAATAATTCTTTAAATACAAACTTAAATAAATCAGCAAATGGCTGTAATAATCCCTTAGGTCCAACGCGGTTTGCACCGAGTCTTGCATGCATATAACCTAAAAGTTTACGTTCGGCAAACGTTACATATGCAACAAAAATTGTTAGTGGCACAACTATTAGAACGGCACAAATTAGCTTCCAAACAAAAAAGCCCCAATTAGTTCCCAAAAGATGCTGTAAGGTTTCCATAAATTTTTATACCTAAAATACTTTTTTCAAAACATTAACACTCGTAATGGCATGCTTATATCACCAGCGCACGCGGGGATTTGGGTGAGATTCCCGCCTGCGCGGGAATGACACACACGCGGGAATGACACACATGTGATGATGACATTATGTTCTAATTTTAATTTCATCAAAACGCCCTGCCATTGCGGTAACATTGGTAGAGACTAAAACCATCATTTCCGGCAGCTGCTTATCGCATAGCGGAGCAGTAAGTTCTTTTGCTACATTAGCTTGCTCAAGTTTAACTTTTTCATAAGCTTTAATATTTAATTTCATTGCCAGCTTAGGGCTTAGGGCTAAATCTGGTAACTTAGCATATACTGTTTGCTGTAATGAATGCGCTCTACGCGTAATACTATCACCAAAATAAATACCTTGAATTCCAAAACGCACCAAACTATCCAATTTTGGTTTGCTAACTGTAAATTTATCAAGAGTTAAATGCATTTCTAATGGTTTTACATCGCTCAATTGTTCCAGGCAAGCACGAACTTCTTCAATATTATTGTAATCAAAGCCAGCTAAATTTAAATTATTAGCTAAAACGCGTAGCACCTTCCAACCAGGTTTAGAGCCGTCTAATGGACGAGTTACCCCATTAAATTTTTGCCACCGGCCTTCCATATTTACATATGAACCAGCAGTTTCCGTAAATGGTGTAATTGGTAAAATCACATCGGCATAATTTTTCATTTCTTCACTTATAAACGGGCTCAATACTACCACAGTATCTGCCTGTTTTAATGCCGATAATGCCTGTGCCGAATTATATGCATCATATTCCAGCTCAGTATTTAATAGAACATAGGCACGCCTAGGATTTTGTAACATCTGCATTGCATTTAAGCCCTGCTTTTCTACTTTAAGATTAAATTCACCCTTATATGGTACAAAACCAACTAAATCAGCACCTACTTCATTTGCTAAACCAGCAAACTGTCCAAATCTTGCGTTCACTTTTTTGGCAATAGCTTCTGCCAACACTAATACCTTTGAATAATCTGGTAATGATTTAGCGACATTACCCAAAACAATATAACCATTACCATTGCTTAAACTCTCGGCAATATTTGTAGCCTCAACTGAAATGTCAACTGCACGTAAATCAAGGTTGGGTAAATTAACCCCAGCGGCTTTTGCTACTTGTGCCAAAGTATAAACCACTTCTCGTGGATCAACCATCAGTTGATTTTTCACATCACACAGCAAGTCATCTTTTAACACATTTATAACGTTTAACTCAGTGCCTTTTTTAACAGCGGTCCGAATTTTACTCGCAATTAATGGCTGCTCTTCACGTAGAACACTGCCTATTAATAGCATTGATTTACTGGCAATAAAATCTGTAATCTTGGCGCCTAGAGATGGCGTTCCAGATATTTTGCCATCCAGACTAAAATCAGATCCGGCAAGACGTGAATCAATATTATTTACACCAATGCCACGCATTAATTTTTGTAAAAGATATAATTCTTCTGTGGTAGAAATACTACTGGCTAATACGCCAATTGCATCACTGCCGTGATCCTGCTTAACTCCATTAATACTCTTCGCCGCATACAGTATAGCTGTTTCCCAATCGGTATTTATCCATTTACCATCTTGCTTAATCATCGGCGTGGTATTACGTTCTTCATGGTATAATCCTTCGTAACTGAAGCGATCCCGATCAGATAACCAACACTCGTTAATTTCTTCATTCTCCAGCGGTAATACGCGGACCACTTTATGATATTTATCAACCTGAACAATAATATTGCTACCCAAACCATCATGTGGAGCAATTGATTTACGTCTGGATAATTCCCAGCTTCTATATTGATTTCTAAATGGTTTCGAAGTTAACGCCCCAACCGGACAAATATCAATAATGTTACCAGATAATTCACTATTAACAGTTTTACCAATAAACGGCATAACTTCTACATGATTGTTGCGATATGACATGCCCAATTCCTGAAAGCCAGCAATCTCATCAGTAAAGCGAATGCAGCGTGAGCAATGTATACATCTGGTCATTTCAGTTGAAACTAAACTGCCCAGATCTTTATTTGAAACTGCACGTTTTTCTTCTTCAAAACGAGCCTCAGATCTACCATAACCAACAGCCAGATCCTGTAATTGGCACTCACCACCCTGGTCACAAATAGGACAATCCAAAGGATGATTGATAAGCAAAAATTCCATAACACCTTTTTGGGCCTCAGCTGCCAGTTTTGAGCAAGTTTGAATCTTCATACCCTCAGTAATTGGAGTTGCACATGCAGGTAATGGTTTTGGCGCTTTTTCTACTTCAACTAAGCACATACGGCAATTAGCTGCAATAGATAATTTTTTGTGATAACAAAAATGCGGAATATATCTGCCCTCTTTTAGCGCAACTTCCAATATATTAGAACCAGCAGGTGCTGATACTTGTTTTCCATCTAATTCAAATTCAATCATTTTATTTTATCCATTTTAGCATTCTTTTACATCCGAATCTCGAGGCATACAGACAACTCTGTGCGTCTGGCCTCACTACAATCTACACCCCGTCAGGCTACGCCTGCCACCCCTCAAGAGGGGAATTATTTATTGCAATTTGTTTAGCTGGTAGCGCCTACGAAGATTAGCTCGCAATGACGACTAGCACCATTTATGGGTTACTTTACATTTTTTATGTTCTATATGATACTCAAATTCATCCCGAAAGTATTGAATAAAACTTCTTACTGGAAGTACTGCAGCATCAGCCAAAGCACAAATTGTACGTCCAGCCATTTGATTACCAATACTGTCTAATAACTCTAAATCTCCAGCTCTACCCTCACCATGTTCAATACGGTGAATAATTTCATATAGCCAACCAGTCCCTTCTCGGCATGGAGTACATTGCCCACAAGATTCTTCATGATAAAAATATGCTAACCGCTCCAATGCTTTTACCATACATACATCTTCATTCATGACAATCACACCACCAGAACCAAGCATTGAACCCGCTTTGGCAACAGAATCAAAATCCATTGTACATCCAAGCATTACCTCTGCGGATAACAGCGGAGACGATGATCCACCGGGAATAACGGCCTTTAATTTTTTACCATCTCGCATGCCACCAGCCATCTCTAAAAGCTTAGCAAACGGTGTACCCACCGGAACTTCATAATTGCCCGGACGATTTACGTGTCCGGATACTGAAAATAATTTGGTGCCTCCACCATTCGGAACACCCTTATCTTGAAACGCCTGTGCGCCATCACGTAAAATAAATGGAACTGAGGCTAAAGACTCAGTATTATTAATCGTAGTGGGACATCCATACAAGCCAAAACTTGCTGGAAATGGAGGCTTAAACCGTGGCTGCCCTTTTTTGCCTTCCAATGAATCGAGTAATGCAGTTTCTTCACCACAAATATATGCACCATAACCATGATGCGCATGTAATTCAAAACTAAAACCTGAACCTTGTATATCCTGCCCTAAAAGTCCAGCTTTTCTCGCTTCTGCCAATGCATCCTCAAAGCGTTCATATACTTCATAAATCTCACCGTGAATATAATTGTAGCCAACACTGGCGCCAATTGAATAGCCCGCAATAATCATTCCTTCAATTAATGAATGTGGGTTAAACTTCATGATATCTCTATCTTTAAAAGTACCCGGCTCACCCTCATCACTATTACATACTATATATTTTTGTCCTTCGAGCGCACGTGGCATAAAACTCCACTTTAAACCTGTTGGAAATCCCGCGCCACCACGACCACGCAGACCTGAAGTCTTCATGTCCGCAATAATATCACCTTGCGAAATTTTTTCACTTAATATTTTTTTTAATGCTGTATAACCACCGCGTTTTAGATAACTATCCAATGTCCAGCAATCCGGAATTGTAGTATCTAGCCCTTCGAAAATTACACCGCTTTGATATATTGCCATTTATTGCAACTCCGCTAATTTTTTCTCTATTGCATCAGCCGTCATAAAACTACACATCTTATGATTATTTACCAAAATAACAGGTGCATCACCGCAAGCCCCCATGCATTCACCCTCTTTTAGAGTGTACATACCATCAGCCGTGGTTTCACCAAAACCAATTCCCAGACGTTGTTTTAAATAGTCTGCTGCATCTACCCCACCGGACAGTGCGCATGGTAGATTAGTACATACAGTTAGTTTATATTTACCAACTGGTTTTAAATCATACATACCATAAAATGTAGCCACTTCCAGAGCTTGCACAGGTGGAATTTTTAAATAATCGGCAACATACTCGATAAGTTCATTAGATAGCCAGCCTTTTTCAATTTGGGCCACTCTTAATGCCGACATCGTCGCACTTCTACGTTGAATATCTGGATATTTAGCCAGTTCAATATCTATCTTTTTTAACGCTTCACTTGATAACATAATAATCAATACCCTTATCTATCGACTTCGCCAAATACTATATCCTGTGTACCTAAAATTGCAACTACATCGGCAATCATATGTCCACGGCTCATTTCATCTAATGCAGCTAAATGAGCAAAACCTGGGGCTTTAATTTTTAAACGATACGGTTTATTGCCGCCATCAGCAACCATATACACACCAAATTCACCCTTAGGATGTTCAACTGCCTGATATACTTCACCGGCAGGAACATGCATCCCTTCAGAAAACAATTTGAAATGATGTATCATTTCTTCCATACCGGATTTCATTTTTTCCCGTGGTGGTGGTGCAATTTTATAATCGTCAATAATTACCGGACCTGGATTTGCATAAAGCCATTTAATACATTGCTTAATAATTTTATTAGCTTCACGTAATTCTGCCATCCGCACCAAATAACGATCGTAACAATCACCATTTTTACCAACCGGAATATCAAAATCCATCGCAGCATATACATCATAAGGTTGTTTTTTACGTAAGTCCCAGGCAATGCCTGAACCACGTAACATCGGACCCGTAAACCCAAGGTTTAATGCACGCTCTGGAGTCACTACCCCAATATCTACAGTTCTTTGTTTCCAAATCCGATTATCCGTCAGTAACGTTTCATAATCATCAACGCATTTGTCAAAACGCATTGTAAAATCATCTATAAAATCCAATAAGCTACCCTGACGATTGGTATTTAGACGTTCCAATTGTTTTTTAGTTTTAATTTTTGATTCGGTATATTTTGGCATGGTATCAGGTAAATCACGATATACACCACCAGGACGAAAATACGCCGCATGCATTCTAGCACCTGAAACGGCCTCATAACAATCAAGTAAATCTTCACGCTCGCGGAAAGTATATAAGAATACTGCCATAGCACCAATATCTAATGCATGCGCTCCCACCCATAATAGGTGATTTAAAACACGGGTGATTTCAGCAAACATAACCCGAATGTACTGCGCACGAATTGGAGCTTCCACCCCAAGAAGTTTTTCCATTGCCAATACATAGGCATGCTCATTACACATCATAGATACATAATCAAGCCGATCCATATATGGTAGTGCTTGAATAAATGTTCGATTTTCTACTAATTTTTCGGTACCGCGATGCAATAGTCCGATATGCGGATCAGCTCTTTGAATAACCTCACCATCCAATTCAAGCACAAGACGAAGTACGCCATGCGCCGATGGATGTTGCGGTCCAAAATTTAATGTATAGTTCTTAATTTCTGCCAATTGTGTGCTCCTCACGAATAACACGTGGAGTTATTTCTCGGGGCTCTATCGTAACATTTTGATAAATGACACGTTTTTGCTCTTCATCATAACGCATTTCCATATAACCGTAAACAGGAAAGTCTTTTCTAAATGGATGACCAATAAACCCATAATCCGTCAATAGTCTGCGTAAATCTGGATGGTCCGTAAAAATAATGCCGTATAAATCGAATGCTTCGCGCTCTAACCAATTAGCTACAGCATAAACGTCAACAATAGATTTAATCAAAGGAAAGTTATCATTTTTAAGAAAGGCTTTTACCCGAATACGAGAATTATGCGTAATTGATAATAGATGGTATACTACCGCATAACGAGGCCCGATATAATCATCATGGTATGTCAGATAATCAATACCACATAAATCAATACAAATTTCAAACCTGGTTGATTCGTCATCCCGCAGTTTTAGCATTATATCAACAATATTATCCGTATTAACCGTAATTGTCAATTCATTACGATCAATAATACTTGACCCAATATCATTGCCAAGTAATGTTTCTACCGACTGTTTTAATAATTCTATTTTACTCATTTAAGCACTCCGTCTAGCAATAGTAGACTCGCGCTTGATTTTATTTTGTAGCTGAATAATCCCGTATACCAAAGCTTCTGCTGTTGGCGGACATCCAGGAACATAGATATCAACTGGTACAATTCGATCACAACCTCGTACCACAGAGTATGAATAATGGTAATAACCACCACCGTTAGCGCATGAACCCATTGAAATAACCCACCTAGGCTCTGGCATCTGATCATACACTTTTCGCAGTGCTGGTGCCATTTTGTTGCATAGAGTACCAGCAACAATCATTACATCAGATTGACGAGGGGACGGACGAAATACTATACCAAAACGATCGAGATCATAGCGTGCAGCTCCAGCATGCATCATTTCTACAGCGCAACAGGCCAAACCAAAAGTCATCGGCCATAGTGATCCAGTTCTTGCCCAGTTAATGATCTTATCCGCTGTAGTGGTAATAAAACCCTCTTTTAAAACGTTTTCTATTCCCATTCTAGCGCACCTTTTTTCCAAACATAGGCAAAACCCGCAATCAGGATTGCTAAAAATATTGCCATTACTATAAACCCGTACATACCAAGCGCTTTAAATACTAATGCCCATGGAAATAAGAACGCCACTTCTAAATCAAATAATATAAAAATGATTGCAATCAGATAATAACGCACATCAAATTTCATCCGGGCATCTTCAAAAGCCTCGAATCCACATTCATATGGCGAATTTTTTTGCTCATCCGGACGATGGACGCCAAGAAGCCTACCCGCTATAATCAGGACTCCACCCATTATTCCAGCCAGGGTTAAAAACACCAAAACCGGAAGATACTGCATCATGACCATAAATATGATTACCTCTGTAATTAGATTCCCGCCTTCGCGGGAATGACACACGAGCGGGAATGACAAAAATTATTGGTGCCGACAGTGGGACTCGAACCCACACGACCTAAGGGTCACCACCCCCTCAAGATGGCGTGTCTACCAGTTCCACCATGTCGGCAAGAATGTATGAGACAAAGAATATCAAAGGTAGTAAAACCAATAAATATGCAAAATTGGCTCATCATATTTTGTATTCTTAATTTGGGATTTGGTTCTTACCAGACTTTGCTGGCTCGCTTGCTAAACTTCCGCTTGCAGCACTTTTAATCGGTAAAGCCGCTACACCACTGGCAACGGTTTTACCATTTAATCCAGCCATAACTCCAACATCACCAAATCGTCCACTACTAGAAAAAAACACCAGTGTAAACGTACTAATAAAAAATACAGCAGCAAAAATCGCTGTAGTCCGACTCAAAAAATTGGATGAGCCGCTGGCACCAAATAACGACCCGGAACCACCGCCAGAACCAAATGTTGCTCCAGCATCAGCACCTTTTCCATGCTGCAACAATACCAATACAACAATTGATAGTGCCGAAATCATCTGTACAATCCAAATCAACGTTTTTAAAATAGCCATTTAATTAATTCTTCTCAAATATATACCCAAATTAATATTTTCAGGTAGTTATAAAATCTTTTAGTTATCGCTGATCCCAGTTCAAACGCTACGCATGGGCGCAAATAGCGGTAAATTCATCAACTTTAAGTGATGCACCACCAACTAAAACCCCAGCAATATCAGCAATCTGTAGTGTTTGTGCAATATTTTTTGCAGTTACACTACCCCCATATAAGACCGATATTTTAGCACGTGGCAGAGTTTTTTGCACGAATGAGTGGATTAAATTTACTATTTCGGCTATCTCATCCACTGCTGGAACTATACCCGTGCCGACTGCCCAAATAGGTTCATAGGCTATAACCAACTCTTTTATATTCAAATTTGGTTGCGTGAGCAACTCAAGCTGACTTAACAAAAATTCAATATATTTGCCGCCGTCTCTCACACTTTGTTCTTCTCCAATACAAAAAATTGGAATAATGCCAGAATTTATCACATTTTCCAATTTTTTAACCAACACCATTCCTGATTCATTCAAATTACTTCTGCGTTCAGAATGACCAATTATGGCATATTCAACTTTAAAATCAAGAAGCATTTTGCTACTTATCTCACCCGTATATGCCCCATAATCTGCAAACCGGCTAACATCCTGACTAGCTATTTTAAATTTGGGGCTGATCTTTAATGCCTGGTATAGGTATGGTGCGGGCACCGCAATTAATACATTTGCCCTGTTGGTAATTTCGCTGGAACCATACGCACTTAAATCGTTTGCTATTTTTTCACTAGTACCGTTCATTTTCCAATTAGCTACTATTAATTTTTTCGTCATAAATTTTACCTTAGTATTGTCATCCCCGGCTATGACCGGGGATCCAAATAAATCTGATTATTTTGCTTTAACTTACTACCGTGTCTTCAAGGTCTTTTATTATTCCATTTAGCTGTTTATCAACTGCATCATTGGTAAAGAAAACTCCGTCTTTTGAATTACTTACCAAGCTAATTACGACATCTTTCCATAGTGGTTTTAATTGCAGATAACTAGCCACCTGGCGTAATTGCTCAATCGAACGTGCACCACTTGCACTATAACCATATCCCACAAATGCCAAAGGTTTATTATTCCACTCCACATACAAGTAGTCCAGCGCATTTTTAATTGCTGCCGGATAGCCATGATTATATTCCGCAGTTACAATAATAAATGCATCACAATCAGCTACAATTTTGGACCAGGCTTTGGTGTGCGGATACTGATAATTATTCATAGCTGCCGGAAATGGTTCATTTAGCATAGGTAAGTTAATTTCCTTGAGATCAATTAGAGTGTACTCTACAACTTTAGATTGTTGTGCCAGTTTTAACACATGCTTTGCTACCGATTCACCTACACGCTTCTCACGTACAGAGGCTAAAATAATTCCAATTTTTTGCATAAATTTATCTCCCTAAAATTTAATCACTATGTAACATTTAAAAAATGAATTATATATTATCTTGAGATCGCATTATATATCATTTTAATACTTAGATATTTATGTTTAGAGCATAGATAAGAACATCGCCAATACAGCTATTGTCATTACTATTACAGCACCCCAACCAAATAATTTTAACCCGCCTCTAATTATAAGATCTCCCATAATCTTTCTATTCGATGCCATAAATACCATCACGATCATAACTGGAACAGCAATGACTCCATTTAAGATGGCGCACCAATAAAGAGCTTTAATCGGACTAAGGGATGTAAATCCTAATCCCATACCAATTAAAGTAGACAATATAATAACCCCATAAAATCCTTTGGCAAATAATGGTTTTAACCCCATCCCTTCTTTCCATTTAAAGGCTTCCTGTTGACCCCGCTATGACTGGAATTGCTAACATACCTGTACCAATAACACCTAAAGCAAATAAGAAAAATGCTAAATCACCAGCAAGCGGTCTGAGTGCCTCTGCCGCTTGTGCTGATGTTTTGATATCGGTTATATTATGACTATGCAAAACTGACGCTGTAGCTAATATTATAAAAAACGCAATAAGGTTAGAAAATATCATCCCCAGTGATGTATCAAACCTAACCTGGTTTAATTGTGCAACAGCTTGTTCTGGAGCCAGATCCAAAGCTTTTCTTTCAGGGTTAGAATGTAGTTCTTCAACTTCTTGAGATGCCTGCCAAAAAAATAAATATGGGCTAATAGTCGTGCCAAAAATTGCAACAACCATCATTATAAATTCTAAGTGCAAACTAATATGGGGTAGAAAAGTACTTATCACAACTGTTTTCCATGGAATCTGGATAGTGAATATTACAGCAACGTAAGAAAATAAAGATAAGGTTAGCCATTTTAAAATCCGTACATATTTATGGTATGGTATAAATACTTGTAATAATAATGATATGACCCCAAAAATAACTGCATAGATATGTCGTGATCCACCAATTAATAATTTTAGAGCATCACCCATTGCAACAATATCAGCAGCAATATTTAATGTATTAGCTATAAATAATAAACTAACAATTCCATAAAGTAAGTATTTTGAATAATGCCGCTTTATGTTATAAGCTATTCCATGTCCAGATACAACCCCAATTCTGGCGCTAATGAGTTGAATAGCTATCATCAATGGAAGCGTTAATACCAATGTCCATAGTGTATTATAGCCAAATTGCGCACCAGCTTGTGAGTAGGTCGCAATTCCACTTGGATCATCGTCAGCAGCACCAGTAATTAATCCAGGGCCTAGTTTATCTCGCCATCTTATTTTTTTCATTATTATCTAATTTTTAAAATAACGTTAATTTATGGTCTCCGATATATTGTAACATATGAAAATTTATTCTAGTTAGAGAATTCATTAATGAACACATAATTTTGCTTAACATAACGATACGGAGTTATTGCTATTATTAGAATATATATTTTTTTCCACCACTTTTTAAAAACAATAGTAAAAACAATCGCTTACTTATTTTTACATAATGTATTTTATCTATGTTACACTGAATCTGGAGTCACAGTCGCACTTTATTCAATATTGCATCTAAGATTCCAGGTTCTTTTAAATTTATATTTCATAAATTTAAGAACAAATTTACGATGGAGAAGTAAATGAGTGATCATAATAACAAAAACAATAATAACAATAATTCTATGTCACATAAATCAGAACAACGAGATGACAGGAATCAAAACCAAAATAAACCTGCTTCAGGCAATGAGCACCAATCTAACGAAAAACGCCCACAGGATGCTAATCACCAACATGATAAATTTGAAAACTCATCAAGACCTACAAATTCATCAGGTGACCAATCCAAAGGTCATTCGTCTGATCAGAACAGAAATCAAGGAGCACCTGCTAAACCTTTTCAACCAAAAGATGATAAAGAGTCTTGCTCCACTGATCCTGAACATATAACCAAAAAATAATTGGTTTTATTTAAGAATAAGCAGGAGGATATATTCTTCTGCTTATCTCTACGACATATATAAGTCAATAAAAAAATAATAACAAATTTTAAACTTAATCTACTACAAAATTATTTTATATATGTTACACTTACGTAGGAGAATTGCGGTTTGTTTTTAGACAACTAAATATAAATAGCAAATAAATTAAATAGCACGTAATATCAATTGCAGAGGCAAACATGGCTAAAGATCAAAAGATAAAAGAATTAAATGAAAAAATTGATTCACTACATTCTACCTTTTCAACAAGACTAATGGAAAAAGAAAAAGAGATTTATTCCAAAATTATAGATTATTTTTCCAGGCTTGGGCATGATATGAATCCTTTTAAACAAGAAGTACTTGATGAGCCAGCTAAGCCATCATCTGCTAAAAAAAAGATTACTAAAAAACCTTCTGGCATAACACCAGCAAGTAGTCCGGCTTTTACGGATTATTTTCATGATGCGTCTTTACCAAATAATTCTATTTTGTTAAATACTCCAGATAAAATGTCTCAGAGGGAGCATGAGTCTACTTTTAAGCCTGTTAAAACAGCTGCCGTTAAGACTCCAGTTAAAAAAGTTACACCCAAAAAAGCGCCAATTAAAGCCACAACACCTAAAAAGGCTGTAACTAAAAAGCCTATTACAAAAATTGTAAAAAAAGCTGCTGTTAAAGCTGGGGCTAAAAAAGTTGCGCCAAAGAAAGCGCCAATTAAAACAGCCACCATTAAGAAAGCAGTTACTAAGAAACCAGCAATAAAAAAAATTGCTCCCAAAAAGGCTCCCGTTAAAGCAGCATCTGCCAGTGCAGCAAAAAAGCACGTAACAAAAAAATAAATTGGGTGTGGGTGTGGCCTGAAAGGAACTAAAATGTTTAAGTATCTTATTGCAGCAATAGTAATTGCTGCACTCATTGGCATAGGTATATACGTATATTATAATCATGGGCATGGCTTAATTGTTTTCTAATATAAAGATATGCCATACATAGTGGTTGCCTTATCAGAATAAAGCAATCACTTTTTGACCAGTAACGACAGCTTATCCGCCTAAAGCGACACCTTCTCGTCTTGGATCAGTCGCGCCGAACCAACCTCCACTTTCCACCCTGATTATTGATGTTACACCGCTTGGCATAGGTGCAACCTCTACAGACTCACCTTGATACTCATCTAATTTTCCCAGATGTAGTTTGCCATGTATTGCATAACTAATATAATCCGCAATTTGTAATCCCATATGACTACACGATGGATGCTGATGAAAAGCGTGTTTTACGCTACTAATTGAAGAAATAGTTTCTTTTACAGCTTTGGTTATTATTTTTTTATCTTGTCTCACCGGTGGGGTATAATACATTTTTTTGTCATATCTGTCTTAATTTAAAATGTTTGATAATGTTAGCTATTATTTTGCAGATTCGATGGCGTAGTTGTATAATAAATCCTTATTAGCACCAGTGAGTTTGTGCGTTATGGCTACAGCCTTCTTTGGCGGTAATTCGGGTAGTAAGAGTTTTAATACTTTGATTTGCTCACCAGTTAAGGTTTCTTCAACTACTTTAAGCACAGCTTTAGGGTAAATTAATAGAACAAACTCCCCTCTTTGCTGATTAGGGTCACTGCGAATAAATTCTAATAACTCTGATGTAATTCCATGTTTTATTGTTTCAAATTGCTTGGTTAGTTCACGGCCCATTATAATTTCGCGATTCTCACCTAATACAGCAACAATATCTGCCATTGAATCAAGTATCCGATGTGGCGATTCGTAAATACTAACAGCATACGAGCTATTATCCACCCACTCTTCCAATACTTTAATTCTGGCATTTTTATTGCTTGGTAGAAATCCGTAGAACAAACTTGGCGTATCTAAACCAGAAACAGACAATAAACTAATATAAGCACAGGCACCTGGAATTGGTGAGACTTTATAGCCTGCAGCTAGAACAATTTTGCATAATCTAGCACCTGGGTCTGATATCCCGGGAGTGCCGGCATCACTGATTTGTGTAATAGTCATCCCCTGAGCCAAATAACTTAGAACTTTTTCGGCAATATGATTTTCGTTATGTTGGTGAAGCGCCATTAATTGTTTATAGCTTATACCGTGAGCTGATAATAATTGTTTGCTGGTTCTGGTGTCTTCACAGAGGATGATATCAGAGAGGGACAATATTTCCAATGCACGGATAGAAATATCTTTTAGATTACCAATCGGAGTAGCGCAAATATATAACACTTAATTAAATTTATCCATTATTTGCTGGTTTTTTACTTGAAAAAATGTTGAAGTAAACCGCTAGCAATAATTATGCCACCAATCCATATTATTATCTGAGTTCTGGAGTTAGCAATTTCCTTCTGCAATTCTAGTTTTACAATATCCAGGTCCTTTTTAGTAGCCAAGTCATCTGCATGTATTTCTTGCTTAATCTCAGCCTTTAATTCTTTCGAGTTACTAATTGCAGCCTCTATTACACGATCAGTCTCTTGAGCTAATAATTCTGCTTGCTCCTGCGTGAAATTTGCTTTTTTTAATCTTTGTATAAATTCCACAATATCAAATCTTGGATTATTAAAATTATTTATTGCTATTGTCATTTTACTCACCTTCTATAATTGGTAATTCATTCTGAATTCTGAATTCTGAATTATACCATAATACCGAATTAAGTTATAAAAAAGGCTACAGAATAATCTGCAGCCCTTTTATTTATCTAACTCGCTGAGGTAGTGCTTGCGAATGAAGCTTTTTATAATGTCTCTTTATCGCTGCTGCCATCTTTCTTTTACGTTCAGTAGTTGGCTTTTCATAACATTCACGTGAACGTAGTTCAGTTAATGTTCCTGCTTTTTCAACAGCTTTTTTGAAACGACGTAATGCAACGTCAAAATATTCTGTGTCCCTTACCTTGATTTCAGGCATATTAAATTTCCTTTAATTTATTTATACTTAGTTATTGCAATAGATTCCCGCCTGCGCGGGAATGACAGTATAGTTCTTCTGGTAAAATAGTATTTATCACCACCTTTAATTTTACCAATAATTTTTGTTAAGTTGCTGATTATACCATTGCTAACACCTAAATTGCAATATGCTTTTTACGTTTTTTCCAGATCCACCCGCTTAAAAGCTTTAACTGTTATCACCATGGCTTAATGTAACCTATTGCGCTGCAATGCAGCACATCCAAGAAATTTTTTAGATTGAGCAAAAAAAGCATGCTATAATGCTGCCTATTTTAAATACTTTGGTAGTAATACCAAATCTCAAATTTAAATATAGATGCCACGCTCCGCTAGCGATGACGAGATGATACGCTTGCGATGCCTATTTCTGGTATAATGATCGACTCGCCGTATTCAAAATAAAAGGCTATTATGAAAATCTTACGTGGAATTAAAGAACTTATTATTGGTAAGCCATTAAATGCCATTAGTCCAAAAATTAAAGAACATATTGCATTAATCGCAATTATAGCTTGGATTGGACTGGGCGCTGATGGCCTATCTTCTTCGTCATATGGTCCGGAAGAAGCATTTTTGGCTCTTGGCTCTCATCATGATATTGGTATATTTTTGGCCCTTGCTACAGCTGTAACCGTATTTTTAATCTCCCTATCTTATAATCAGGTTATTGAATTATTCCCTCATGGTGGGGGTGGCTATAAAGTAGCAACTCATTTACTCGGCTCTAGAGCTGGAGTAATTTCGGGCTCAGCGCTTATCGTTGACTATATTCTAACTATTGCCGTATCTATCGCAAGTGGTGTAGATGCTATTTTTAGCCTAATTCCAATACAATATACTACCGATGGTATTGAAGTTAAGGTGGCAATGATTGTATTACTCATAGTTCTTAATCTACGCGGGATGAAAGAGTCAATATACGTACTCATTCCACTATTCTTAGGTTTCCTTATCACTCATTTATTTATCATTACTGCCGGTATCCTTCACCATGGCACAGCAGTCTTTAGCGTCGTCTCAAATGGAAGGAAAGAAATGAGTATGATGTCTGGAAGTATTGGAATATTTGCTTCAATGGCTTTATTGCTTAGAGCATATTCTCTGGGAGGTGGTACTTATACTGGTCTGGAAGCCGTATCAAATAATGTAAGCATGCTAGCTGAACCACGAGTTAGAACTGGTAAACTAACCATGCTTTATATGGCAATATCACTGTCATTAACCGCTGGTGGGATTATTTTACTCTATATACTTTGGCATGCCACACCTGAACCCGGAAAAACTCTTAATGCCGTTGTATTTAACAAAATCCTGCATTCCATGGGAATTGGTAGTTTTTGGCTGCTTCCACTAATATTATTTTTTGAAGCTGGATTACTGTTTGCTGGAGCTAATACTGGATTTTTAGGCTGTCCGGCAGTTATGGCTAATATGGCAGTGGATAAATGGCTTCCACGTCAGTTTCGTGAATTATCCAGCCGTTTAGTAACGCAAAATGGTATCCTGATCTCGGGAATAGCCGCAATAATAATTTTGATCTGGGCTCATGGCCGGGTTTCTACATTAGTTGTATTATATAGCATTAATGTATTTCTTACTTTTTCTATGTCGCTATTAGGATTATCTGTATACTGGATAAAAAGCCGTAAAACCAAGGCAAACTGGCTCCGCCGCTTATTCGTATCATTACTTGGTTTTATTATGTGTGCTTCAATTTTAATTATTACCACCTTAGAAAAATTTACTGAAGGTGCCTGGCTAACTCTGGTTATTACAACTTGCGTTGTAACCTTTTGTTTTTTTGTGCGTAATCATTACAAAAATGTAAGTAAAAAACTGGCTGAAGCAGATAGGGTTTTTGCCAAGCATTTTAATGAAATTGACCTAAAAAGTCATGCTACATTGCCAATTACTGATAAAAATGCTAAAACTGCAGTATTTTTTGTAACAAAACATTATGGAGCTGGTCTCCATGCCCTACTTTGGGTTAGGCGTTTATTTCCAGGTGTATTTACAAATTATATCTTCCTAACTTCAGGGGAAATTGATTCAGCCACCCTGGCCAATGACGAAGTATTTAAAAACCAATACCGTAAAGACTTAAACACTATAGTAGAGAAATACAAGTTCTTTTGCAGCGAAAATAATCTGGAATCTGAAGGTTTATTTAGTTACGGGGTTGATGAAATTGCCGAATTAATAAAATTAACTGAATATGTTCAGCAGGATTATCCAGATTGCGTATTTTTTGCCAGCAAACTGGTATTCGTTGATGAAACATGGTGGAGCCGATTATTGCATAATAACACAGTAACTGTGCTGCAAAGGCAACTCCACCTGCAGGGTAAACAAATGGTTATTTTACCAATGAAAATATAGAGGAAATACATAATGTTAAAAACTGCTATTACTCCAACCAGGCTTGAGGACTATCCAGAGTGGTACCAGCAAGTAATTATTGCTGCTGATTTAGCTGAAAGCTCAGCAGTACGTGGCTGCATGGTTATTAAACCGTGGGGGTATGCCATATGGGAAAACATTCAGGCATACCTGGATAAAAAATTTAAAGCAACTGGTCATGTTAATGCTTATTTCCCACTACTAATACCACTTAGCTATTTGGAAAAAGAAGCCGAACATGTAGATGGTTTTGCTAAAGAGTGTGCGGTTGTAACTCACCACAGATTAAAAGCCGATGGCAATGGTGGATTAATTCCAGATGGTGAACTGGAAGAACCGTTAGTTATCCGCCCTACATCGGAAACCATTATTGGTGAATCTTATGCTAAATGGATTAAATCATACCGTGATTTACCAATTTTAATTAATCAATGGGCTAATATTATTCGTTGGGAAATGCGTACCAGATTATTCCTTCGAACCTCTGAATTTTTATGGCAGGAAGGTCATACTGCACATGCAACCAAAGCGGAAGCAGTCGCAGAAACCTTAATGATTCTTGATTTATATGCCAAGTTTGCCGAAGAGGTTTTGGCTATACCTGTAATTAAAGGGGTGAAACCTGTATTTGAACGCTTTCCTGGAGCTGTTGATACATACTGTATTGAGGCCATGATGCAAGATGGTAAGGCACTGCAAGCCGGTACATCACACTTTCTCGGACAAAACTTTGCTAAAGCTTCAAATATACAATTTCTAACTAAAGAAAACCAACTTGAGCATGCCTGGACAACCTCATGGGGAGTCACTACCAGGTTAATTGGTGGCATAATCATGACCCACAGTGATGACGATGGTTTAGTTTTACCGCCAAGAATAGCACCTATCCATATAGTCATTCTACCAATTTATAAAAATGATGCTGACAAAGTTAGTGTTTTAGAATATTGCACAAAATTACAGCAATCACTGAGTGGGCAAATGTTTCATGGGCTAAATCTTTTGGTTCATATTGATGATAAAGATATCCCTGGTGGTGAGAAAAAATGGGGCTGGATTAAAAAAGGTGTTCCACTTAAATTAGAAATAGGCATGCGTGATATTGAAAAAAATAGTTTCTTTGTGACACGTCGTGATCAAGCACACAACGAAAAACAAAGCTTTACATTGGAAGAATTTGTTAAACAAGCCGTTTCATTACTTAATAATATTCAACAAAATTTATTTAATCGGGCATTAGATTACCAAGTTAAAAATAGTCAGGACGTTGACGACTTAATCGGGTTCAAAGCCGCGTTTTCTGAAAATAAAACTGGCTTTGTAACTTGTTATGCCTGTAACGATATTACTATCGAAGAATATATAAAGCCACTGCAAGTAACTGCAAGGTGTATGCCGTTAACCCAGGGAAATCAAACTGGAACCTGTATATTTACTGGCAAGACAGGAAGTCAGAAAATTATTTTTGCAAAATCGTATTGATGTTATACTGGGTTCCAAATTTAAACGTTAAGATTGCCACGCTAACGCTCGCAATGACGGGGCAGAGATTGCCACGCTCCGCTCGCAATGACATAAGGCTTCGCTCGCAATGACGTATCCCGCCACGCTTATACTCGCAATGACCGCTTTGATTGGAATAAATTCTGCCAATGCCGCAACCCAGGTAATGGAAGCATTGGCTGATAATGTACAAACCAGCTTACATGATCAGGTATCAAACCCTATTCGTCCACATCTGGTGTTCAGTAATCAGGATAAAGCTAATGCCTGGCTAAAGGATATGTCCAATCGCCTGAGTAAATGGCTAAAAGATGATGAATATTTAAAAACTGGGTATCTAACTATAATTCAATATGAGGCTGCGCGTGCAGACCTTGATCCACAAATTGTACTAAGCCTAATTACGGTTGAAAGCAGATTTAATAATTTTGCCATATCACCTGTGGGAGCCATAGGTTTGATGCAAATCATGCCATTTTGGCAGTTGCAAATTGGCACTACAGAACAAAATCTGTTTGATGTGCAAACTAATTTGCGTTATGGTTGTACAATTCTGCGTTATTATATACAGAAGGAAAAGGATATTTCAGGCAAAAAGGGTATTATAGATGAGAAAGTAATTTTAGACCGCGCTTTAGCTCGTTATAACGGCAGCATCGGTAAAACCTGGTATCCAGAACTAGTCAAGCAAGCATACGATAGCTACTGGACACCATATCCGGTTATGACAATGAAAGGTAAGCAAGTAGTTACTATTGATTATACAAATTAACCATGTCACAGAGATTCCCGCCTCCGCGGGAATGACAAACTTGCGGGGAATGACAAACTTGTGCGGGAATGACTTCCCCACCCCGTCAGGCACAGCCTGCCACCCCTCCAGAGGGGAATTAAGACTAGCTGGTGAATTGGGCGCGGTATTTAATCATTCCTCTGGTATCTAACATCCTGGCACTAATTACATCGTTCAAGGTTGCATCACCATTTTTTATTATTATAGCTTTTTGGTATTGCTCAAGCGCTGTTTTATAATCCCCATTGAGATAAAATGTATTGCCCAAAGCATAAAAATATTTCTGCTTATTATTTAAGCCAATATCGGCATATAATGATACTTGTCTGAGCCAAACATCTACATCATCTGGATATGTCTGACCCAAGTAATCCAATTTTTTGCTGGCTATAGTATACTGCTTAGAGCCAAGATATAAATCTACCTGCCCCAACCACAACGATTTATATGTTGGGTAACTACTCAGCGCATCTCCAAAAACCTTATCTGCAGCCTTGTAATTTTTGGCAGCTATTAGAATCTGCGCCTTTAAACTTAAAACTACAGGATGAGAAACGAAACTACCTGAACTTATTTTTGCTAAACTAGTCGCAGCCCCAATAAAATTTTGACTTACAAAATGAGCATAAGCTAATCCATAATATTGCGCATCTAAACTTGTGTATTTTTTACTGGCTATTGATTGATTATAAAATAATATTGCTGCAGGAGCTAATAATTGTCTAGTTCGACATTTTTCACGTATAAGTAAAAAGCTTACACTATCCGGGCGCATTTTTACCCGTAAACCACGTGCCCGATTTTCTGCTTCACTAATTCTAGCCGTAGTTACTGGATGAGTACGCAGAAATTCATAAGCGCCACTATCATTAAATTTATTCGCATCTTGAAGGTGCTGAAAAAATGCCGGCATTGCATTGGGATCAAATCCCGCCTTATACATTATGCCTTGTCCAACCCGATCCGCCTCTCGTTCAAAATCACGCGAGAAAGATAACATATTTTGTATTGCCATACCTTGCCCGCTATTTATGGCAATAATTGCGGCTGCCGGATTAAATGCAGCTAATAATCCACCCGCTAAAACACCCGCAAGAGCTAGCCATTGATTCCGATTATAATTGGCAATGTTCCGAAAAATATGATGCTGTACAACATGGCCTATCTCATGCGACATTACTGAGGTAAGCTCAGCTTCAGATCTGGTAGTAAAAATCAGACCATTATACATACAGATATAACCACCTGGCAGTGCAAATGCGTTTATCTGCTTATCTTTAATTATATAAAAGTTAAAGTCGGCTCCGGCTAATGCAGAATAACTAACTAAGTTACCCCCCGTATCATTTAGGTAGGCTAAAACGTCATAATCATTTAACATATCCCCTGCTGCACCAATTTCCTGAATTACTTGTAAACCCAAAAAATTGGCCTCAGCCGGAGATAATGCAGCCCGGTCAGAATCACCGATATCTGGCAAATTGCCACTATATTCACTGGGAGCTGCACAACAGGTACCAGCAAAAGCACCAAATAAGGTTACATCAATTACCTGTTTTAAAAATCCACGCCGCTTTATATCAATAACTAATTCTTTTTGTGCCTGCGGCGTATCATGTCTGGCATTATATAAAGCTGCTATATATTTTTTTAACATACTCTTTGCCTTTGAACCCTGTACTTTGTTGTAACTTTAAGACGCAATCCTCATGTACTATATATACATTCCGGTTACTTTGTTAAAGTTATGCCGCGTCCAGAATTCAAATCCTTCGAGTCTTCATATATTTGAATCCTGTACTTTGATATAATTACTCCAACTGTTTTAACAAATCTGCTAAATATTTGGCCTGATGTTTGGTAAAATCCTTGTCCTGGGCACCAGAATATAGTGATATATTAAGATCAGTTACTGTTGGTGTTTTGGATACCAATTTTACAGTATACATTGCTTTGGGTATTTGTAAATTACTTTTACTACTACCAAACCAGCGATCAAGAAACCCTGGTTCGGGATTATCAACCTGCGATTGTAATGGATAAACATAATACTCTCCAAGACTTCGATTTTTATCGGTTACACCCAAACCAACACGCTCTAAAGCCAAACCAGATCTCCACCACGCCCGATCAAATGTATCATTAATTACCAATGTCGAACCCTGCAATGATGCAGCTTTTGGTGCAGTTGGAGCAGCCTGTGCTACCACTTGCGATTCAACCTGTTTTACTTGTTCTTTACTTAAACCAGCAAAAGCCATAAATTTCATCAAAAATTCGAGTTCCAGCTTAGGATTAGGCGGCATCGGCATCCAAATTGGCACTTGATTATCTGAATTATTAACCCGAATAGATTGACCAAGATACTTGGCGCATCCGGCATATACTTCATTCATTTGATAAATAGTGACAAATACCTGAGTATCCCCATTATTCTGCCATAAATTTACCCGAAACATAAACTGTGACTGCAACGAATACATGCTACCCCAACCAACCCAGTCAAAGAAAGCCCGCACATCATTTTCTTTCACTATATTATTCTTTGAAACCCAATCAGTTTGAATTATACCAACCGTCTGATTCTGATATTTTATAGATAGTCCTGCCTGATTAAGATATGCCTCCATCATAGGCCATACCTGATTCACCGCTTTGCCCTTTATTACAAGATAACGCTCACTTCCACCTTGTATAATTTGCATATCTTTAACTTGATTCAGATGATATCCTTCGCTCACCGCACCTGCTGGCAACATTTTTAAACCACCACTAACATCCGGCGAACTAAGCCCAGGCGGTACTGTCAAATCAGAAGTTGGACGCGCAGAGCCCCCAGAATAGTCGAAAGCTGAACCCATGTTGGAACATGCAGCTAACATCAGTAAAGTAACAAAAGCCAATATACTTATTATTTTTTTAAACACTTCTAAGAAACAAAATGTTTCTTTACACCATAATATGGATTCCCGCATACGCGGGAATGACGCAGCAACTTTAAACATTTTATTCATTTCAGATCCATTAATACTAATTTCATTTGTTCTTGTGAAGACACACTCAGCGGTAACAATGGTAGCCGTACCATTTCATGCCTGGTAATGCCATTGACAGATAATGCCCACTTTAGGGCAACTGGATTAGACTCCAAAGACAATGCTTTGTATAAACCTAAAAATTTGTCATTTAGCTCAGTTACTAATAATTTATTCCCAGATAAGGCATTTGAGATTAATTCCTTAAATTTATCCGGGAATAAATTACTGGCAACTGAAATTACTCCATCACCACCATTCAAAACAAACTCCGCGGAGGTCTTGTCATCACCTGAGTATACCGCAAAATTTGGCCCCCTACCTTCGAATAAGCCAGAAGCTCGGGTAAGATTTCCAGTAGCATCTTTTATACCCACAATATTTGCATGATCTTTGGCTAGTCTTAAGACTGTTTGATTATCTAAATCACAGACGGTACGACCAGGAATATTATACAAAATAATTGGACGCGTACTTGTTAGAGCAATAGTTTTAAAATGCTGGTACATCCCCTCTTGTGTTGGTCGCACGTAAGCTGGAGTAGTAACCAGATAAAAGTCAATTCCCGGGATAGCATTTAATTTTTTAGTGAACTCTACTGCGAAACTAGTTGCTATATCATTAAATGCCATAATAATTTTAGCGTGGCCCTGGTTTATTTTTATGATATGTGAAACAACTGCAATTTTCTCATCAGGGTCAAGCAGTGAACCTTCACCAGTAGAACCAGCAACTACCAAACCTTCAATGCCATTTTTAATTTGAAATTTAATCAGATTGGTTAAAGAATCAAAATCAATCGCACCATCTTGGTTCATTGGTGTGACTATGGCTGTTATAACCCCACGAAGCATTATGTCCCCTTATATTTAATGTTAAAATTTAGTGCATAGATTCCCGCCTGCGCGGGAATGACATCAATGTTTTTTCTTTTTTTGCCGGATAGACGATTTCGAAATCATCGGTTTCACAATATCTGTAGTATACAGATGAATATTTTTAATATTGATTTTAGGACTAAATAAATCACCAGATACCGTGACTGGTATCAATACTGAATTTATTTGCTCATCGTTACGTGGTAGTGCACTTTTAATTGATAAAGCATAATTTATTTTGGCATTATCAAAATCTACCATTCCATTACCAGTAGCGATCACATATTTAGATGAAAAACGAACCTGACCATTCTTACTTACGCCATTAGTAAAGTTAAAACTAGATTGCAACTGTTCAAAATTAGTAGATTTTTTATTGGTAAAATTCATTCCGTCAGGATTAACAAATAGATTAAAATCTACCCCTTGAAATGCACCATGTGTTGCGCCAATGGAAATAATACCATTTAAATTATGATATAAATCATTATAAGAATGCATTCCCGGTACAGAGATATCAGCAACGAGATTCGCCTGTCCACTAATTGCCTGAACATCAAATAAATCGCTAAACATGTCCTGTAAATTAACATTATTAATTATTTGTTTAGAACTGACATTAAATTCATTTTCTCCAATTTTCTGAATTTTAGCGCGCCCACTCAAAACACCTTTATACACATCCGCACGAATTTTATTTACATTTAAGGTATTATCTACAACCACAAACTGTGTTATCAGGTTATTTAAATTAATCCGGTCTAATGCGAAATGTTTAATAACCAGATCTCCATCAACATCAATTAGAGAAAGCCAATCAAATGGTAGCCGGCTCTTATCATATAATAACGGCAAAAGTTTCTCTTTATTAACTTTTATTCTAGATAAATCCAGGTCATCCATATTTCCAGATAAAATTAAATGTGGCTTATCCTGATTATAGAATTGCATTTTTAATTTTAATGGAGCATCATTCAAATTACCAACAAAATTAAGATCTAATAACTTTTGTCTTGGAAAGTAACTACAACCACCCGATAATTGCCCACTAAATTTACTCGTTGCAAAATTTGGTAACAGCAGGCTAAGTTTATTATCACAACTACCCGCGATAATAGATACAGCAGACTCACTATACTTTATATCACTTAAGTTTGAAATTAGTTCCAGCTTGTTGCTATTATACGATACCGTATAATTGGTATCTATCTTATCAATAGATAACCCAGTATAATTATTTGAAGAAATCTGATTAATTGCAACATGAATATCATGTGTAATTAGCTCGCTACCTGATTTCATATTTACTTGCAACCCATTTGCACCTGCTCCGGCAAGGGTAAAAAACATCTCATCCACATTTATATCACTCTTGTAATCATTACTATTTATAACCCCGTCCGCCTTGGATAAAGTTAGGCGTGGTGATGCCATATCATACATGGCATTAGAGTTTAATTTCAACTGAAAATTCTGTCCATTATACAATCTGACCTGAAAATCACTAAACCTGATTTTATTTTGAATAATATCCTCTAATTTACCTCTGATTACAGTATATATTTTTTTGTCATCAAGTTTAAAGCCAAGTTCAAAATTGGCATGAGCACCAACTTGACGAATTTTAATTGAACCTTCACTAAGTTTGTATAAAATATTATCACCAACAGCATGAATCCCATAAACATCAAATTTGGTAATTCGACTAAATACATCACTTCTTGCATTTGATAAATTGAATATATTTCCGGTATTTGCTTTTTTTATTATATTAGCTTCATTAATCTCAACATTATTTAATGCCATTCGCCGAACTTTATATCGTGCAAAGACCAGATCCAACCATGATAACTGACAATTCATATCCTTTATCTTAAATAATGGGTCATAACTCTTGGTGTCAACTTCTAAATCCTCAAATCCCAAACTTAACCCATGCCAGAACTTTGGTGCGACATGTCCTACTACTTCAACATGATAATTATTACTATCAAACTGTTCAATAATTAACTGCTTAACCTTATCTTCGTCAAATAAATAAAAGAAGAAAAATATTGGTAATACCACAAAAATAAAGGCTAAGACTACAAGTAGCCAATAGACTAGCCTGATTTTATGCTGATGTAGTTTTAAGTATTTGCCTAATTTTTTCATATCTTAATTTTTACCTAAATTATCTTTTTAGAGCACAGATTGCTACGCTTTGCTCGCAATGACGAAAAGCACTGATTGCCGCTCTTTGCTCGCAATGACGAAAAGCGGGAATGACTTCCCCACCCCGTCAGGCACACAGACGCGTCTGTGCGCCTGCCACCCCTCCAGAGGGGAATTACCTGAGCGGGAATGACATCTAAGCCAATAACTTTGTATATTTTTCATGCAGATTCTTAACTTGTAATTCCAGATCATGCAGCGTTTTATTATTATCCAGCACATAATCAGCAAGACCCAATTGCTCTACTCGCGGCATCTGATTATGTAACACCGCCAGAACTGTTTCCAGACTCCAGCCATTACGCTTCATTACCCTATTAATAATAGTATTCTCGTCACAATCAACAAAGATACTTTTATCTACGTACCGGTGGTATAAAGACGACTGAAATAATAACGGTACAACAATTACCGTATACATACTCTTAGTCTGGCTAACCCTTACCACAACCTCATTAAAAATCAATGGATGTAATATTGATTCTAACTTATGCTTTTCTATCACATCGTTAAATATTAATTCACGCATTAGTGGTCTGTTCAATGCTCCATCGGCAGTTATATACATCTCTCCAAATACGTCAAGAATATTCGGCATGGCAGTTCCGCCAGAACTAGTTATTTCATGACTTATTACATCTGTGTCAATAACGTTAATTCCCAAATTGGCAAAATATGTGGCAACCAAAGATTTGCCACTGCCAATTAACCCGGTTAAACCAATTTTATGTGTCATAAATGAAACAACACTAAATTTATATATTTTCCACCTAAAGCAACTATCAAACCAGCAATTCCTAAAAATGGACCAAATGGTATATGACCCGCTACATTTCCATTAAGGTGTAATTTACCAGTTAATTTCGCTATGATATAGTACATAATTCCAAGCATAGATGAAATAAGTAAAACCACAACAAATGCCTGATAACCAGTCCAAGCTAAAATTGCGGCAAGAAATTTAAAATCACCATAACCTATTCCATCACGCTTGGTTACCAGTTTAAACAGCCAATAAACCAACCATAAGGAAACATAACCAATCGCCGCTCCAAGTACCGCATTTGCCAAACTTAATGACAAAATACCGTTTATATTGACTATCAAACCCAACCATAACAAGCTTAAGGTAAGCTCATCAGGCAATATCATGGTATCAAAATCAATCAAAATTAAGCTGATAACAAAACTTATAAACACCAATAGCGCTGGCAATAAAATCACATCACTTGAAATATACCCGGCTATTACAAACAATACTCCTGTCATTAACTCAACAAATGGATAGCGTACAGATATTTTAGTTTGACAGTGATGACATCGGCCATTAACAATGAAGTACCCCAAAAGTGGAATATTTGCCCAAAATGGAATTTTGGTCTTACATGCCGGGCAATGCGAAGCTGGATGGATTAAATTAATTGGATCGTATGGGCATACTATATCCACACTCAACTGCTCTTTACTCTCATTATGCCATTTACGCTTTAACATTACAGGTAAGCGGTAAACTACTACATTTAGAAAACTACCTATAATTAAACCCAAAAACAGTAAAACAACACCACGAAGTAAAAAACTATTTTGAAAAATAAAGGCAAATAATTCAGCCATGATCAATCACTCCCTTCAATATATATCCCAATAACCGTTTAGTCAGTTATTCTAGCTGTATATTATACCATATCTATAAGACGGTGATTTTGACGCGCTCAACCCAATAATTTCCCATACTTATAACTTCAAATATCAAATTTTGCAATTTAAAACAAACCCCAACATTTGGAATCCCGTGTAACACCTTTAGTACCAGTCCATTTACGGTTTTTGCATCATTAGACATTTTAATATCCAAATTATATGTGTCATTAAGATCCCGAAGTAACATTGTACCGTCAACAATAATATTATTATCAACAGTTTTTATAGATAATGTTTTTTGCTGAGGAGACTCTGTCGTAAAATTGCCAAAAACCATTTCTAGCATGTCCTCTAAACATGCAATCCCTAAGACATCACCGTATTCATTAATTACCACAAAAATTCGCGTCTTTTTACGGCTTGAACGATTAATCTGCTTCACAATCGACATAAAGTCGTTTATAAATTCAATCGGTCTAACTATTTGTGTCAATGCTTCTTTAGTTAAATTATCGTGTCCTAAAGATAAAATATCTTTTACATGAATAAAGCCAATGATGTTATCTATCGTATCTTCATATACAGGCATTCTTGTATGATGACTTGTATATATTTGCTTATATATTGCCTGAATATTACCATTTAAGTTTAATGCCTCAACCATACGTAATGGGATTAAAATTTCCTTAATTGTGAGGCTATCCAATTTCATTGAGTTTAATAAAATTGAACGATGCTTGTCTTTTAATGGTGAACGTTTATCTGCAATAATCGCTTTTAATTCTTCCAAAGATGCTGCATCTTCAGTTGCTTTTATAAATCTTGTAAAAAAGTAGACTATCTTATCTATTAGCCAAATTACAGGCTTGCAAATAAAAAATAAATAATAAGAAGGTAGCGCAATTATTTTTAAAACTAAGGTTGGATTTCTGGCTGCAATCACCTTTGGCATTGCTTCAGAAAAAATAATGATGAATAGTGCGATGCCTAATGTGGTAAAAGGTAAAATAACATGCATATCGAACCTATTAGCGATAATCTTAGTCGCCAATACTGTAGCTAATATGGTGAACATCGCATTGAATAAGCTGTTGCCAAATAAACTAAAAATTAGTACCTTTTCTAGTTCTTTTTTTAATAAATACGCATAACGTGCCCAAATTTTTTGATCTTTTAACGCTTCTAGTTTATGTTCAGATATGGCAACTGCAGCAGTTTCCAGCAAAGAAAACAAACTGCCTATAAGTAAGACCAGCAGTAAAATCAGGACTGTTAGTATTTCTGAATTTATTCTCATTTACATTGATACACATATAATTTTTTTGTACATATCACAGCTTACATCATCACTTGTCATTGTTATCAAATGTGAATTTTGAGCAGGCTTTAATGCAAGAGCCAGTCCACGTAATTTATTCGTTTCTGATTTCCACGCATTACCCGCAGTACCGCAATTATCTATATTATACATTCTGTCACCATTTAGCGGCAATCCAGTCCAGGCGGCCTCATCGCCAATTGTCTGATTGATACAATTTGTTCCAATGCAATTATAGATATTTGCCAACAAGTTAGTGGCAGTAGCTTGCTTATATGACGTACTCCACACTCTTTGATGGTATACACCTGGCATCACACTATAATATGTCTGTCCACCAATTAAGACCCAACGTAAGTACGGGGTTCGGTCTCTTGTATCGTACATTAAAGCCTGGTATTCATATCCATTTTGTGGGTTATTTTTATCCACCCGGCAAAAATGGTCGGCAGAACCAGTACCCGCTTTATCTGTGAGCAAACCTTCTGCCCTTGGATACTCAATTTTTCCGCTTACCGCTGTATTAGTTAAAAATACTGAAGCCAGCCATCTCTCCACTTTAAAACTAACCCCAAGCTCTTGTGATTTTTTTTTACTACTATCGTTATATTCATAGTTCATAACTGTAGAATTAGAAATCGGGCCGGATTCTGCAAATTTGTGGTTGGTTTTTAACTCAATTGTTACAAAACAACTCCCACCTGATGCCAAATCTTTATCGCAGGTACTGGTTTGAGTTAGTGGCGCGCTCTCATCCTTAAACCCCTTAATTACCAGCTGGGTTACTGGTTGAAGGCCAATATTGGTAAATGTAATCGTTTGTTTTGGTCGGCTTAAGTTTGGCAACTTAGTATCAATTACAAGATTAATATTTTTAGGCGTAGTCTGAATGACGGCCTTGGATAGATCAGGTGCACTACTTACGTTATTGTCTGTTGCATTAAGGCAAGCACTTAGTAATAGCGGAATAAACAAAATGCAGCTAAATCGTTTTATCATTTGTCAACTTTACATAATTAGTGCCAAGATCTAGAACGTATGGCTGAACCCTAGAGCTCCTGAAGCTTGATTGAATAAATATTGATTCGTGGCATTAACCGGGTTTGCTCCCTTAATTAAAGAACATCCAGTTCCGCAATAGGCTATGTTTTGTACAGTATTGCCATACCATTCCTGACCAAAGTTAAGGAACACAATCGTTCTAGGTGTAATATTCCAATCCAGCTCGGCTACAACCTGCTGGTATCCCGAATTTGGAATGTAATTGGCAGTCCCTGCTGCTACACTTGTGATATTACCACCGTACATCAAGTTATTACCATACATATATCCAAGTTTTGGCGTCCACTGCCCTAAATGCCAGCCAACGGTGCCGCCCATCTCCTGTGTTTGATACTGGTTATTGGTTAAACCCTGATAATTATAGCCTGTGTTAGTAACATAATTATTCCATGAACCACCAGATGTGGCCCAACCAGCCCAACCTAAACCACTTGTAGTTTGTAAACCCAAACCAACAATCAGGCCATCTGGATCATTGTAACCTAATTCAAGACGATTAGTGTATGCATTTTGATAGCATGCATTAGGAGTAGAACTCGAACAAACGTTAGAAGAAAGATCCGTAGAATAGCTACCTACGTTCTGAAATACCCAGGTCCCAAGCTTAACTGAAAAGTTACCACCTTCCCAACCGGCTCCTATACTATACACACCGCCAGCGTAACTAGCATTTAATCCACCATTAAAATTGGTAGAAGTATTAATTGAGGATACACCTTGCAGACCACTACTTTGAAATGAGTATGCACCAGCAATACTAAGCCCATACCAGGTTGGTGAATCATAACGTATTGTGGTTGGCATTAATTGATTGACACGTGAATAATTATTAAATCCATTTACACCATTGTTGTGGTTATATAAATCGACGGCACCCATACTAGAACGCATATAATTGGATAAATTACCCAGACGAATCCGTCCCCATGTACCCTGTAACCCAAGATATGATTCACTGGAGGCCAATGTATTTATCTCATTGACAATCCGGCCACTCTGACTAAACGAGGAGGAATTATTTGGGTTCGGGGTTATCAACCCACCACCAGTAGTATTGTAATATGCTTGGCCGGAGGTTAAATCCAGGTATTGCTCAACCTGCCAGATAGCAGACGTCTGACCATAAACCTGATCATAACCACGAATACCAAAATATGAACCAAAATCCTGAATATTGCTATTGTTGGGAACAGTAGAATTTTGAAATCCATCCTCTTCAACGCCAACAGCTACACGTCCGTATAAACTTACATCTGCCATAGATACAGAAGCTGCGGCCGTCAATACTACTGCCAAAAACTTTTTCTTCATTAATTAACCTTTTTTAAAAGCCATACAATTGCTAATTAGCTAAGCGCCTTCAAGTGGCGCCAGGAAGTAAACCACATGGGTAATACCAGCTAAAATAAAGTATAACCACTTACGGTCATTGTATGAAATAAACAGTAAGTGGTTACAATATAGTGAAAATTAGGCTGTATTGTAGCACAACTTTATTCTATCTTAAATATTATTTCATAAATAATGTCATCCTCGCGAATGCGGGGATCTAGTAATGAGATTCCAGCCTGCGCGGGAATGACAAATACCGCGGGAATGACATGTTGCACACAGGGAGTGACATAGTTTGTGGGCATGACGCCTAATATAAATAACTAAACATAATTTGTCCGGCATAAATATTACCTCCAGCTGGAGAAGATGTTGGTTGATAACCTAGAGATGAAAATATGGTAAAGCCCTTAACCTGTGGAATTGAATAGCTCATTGTTAAATCATACTCAGCCGTAATTGGAAATGCACTTGTATCATAATAAGCATAGCTTGGTGTAATAATTAGACTATTATCAAAAAATGATAATGGCATGGCTAGTTTATATGCCGAACCTGCAGATTTTTCTATCATACCTTGCAACCAACTGCTCGTAAACAATGGATCTGATGAGTATTGGTAAGTATAGGGTGATACCATCCCTCCGCCAGCATAAGCATTACTTGGCCCCCAAATATTGTTATAATCCAGCTGCACTCCAAGCCAGTCATATTTCATAGCCAGCTGCAAACCAACCATATTACTTTGTACGTCACCATATCCATTATTATAAAATACATTATTTGTTGTACCACCCTCCATTGCTGCCTGAGCTCCAATAATAAAGCTCAAATCCTTGTTTGCAGATAATTTCAGATTTGAATCAGCATACAATAAGTTGGCGTACTCACTAAATTGGTAACCCCAGAAACGAAAACCAAAATTATTCGTCTGGTTAGTATATGAGGCACCCAAAGCAATAGTTCCATCACTACCTTTATCAACTATATTGGCAGTTCCAGTTCCATAATCGAATGTCCTATTATATAGCGTTTGCTGGCTAAAACCGGTTTCCCCAACCAATTGAGAATCGTTAAATGCCAATCCAGTTATCATCCAACCACCACCAGGATGAAGATTAAACGAAGCCCCTTGATAGGTAACCAGATTTAAATTATCATTTTGATAATAGGTAAGCCATGGGCTGTTATTAATGCCAATATACCCGGCATCAACCTGCACTATATTACTATATTTATATTCAGCAAAAAGCTCTTGTGGGGTAATTTGTTGATTGGCAGGCAATATCTGTCCGGCACTATTCTGGGGATTATAAGGCAACGGGCTGGTAGCAAACGGATTCATGATAGTTAAAAAACCACCAAAAGAAAACCCGGCAAGCTGCCCGGTTTGACCAAATATATTTGCACCGTAGCCATAATCAGAAATATATTGCGAATTTATGTATGAGGCCACACCCATTGCATTCCAGGTACCATCCGCAAATAGTTTTTCGGCAAAATTTTGACTAGCCATAGCACTTTCACTGACATGTTGGGTACCACCAAGGCTAGGCATGCCGATATACGGATTTTGCGTATAAGCTTCTCTGCCTATATAGCTTCCAGCTGGTGTTAAGTCTTGATTTTCTTCAGCTTTGACTATGGTATCACCATCAGCCACAGCATAATTGACAAGAAGAATTAATATACAAAGGAGGATTTTTTTCATCATTAACTTCAATATAACCTTAAAAAACGCAGTTAATTAATTAACTGCGTTTTTTAAGGTTAACAGACGTTATTATAAATGAAAATATTAGTTCTCGTCCTTTTATTAGTTACCACCTGTTACCAGTATACTAACTGAGATTCCTAAACTAAGGAAAAAGTCAAAGCAACTGCAACATGAAGAAAGTGGTATAATCACGCGATTAATATTAATAATAAATGGATTCCCGCATGCGCGGGAATGACAAAAAAGATTGCCGCGCTTTGCTCGCAATGACAGAGTCTACACGGAAATGACAGATGAGCTGTAATTACACGTTAACATAGGAATTACATATGAGTAATCACATGGTTGTTTTTGAACAAGTATGCAAAAAATACCCGGGGAACATTACTGCAGTTGAAAATCTATCCTTCAAAATTGAGCGGGGGGAATTAGTATTTCTGGCTGGACATTCAGGTGCTGGAAAATCAACCATCCTAAAGCTAATTGCAGGGATTTTGACTGCCACAGATGGTTTGATTTTGGTAAATGGGATAGATTTATCTCAAACTAATCAAAATCATCGAACTTTTATCCGTCAACACATCGGTTTTATCTTTCAAGATCATAAAATTTTATTTGACCGTAGCGTATTTGATAACGTTCGTTTGGCTTTGGATGTACTTGGCTATAAAGAAAAAGAACTCAGAAACCGTGTAACCAAAGCTATTGCAAGTGTGGGCTTAGAACATAAAATACATGCTATGCCACAAGAACTATCTGGTGGTGAACAACAACGCTTGTGTATCGCCCGCGCTGTTGTACATAGACCAAAAATTTTAATCGCAGATGAACCAACTGCCAATCTTGACCGGGGAAATGCACTCAGAATACTGGAATTATTTAAAATGTTTCATAAAGCTGGAGTTACTATTATTATTTCAGCGCATGATGAAAATATCCTGAGTGATTATGGTAAACGTATTATTCGTATCAATCAAGGTCAATTGGGAGGTTAAGCTAGTATGAAAACAATCAGTCTGCATTTTCGGGGTTTTATTTTAGCATTAGGCAAAATATTAAAACATCCATTTGAACATCTATTAAATATTCTAACTTTAGCCGTTATTATCACTGCCCTTGGTTCAGTTTTGGTTATTAGTAAAAATATCAGCCTTTTGCAAAAAAATAATATGAATTTCCCACAGATAGTTATCTACCTAAAAGATAATGCCGGGCAAAATGATATTTCTGCTGTAGAAGCAGCAATTAATAAATTTAATTCCAAAATTATAAAAAATTATCAGTTTATTAGTAAAACTGAAGGTCTAAGTGAGTTACAAAAAGACGAGTCATTAAAACAAATTGCATCAGACGTAATTAGCAGTAATAATAATCCAATTCCAGACGTTTTAATTATTAATACAAATACCGCGGATAACCATCGATTACAAATGCTGGTAGATAAAATAGGTAAACTAGACATGGTTAGTGATGTACAGATGGATACGAATTATGCAAGTAAAGTAGAGAATTTAGTTAAATTTATTAGCAAAATCTCCCACCTCTTACAAATTGCATTCTCAATAATTTTAGTTATTGTAATTTATAACCTGATAAGACTGCAAATGCTCTTACGAAAGGATGAGATAATTGTTTCACGCCTAATTGGAGCTTCAGATAGTTTTATTATGCGCCCTCTGGCCTATTATGCGGTACTACAAATAATAATTGCCACAGCCGGGGCCATTTATATGAGCAATTTATTTGTAATTTACCTAAACAATATGTTTGCAAATCTAGGTAGCTTATTTGGTAGTAATTTCAGGCTTTATCCACTGGATTATATACAAATGCTACAAATTACCGGAATCTTGGTGTTATTTGGTGTTTTTGCCGTATTTTTAGCTGTACGCTGGGTTTTTCGGGATAGCTACATTGCATAGACCTTATCAGTTAGCTGATTTTGATTATGATTTACCTGCTGATTTAATTGCTAAAGAACCAACCCAAAAGCGTGATTCTAGCCGTCTATTAGTAGTTAATGATAATCAGTTAATCGAAAAACAATTTTCTGATATAGCTGATTATATAGATAAAAATGATTTATTAGTTTTTAATAATTCAAAAGTGCTAAAAGCCCGACTCTTTGGACATAAACTAAGTGGTGGTAAAATTGAAATTTTGATTGAACGCATATTGGACAATAAAAATATCATTGCCCATGTTCGCTCAAACAAAACTATTCATATTGGTCTAATAATTTTGCTACCTGAAAATATAAAAATTCAGGTAACTGAACTTTTAGATGGATTATTCAAACTACAATTTGAACAAGCATTAGATATTATAAAGTATTTGGATAAGTTTGGACATATCCCACTACCACCATATATAGATAGAGCAGATGAGAAGCTAGATATGGAGCGCTACCAAACCGTGTATGCAAAACCGTACGGATCGGTTGCGGCGCCAACTGCGGGCTTACACTTTTCTCCAGAGCTATTAGCCAAAATTGAACAAAAAGGAATAAAAACTGCATTTATCACACTGCATGTTGGCTCCGGTACTTTTAAACCGGTTAGTGTAACAGATATAAAATTGCATAAAATGCATAGTGAATATTACTCGGTAGATGAAACAACTATTGAATTAATCGGGCAGGTGCGCTCTGTTGGTGGCAAAATAATTGCTGTAGGGACAACAAGCCTTAGAACTTTGGAAACCATAGCAAACAATGGTCTGCACTCAGGAGATGGAGAAACAGATATTTTTATTACTCCAGGCTATAAATTTAAACTAGTAGATAAATTAATTACTAATTTCCATCTACCAAAATCAACATTACTTATGTTAGTCTCTGCCTTTGCAGGGATGGATAATATAAAAAACGCGTACCGCTTTGCCATAGAAAACAAATATCGTTTTTTTAGCTATGGAGACGCCATGCTGTTAACTAGAACGGAGTCAAAATGTTCCACACAAGTGTGACTACTCATTTCGGATTTAAAAACGTCGAAGAAAACCAAAAAGCTGGGATGGTTGCCGATGTATTTCATTCGGTTGCCAAAAACTATGACATTATGAATGATGTTATGTCTTTTGGGTTACACCGGATCTGGAAGAAATTTACTTTATTTACTTCAGATGTAAAGCTTGGCGATAAGGTGTTAGATATTGCTGGTGGCACTGGTGATATGACTCTTGGTTTTAAAAAAATAGTTGGTGAAAACGGCGAAGTCTGGCATACTGATATTAATTCATCCATGCTAAAAACCGGACGCGATCGGTTGATTGATAAAGGAATTATCACTCCACAGTGTCTATGTGATGCAGAAAAACTCCCATTCCCTGATAACTATTTTAATGCTATCTGTGTATCATTTGGCCTGCGTAATATGACGCATAAAGACTTGGCGTTAAAAGAAATGAACCGGGTTTTGGCCCCAGGCGGAGTACTTTTTGTACTTGAATTTTCCAAAGTGCATAAGCCATTAGAAAAATTGTATGATTTATATTCATTTAAATTATTACCATTTATGGGTAAAGTGATTGCCAAAGATCCAGAAAGCTATCAGTATCTGGCTGAATCCATTCGCATGCACCCAGATCAGGAAACGTTAAAACAGATGATGTTAGATGCCGGTTTTGATCAGGTAAATTATCATAACCTAACTTTTGGCATAACAGCATTACACAAAGGTTATAAATATTAGGCTAATTATGCTATTAAATCCAATTGCAATTAAATTAATTAATCTCATCTTGAAGGAAAACACTGGTAGTCGTAAACTACTGGCTAACCATCCAGGTAAATCATTTAAACTAATATTCCCTGGTTTTAGCGTTAGTGCTGCTTGTGATATTGATGGTTATTTAATTACTCCGGATTTGACCAATTATGATGTTATAATTAATATCCCCTTAGATAGTGCAACTTTTTTAATTGATAGAGATAAATTGGCTGTATATAAAAAAATGTCATTTAATGGTGATGCTGCTTTTGGTCGCGAATTATTGGAAACTCTCTCTAAATTGCACCTGGATGGGATGTATACTAAAGTAAACTCACCTCTTATGATAATAGCTCTTAATAAATTTACCGATTTAATCAAAATTATTACTGATTATCTTAAATTCCTTGCCAGTAACAGTAGTAATACACTTAAAGAATATTTAATGTACGAAACACAAGATATCATTACCAGATTTGAAAATGATCAATTTTGTAATGATGTTGATGAAATAAAACGCCGGAGTGAACATCTTGAACAACAAATAAAACAAGTAAAGGCTCCACTTAAATGACAATCTTGCGCCTTATTCATATAATCATTACGCTACATCGTTATGGTTTATATCAAATTTTAAAAAAAAGTGACCGAAGCAGCACATTTGCAGTTATTGTTGAAAGTTGTCTTTTTTTCATTCCCAAGACCGCGAAAGATAAAAGCTTACCTACTCGCACCAGATTGGCAATTGAACATTTAGGTCCGGTATTTATCAAATTTGGGCAACTTTTATCTACAAGACAAGATTTAATTGGTCCGGCCTATGTTGCCCAATTATCCAAATTGCAAAGCGCAGTACCACCTTTTGCGGGTAGTATTGCCCGCGCAATTGTGGAAAAGTCATTAGGCGCCCCACTGGATAGCGTATTTTCTGATTTTAGTGAACAAGCCGTGGCTTCCGCCTCAATTGCTCAGGTCCATCAGGCAACTCTTATTTCTGATTCAAGCAAAGTTGCAGTAAAGGTATTACGTCCAAATATTGAACGCATAATAGAGAAAGATATAAAACTACTTAAATCAGTTGCCTGGTTTGTCGAAAAATCCTTCAAAGATGGCAAGCGGCTGCGTCCACAAGCCGTGATTATAGAATTTGAAAAGACCATTCACGCCGAACTAGACTTTTTGGCTGAAGCGGCTAATGCAACTGAATTATATCGCTTACATAAAAAAGATCATAAAATTCTCATTCCGCAAATGTTGTATGACTACTGCAGTCATGACGTAATAGTCATGGAGTGGATGGATGGAACCCCAATTTCTGATATTAAAACTCTGGAAGCCAAAGGAATAGATTTAAAACAATTATCTCATAATGGCGTTGATATCTTTTACACACAGGTATTCGATTACGGCTTCTTTCATGCCGATATGCATCCTGGCAATATATTATGCAGCGATGATGGTAAGTATATTGGGTTAGACTTCGGTATTGTTGGTTGCTTATCTGAAGAAGATAAACGCTATCTGGCAATTAATATTCTTGCATTTTTTAATCGTGACTATAAAAAAGTAGCTATAACCCATGTCGAAAGTGGCTGGGCTCCAAAAGATACCTCAATTGAAGAACTGGAAAGTGCTATTCGTACTGTATGTGAGCCAATTTTTAATAAGCCATTAGCTCAGATATCTTTTGGACAAGTACTAATTAAATTATTTCAGATATCACGACGGTTTGAGATTGAGGTACAGCCCCAATTACTTTTATTACAAAAAACCATAGTAAATGTCGAAGGTTTGGGGCGGATGCTCAATCCTGAGTTGGATTTATGGGTTACTGCCAAACCTATTTTAGAACGGTGGATGAAACGCCAGATGGGAATACGCGGCTTACTGCATAACCTAAAAAATGAAATACCATACTGGTCATATATGCTTCCAGGGTTTCCTCGGGCCCTTGTCAAAAGTATGACTGCCATAGATGATAACGTGCAACAAAATATTATATTTAACAAATTATTAAAAAGTTATAAACGACAAAACTGGTTATTTATATTAGCTATTATAACCTTAATAATTGTACTTTGTTTAAAAATCAAGTAATACCAAATTTGGTTATATAAATTAAGATCGCCACGCTTAGGCTCGCGATGACACATCCTTGTCATCCTCGCGCATGCAGGGATCCAGATTCCCGCCTACGCGGGAATGACATAAACGCGGGAATGACATAAACTCGCAATGACATTAATAAGGAAAAATGTGAGCTATTTAATAGTATACGACAACCCTGAGTATAAAATTGCCAAACTGGTTGAAGCCCATAAAAACCATATCCAGGTGACGATGTATCCAGATGATGCAAAAAGAAAATTTGGCATAAAACAACAGATCTATGAAATCAAAGCTAGTGATATCAATCAATTTGCCACACAAATCGCGCAAATTGAAATAGATACTGCATTATTATTTGAACTCATAGAAGATACAAGTAATTATATCCCGATTAGTGATTTTGCAAGTTTATATTTTGGTGATAATTACCAACAGACGCAAATGACAGCTCTTCTTTTTGCGCTAGCAAAACAAAAAATTGATTTTGATAGTCATCCAGATGGAAGTTTTAAAAAATCAACAGACAAGGAACGTGAAGAAAAGCAATTAATTGCCAATAGGGCCGCAATCGAAGCTGCAGAATTTGAGACTTACTATAGTTCGCTTGCATTCGCCCACTCGGCCAAACACAACCATGAATTGCCAGATTGGTTATCCAAACTATCGGTACACGATACTATTCGTTTAATTAATCGTCCGGATAAAAACTCTATAATGTTTAAGGCGATAAATCAGTTTTGTCTTGAAACTGGCTTATCAATACTGGAATTATTGCACGAAGTCGGCAAAATACCTAACCTGGCTGATTTTTTTGTGTCTGTCTTCATGGCAGAAAATTTTCCTAAGGGCGTAAACCACACGGCCTCTGATTATAAAACGCCTTCTTTTACCCACAATGCATCGCTTAATGTATTTTCAATTGACGATAGCACAACAACGGAAATTGATGATGCATTTTCAGTTCAGATAATTGACAATGGTTATATAATCGGTATTCATATTGCCGCACCAGCACTCAACCCTGAATTACTAGATAATGTAGCAAATAATATATCAACAATCTACTATCCTGGTTCCAAGATAACCATGCTAAGCCCTGAAATCATTGCTAAATACAGTTTAGATAAGGGTATTACAACACCAGTAGTCAGTATATACTTTACTTTAGATAGCGAGTTTGCTGTACAAAGTTATGAATCAACCGTTGAAGAAGTTACAATTAAAGATAATTTACGCATAGAAACTTTGGAGCAACTATTTAATAGTGAGAATATAGCTATTGACCATGGTTATCCATTTGAAAACGAACTCAAGATATTATATAACTTTGCAAATAAGCTTGAAGAAAAACGCGGTAAGCCATCTGTCAATAATTTATTTGTTGATTACAATTTTAGCTTTAATGAACAAAAAGTTATACTTAGCCCCAGAGTTCGCGGTAACCCAATTGATAAACTAGTTAGCGAACTAATGATACTAGCAAATTGCACCTGGGGACGCATGCTAACTAATGCTTTTATCCCGGCGATTTATCGGGTGAAACAGGCAAATTATCCAGTTAGAATGACTCTTACTCCAGCCTCACATATTGGGCTTAATGTCGATTATTATACCTGGTCTACTTCACCACTCAGGCGCTCTGCTGATTTTATCAATCAGCATCAGATTATTAGTCTGGTAACTGGCAGTAAAAATCATTTTACCGCAATTAATCCGACACTACTTGAGGTAGTTGAAAATTTTGATACCAAATACGCTAAGTATATTGATTTTCAGAATAAAATGGAGCGCTATTGGTCACTGTATTATCTATTACAAGAAAATATTAGCGAACTAACTGGTACTTTTTTATATAAATCACGGGTACAATTGGATGGTCTGCCATTAGAGATTGATACCCATGGAACTATTCCACCCAGAGTAAAAGGCAGCCAAATTAAGCTTAAAATTCTTAATATTAATCTGACTAAACTTAGCTTTGAATTTAGAGTTTTAGATTAATTAACGGTTACTAGGAAGCTTTCCCTAGTAACCGCTGCAATTAATCCACAAGAATAAAGTAGACATTACTCCTATTATATGTTGTATAAAGCAAAGCATTGCAATTTATTTTTTCACTGTGAAATATTAAATATACTATAACGTGCCTGACTTGGCCTGGGATATAGGTTTAATCCATCGACATTGGTGAATATGCACAATTCTTTGGCTGTGTATGTATAGTAATTACCAATTTTTAGGAGTTCAGGTTGTGTAACTAAAACCCTTGGTGTTGATTGACATTGATTTGGTAGCTCATTATGAGCAGCACAATAAACAAAGACTTGATTTAACCTTGTTGTCCAATCTTTACTGGCTAAAACAAAATACTTATTTACCAAATTCGGGCAAAGTAAATAATCAATTTGAAATTGACTATTTCCAAATAATGCTGTCTTGCATCCCTGCTCTTTGTTTTCCAAACCTTTATCACATTGAAGAGTTAGCGGACCTCGGTTATGTAAGAGAAAGTAAGTATAACGCTCTGTTGGGTCTTGTATTGATAATAACTGTTTAGTATCTTCTTCTAACCATTTCCCGTAAGTACCTAAAATGTAAGTAATAGTAGCATCTGTACCATTATAAAAAGATTCATTATTTGCTACGCAGTCACTAGCTGTAATTGGAATTGATTCTAATCCAAGTCCACACATATTATCACCTACAGGAGGTATTTGGTTGTTTACATGCTGAACCAAATCTTGGTCACTAGTCCTGCCAGCCCCACCTACTACACCATTTCCACCGCTGCTTCCAGAGCCACACCCAACTAGTACAGAAATACTAAGTAACATTAAAAAAACTAAATTAACCCCACTTTTTGCGTTAAATATATTCACACCCTACTCCATTAATAAATAATTTAAAATTCTCAGATTTGGATGTAACACAATTCTTCAGGCATTGGATGCACCAAAGAATTGGGTGACATCCCAAGCCATTTGAAAAGGTTAATATTCTAACATATTGTCGATCATAAAGTCAATGGAGGGCAACACCGGCTGCACGCAACCTCATTACAATTCATTGGTAACACTATATCTTATTTTTCATATATACATAAATAAATAGTATGCCTCCAGGGATGGAGTACATTAAATAAGTGTTGATAATGATCATTTTTTAATGAGGTAACCCTGGAGACCTGGCACAAGCCATTGACATTTAATATGAATTTTTGGTACAATAATACTTTTTATGAAAGCAACTTGAATATGAATCTAGGTAAAGCATTATTGACAATAGCTGGAACATTTAGCTTGATTGGCTGCGTTGGCGGCAATCAAGCTACAGGTTCCACCCAAAGTACAGGCACTAGTACAAATCTAAATGTAGATGTAAAATCCTATGACTTTTTGTATGAAATGCCAAAAGGAGCTGATTTACATAGCCATTTGGCAGGCGCTACTATGGCAGAAAATATGATTCAGTATGGTTATGGGGGTGGTCTCTGTATTGACCAAATAACTTATACAGTCGCAAAAAATAGTACTTGTAACACTGCTTCAACTACTTTTGATAGTTTATTGACTAATACTGAGTTAGAAAGTGCAACCATTGATGCCTGGTCAATGCGTAATTTTAATTATGCTGCAGCGTATGGTAGCGATCATTTTTTTGCAACTTTTGGCAAATATAATGCAATTTCCAAACAATATCTAGATAAAATATTAGCTGAAGTTGTTGATAGAGCTGGCCGTCAGAATGAAATATACCTAGAATTAATGATTACCCCAGATGGTAGTAGTGCGCGGGATCTGGGGACCACGTTAGGGTGGGAAGATAATCTAGAGGCAATGTATAGCAAAATAATGCAAACAGATCAAATGAAAACTATAGTAGATAAAATGCAGAGTGTTTTGCAAACTGCTGAAACAAGTTCTCGCTATATCATGAAATGTGGGACAGATCAGGCAAGTCCTGGTTGTGATGTAGAAATTCGTTATATCTATCAAGTTTCACGTAATCAAAAGCCGGAATCGGTTTTTGCCCAGATGGTAGCTGGTTTTGAGGCTGCAACATATCTTAAGCAAATGGTTGGGATAAATATGGTACAAGAGGAGCATAAATTTTACTCACTTCGCGACTATCAGCTTCATATGCAAATAATCCAATTCTTAAAAACAAAATACCCTAATGTTAAAGTTACACTGCACGCTGGCGAATTAACGCCTAGTTTTGTAAGTGCAGAATACTTGCGTGACCATATAAAATCTGCTGTTGAAATTGCTAAAGCTGACCGTATCGGCCATGGGGTAGATATTAAATATGAAGATAATTATCCTGCAATACTTGCAGAAATGGCACAGCGTAAAGTAGATGTTGAAATTAATCTCACTAGTAACCAAAGTATACTGGGTGTGACTAATGCTAATAATCCTTTCCCCTTATACATGGCAGCTGGTGTACCAGTAACTTTATCTACAGATGATGAAGGGATTTTGCGTATTAATTTGACTAATGAATATGTTAAAGCTGCAAATGAATATAATTTGGATTATAATACCCTCAAAAACATCGCGCGCAATAGTATTGAATATAGTTTTGCCAAAGGAACTTCTTTATGGGTAGACGACACATATAAGAAAATCAATGAGGCATGTATAATAGATAAAATTGCAAATAAAAGTTTAAGCTGTTCTTGTCAGAATTTCTTAAATCAGAATGATAAGGCCAGTCTCGGTTGGGAACTAGAAAAAAGATTTGCTATATTTGAATATAAATTTCAGATAAAACAATAGCTAATTAAATAAACTGCCCAATCAAAAACAACAGGATAGTATAAAATGAACAATCGATATACTATCCCTAATGTTGTGCCCCATAAAAGCATAACATTAACTAAATATTTAGATGAGTTTGCCGTGGACGGCCTCAGTACCACCTCATTAAAATTTAATTCGTGGGATTGCTAACAAAAGTTAAAATTTTTACAGATGTAATATCGGTTTATGCTATAATAAAGATTAACTTATTTTTATTAAAGTGTGAAACTCCCTATGCAAAATAATATTTTATTTGAAATGCTACCTTTAGTTGCATTTTTTATTGTTTACTACATCACTAAAAACCTATACATGGCGACTGCTATATGTATTGTTGCAAGCTGGGTTCAATTAATCCTTTGCAAGATTAAATATAAGCACATCAGCAAAAATACATGGATTAGTACAGTTCTAATTACCATATTCGGCGGTCTGACAATAATTTTACACAATAAAACATTTGTGATGCTTAAACCAACTGTATTACTTTGGATTATCGGTGTATCTCTACTAATTGGTCAGGCAATGGGCAAAAATGGTATAAAACTTATGCTACATAAAGAAATTACTCTACCTGACAGAGTATGGGGTAAATTTAATCTGGCATGGGGACTATTTTTTATACTGATGGGATTTATTAATATATTTGTTGCTTTTAATTTTTCTGAATATGTTTGGGTAAAATATAAAGTCTTTGGCAGCATGGGCCTTACCCTTGTATTTATGATAATCACTGTATCTTTAGCCTTTATTCTGCAAAAACGTTATAATAAGTCATCATGACAAAAACGCATATTGCAAAAAAAAGATTTGGGCAAAATTTCTTGCATGATGAATATATCATCAATGAAATCATAAAAATTATAAATCCAAAACCTACAGATTTAATGGTAGAAATTGGACCTGGACTAGGCGCCCTTACAGTTCCTTTAATTGCAAAAGTTGGCAAACTTGAGGTTGTCGAAATCGACTGGGATATAATTTCATTCCTGCAAAAAAAATTCTCGAATGAGCAAATAAATATACATAGTGCGGATGCTTTAAAGTTCGATTATAGCTTTGATCAACAGCTCATCCGCGTTGTAGGTAATTTACCTTATAATATCTCTACCCCATTACTTTTTCATCTGGCCCAATTTAAAAATATTCAGGATATGCACTTTATGCTGCAAAAAGAAGTAGTAGAACGCATTTGCGCCAAACCAAATAACAAAGATTATGGACGCTTGTCAGTTATGTTACAATACAAGTTTGTGTGTAACAAAATGCTGGATGTAGCTGCTAATTGTTTTAAACCACAACCAAAAGTTGAATCAGCAATAGTCAAATTAAAACCCTTAGGCCCGGAATCGCAATATGATGTGGATGAACGTGCGCTAAATAACGTGGTTACCCATGCATTTGGTCAGAGACGAAAAACTATTAGTAATAGCTTAAAAAATATAATTAAACCTGAAACATTTGCTAAGCTTGGTATTGACATGGGCATGAGAGCTGAAAATTTGAGTGTTGCTCAGTATGTTCTTTTGGCTAATGAACTGGTAATATGAAGAGTAGATCGCCACGCTGCGCTCGCGATGACAGTCCGATGCTCTGCTCGCGATGACAGTACGATGCTCTGCTCGCAATGACAGAGGATGCTACCACACGGGTATGTGCGCTGGAATGCATGTTGGACGCGCGAATAACTTCCCCACCCCGTCAGGCTACGCCTGCCACCCCTCCAGAGGGGAATTAACGTTGCGAGACATAGTGACATAATAGTTGGAAATAATATATGCAAGAACAAATAGATAACGCTCAGGGAATAAAACATAGGGATGCCAGTAAAGTCTCCCGTATCCCTATAAAAATAATTCCGCTTAATGAGCCACTCAAAAAACCTGAATGGATCAAAGTTAAATTGCCTATTAGCGAAAAATTTAATGAAGTAAAACGCCTATTACGCGAACATAATTTACATACTGTATGCGAAGAAGCAAGCTGCCCCAATATTGGGGAATGCTTTAGTAAAGGTACCGCCACATTTATGATTATGGGCGATATTTGTACCAGACGCTGTCCATTTTGTGATGTTGGACATGGTCGCCCTAACCCACTTGATCCAAATGAACCATTGAAAATTGCAAAATCAGTACAAATTCTAAAATTAAAATATGTGGTAATTACCTCAGTAGATCGGGATGATTTACGTGATGGTGGAGCCGGACATTTTGTAGAATGCATAAAAGAAATTCGAAAAGCTAGCCCACAAACACAAATTGAAATACTTGTACCAGATTTCCGTGGCCGCTTAGATAAAGCTTTGGCTATTCTAGCAGAAGCCCCACCTGATGTACTGAATCACAACCTTGAGTCAGCGCCAAGACTGTATAAGCAAATGCGCCCTGGTTCCGATTATCAGCACTCATTAAACCTACTTAAACAGTTTAAACAACTTTGCCCACATATACCAACTAAATCCGGAATTATGGCCGGCCTTGGTGAAACCGACGAAGAAATTATGCAAATATTACAAGATATGCGTGATCATGATGTAGACATGCTAACCCTTGGGCAATATTTACAACCATCCATACATCATGCTCCAGTTCTACGTTATATGCATCCAGATACCTTCAAACACATTGAAGAATTTGCCTATAGCATAGGTTTTAAGCATGCGGCAGTTGGCGCATTAGTACGATCTAGCTATCACGCCGACGAACAAGCTCATGGCGTAGTTGTATAAAAAATTTCTTAATAGGTGTAATTTATGAATAAAACTGCTATAGTTAATATTGAATCTGTTGATATTGAAGGTAAAGGAATTGCCCGGATGGATGGCAAAGCTGTCTTCATTCCTGGCGCATTGCCTAATGAAACCGTTGAAATTGAAATATATAAACAAAAACCTAAATTTGATTTGGCCCGGGTAATTAATATAATTACGCCAAGTCCAAAGCGGGTAACTCCGGAGTGTCCAAATTTTGGGACCTGTGGTGGCTGCTCACTCCAACATATTGACTTTCATGCGCAGGTTGAATATAAACAGCAAGTCCTAATTGATAATTTGAAACATATTGGTAAAGTTAGTGCAGAAAATATACTGGAACCAATTTATGGCACACCATGGAATTATCGTCATCGGGCACGTATGTCCAGCCGCTATGTACGCAAAAAAGAAAGTGCATTGATTGGCTTTCGTGAAAAAGGTTCATCCTACGTAGTGGATATGACTGAGTGCAGAATTTTACCTAAATCTGTCTCTGATTTAATTCCCGCATTACGTGATTTACTATCAACATTATCTATAAAAGAATTTATACCGCAAATTGAAGTTGCTGCTGGAACAGCCGTAAATGTTTTTGTAATTCGTATCATGGAAAAACTTACTATGAGCGATGAAGATAAAATCAGAAATTTTGTAGATACACACAGTACTCTTTCAGACCCAATTCAAATTTGGCTACAAACTAAAGGAACGGATACCGCAGAGCCATTTTACCCCGCACATACGCCACCACTTAGCTATAAAATTAAAGATTTCAATATAGATATGCCCTACTTCCCTACCGAATTTACTCAGGTAAATCCATATATCAATCAGCTAATGATAAAGCAAGCCATAACTCTTTTATCACCTGAAGAAAACGATACAATCTTTGATTTTTTCTGCGGAATTGGTAATTTTACACTACCTCTTGCAACCATGGTTGATAAGGTATTCGGCATTGAGGGTAATGAACAGTTAGTTGGTAGAGCAAATGCAAATGCCAAGCATAATAAGTTAGATCATAAAGTAACTTATAGCGCTGCTAATTTATTTAAAATCGATGATGCATGGCTAAAAAATTTGGGCAAAGCTGATAAATGGTTGATTGATCCCCCAAGAGATGGTGCATTCGAATTAATTAAAGCCATTACACCTGAAATTGCACCAGGTAGAATCGTCTATGTTTCATGTAACCCTGCAACACTGGCCCGAGACGCAGAAGTTTTAGTTAATGAGCATGGCTACACGCTGAAGCATGCGGGTGTTATAAATATGTTCCCGCATACTTCGCATATTGAGTCAATTGCTGTATTTGAGAAATAATAACACGTGCCACCAATGCGGTGGTTAACGCTCCCTTAGTCCAGCAGTGTTTGACCCGCTTTTTATAAGCCACCTCTACGGTGGTTAACTGTTTTATGATGCCGTCACATTCAGCTTTCCATCTATAAGCCACCTCTGCGGTGGTTAACTTGAGATGAGATACTATATACTTGCTTTAGTCTTTATAAGCCACCTCTGCGGTGGTTAACTGAATGATAATCCCAAATACCTGCACAGCTATTTTATAAGCCACCTCTGCGGTGGTTAACATAAATTAAGTAAAAATAAGGTTTATGATATTTTTATAAGCCACCTCTGCGGTGGTTAACTAAGCAACAAGAAAATATGCCATTTTTTTTAGTTTATAAGCCACCTCTGCGGTGGTTAACTAAGTATTCTGTGGCTTGCTTTTCATTAATAGTTTATAAGCCACCTCTGCGGTGGTTAACCTAACCACCAGCGTTTAAACACTTTATTAATTTTTATAAGCCACCTCTGCGGTGGTTAACATATACCCCTCATGATCTGATTGATACATTGATTTATAAGCCACCTCTGCGGTGGTTAACATTACATTAACTTTTGATCGGGCATTTTGGTTTTTATAAGCCACCTCTGCGGTGGTTAACTTTTATTCCCCAATTTAAAGTTTTGTGCTTCTTTTATAAGCCACCTCTGCGGTGGTTAACAGATGGTAAGCCTCGACACTTACATCACGAAGTTTATAAGCCACCTCTGCGGTGGTTAACGAAAATTTAGACAAAGCGATGCTATCATAATATTTATAAGCCACCTCTGCGGTGGTTAACATTAGATGATAATGTGCTGGTATCTTTTTTATTTTATAAGCCACCTCTGCGGTGGTTAACAAAAGTATTTACAATTAGGTACTGATAAGTATTTTATAAGCCACCTCTGCGGTGGTTAACAACTCATATACTTGGTTTGATAATGCTGTACCTTTATAAGCCACCTCTGCGGTGGTTAACAAACTGCGTATTAGTTCCTCAGCTTGATCATTTTTATAAGCCACCTCTGCGGTGGTTAACACTGCTAATTTTAGCATAACTAATGTATTATCAATTTGTTAAAGATCTAATTGCGAAAAACCCAATATTTCATGCAAACTCAGAACATATTGATTTAAAACAAAATTTATTAACCATGCTAAATTTGGGTTTTAATATAATCCGAGAAAATAATTATATTTATTGCGTTTTTCATTACGTCTCAGCCCAAGCAAGCCTAAAACATGATAAATAAATTTTTTGTGTTTTAATTGATCTCGAAATATTTTTTGCCAGTAGACCTCTATTTCTTTATTAAAATCAACTTTTTCAAAAAACATCCGATTTTTTTCATCATCTATATTGACATATTTTAGCCCATCAAAAGTTTCTATATGTGCAGCTTGACCAACTTCATAAAATTTTTCATTCTCATTCAAATAAAAACCACGATGTGGATCTGTACCACGCAAACGATTGAGATTAAAATAATCGCGTGAAATTAGCAATAATTTTTTATCCGAGTCATACATGTAACTAAGCTGCCCTGAGTAATAACCCTGGATTTTGCAATTTAGCTTATTATCCTGAATCAGAAGCTCATAACTACTCATCGGGGAAAAATAAAAATCTTCAGGAATGATCAAATTATATTTTTGATCAATTTTATTAGAAAATAATGTGAGTAACTGATTAAAAGCCAGATTGCTGTCTATCAAATATTCCCTTTTTCCAGCATTGTTCTTATATTCAGGAAGATGAGGATATTGATTATTTGCGTAGGCACTTATTAAACTATTTGATAATTGAGAAAATACCAGACGGTTTTTATCTATACCAAAATTTACAAGCTTTTCTACCCCAGGATACGACCATGCAGTGGTATAAGCATCTTGCCAAGCCTGCCGTGGTCTGGACATCAAAATAACATTGTTATTATTAACCTTTAACTCTGTCCTACGGTGCCGCTGAACTCTACCTGCTGCCTGAACAATTGAGCGCGATGTACTTGGTTCTAAAATTGCCCAATCATAATCATGGTCACGACCAGTTTCAATAATTGGTGATGCTGAAATAATTATTATTATATTTTTAACTGATTCATGATTCAGCAATGGGTCTACTCTTTCTTTCAGTTCACTTATATCCAACAATGATGTTTTGCTACCTCGTTTGAGCTTATTTAGAACAACCTCAATTCTCAAACGATCTAAAACAATCATTAGAGAATGGTAACAAATAACCAGTATTTTTGTACTTGCTTCACTTATTGGCATATTTAATAAATAGCGTGCAAAATCTGTCGTAGATTTCACACGATTCCATCGTACAAAACCAATTGAAAGAAGTTTACTATTATGTACCTCATGATTCATGGCGTGTACGTTAAAGATAGATGCAACAATACTTTGATAATTTATTTCATCTATACTATTTGAAGTATCACAAATTGTTAAATTTCTAACTGCGGGTTGTGTAAGCAGCAATTTCTCAATATTTTGAAGAAAATCACGATACACAATAGAAAATGACTTGGATTGCTGCATTGTAATTGTATTTACTGCAATAGCACTACTAAAATTAGTATATAGACCGAGATTAATTTTTTTATAGTCATCCGCAACCTGATTGATATATTGAAAACTCTCTAATGCCTTTATATATGTATTAAATAAACTATTTACAATTACTTCAGTGACCGTAGCAGAAACAATTAAAACACCACGACCAAATAACCCGGCAAGATAAACTAAACGACCAACTACAACTAATTGCTCCTCTGAATAGCTATCAATTTCATCTAAAACTAAATCAGAGGATATGAGACGAAGCATCATCTTACTGGCAACTCCCCGTGTAATTGAACCACAGTCTACAAAATGATCAATTGTTGAAACCACAATTGGTGCAGCTAATATCTTACGCTCTTCTTTATTATACATAGAACCAAATATTTCAAGTTTGGGAGATTTACTGTAATCAACTTTATATGTTAGTTCGTCTTCATCCTCGTGAAGCAATGCCGAAGATCCATCACTTTCATCATTTTCTACCTTTGAACTATTATTTTCTAATTTACTCAAATTATATATATCTTCGGTGAACACACCACCTACCACAGTAGCAAGCTGTTTATCACTAAAGCCCAATTCATTTAAGTATTCATCCTTAGTTTGTAATGTTAAACTTCGATACCCCAAACAAAGAGTGTAACGCAAAAAACCCTTATTTAGCGCTCCCACAATTTTAGGGATACTTCTGGTTTTTCCACTACCAGTACCTGCAATCACTACGCCAAAAAATGGATGCTTATCATTTAATGCTAATGATGAGTTTATTGCTTGCTGTTGCCATTGAAAATTTGAATTTTTACCTAAATAGCTTTTATACTCAAGACTCAGGTTGTCACTCAATTTATCTGTCACTGATATTAGATCAATTGATTCAAGCTCTGGTAAAAGGCTATCCCAATTATAAAAATTATTATAAATCTTTTGTGATTCACATTTAACTTTTTTTAAGTGAGTAGTTAGACTATCTGCGGGCTGACCTTTTATGGTATTGGCTAATATCTGGTCAAAAGTAGTCTTACCTGCTTTTTTATTAATTGAACCAATATAATCCGCATAAATAAGGATTGGTCTACAAAAATAAACTATTTGTGGAAATACCAAATTAGCATCTAATGTTCCAATTTGTTGAATTTGCTTCACTATTGTTTGTGCAACATCTGCTACTTGACTAATATAACTTTCTTCGCAAAAAATACTTGCATCTTTAATTGTACAGTTGTCATTAAAAGATTCATTAGTTGCGTTTATTAAGTTTTCAATGTCAATCACTTCGCCGAATTCTTGAGAAGAATCAACCTTAGTCTTGTCAGTTAGTTTATGGTGAGAAGCAACTAACCATTTAACAGCAAACCAAAACAAAGATCTATCTGCATATTTTTTGCGAAATTTAACATCCCTTTTTAATGACTCTAAAGTGTAATCAAGTTTGTAGTTTTGTGAGGTGTATTCAAAAAATTGTTTTACTAAGCTAGATTGAGATAAAGCGGTAAAGTAATCAGTATCAATTACTTCTGATGGTTTTTTATTTATACTTTTGAGAATAAACTTTTCTAGTTCTAATAAGATTAGCAAGGAAACTAATTCATGACGTAAACAATCCTTAATTGAATTATCTCTTAGTTTAGATTGAAACCCAACATTATTCTTGCCTACATCATGAAATAGCGCAGCTAATTTAACAATGCTTCTCATTAGCTTATGTAAATTTGTTAATGGTTTAATTTCTTTGAAATGATTTAGCTTCGAGCTTTCTGAAACGGCACAATTACCATCATGATATTTTGATGAATTACCCAGATGCCAGATTGGCTCCAGAATTTTACGTGTTTTAAATAAATAACATGCCAATGAGCTATTTTTAGTAATTCCTGTTTTTAATTCCTGGTATAAATATTCTAAGCCTTCTCGTGATATTTTACCGCTCCATGTACGTGATCCGATCATTGGCAAATATTTACACAAAATTCGCCGGCTACGCGGCAAGGCCTTATCTGTGCATTCACTTACTAGTACTATTATCATCTTTGCAATCTGGATAAAATTTATCTATTGTCTGCTTCATCGTATCAAATAATAATTCCAAAGCATTAAATTTATCTAACCACCAAATACATTTTTTTCTAACATCACCATCCGATTTGCCTTGTTTTGAGAGATGAAATGCCACTGGCAAGATGCAAGCATCCTTAATCATATCGGCAATGTCAAAGACCAATGCACCCTTACGTGTTAAGCCATGCGATACTGGGAATGAATGTGGAATCCCCAATACCCATAAAACACTACCACCAAGTCCATATGCTAAATAGTTGGACTGATCCAGATTTCGATTAACCAAATCAGTACCATGTTGCTCACGAACAAATGCTGTGTTTAACAATTCTTTGGCAAGCAATGCAAAGAGTGACTTTGTATACTCTCCTTCATAACCCATAAGTTCCTGTGGTAGAGCAGCTTTTTCAATTTTGCTTTTATAACGCTGATTAATTGTTTCCATTTTATCTAATGGTAACGGAAAATCATTCACTGCATTTAATTTTTGCCAACTAGAACGCACATTATCAAGTCGTATGTACTGAAAATGCTTTGCCACTGCAAAGCGTCTGGCTTCATCTAACCAAATGTGATACCATTTACGTATATACTCTGGTTCTCTATACTCAGATTGAGATGCCAAATATAGCTGAACGCCATCACCACTGCAAAAAGATACCATAACACCTTCAGAAGCTAGTATTCTGGCAGACTGCTGAGTTAATGACGTACCAGACCCAAGTAATAAAACAGACACATTTGCATATGGAATGGTCCAATAGCGAATTTGTGCTTTATCCTTACGGATATAACACAACGCACCATCTTTTACCACGAGACGGCAATGCTCCAAATAGATAATAGCATTACGTTGGGAAAATAAAATTTCCATTATTTTCTATTACTCACTTTGCCCCTCTTTAGAAGATATTCCAAAGCCATAAACACCTCCACGAATAAGACACGCCATAACAAAATGCACCCTGCTCTTCTCCGCAGATAGATCCCCATTCTTACATAAAGCAATAAGCTGATCTATATCTTTTAAATATGTATAAAGATCATTTTTTTCTTTGCGAAAAGCTTTTTGCAGTCCCTGATCAACACCATATGGCTCAATTGCAATTGCTCTCGTTCCACCATTTTCATTATACCAGGTATCAATAGTACGAATAGCATTACCAATTTTCTGCGAATGAAAATATGCTTGTCCGCTTTCTAATTTAGCTAAAACCCGGCTTACTTCATAGTCTTTACTTTTAGCTTTATCTTTTTCTTCAAATTCCTGCGATGGAAATACCTCTTGATTTGGAGCCAATTTTATCTTACCCTCAACATTAAGAATAAATGGCTTTCCAGAACAGTCACTTAAAGCTTCCATTATAGAGCTAATAATTTGCTCATCTGTAAGATGTTCTCTAAATTTGACCTCTGGAGCTCCCATATGCTTATTCCGCCATAACCAACGACCATCCTTAATATTTTTAAAATATAACTCAGCCAATATACGGTAACCTTCTGCTTTTTTATATTCTAGAGCCAACTCTTTTAGTTTACTATTATAATCATTCTCATTACACATTATTGGCTCTAAGGATGAATTTAAAAAAACTATACTATACTCAACCGATAGAGTATCTGCTGAGATCGGTAGATATGCACTTTCTATCTCTTGCAAATTTGGTCTGCCAATTGCTTTTTCAACGTCTTTCTCTGATTGATGGTGAGCGATCGTACCCTTGATTTTGGTACGACTGACATTAATGGGTGTTTTACTCCCAGATGGGCCCAATCCATAAAAAAGCCCTAAAGAGGGTTGAATACTTCTTTCATAAGCCAACACGCTCGGATATTTTACTTTTACCATTATTTGATACTCCCATAAATATTAAAATTAATTAGCGCCTGTTAATAATAAATTTGATTTTACGCTAGAATAAGCCCAAAAGGTCTTGATCCAACGCGGATTTTTTTTGTATGAACCCAGTGAGCGCAACCTAACTGGAACCAATATCGGTTCAGCATAAGAATGTCGTGGTTTTTTTTCTGACTCTAATCTGGTTCCACGAGCAAATTCTTTCTCGATTGGTTGCTCTAATAATTTATACCCAATTTGTAATAACCAATACATGCCTTCTGCTTTATCTATCACAGCTGATCCTTCGCGTGTCTTGCGAAATAAATTGATGGTTTGCTCAATACTATTTGGAGCATAATCGCTTGTCGAAATATCCTCAAGTATAAAAAAATGATTTGAGAGTTTTTTAATTATTTCCTGAGTTTTCTCAATAGGATATACCTTAATATCAGCTTTAATAATTGTTCCGCCTGCAACTCTGAATCTATAAATATTTTCGGACATAAATAATTGAAATGTTTCTATAAAATTACTCAGCTCTATTCTATTATCCTCTAAATAATCATCAGAAATTGAAAAGTTAAAATACAAATTTAATACGCTATTTGCATGACGCACATCAACAGTACTCGCCATCACACTTTTTCCAAAATCATCATTTTTTCTGTATTTGATAAATTTAGGGTGAGCCGTTTGTAAATTAAACTCTTGAATCACTATGGCAACACTATTAAATTTAAGTTCATATTGTGCGTGCGCAGTTTTAAATTTCATCTCTATTGCTTTGCCAAGCCCAACAAAATTGGTAATCCCAGGAAAACCAACAGTATACGCATTACAAAGAGCATTTAATTCTATAATTGAGGTATTTTCCAACGACAATAATATTTTATGCATAAATTACCCCCCTTAGATATTGTGAAACATGATCAACTAACATGGCTCGAATAGTTGGAACATTTACAATTACACGAAGATTTGAATATTTGTCATCAATTTTACGGCACCATGCAGATAACTCTTGTTCAAATATTTTTAATAATTTATTATATAATTCTGCCCGCTCACTTACATTAGAAGGCTTTAATAAACTAAATAATAATTGTCCATTACTGCTTGATTTAATAAAGTTTGATAATTCTATTTCTTCCTGAACAAATATGTTAAATTTTTCAATTTTACTACAAATATCTACCAATGCATCATCAATAACTATTTCACTTTTTCGTCTTGATTTTGCATCTAAATGTGGTGACTGGTCTGGAAATTTAGGCAACTCAACTCGATCTAAGCTTAATAAACTCCATAAATCAAAAATTGAATATGTCAACGAAGCAATATCTACTGATGCTTTGGTATACTTAGGCAAATAGCTATTTTTAATTACTTTAATTTTGCCAACCAACTCATTGTTTACTACGCCAGCATTCTGTGGTTTATTACCACCAACGTTAAAAGAACCAGAATCAATAAAATGGTCTTCATTGTAAGCTAACATTTGTTGCAAATAGCAAAGTACACGTATACTAGGAGCACTCGAAATTGCAATAAAGCCATCTTTATCATCAATTGGCCAAAGTATTTGATTCGTCGGAGGATCAGTATATCGTGCTACATGGTTATACTTTACTTGGCTTAAGTCAAACCCAAATAATTCGGATGAAACATGTAGAATTCCTGACTCAATCCCTGTATTTTGATAAGCGATAATTTCGTCAATAATTGAAGTGAGTTTATCCTTATAAACAAATTGCTTGGTAATAAATTTATACTTACCAAGTACTCCATCAATAATGCAGTAAGATTGGGCAAATTGCACATTATCACTATATAAAAAAGCGCCTAGCTGGTGTGTGGATAAATGCTCTGGCTGCTTCACTAAGAAAGTATTTTCACGTGGATCAGGAATTTTAAAATTATGCGTTGAAACCTTAAGTAAGGCTTTATTTATATCTTCTACCGAATATACCCCATTAACCTCATTCAAAAGATTCGAGTACTCAAAACAAAATGTACCATCTTTAGAAGTGTTTTTATTTATGTTAAGGTCAGATAACTCGCCTTTCTTAATTGCAAACATTAGTAAATATGGGCAAATAAGCTCATCATCAACCTCAAACAACTGAATATATTTGGATATAACAGATTTATTTTTAAATTTACCATTTTTATCTTGCTGTAACTTAATAGTAAGTCGCCCATTTTCCAGATTCATAAAATCCGACAACTTTAAAACACTACCATTCATAAACATAACTCCATAGTTTCCCCTGTTTCCCTGATTCCAGATCTTTTCTATCACTCAAACCATATCCTGAATATTGAAACGTTTTGACATCAATCTGTTTTAAATCATCATCACTAACAGGCTCTTTGCGAATGAATAAACTAAATTGGTTTCTGTTACTCAAGCTATTAACCTTAACATAGTTACAATTTTTAGTATACTGAAATCCCCTGTTTACCTGGTCTATTCTTTTTAATATTAGTTCATCAGAAACACCACGTTTTTTCTCTCGAGTAAAAAAGCCACTCTCTGATCTTTTTTCGATACGACGGTCTCGTACATAACGAACTGGCAGAGCGTTTTCCGGAACTTTGTTAACTGACTTAATAATAATCACATCATTTTCTGCCAAATGTAATAATTTGTGGGTATGCAAAATTGAGTTGAGTAGCTCTGGATCATTGCTAAAACAGCGTATAACGCCCCCAATCCCAGAAACACCCCATTCAGGGAATGAAATTCCTACAAAATTATTTAATATCGGATGTATTATATTAAATGTTTTACTGCAATAACTCATTCTTTCCGGTAAATCATCAATATTTACAACAATTTCAAAATAATACATAACTCCTCCAATCTTATTAAACATTCTAAAAATTCAGTAAATTATATGGTTTTTAATATATGAATACACCATTAATCAAAATGTATTTTTAATTTTCAGCAGCAATTATAACGTAGTTTATTTGTCTTGATTTTTTTTATATATCATTACCTCTCCAATAGCTTTAGACAGAGGTCTAACTAAAATAAATAAAATCACAGCGATTAACAATGTGCAAAATCCTAATTTATAAAATAAATTTATATATGCTCCAAGTAATGCAAACTTGTCAATACCTGAGTTAATTGGCGCAGCAAAGAACTCAAATAATTCACCGCCTATTTTCATCCCAAGTGCTGCACCAACATACCAAATACCCTGACCAAATCCGCATAGTTGCGACGGCAATAATTGTGTTATCATAGAGGCACCAAGAGCTGATACCAAAAGTTCTCCCACAGCATAAAAAGCATAAGCAATAATTAACCAAATTATTGATATTTGCGCGTTTTGATTGTGGAAAAAGTTCCCACCTAATCCTAATATAAGAAAACATAAGCCAACCAAAAATATCCCGGTTGCAAATTTTGCCGAAATATTATAATTAATTCCTTTGCCATATAAACTAATATAAATACTGGATAATATTGGCGATGCTACAACAATGAATAATGGTGAAAGACCTTGTGTTATTCCTGCTGGAACTAAAAAACCAAAAAAGGTTAAATCTACATTATGCAATGCAAATAAAGTTATTGAGGTAGCAATTTGAATGTTTGAAATAAAAAATGTAATTGAAAACAGCCATAAGATAAATGCGATGTACATCCCTTTAGCTTCGTGCTTATTCCGTCTGACTGCAATAATGAAATATGCCAATATTGAACCTAAAGCACCTGTATACAGGCTTATATTGCTTAAATATTGGCTATGTAATAAATAACTTAATAAAATTACTCCTACAATAATTGATCCAATGACTATCATATAAGTAAACTTGCTGTTAAAATTTGAGCCAACGAGATTATCTAACTTTTGAAACTCTTTCTTAAATATAAAATATAGCAATAGGGCTACACCCATTGAGAATGTGCAAAATGCCATTGCACAATGATAGCCGAAGAATTTGTAAACAATGGGGGTAATTATTGAAGTGATCACAATGCCTGCATTAAGTGCCATATAAAAATAGGTAAATGCTGCATCAATCCTTTTATCGTGGGCATCAAAGCATCGTCCAACATAATTATTGGTACTTGGTTTAGCCAATAAATTACCTATTACAATAGTGCCCATTCCCACATACAGCATGACATTGCTATTTACCAAGCTCATTATTCCATAACCGCAGAGGAGAACAGCTATCCCTAACAGATAGGTTCTCCTAATCCCTAATATCTTATCTCCTACAGTGCCGCCAATAACTAACATCGCATAGGCTAGAGCAGAAAATGAAGCAAATAAATCAGATGATTCTATTTCACTCATGCCCAAATCACGAGTAAAATAAATTACTGCTATTGCCTGTAGACCATAAAATGCAATTCGGTCACAAAGTTCAATAATGAGTATTATATAAAAAATCCTTGGGGGGCGTAACTTATTATCAGCCTGCATACCTCAAAGCTTTCTATGTATATTATTTAATTTTTTGCGGATAATGAGATTAATCCTCTAAAAAATGGTGAGAATTCAGTACAAGTTAATTTAAGATTAGTTTCACACAATAATGCACTAAAACTATTATCTAATTCTACAATATTTTTAATATGTGTAATTTCATTATGTTGATCCTGATCTGTGTGATAAAAGTTATATTGGATATTTTTAGCTAAATCATAAAATGGTGTTTTTTCTACCATTAGATTACAATTAAGTATTTCTGTGATTAAGTTATCCATTATATATTTTAACTCACGCATATCAACCATTCTACTGACTCCATGACTAGAGCGTGGCGAGAAAATAGCAGTTGTCGGCATTTCAAATGAGTAATAGACGTGGTCTGAGGATAAATTAGAAAAATGATATGGTTGCATTATAGTTGGAATTTTTCTTAATCCATAGTCTTCTATGTATGTTTTCTGTAACCCGGAAATTGGAGCAGCCACATTATCTGTTGCTGGTTTAAAAGCAGGTAATCCACCAGCACTGACGCCAACCAAATGTTTTACAGTATCAGCTAAATACGGATTTGGTTTAAGTCCACAGTTTTTTTGGAGAATGGAAAAGATAAAATCAAAAATAAATTGATTGCGTTTTACTGTGGAATCTTTCCATGCGGTATCCATCAAGTAATTATAAAATTTAAACCAAACCTTATCATTTTTATGATCAAACCATTGTTTAGAAAAAAATATGATTTTAGACCTCCATTGTTGGGAAAAATTTTTGTGATTGGCAATATTTTCAAAAATTTTCCAGTGATCAGTGAGTGATTTGGGGCTTTGTGCTTTTAAATTATATTTTCGCTTTAATTCGTCATATCCGGATTTATCAGAAATTTTTGGCAACATGCATACTGTTCTTGCTCCAGAACTAATACTCCAAAGTGGTCCAGCTTGATATGAATTATCTCCCTCGAGAATGCTCCATAAAGACACCATTCCACCTTCAGTATAAAACGACGATGGTATTGTACGATCTTCAAGGGCAAAGAAAGTTTCAATAGAATTTTCTAAAACCAGACCCACCGGAATTGTCCCGGTATAGTTTAAGTCTTGTTGAATCTTGTTATCAATACTTCCATGCGCCAATGGCACTAGCTCATGACTATCATTAATAACCTTAAATACACCTTGATCCAAAATCAAAGCTCCGTATGGGTATTCTCCAATATATAACGGGTAATTTTTTGCTGGAGATATTTTATCAATAATCTCTTTTAAAATAGGGTTTGTAACCTGCACAACCTGGCTTATATCACCCCATAGAACTTTTGTTAATCCTTGCATTTCATATCTCCCCAGATTATAAAATTAGCAATAAAATCTCTTAAAGTATAAATTTGGAACTATTTTATAAAAATTATAAAACTCTGCAAAGTCTACACTATCCGCTCCAAGTAATAAACAATTTGGATATATTTTTGTAATATAGAACCCAATTGTAGCATATTCCACAGCCTGACTCATTGCTATGGGGGTATATTGTTCAATAGAGTCATTTAGATTAAACCAATTTTTATATAAAGCCTTGCGGTGCTTCGCAATAGTTAGAAATATGCCTTTATCAATTTCACTGTGACCAAAATACTCTCTGGTAAAATACTCCATTACCTCATTTGTTTTTTTTATCCACGGCTCTTCACCGCCACACAAATCAGTGAACATAAAGGTTTTTACAGGTATTACTTTGTTAGCCATTTGCTCAAATACTAATCTGCTTTGATCAACTTTTTTAAGAAACTCACTTTTTGTTAAATTCATTCTTTTTAATGTACTATCTGAAAATGCTTCGTAATCTGCAATCGTAATTATAATATCAGGATTGATTTGTAAATCTTCACATAATTGTTTCAAAGCTGGCAGGATACCCAGAATTCTTTTTGCAATCTGCCCAATTCCAGACCCCAAAAATTTGAATGTATGTCTATACATCTTCTTGGAGTTTCCAATTGGTTCAGCCGCATAGTCAGGACAAGTATTTATAAAGATTGTAACTTTTTGCCCACTCCTGGCTGTTTTTATCCACTCGACAATTCTATGCATATTAGTCTCATTAGGATAAATTACCTCCGTATTATCCATAAAATTTTCGATATACCTAGCCATATCAACGGGCAGTGACTTAGCTATTTTATATTTGTATGGCAGCTTTAATGCATCATATACAATCACTACTCGATCTAATAAAATTGATAGTATTGATGGCTGCAAATCACCTAATAGTGGTAAATTAAAATTTACGATTGGTCTGCCATTCTTATACCCACTGATACTCCAGGTAATTTCTGGAACTTTATCTTTCAGTAGGTAATAAAAATGTAAATATCTTGGTTGATCAGGAGATGCGGGTATCTGCTCAACCTTTTTTTTATACATTAAACTTAGCTGTTCAATTTCATCCGGATGCACATCATATTGTGACAATTCCGCAACGTTGCCACCACCCTTTATAAAATCAAAGATTTTTCGTGACGCTTCTCCCGAAATCAGAGGCTTATCTGTTGATACACAGCATCTAATATTATTAAACATTTTATTTTGAGTATGATTCAGCAATGCCGTTCCAAAAATCACCAATTAATTGCAGATTTTTAGAAAAGCCTTCTTCTATTTTTTTAAACTCTACTCCATTATCTATTAATTGCTGTGCTGCCAATATAGACTCTTCCTTATGATCTTTCTCTGTAGCGCCTATATGAACATAAAAAAACTCACATGCTTCATGAAATTCATCTGGATTATCCCATAAATGCATATAATTTCTGGCGCCATCATAAAGCTTTCTAATCATTGTGTATGCTTGCCATTCAAGAGCTAATTGTGCTCCGGCTGCACTTTCTTGATTTAAATAAGTATCTTTTTGCCAGGCGATCAAATCCCTGGTTGTTTTCAGTAAAGGTATATGTTGTTTCAGCCGCTCAACCTTTAGATAACCCGGGTGACCTAACTTGTTAGACAATTGATTACAAAATTCTTCAAATAACACTGAATGAACTTTGTCAACATGACCGTTGCCCATTTCAGAATAAAGTATTTTAGCGTACTCTACACGAGCCTGTACGTCTTTTGTGTTTGAAAGTAATCCAGCTAAGGATTCTGGAAAACAAAATGTCCATTCCCAATAATTTCTGGCAAAAATGGCAAGTTCTTCAATATTCAATTGACTCGTTTGCCACTTTGCAAAAAACAAATTGTCAACAGCTACGCTTTTGTTGACACCTTCCACTAGCATTTTTAATTCATACATATTCACATCCCTTTCTTAGTAATTACAGTTATAATTAATTATACTCACAGAATTAAAACCACATGTGCATGATTTCGCTCTATATCCCTAGATACCGGGATTGAGTCGCTCATCATTTAATTAGTGATTCCAACTTGTCTGAGTACAGTTCTTCAGGTATGCTAGTTAATAAAATCATAACTCAAAATAAAATAATCTTCAACATTGTTGGGGAATTACCATTGGGAATTAGGCATGTAATTTTGCTAGGCAAATTCACATTGATAATTTACCGATTGCACTTGTTTCCATTTTATGGTCAAATACAGTCTGCAGGTGCGGACAAGCCCATTTAATAAAACAAGTGGTTTTGATTAACCTTGCTTCAGAAGCTTATCTGTTGAAATCATTAAATTGTAGTGCTTTTGATTCGTTGAGTTTCCGCCTTTAGATCCTGATTCACAAATAATAGAGTCTTGAAAAGCGGGTTGGATAAAGATCATTAAGCGTTTAGTGATTTTGTTCTAGCATGTTTTATCTTTAGGTCTTTTGTATAAAGAATGACACTAAAGCCTTAACAACCCCAGCCTATCATTATCAATCCTACACAAGTCAGCCATGCACCCACTTGCCCCATAGAGCAAATTATACCACAATATTACCAATTACTTTTATCCTATATGTAGTACAATATCCAATTAATGTCCACCAAGCCACGCTGAGGAGGTATATTGATGCATAATATTACTAAACTGCAAGAAATTATAAACTATAACTTTAATGACCAGGCATTACTTAAGTTGGCATTGACCCATAGAAGCTATAGTCGGCAAAATAACGAACGCATGGAGTTTGTTGGGGATGCTATTTTGGATTACGTAATTTCAATTAATTTGTATACCAGATACCCACATTTTTCTGAGGGGCAGCTATCAAAATCTAGAACTGCTTTAGTTAGCCATGATACTTTGGTTGAAATATCCACTAAAATAGGCTTGGGGCAATACTTATTATTGGGTAATGGTGAAGAGAAAAGTGGTGGGAGAATGCGTCCATCAATTCTGGGAGACTGTCTGGAAGCTTTAATTGCCGCGGTGGCTCTTGATTCATCTTATATTCAAGCAACAAAGGTCATAGAAAAATTATATGATGAATATTTAGACAATGTAGAACACTTAGTTAGTAGAGACTCCAAATCAATACTACAAGAATATTTGCAAGACCGCAAAATTAGTTTGCCAATTTATGAATTGCGTGGAACTGATGGTCCTGTTCATAATATAATTTTTCATATTGAGTGTATTATCCCAGACCTTAAGATTAAAGTCACAGCTCATGGGCAAACTAAAAAAGAAGCAAGTCAGATTGCGGCAAAAAGGGCATTGTTCCAAATTCATATGCCCAATGTCGAATTAAAACCACATCAGTTATTATAGTATTTACAAGGAATGAAAAATGAGCTCTGCCTTAAATTTATATGAGGCTGATTTCTTTGCCTGGACACAAGAACAAATAAGTCTAATCAAACAAAAATTATTTAACAAATTAGATATGGTGCATTTACAAGAGGAGCTGCAAATAATGGGCGCAAGTGAAAAACGTGAATTAGCTAATCGCCTGGCAATTTTATTAATGCACCTACTCAAGTGGAAGTATCAACCTTCCAGACAATGCAAAAGTTGGGAAAGAACGATAAAAAAACAACGACTGGAAGTTCAAGATGTCTTAGATGACAATCCAAGCTTAAAACCCAATGTAGCTGATTTTATAGGTAAGGCATACCAAAAGGCTATACTTAAAGCAGCAGATGAAACCAATCTGGATGAAGACGTATTTCCAGCTTCATGTGAATGGACAGTTAAACAAATTTTAAATGATAACTTTCTACCAAGTTGAAATCAATTTCCCCGCGGCAAGCAGTGCGGTATCTTAGAGCATAGATTCCCGCTTCCCACATGCTTGTGTTCGCGGGAATCAATTTAGGTAAGCAGGATATTACCTAACTCGCGAACTACTGCTGAAAGCATGGCCAGGTCTAATGTTTTATAGCTTTTTAATTCATCAAACATCGCTTTTACCATAGCAATTTTGCTTGCTTCTTTTTTCATCCAGGTTTTTGCAAAATGATCATCTTTGCCATCTGTAGAATTAAGAGCAGCTTTAAGTAATGAACTATACACAAAATACCCATCAGATAATAATGCTGACCTCGAAAGCGCCTGCCACTTATTATTTTCAGGTAGTGCAATCAGATTCTTACGTAACCAATCAATACCCAATTCACGACCAATATAAAAGTAATTACGTGCCACTGCATCCAAGTTATGCTTCGATTCATGTGTATGAATTATAATATCCAAAACCTGTGGTACATGATTGCTCCGCGCAATAAACGTCACTAAATCCAACGGCACTTGAGCAGCTGTTAAATCCGTCTCTAGTTGCATAACTTCCGGGTAGTCTTTTGAACGTACTATATCCGGTAGAATACTTAGTAAGTGCGTCACATCTTCTTTATATTGAATTAATTTTTCAAAGACGTTGCTCTCATCTTTATAACGCCGGAGTACCCAACGAATCATACGTTCTAATGCTTTCTTAAGTCGGATTAATAACTCAACCTGTACATTGGCAGATACTTTATTGTCCAATGCTTCTATGGCTGCAAATATTTTTTCCGCATCAATTATTTTGTATACAGTCCAAAAGGCTTTGGCAATATGCACAACACTTGTTCTAAATTCATCTTGAAAACGTAGCACAAATGTAATACCAATCCGGTTTACAATTAAATTAGCCAACTGGTTAGCAATAATTTCCTTACGTAAATAATGACCATGGATATATTTAGCATAATTATCTTGTAAAAATTTAGGAAAATAAGCTAGTAGCAATTCATCAAACATTTGATCATTTACCAAATCTGAATTTAAAATCTCACGATCCAGAACTATTTTAGAATATGCCAAAAGCACAGCTAATTCCGGTCTGGTTAAACCAAGACCAGCTTTTTGCCTATCTGTTACTTCCATATACCCGGGTAAATACTCTACACTACGATTTAAGTCTCCACGTTTTTCTAATTTCTCAACAAAATTCATATTTATTGAGAATAACTCTGCAGCTCTGGCTGTTGCATAACTCAAAATCTCGGTTTGTAGATAATTGTCTCTTAACACCAGCAGCGATACATCGTATGTCATCTGCGCTAATATTGTGTTGCGCTCAGTCAATGTCATGTTCGTTTTTTGCATAATTGCAGCAAATAAAATCTTAATGTTTACTTCATGATCCGAGCAGTCGACACCCGCCGAATTATCAATAGCATCGGTCCAGATTAAACCGCCAGCTTTAGCATATTCAATCCGCCCTAACTGCGTGGCACCTAAGTTACCACCTTCAACAACTACCCGTACTTTGAGCTCTTTACCATTTACTCTTAGTCCATCATTAGCTTTATCTTTGACTATCTCATCTGACTCTGATTCTGCTTTAATATATGTACCAATACCACCGTTATATAACATATCCGATGGCGCTTGCAAAATTAGATGGACTAGTTCGGTAGGTGTCATTTGGTTCACATCAGTGTCTAACCATTTTTTCATCTCTTTGGATAGGACAATTGATTTTGCCGAACGTTCAAAAACACCACCGCCAGCTGAAATCTTACTCACATCATAATCAGCCCAGCTAGAACGCGGCAAATTAAATAGTCTTTCACGTTCAGCGTAGGATGCCTCCACATTCGGATGTGGATCAATAAAAATATGTTGATGATTAAATGCTGCTAATAATCTAATATGTTTGGATAACAACATACCATTACCAAATACATCGCCAGCCATATCACCAATACCAATTACACTAAACTCCTGTGTTTGCGTATCTATTCCCAAATGACGGAAATGACGCTTTGCTGACTCCCATGCCCCCTTCGCCGTAATTCCCATCTTCTTATGATCATACCCAGCTGTACCACCAGAGGCAAATGCATCACCCAGCCAAAAACCATACTCGGCAGATACCGCATTAGCATAATCAGAAAACGTTGCCGTACCCTTATCTGCCGCTACAACTAAATACGGGTCATCCCCATCATAGCGAACCACATCTTTTGGTGGAACTATTTTTCCAGATATAAGGTTATCCGTGATATCCAATAGACCAGAAATGAAATTCTTATAACACTTTACTCCTTCAGCCATATAGCCCTCACGATCAGAAATTGCGGGTAATTTCTTACACACAAACCCGCCCTTTGAACCAGTTGGGATAATCACCGAATTTTTAACTATTTGCGCTTTTACCAGGCCCAGTACTTCAGTTCTAAAATCCTCACGTCTATCTGACCAACGTAAACCGCCCCGCGCTACCTTACCACCACGTAAATGGATAGCCTCAAAACGCATAGAATAAACAAATACCTCATATAAGGGGAGAGGTTTAGGTAAAAATGAAATCTTCGCTGATTCTAATTTAAATGAGATATAATTTTTATATTCTTTATTATTATCTAATTGGTAGTAGTTAGTTCTAAGCATCGCGTCAATAACAGCTAAATATGCTTTTAAAATCCGGTCATCATCTAAGCTAATAACTTTTTCTAATTCATTAACTATTTCTTTTCTTATTTGTTTGGCTTGTTCTACACTATGCGTTTTGATATTAAAACGTGAGTTAAAATAAGCATATAAATTATGTGCAATTATTGGATATGAACGTAGTGTATCAGCTAAATATGCTTTTGAAAATGGCAATGTAGTCTGCGGAATATAATGTGTAATAGCACGCATCATTTCAACTTCGCGGATTTCTAAACCACTGAAAAGAACCAAACGATTTAAACCGTCGTTTTCTGACTTACGATCAAATACCGCAACTATCGCACACTCTAGTTTGGCTAGTAATTGTTTATCTTTGATTTTGTCAACATACTCTACTGGCACTTCAACACCAAAATCACAGATATACACTATATCACCACTATCGGTTTTTATTTCATATGGACGCTCATCATAAAGCTTAACGCCAAAATTTTCAAGAATTGGCAACCCTCGTGATAAACTAACTGTATCCCCTAGCTTTAAAAGTTTAATCTGCCACATATTTTTACGTTCACTATTTAGCCTGATTTGAATTGCATACTGTGACTCAGCAGATAGCGCCTCACACATTAATAAATCACGCTCAATCTCATCAGCTGAATATTCAGCCAAATAATCTTCTGCCAGGCTACCTAGATATTTATTGTATAATTTTTCACCACTGTTTAACTTGAGAAGTGACATAGTCAATTGCTTCAATGTTTGATTTGCATATTTTATTGTCATTTACTTTATTTTCCTAAAAATATTTATTCTGTTCGTTAAAGATTTTCGCCTACCACACGAGCATGTGTGTGTAGGAATGCCGCAAGCTGAAATAACTTCCCCACCCCGTCAGGCTATGCCTGCCACCCCTCCAGAGGGGAATTAGCGTCGTGGGAACGACATATGGTCACAATAACGATATTATTTCCCAATTAGTTTAGCTACATCAAGTGCTGCATAAGTCCAGATCATATCTGCCCCAGCTCGTTTAAATGCCAACATATTCTCTATTAAACTACCATTGTAGTCTAAACATCCTTTTTCTGCAGCAAATTTTAACATTGCATATTCACCACTTACATGATACACGGCTGTAGGTTTTTTAAATTCATGTTTAACCCGATATAGTATATCCAAATACATGCTACCTGGTTTAACCATAATAATGTCAGCACCTTCAGCCAAATCGAGGGCCACCTCATGCAAAGCCTCATTACTATTGGCTGGATTCATCTGATAACTTGCTTTACCAGATTTACCCAAACCTTTCTTTGCACCTACAGCATCACGGAAAGGTCCATAAAAATGCGAGGCATACTTAATTGAATACGCCATAATACCAGTATTATGATAGCCGTTAGATTCAAGGGCGGCACGAATAGCACCAATACGTCCATCCATCATATCCGACGGACAAACAAAGTCAGCGCCAGATGCAGCATGCGACAAAGCTTGTTTGACTAAAAATTCATTGGTAATATCATTAAGTACATAACCCTGGTCATCCGTTATTCCATCATGACCATTATGAGTATATGGGTCTAATGCCACATCAGTAAAAACCCCTAAATCAGGAAAGCTGGCTTTTAGTTGTCGGACCGCTTTTTGAATCAAGCCATCCGGGTTATAACTTTCATGAATCGACTCTGGAGTTTTTGGAGTTTCAATCACCGGAAATATTGCAATCGCACGAATACCTAAACCCACACAATCTTTTGCTAATTCAAGTAATTTATCGATACTTACTCTCGATTGTCCAGGCATAGATGAAATCGGCTCTACCCTGTTTTTGCCTTCCAGGATAAATACAGGATAAACCAAATCCTCCACCCGCAAATGATTTTCAGCAACTAAATCGCGAATAAATCCGGATACCCGATTTCGCCTTAATCGCACATTCGGATAACTACCATAGCCAAACATTAGTTATGTTCCAATATTGAATAAACTTTAAATCCCTCATTCCGGATTGCATCTGAGCCACCCAAATAGAGTAAATCATTAACAACCGCGCATTCATAAACATTGCCACCCAGGCGTTTTATTAATTTACAACTGGCCAACATTGTTCCACCTGTTGCAATCAAGTCATCAATAATCAGAACATTATCCCCGGGCTTGAATGCATCTGTATGAATTTCTACAGTTGTAATATCACCATATTCTAAAGTATAGCTCTCGGCATAAGTCTGAAACGGTAATTTACCTTTTTTACGAATGGGTACAAATCCAACACCTAATTCATAGGCTAATATCGGACCAAAAATAAAACCACGCGCATCAAGTCCGGCAACTACATCAATTCCCTTATCTTTGTAGCGATTCAATAAGATCTCAATTACTTTATGAAATGCCAGCGGATCTTGTAGTAATGTTGTGATATCACGAAAAGATACGCCTTTTTCCGGCCAATCTGGAATTATCCGAATTGACTTATGAATTAAATCCAAATCCTTTTGTAGTATTGTCATAAGAAAGTATCGCCTCTTAAAAATTAGAGTATAGATTCCCATCTGCATGGGAATGACAAAACGCATAGATTACCGCCTACCACACGCGTGTGTGCGCGGGAATGACGCCTCATGCAGGATTATAGCAGGAACGGATTCCCGTCTGCACGGGAATGACAAATTTGATTAAAAACAGAATTAGTTCGATTAAACAACTCTAATTCGTGCAATCGTACATAATCTACATCGGGCAAAATGTTTGCCGCAACAATTGCAGTTTCTAAATCACGATCGGATGCAATTTCTGCCGTTATATGACTAAAAAAGAACTTCCGCGAATGCCCGGCCAATATCTCACATGGCAATTCACGAAGCTTAGCTATATGACGAATAACAAACCACGACTGCGCCGCAGTTAAGCCAAAACCGATCCCTGGATCTAAAATCAGGTTCGATACCTCACACCCCGCATTGGCTAGAGCCTCTGTTTTATTGGTCATCCAGGTATACAAATGATCTATAGGATTTATATTTTCATCCATTACCATTTTAGAATTTGCCGGAATACATAAACTATGCATCGCCACATAACGTTTACCCGAATTTAATATTGGCTTTACCACATCTAATGATAAACTCCCAGATACGTCATTAATAATATCTATAGCAAAATCTGCAAGCCACAATACTGTTTCACTATGGTACGTATCAATACTCAACTCAAATTTTAGTTTCGATTTAAGCTCCAATATATTGGGTAGAATTTCTTTTAGTATCTTGATTTCATCACCAGCATCAAGTACTTTATTAGCCATGGGTCTGGTTGATTGGACACCTAAATCAATAATACTGGCGCCCATATGGCATAAACGCTCTATTTGTACTAATGCGCTATCAACCTTATTAAACTTACCCCCATCAGAAAACGAGTCTGGCGTATAATTTAAAACTGCAAAAACATCGACCAAACTCTCGAAACACCTGTATACCGCTATGCCAAAACAATCAGAACACCGTTTATTATCAGATAAAATTGAATTTTGCTCAAATTTGATATAGTTTACTGACTGTAAAATTTCACTTTGCGCCCAATTCAATAGATATTCTTCTACTGGGGTTATAGGTAAGCCCGTAGCAGATCTGGGAATCACGTCATCTGGTTTTACTGTGTATATAGGCTGTACATTAATATTTTGGGGGAAATGCAGAGAAGTATTTGCTTGTAGCAAAATATAGTAAAAATCGGCAATTTTGTATAAGGAAGAATGAATTATTTTTTGTTTGTAATTATAGCGCAGCAACAAGCGTAAATCACGTTTGGTGGCAAACTTAATCAAGTAATTCATTTACAATATTCAACCTGATTAATAATTGAAGTATCTTTTAGTGTAGCCAAAAGTTCGGCAACTGTTTTATTGTGTACAGGATGTAACCATGAAGGGTCAACATCAGCTAATGGTTTCAACACAAAATCACGTAAATGCATAGACTTGTGCGGTACCGTCAGAAAATTATGTGTATAAATCAAGTCATCAAATAAAATTAGGTCAATATCAATACAACGCGGCCCATTAACAAATACTTCATGCTTACCCATCAATTTTTCGATTACTTTAATCTTACCCAATAATTCTTCCGGACGTAAGTTTACATATCCAATTAATGCCGTATTTATAAAATCATTCTGCTGGGCATAGCCAACTGGTGTTGTTTTATAAAAACCACCTATCTTAATATCACTTACATGTTCACCTAATATCTCAATTGCTGTAATAATCTGTTGCAATGCCAATGTATCATTCGAACCTAAAGCTAGAGCAACCTTGAACTTACGTGCCTTCGTGTGACTAACCGCTATGTGGTTAGCCTGTACACCACAAATTGCGGGCTTAGCCACAGTTACATGGGCAACTTTCGCTAAAGAATACCGTTCAAGCAACTCTTCGCTTATTCGCTCTGATAAACTCTCCAGTAAATTATAGTACGTATTTGGTACCAGTTCCTGTACAAAATCTATCAGTTTAGCATAATCAACGGTTGTTTCCAAATCATCTGGCTTAACCCAATTACTCGGGTATAACTCAAGACAGACATCAACTAAAACGTCTTGTTCTGCATTTCGTTCGTAGTCGTAGCATCCGATAATTGTTTTACTGGTTATACCGTTAATATTAATTTTCATTAGTTGTTTCCCCCAGTACTTGCATTGCCAGTTGTAAATCTGCCCAGGCATCTTTTTTAGCACTTGGGTTTCTAAGTAAATATGCTGGATGATAAGTAACAATTAATGGAATATTTTGATAATAATGCTTCTTTAAGCGTAAACGTCCTAATGCTACAGTTGTATTTAATAGGGTTTGATGCGCAAAACGCCCTAGCGTAACTATAATTTGCGGCTTTACTAACCGGATTTGACTAAGTAGATAATTTTTGCATAACTCTATTTCTTTTGCTTCCGGATTACGATTAGATGGTGGCCTGCATTTAACCACATTGCAGATATAAACATCTTCTGCCGGATCTAATTGCATCGCTGCAATCATTTTTTGTAACAACTGTCCAGAAGCGCCAACAAATGGCTTACCCTGAATATCCTCCTGCTCACCCGGACCTTCACCCACAAACATCCATTTGGCAGTTCTTGAACCACGTTCAATAACAACATTTTTCCGTGAATGGCATAACTCACATTTAGTACAATTTGTTATACCGTCAACTAACGTATCCCAATTATCTATAAGTAACTCATTTGAAACAATAGGTTTCTGGCTTAGTTCCTGATTTAAGGTTTGCGGTATGCGCTGTTCATTGCTTTTCTCTGATTCTATTTTGCTGGAGTTAGTTACGTTTTTATCTTTGGTTGGGTTTGTGGTTTCGTTCACAGGATTTATTGTATTAGCCGTTAGTATAGTACTATCATTTATTTTAGTTGCTATTGGCGATTCTGTAGTTATTGATGAACTAATTTTTTTGGTTAACCCAGCAGGAATTGTAATGACGGCATCAGAAGCACTTGCTACCAAGGCTGCTACCTTGGTAGCCTCTATACCTGATTTATGTAGCCATAAATTATTGTAGAGCAATTTATAAGTATCACGATTTTGCATAATTTAACATCATAACTAAAGCATCGACTTTAACACCATCAATTATATAATAATCTTTGCGTATTGATATTCGGGTAAATCCCAGTTTTTTATATAGTGCAAGAGCTGGATGATTATCTATAGATACTTCTAAAAAGACTTTACTAATCAAATATTTATTATCCAACCTGGATAATACCTCAGTTAATAAAAAAGTTCCTAACTTCTGGTTTTGATACTTGGTATCGATTCCAAGCTGTAATATTTCAACCTCATCAAAAGTAATTGCAATCACCAGAAATCCACAAATAATCTGGTCAATTTCCAGAACATATATTTGTTGATTTCTACTAGCCAAACACTCCTCGTATTGTACCATACTCCACGAAGTTTTATTTACCCGTATATCTAAAATAGCAATTTTAGGCAATTCAGATGGAATAGCTAGTCTAATATTTTTATTCATTGTTTATGTTGATGTTGGCGATTTAGTAACTGTTCATCTAAATTAAGCGCTACCTTATTCCGTAAGTAGAGTAAATCGGCATGTGCAGCTGTAACTGCCTCAAATTTACCGGAATTGGCAAGTTTTAATAAATATGTTGCATCCGGGTACTCTGGAGCAATCAGATTTGGCAATAACAATGCCCTGACCACGTTTGGCAGTAAATCTTCATATTGTTTAAATCCATATCCAATAGCAAGCATATTTTCAAAATCTAGATCACCCATATTAACGATGTCACCCGGATTAATTAATTGGGGTTGTATAACATACTCAAAAGTCCCTGCATTTACGCCCGCAAAATATAACTGATTAAGCCTGGCATCCAAACCAACTAATACTCTTGGCACAGAAGACCCACATAATTCGTAAGCCTGTAGTGCATATATGGCAAACGCAGGAATTGGAATTAATAATGCATTTATACCAAAAGCGATTCCCAGTGCAACCGATAGACCAATTCTAAGCCCAGTAAATGAACCTGGTCCCTGATTATAGGCAATATGGGTTAATTCACTGGCGGTAATGCCAGCTTTAATTAGCAGCTCTTTAATCTGTGGAATAATATTTTCTGATTGTTTATTGTCAACTTTATTGATATATGGCGGATAAATTTTATCACCTACTTGCAATGCCAAGGATAAATTAGCTGAAGCGGTATCAATCGCTAGAATATTTTTCATAAATTAATTAATCTATAACTACTACAGCATCAGCTTCAACCAGGGCACCCTTAGGTAACTCTTTAACCCCAATAGCCGCACGTGCTGGATATGGCTCGGTAAAATATTTGGCCATAATCGTATTAATTATTGCAAAATTAGACATATCCGTTAGGTAGATGTTCAATTTCACGATATCTTTTAGTCTAGCATCTGAGGCAATAACTACTTCATGTAAATTTCTAAACATTCGGTCAGCCTGAGCTTCAAACCCTGATTCTAATTCCATAGTTTCTGGAATAAAGCCAATTTGCCCAGATAGATATATCGTATTACCAGCTTTAACAGCTTGGGAATAGCAACCAACCGCCTTTGGCGCTTTATCTGTATGAATAATTTGTTTCATTTTTTCCCTTTACAAATTTTTAATCTTTCAATTATATCAAGTTAATAACCCGTGTATTTACATTCCTGCATTTTAACATTTCTGTAATTGAATCTGGGTAGCATTTGGTAAAGTATTTCGTGGCTTAATTATATTGAAGTTATAAAAAAACATATTGATATCGACGTATGTAAATGGTGGGATTACATGTTATATATGGCAAAAAGTTAAAGTATTGTTGATAATTACCATTTTTACTGTTACAATATAGTCATTGAACGTCAGATACTTTTATAGTATCTCATTATGCCGTGTATTTCAATGTTTTATGGCTTACTAATTTATATGTACTCCAAGGATAATCGTGGTCACCATGAACCCCATGTTCATGTTATGTATCAAGATTTTGAAGCAGTTTTCTCAATTAATACTGGTGCTTTATTATCTGGAAAACTTCCACCAAAAAAAATACGACTAGTCGAACTATGGATTGAGCTTCGCCAAGATGACTTATTGGCTGATTGGAAATTAGCAATTAATGGCGATGAAATATTTAAAATAAAACCATTAGAGGTATACTAGAATGTTACCAAAAATAATAAAAGTTGAAGCATTAGAAAATCACCAGTTACATATATATTTAGATGACGGTTTTGATTTTATTTTCGATTTTAAGCCGTGCTTGGCATATCCATGTAATAAAGCTTTGGAGAAATTAAGCCTGTTTAAACAGATAAAGTGGCACTTACGTATGGTGTATTGGGATGATGCACATGATATCCACCTGGACCAAATGATACCAGATTCATATCTACAACATGTTTACTCGAAGTCGGATTTTGATGTTGAAGTTCAGTCCGACTTTTTTCATTGCTAGAAATCCAATCACTGCCAGTAATAATATTTTTATTCGTTTAAAAACAACATCAATAACTCATTTTGAAAATCATGCCCGAGTTTAGTGGGTGTGATACGTCCATTACGTAATGGCTGGATGAAGCCTTTATGCTCGGCAAGACTCAATGTGTGTAAAATTGCAGACAAACTTAAACCTGTTCTCTCGACAAATAAAGTAGTAGAAAATCCATCCATTAATCTAAGTGTATTTAACATAAACTCAAATGGCAGGTCTTTTGTATCTACAATTTTATCTTCGACAATATGCTCGGTTTTGCCAACTGCTGCCATATAATTTTGTGGATGCTTCTGCCTAACCTGACGAATAATCTTATCAGAAAAACTAAGCTTGGAATGACTACCCGCGCCAATACCCAAATAATCACCAAATTGCCAGTAGTTTACATTATGCTGACATTGCCGATTATGTTTCGCATAAGCTGAAATTTCATAGCGTTTAAGTTCATTTTTAGCCAGATGATCAACAATTATATCCTGCATAGCGTAGCATAAGTCATTATCCGGTAATCCACGCGGCGGATTAACATAAAATGCTGTATTTGGCTCAAGAGTCAGATTATAACAAGATAAATGTGATGTTTCAAATGAAAGTGCCATATTCAAATCAGCAATTAAATCAGCTTCAGATTGTTCTGGTAAGCCATATATAATGTCTAGGTTTATATTATCAAAATATTTTTTTGCCTGAGTGACGGCCTTTATCGCATCAGCACTATCATGCACCCTGCCTAATACCTTTAAATGCTTATCATTGAACGATTGTATACCAAATGAAATCCTGTTAATGCCAGCTTGACTATACCCTTGTATATGATCATTATCTACCGTACCGGGATTGGCTTCAATAGTAATTTCTGCCATCGGTGATAAATTGGTTCTACTTCTAACCGCCTGTAGCAAACGCCCAATACTTTTTGGGCTAAATAAACTGGGTGTTCCACCACCAATAAAAATGCTGCGAATACTTCTGCCCCAAATAAGCGGTAGTGCATTTTCTAAGTCTGCTATCAGACAATCTATATACTCTTCTTCAGGTAGTTGGTTCGGTTTATTATGTGAATTAAAATCGCAGTATGGGCATTTTTTTATGCACCATGGGATGTGTATATATAAGGATAACGGGGGTAGTGCCGTTAGATTTAACATAGATGACTTCGTGTCTAGCATTATTGGTTTATATTTCTGTTGTATCGCCTGTTAAGCAACCAGCATTGCTGCAGGTAACTCACTTAAAATAATGTAGTGCCCAGATTTTAAGAATGCAGGTATATCAATGTATTCGGCAATTCTACTCTTAAACTTTTAACGAAGTCAGGAGGATATTATCCTAATATTGGAAAAAGCATGAATATTTTTGCTGTTTATTTAAGCACTACACCCTGGCACACAATGCGGGCTTGGTGGTAAACCAGTTCAATCTTCGATTGCAGGGTACAGCGCTTTAAGTGTCCTTTAAATAAAAACCAGCAGACTTAACTGCACCCCCCTTATCTTACGGAGTCACTGTAAATACCGACCTGATCCATAAAAACAATTCTATGAATCAGATGGATCAGTAAGCGCTGTTGCAGACTATCGTTCTTGAAGGATGGTCTTCAATGGCTATTTGACTTTGCAAGTTATTTTCAGCATCTTTTCGTGTAGGACCAAAAGCATAAAAATTAGACATTGTGAATTTATAAGCAAAATCACCTCCGAAGAGTGGTGAAGCAAACATACAAAAAGACTCCGGAGGATAAGCGGGTCTTATTTCACTTTTTACCGCACAAACTGCGCCACCCATTTCTAGCTCTCCCGAACTATTAACCGATGTACCGGTTGCGCAGTCTGCAGTATAAGAACCAACATAAATATTTGGTAAAACTTTAACAATCAAATATTCACTATAATCAGCTGCTAATGGAACTGCTAATGCATTTATGTAATTATACGCAGCATCCATTGCTTCCTTTTCATTACCGGTAACTGAAATACCGTATCCTATCCTACTAGAGCAGGCCTTATAATCTCTCACATAACCTTGACGCCCTACTGATGGTTTAGGTGGTGTACATTTTACAAATGCATATGCAATCTTGGGCGACTTTCCTTCATCTACAGCTGATGCTTGAGTGGTGTATACCCCCCCCCCCACTATACATAACGTACAAAAATATAAGTATTTTTTCATGACTTTCCTTCTTTCTTGCGGTTCAAACCGCACAAAAATTACCCTGTATATTCATATCTTTAGAACCTGTGGACTGTTTAAGTTAATATATTCTCAACAGCAACCAGATTATCCTTTGCATGTTCAAACATTAATATTGCACCATCTCTATCAGTAACATTTGCAGTGGTAATATGAATAGCATGTGGTAGCCCTTGTGTATCTACTGCGAAAAACTAAAAGCCACCGACCGTAGTATAACATAGTCAGAAAAAAATGTAATACCGAAATTCCGTATGCATATTTTTTTAATATACTCAACTAACTTGAAAGTTGGACTGGATTGTGACGAACAACTTCAAATTTATCATTAATTCTTGATTTCAAAACATCTCCAATCTCATGAACCGTGGTACTAAAAAACTCATGAACCTTATCTTTAAATTCTATAAATCTTGGATAATATTTATTATATGTGACATGTTCCCTCATGATTTTCCATAGTCGCTCAATTGCATTCAAATTCGGTGAGGATGCGTTTAGCCTAAGATTGTACTACAACGGCCGTTCAGGCGCACGGATAAGCCTTACTTATGAGGATAGTACAGCAAAGATGACCCTAGGAGTTGAACGCACTGGAATTAGAAATGTGGGGAACGGTCAAGCTGAGTTATTTGCACTTATGGGGCAGTCGGTGCCAAAATCTGGGAATGCATATATTAAAGAAGAGTTATGGTCCATGACTCGGGTAGAAGAAAATGGTACATTGACAGATCAATGGCAGTTTGCGGTAACTACCACCCTATCAGTCCCATTAAGGTATGTGACCTTACGTTGTAACTTAGTTATGAGTGACCCTATAAGCATACAAAATGCCACTGACCTTCGAAGGATATACCCAAATCCAATTGCCGACAAATGTTCAATGCCCAAAGACGGAGCGTCTAAATTGTGTGGCTGGAGCGAAACTGGCTTGAAGCCAGGGCCACCGCCGTCAACAACTACGAATGATATCGAGCTCAACACATTAGTACCAAATAAATAATTGAAATTGAACAAAAAAAGCAATCCGGTTTTGGATTGCTTTTTTGAGAATGGATTCCCGCCTGCGCGGGAATGACATAACTTGCAAGATACTTCAGAGTGATTACTCTTTAGTTTCTTCCTTGTTTTCTTCCTTCTTCTCGCCAGCAATTGTTGGAATATCGGCAGCAGAAACAGCAACCACTTCTTCTTCAACAATTTCGACAATACCAGCAGCAGTTGCCACAACAGCATCATCACCACGTAGAAGATTTACCAACTTAACACCTTTTGGTAGAACTAAACTAGATAAATGAATTGTTTCACCAATTTTGATTTCTTGTAAATCTACTTCAATAAAGTGAGGAATATCTTTAGCTAGAGCACGAATTTCAACATCAGTTATAATTGTAGTAACGTGTGCATTCTGAAGCTTAACCGCATAACACGTTTCTTCGTTTATGAAATGTAATGGTATACGAATAGAAATTTCTTCTTTTTCGTTTACTCTTTGGAAATCTATGTGTAATACTTGTGGACGAAATGCATGCATTTGGTAATCACGTAACAACACTTTTTCAGTTTTACCGTTTACTTCAAGATTTAAAATAGAAGTGTGGAAACTTTCGTTTTTTAAAGCATAAAATAAAGTATTATGATCAAGACTTACTGGCTTAGCATCAGCACTTGAACCATAAATAATTGCAGGAACCATTCCTGTATGACGCAGGCGGCGGCTCGCACCTCGACCGTGGTCATTCCGCTCTGTGGCGGTTAAATTTGCATATTTCATATTAATTGTATCCATTAAAAATTATATTATTTTACTATCATCGCGACCAATTGATAGCAATTTTTTAGAGAGATTAACTCTAAAGGACCCAGATTATACCATATTTAATGGATTGTTATTAATGTTTTTGCAGCATTAATCTTAATACGTTATATATGAAGTATTTAGCATCTGACCACGCTATTTACGTTACATGCGTATTATTAATTAACTGTATCACTAAAAGTTAAAACAAGTGCCCCAATTTAAGAGGTAAATCTAATAATGCAAAGCAGTAATAGCACTGGAGCATTTGTAATAATCAAAATCAAATCAAGCTATTATTTATTGAATTAAATATAAGCGATCTGTATAAATAATCTAAACTTTACTTAAATGCTGTCTAATAAAGTATGTAATGGCTGGGTCTAAGGATTTATAAAAACTCTTAGAATCTTGATATACTAAATCCATTTTTTGTAATGTTTGTAAGGTTTTCTGGATCGCAGAAGTAGTCATTTTAGCAAAAATTGAAAAAGTTTCGCTGTGCGGTTCCATTGTTGGACAAAGAGCAAGTGCTGTTAAAAGCTTACGTTGGGTTAAAGTCAGCCGGCTAAGATCAGCCATAACCCAGCTACTTTGCTGCTCAACATAATCTTCCCAAGTATTTATAATATCAATTACTTGCAGAGCCTTTTCATTGCGCCATAAGCGCCTGCAAAGTGCGTTTACATAGTATGGATGACATTCAGTAATATTCATAATCTCATTAAAAACATCTTCTTTAATTTCTTGTTTCCACCTTTGCTTAGCCAGATTTTTTAAAAATCCTCTGTAAGATTCCGCACTTATTCTGTCTAAAATCATCAGATCACATAAGTGATATAGCGGTCTGGTTTTATCACTAAACATTTCATTAAGCAGATGTCTATTACTGCCACAGAAAATGTAACTTACATACTTGCTGCGCTCAACTGCATGGCGGATCGATGCTTCAATAGCGTGATTTTCTTTCAATTCACCAATTTGCTGAAATTCATCAAAAGCAATTACACAGGGCGTATCAGCTTTTGCAGCAAACTGATCCAGAATTAATAAAAGTTCACTTATATTTTTCTCATTTGCCTGCCTAACATTAATTTCTACTTTTTGACCAAGTAAATTAAAACTAACTTTAGGATTTAGTATGGCCAAAGCATCAACAATTTTTTTTGCTAATGCATTTGATTTTGGGAGCATTTGATTAATTAATTGCGAAACACTATCAGCAATCACTCGGGTAACCTCACCCTGGCTAAGCACAAAAAACAAGTCTATACTTATTCCAGGAAAATCATTTTCACGTAAAACCTGCGCAATTAAACTTGTCTTCCCGTAGCGTCTTGGCGCCACTAGAACAAGATGCTCATGTGATAAAATACTGTCGCTAATTAGCTTTCTTTCTTGTTCACGATTACAAAAAAACTCTTCTTCAGCTACTCCTTGCGGAAAATATCGTTGTATCATAGGTTTGCCCTCCATGTAATTATACTATGAGTATTATACCATTAGTATAATCCATTTAGTATAATTTATATATCAAACGACATTTAATTTTAAATATTGGCATTTGTGTAAGCAATGGATTGCCACGCTCCCACACGAGTGTGTTTGCTCGCAATGACAGGTGTACGGGAATGACAAATTTGGTTTGCTGCTACATCTCGCTGTATTGTGGACCACTGCCGGCTTCTGGGGGAGTCCAGGTGATATTGCCTACAGGATCTTTTATGTCGCAAGCTTTACAATGAACACAATTTTGAGAATTGATATGTAAGCTTGGATTATTTGCAGTTTTTACTATCTCATACACCCCAGCCGGACAATAACGGGTTTCTGGTGCTGCATAATTAAGCAAATTAATACTGATTGGAATTTGTTTATCCGTCAGTTTTAAATGACATGGCTGACCTTCATCATGACTTATATTAGCCAAATGCACCGAACTGGCACGATCAAAACTTAACATTCCATCCGGTTTGCTATATTTAATTGGCTGAAACTTAGATTTATGTAATAGCCTCTCATTGTCTCTATGTTTATGATGAAAAGTCCACGGCGCCCTACCCTTGAAGATATATGCCTCAAGACCAGCATAAAGTAGACCAATGTACATCCCGGCATTAAAGGCTGGGCGAATATTTCTAACTTGATATAAACTAGCATATAATTTACTGGATTTTAATGTTTCAGTATATGTAACTGCCTCATCATGATTTGATTTAATTGCCTGAAAAACCGCTAAAGCTGAAATTATTCCGGAATGGATCGCATTATGCACACCCTTAATTTTGGCTACATTCAAAAATCCAGCACTATCACCAACTAATACACCACCTGGAAAATTAACCCGTGGAAGCGATTGTACGCCGCCTTCAACTACAGTTCTGGCACCATATTCCAAACGCTTTGCATTTTTTAATACAGCGGCAATTTCAGGATGATGTTTAAACTTTTGAAATTCTTCAAATGGACTTAAATATGGGTTTTGATAATCTAGCGCAGTTACCAAACCAACCGCTACTTTATTATCATCAAAGTGATATAAAAAACCACCGCCATATGCCTGATTATTCAGAGGGTAACCAACAGAATGAAGCATGTATCCAGGATTATGTTTTATGCTGTCTATCTGCCAAACTTCTTTTATACCCAAGCCAAATGTTTGCGGATCTGATTTATCATCAAGCTGAAATTCTTTTATTAGCTGCTTAGCGATTGAACCACGACAACCTTCAGCAATCACAGTCTGCTTTGCTCTAATTTCTATACCCATTTGATAATTAGCTGTAGGTTTACCATTTTTATCTAAGCCAACGTCTCCAGTGATAACGCCGCATAATTTACCAGCGTGGGTAATTGGAGTAACTGCAGCAAATCCAGGGTATATCTCCACACCAAGGTTTTCTGCATACTCAGCTAGCTTAATACACAGCTGACTTAGACTTACAATATAGTTGCCTTTATTTGCAAAACTTGCAGGATTAGGTAAAGCATAACTTCCATTGCTGGTAAAAAAAGCTAGTTTTTCATGACTAACTGGTGTGGTAACCGGGAAATCCAATTCGCGCCAATTTGGGATTAATTCATTAAGACCCGACGGATCCATGACACAGCCCGACATAATATGAGCACCTACACTGCTACCTTTATCTAATAGCGCTATACTTATATCGGTATCATGCTCCAAACATAATTGCTTTAAATGTATAGCTGTTGCCAAGCCTGATGGACCACCACCAATAACTACAACATCATAATCCATAATGTCACGCTGCATTTTTAATCACCTCTGGAGTTTATTCTTCGGCAAAATGTTTTTGCATTTCTTCGCGACGCTCTTGTGCTTCAATAGTAAGCGTGGCAGTTGGACGCGCTAATAACCGTTTTAGACCAATTGCTTCACCACTGTCTTCACAAAATCCATAACTACCTGACTCAATAAGACCCAAAGCTTTACGAATTTTTTGCAATAATTTACGTTCACGATCTCTTGTTCTTAATTCAAGTGCGTACTCTTCTTCTAATGTAGCCCGATCTGAAGGATCGGCTATATAGTTAGTGTCTTGCTCCTGGAACGCCTGTGTCGTTTTTTTAGCATTATCTAAAATTTCTTGCTCAGCTTCCAATAATCTTTTTTTAAAGTATTCAAGCTGGGTTTGATTCATATAATCACGTTCAGACATGCTAAGTATATCTTGATCAGTTAATTTAGAAACATCAAAAGATTTTTTCTTCGGCATAGATCGACTCCTATAATATTCAATACTAATTCAAATGTTTATGTGAAAAATGAGTTGGGATTATATCATTTAATGCTTTTGTCATACAGGTATTTTTTATCCACCTGCAAATATAAATATGAAATATATTTGACAAATCAAGAGCTCCAGGTATAGAATACTGTCCTCGAAGCTTAGAGTCACAGCTTGGAGAAATGGCCGAGAGGTCGAAGGCACTCCCCTGCTAAGGGAGCATACGAGCTAAAACTCGTATCGAGGGTTCGAATCCCTCTTTCTCCGCCAGAGCGAGCACCCGTAGCTCAGTTGGATAGAGTATCTGGCTACGAACCAGAGGGTCAGGAGTTCGAATCTCTTCGGGTGCACCATTTTATTGTGATGACTCTAATTATTGTCCCTATCGTCTAGAGGCCTAGGACATCGCCCTTTCACGGCGGTAACAGGGGTTCGAATCCCCTTAGGGACGCCACTTACTAGCTTATTTTAAGCTTATAAGTTTTTTTAATACGTTGGGTTGTTAGCTCAGTCGGTAGAGCAGCTGGCTTTTAACCAGTTGGTCACAAGTTCGAATCTTGTACAACCCACCAGTCTTTTGATTAATAAAGCAGCAGTTATTATGAAAACGGAGCTTAAGCGGAGTTTCAGCGGAATTAAAATGAATACAAACAGTGGTAGTGCAGCTAAAAAATTTATTTGTACAATTAGTATGGTTATTGCATGTACATCTTCAGTTTATGCTGCAGGTGGTGCTGACTTAATTAGCGTACAAAATAATTATCAATCCGCAAAATCCGATTATAATAACAAGCAAGACATAGTAACAACATCAACTGATGATGTAGCTACTGCCAAAGATAAATTAGAAAAAGCACAAAAAAATCTACAACAAGCACAAAAAGATCTAAAAGATGCAGAAACTAGTTTGCAACAGAAAAAAAGCACACTGGTTAGAGCAAAGCAAGATCTCGTTACATCCAATCAAAATCTAAAAACAGCAGGTAATGCTGTAAATCAAGCCTGGAAAAAAAGCCCGTAAATTAAAATATAGATCGCCACGCTACGCTCGCGATGACAGCAGATCGCCACGCTACGCTCGCGATGACAGCAGATTGCCACGCTGTGCGCTCGCAATGATCTAGTAACAAACATCTATAACTTCAATTTGATCAGTCCCGGATGGTAACTTCAATTCAAAATTATCACCAATGCTTTTCCCGAGCAAAAATCTGGCCAATGGTGAAGTCCAACTAATATGATTAAGTTCTGTATCAATTTCATCCTGACCTACAATGCGAATAATCTGCTCTAAAATGTCGTTGCGTAAAATAGTAACAGTTGCCCCAAAAAATATTTTATCTTTGCCAATATGAGCACGGCAATCCACAACTTCGGCAATTTCAAGCTTTTTAGTTAAACGATAAATCTGCTTATCTAACTCCCGCAGTTTTCTTTTACCATAAATGTAATCAGCGTTTTCAGAACGATCACCATTACTTGCAGCCCAGGTAATTGTCTGCACCAGAAACGGACGCTCTACAGTTACCAGATTATGTAATTGGGTTTTTAGCCGTTCGTAGCCTTCTACAGTTATGTAATTCTTATCTTGCATAATCTTACACAGCTTTCATGATAAAATAAGACTTGGAAATAAATTTAAGTATATAAATAAAGATTGCCACGCATTGTTACACAATGCTCGCAATGACAATTTACATTGCATAGCAATGGCTCGCAATGACGTGAATATTATAACATAGGTAAATATGAGTAAGACCAAATTAGTTTTTGAATGCAGCGTTTGCGGCGAACAACACAGTAAATGGCAAGGTAAATGTGCAGGTTGCAGCGAATGGAATACCCTAATTGAAAATGTTGCCCAAACTGCTCCAAAAAGTCGGTTTAATGCTTTAAGTACAACATCTAATGTAGTAAAACTTGCCCAGGTTGAAGCCGAAGATATAAAACGTAAATCAACTGGAGTTAACGAATTAGACCGTGTTTTAGGCGGCGGACTTGCCATTGGCTCAGTCATCCTACTTGGCGGCGATCCAGGAATTGGAAAATCAACCCTACTTTTACAAACCCTTGATCAGCTTTCTAATGATAGCCGCGTACTCTACGTAACTGGCGAAGAATCAATTCAGCAGGTTGCACTTCGTGCTTCAAGGCTTGGCGTACATGGAAATGACAATTTGCAACTAATGGCCGAGATTGGGTTAAATCACATTATCCATGCAATTGAACGAGAAAAACCAAATATTGTTGTTATTGACTCCATCCAAACGATGTTTACTGATATGCTCCAATCAGCTCCAGGATCAGTAGCTCAGGTGCGGGAATGTGCCAGCATTCTAACCCGTATTGCTAAAAACCAACATATTTGTATTATTATGGTAGGACACGTAACTAAAGATGGCAGTATCGCTGGACCCCGGGTACTTGAGCATATTGTTGATGCTGTTTTATACTTTGAGGGTGAGCAACATTCTAATTTCCGTATGATAAGATCCGTTAAAAATCGCTTTGGTGCCGTAAATGAACTAGGCATATTTGCCATGACTGATAAAGGCTTGCGTGAAGTAAGCAATCCATCTGCTTTATTCTTATCCTCACATCGAAAAGATACTCCAGGCAGTGCGATTCTAATCACACAAGAAGGCACCAGGCCATTACTAGTTGAAGTTCAGGCATTAGTTGATCAATCACACATAATGCCACCTAAACGCTTAGCCGTTGGAATGGATAGCTATAGATTATCTATGCTAATTGCAATTATGCAACGTCATTCACAGCTGCAATTATTCGATCAGGACATCTTTTTAAATATTGTCGGCGGGGTAAAGATTAGTGAACCCGCTGCCGATTTGGCAGTTACCATGGCTATAATTTCTTCATTTAAAAACAAACCGCTTACAGAAAAAGTAGCCATGTTTGGTGAAATTGGCCTATCTGGAGAAATTCGTACCGTACAAAAAGGACAAGAGCGCATCAAAGAAGCGGCAAAGCTTGGCTTCACGCAAATAATTGTCCCTAAGGCTAACTTGCCAAAAGAGAAAATTGCAGGGGTTGATGTAATTGGGGTTAATAGTCTTAATGAAGTTTTAGGTGTTTGTTTTTATTAATGACACGTACTCTAAGAGACTGTTTAATTCAGTGGTAGATTGCCACGCTGCGCTTCTAATGAACTACAGAATATGCTACTGTTTTAATTAACTTTTTAATGTGACGCTACTGGGATTATGTTAGCACTTTTATTAATCCCCACCCCGTCAGGCATAGCCTGCCACCCCTCCAG